>SWCA01002440.1_pt1 | contig 52285 bp, 57 predicted proteins | sample 4692961 | NCBI WGS metagenome assembly SWCA01 (sample SAMN10267275, study PRJNA491770) | bioreactor metagenome | isolation source: DHS bioreactor inoculated with | place: Japan: off Shimokita Peninsula | reverse complement strand
CGCCGAAATCGGTCTACGTTGCCGATTTCATCGGCGACGTGAACCTGTTCGAGGGCACCGTCAGCAAGAGCGGCACCGATGTCTGCGAGATCAGCTATCACGACGGCGAACCGCCGATTATCGCCGAGCTGACCTGCGAGGTGTCGCAAGGTCAGGCGGTGACCTATGCGATCCGGCCCGAGAAGATCCTCGTGACCCGGGACAAACCCGCGGACCGCGCCAATACCGCCTTCGGCAAGATCATCGACATCGGCTATCTCGGCAATGTCTCGACCTACCATGTCGAACTGGCCGGCGGGCAGATGGTGAAAGCGGCGATGACCAACGCCACCCGCATCGCCCGGCGCGATTTTACCTGGGATGACGAGGTCTGGCTGTCATGGCGCGAAAGCGCCGGCGTGGTGCTGACCCAATGAGACGCGGCGCGCTCATAGCCCTGCCCTATATGTGGCTTCTGGCGCTGTTTTTCGTGCCATTCCTGATCGTCGCCAAGATCAGCCTGTCCGATACCGCGCTGGCGATCCCGCCCTATATGCCGACGCTCGATCTGGGCGACGGCTGGCAGGGCCTGCGCGACTGGTGGGCGGCGCTGGATTTCGAGAATTTCGTCTTTCTGACCACCGACGATCTGTATTGGAAGGCCTATCTGTCGTCGCTGAAGATCGCCGCGCTGTCGACGCTGATGGCGCTGTTCGTGGGCTACCCGATCGCCTACGCGATGAGCCGCGCACCGGACGAATGGCGCCCGACGCTGCTGATGCTGGTGATCCTGCCGTTCTGGACCTCGTTCCTGATCCGGGTCTATGCGTGGAAGGCGATCCTGGCGCAGGAGGGGTTTCTCAACCAGTTGCTGCTGGCGGTCGGGGCGATTTCCGAACCGCTGACGATCCTCAACACCAACACCGCCGTCTATATCGGCATCGTCTACACCTACTTGCCATTCATGGTGCTGCCGCTCTACGCGGCGCTTGAAAAGCTCGACGACAGCCTGCTGGAAGCGGCCGAAGACCTCGGCTGTTCGCGCGCCTCGGCGTTCTGGCTGATCACCATCCCGCTCTCGAAGCAGGGCATCATCGCCGGCTCTTTCCTCGTTTTCATCCCGGTGATGGGCGAGTTCGTGATCCCCTCGCTGCTGGGCGGGTCGGATACGCTGATGATCGGCAAGGTGCTGTGGGAAGAATTCTTCTCCAACCGCGACTGGCCGGTGGCCAGCGCCGTGGCCATCGTGCTGCTGGCGATCCTGATCATCCCCATCGTCCTCTTCCTCAAGAACGAAGAAAAGCAATGGGAGACCGACACATGAGCCGGCCTGCCGCCCGTTTCGCCGCGCCGCTTCGCACCCCGGTTTCTTTCAAAGAAACCGGCCCGAAATCTTGCAAAGATTTCGGCACCCCGGAGGGCCGCAGATGAGAAAGCTGTCCTGGGTCAACCTCACTTCGCTCACCTTCGGCCTTGCTTTCCTCTACCTGCCGATGGTCGTGCTGGTGGTCTATTCGTTCAACTCCAACAAGCTGGTCACGGTCTGGGCCGGGTTTTCGACCAAGTGGTATGGCGAGTTGTTCCGCAACGAGGCGTTTCTCGATGCCGCCTGGGTTACCCTGCGGGTAGCGGTGGTGTCGTCGACGCTGGCCACCGTGCTTGGCACCGCGGCGGCCTACGTGCTGGTGCGCGGCGGCAGGTTCTTCGGCCGCACGCTGTTTTCGGGGATGCTCTACGCGCCGCTGGTCATGCCCGACGTGATCCTCGGCCTGTCGCTGCTGCTGTTGTTCATCGCCGTGGGGCTCGACCGGGGGATGCTGACCATCATCCTCGCGCATACGACCTTTTCAATGGCTTACGTCGCGGTGGTGGTCACCTCGCGGCTGGTGGCTTTCGATCACTCGCTGGAAGAGGCCGCGCTCGATCTGGGTTGCAACCGGTGGGATGCGTTCCGGCTGGTCACCTTGCCGATCATCGCCCCGGCGGTGGTCTCGGGCTGGCTGCTTGGCTTCACCCTGTCGCTGGACGATCTGGTGATCGCCTCGTTCACCTCCGGCCCCTCCTCGACCACGCTGCCAATCAAGATCTTCTCCGCCGTGCGCCTCGGTGTGAGCCCTGAAATCAACGCCCTGTCGTCGATCCTGATCGGGATCGTGACCGTGGGCGTCATCGCAACATCGCTGATGTCCAAACGCGCGATCTCCAAGCGCATCCGCGACGAGAACCGAGCTGAACCATGACTGACTTTCTGACTGAATACGCCGCCTTCTGTGAAACCCACGGGAGGCCCGACCGGGTTGAGATGATGCTTTGCGACATCAACGCGATCCTGCGCGGCAAATGGCTGCCCGGCGACGACGAGATCAAGCTGTCGGAAGGCGGCGTGCGCCTGCCGCTTTCGACCTACGCGCCCAATATCCTCGGCGAAGAGGTCGAGGCCACGGGCCTCGGCATTGCCGTGGGCGACCCGGACGGGCGGCTGTTTCCGGTGCCCGGCAGCCTGCGGCCGGTGCCGTGGGCCTCGAACGGCACCAAGGTGGCGCAGGTTCTGGTGGAGATGCACGACGAAGAGGGCGGCGTGGCGTTCTACTCGCCGCGCCGCCAGCTCGAAGCCATGCTCGAGCGGTTTACCGCGCGCGGCCTCAGGCCGGTGGTGGCGACCGAGCTTGAATTCTACCTCTACAAGCCGCGCGCCGAGGAAGACGACGCCCCCACCCCGCCCGACCGCTCGCCGATCGCGCAGAACTACGATCTCGACGTGCTCGACCGCACCCAGGCCATCCTTGACGACATCCTCGACGGTTCGATCATCCAGGGCATGACCCCCGACACCCTGATCGCCGAATACGGGCCGGGCCAGTTCGAGATCAATTTCCACCACACCGACGACGTGCTCGCCGCCGCCGACGATGCGCTGATCTTCCGCCGCCTGGTCCGCGCCACCGCCCGCAAGCACGGAATGAGCGCCACCTTCATGGCCAAGCCCTATGCCGACTACCCCGGCAACGGAATGCACGCCCATGTGTCGGTGCTCGATACCGAGGGGCGCAACATCTTTGACGAAGGCGGCGACGAGCCTTCGGCGGTGCTCAAGCAGGCCATTGCCGGCACGCTCGACACGATGGACGATCTGCAGGCGATCTTCGCGCCGCACATGAACTCCTATCGCCGCTTCCAGCCCAATTCCTTCGCGCCGCACGCGCCCGATTGGGGTCTCGACAACCGCGCCGCCGGGGTGCGGGTGCCGGAAGTGGCCGGGCCGGGCGCGCGGCTCGAACACCGGATTTCCGGGGCCGATACCAACCCCTACCTGGTGCTGACGGCGATCCTTGGCGGGATGCTGCACGGGCTCGACAACCCCGATCTGCCGCTGCCGCTGCCGCTGGACGACGAGTTGGGCGACCATGCCGAGCCGCTCACCGCCGATTGGGCCACCGCGGTCGAATTCTTCGCCGAATCCGATATCGCCGCCGGGGTGTTCTGCGACGGCTTTCGCGATATCTACGCCGCCGTGCGCCGCGACGAGATCAACCAGCTCACCAGCGCCATCAGCCAGATCGAATACCGCACCTATCTCGGCCGGCTGTGACGCGACTCTGGGAGCCTTTCGCCTATTCCGACGCCCCGCGCGCCGATTGCGCCTGGGGGCTGGACCGCGACTGGCCGACATTGGAAGGCGCGGCCGAGACCGATATCGCCATCATCGGCGGCGGCTATACCGGGCTTTCGGCGGCGCTGCATCTGGCCGAGGCGGGCGAAACCGTCACCGTGCTGGAGGCGAACGCGCCGGGTTGGGGCGCCTCCGGGCGCAATGGCGGCTTCTGCTGCCTTGGTGGCGCGATGGCAAGCGAGGCGCAGCTTGCCCGGCGCTTCGGCGCCGATCAGGCCGGGCTCTGGGTCGAGGCCGAAAAGCAGGCGATCCACCTTGTCGCCCGATTGCTTGATGCGCATGGCATCGACGCCCGGACCCATTCCGACGGCGAGCTGGTTCTGGCCCATTCACCACGCGCCGCGCGCGGCTTCGAGGCCGACCGCGCCCGCTACGCCCGCCACGGCATTGACGCCGAAATGCTCCCGCCGCAGGCGCTTGCCGAGCGCGGGCTGGCGGCCAACGGCACCCATGCCGGGCTGCATGTGCGGATCGGCTTCGGCCTCGATCCCGGCGCCTATGTCGCCGGTCTTGCGCGTGCCGCGCACCGTGCCGGCGCCGATATCCGCGCCGGGGCAGAGGTGCAGCACATCGCCCGTGCAAATGGAACCTACCGGCTCACCACGCCTCACGGCACGCTCAAGGCCCGCCGCCTGCTCTTCGCCACCAATGGCTATTCGGCCGAAGACCTGCCGCGCTGGCTTGCCGGGCGCTTCATGCCGCTGCAATCGAGCGTGATGGTCACCCGCCCGATCACCCCTGCCGAGCGCGCCGCGCAGGGCTGGACCTCGGATCTGATGGCCTACGATTCGCGTCGGCTGCTGCACTATTTCCGGCTGATGCCCGATGGCCGCTTCCTGTTCGGGATGCGCGGCGGGCTGAAGGCCCATCCGGCCCGCGAAGCCCGGATCAAGGCCAGGGTGCGCGCCGATTTCGACGCGATGTTCCCAGCCTGGGCGGGCGTGGAAACGGCGCATTACTGGTCGGGGCTGGTCAACCTCGCACGGGGCCAGACACCCTATCTAGGCCCGGTGCCGGGGATGGACAAGGCCTGGGTGGCGATGGCGTATCACGGCAACGGCGTGGCGATGGCAAGCTATTCCGGCGCGCTGATGGCTGATCTCATTCGCGGCCGCCGCCCCACCCTGCCTTTTCCGACGGTGATGCAGGCGCCGCTGGCGCGGTTTCCGCTCGGCCGCCGGCGCCGCCTGCTGCTCGCCGCGATGACCCCGCTGCTGGCGTTGCAAGACCGGCTCTAATCCTCGATCGGCTCGATCAGCTCCAGCCCTTCGGCGCGGTTCGAGTTCACGGCCGTCGAGACCCGGTGAAAGCGCAGCACCTCTTCGCCCGGCGGATGCATGAGCCGCGCCGCGCCCTTGCCTTCCTCGCCCAGCCACAGGCCCCAATCGTCTTGCTCGATCACCACCGGAATGCGGTGGTGGATCGGCGCCATCGCGGCATTCGCCTCGGTGGTCACCACGGCGCAGCTCGGGGTGTGGTCCGGCCCCCAATCCTGCCAGATTCCGGCGAGCACCAGCGGCGTGCCGTCGGCGCGCGCGACGAACCATGGCAGCCGGGCCTGCTCGGTGCGGTGCCATTCATAGAACCCGCTGACCGGCACGAGGCAGCGCCGCTGCCGCGCCGCGTCGCGAAAGGCGGGCTTGTCGGCGATGGTCTCGGCGCGCGCGTTGATCAGCAGCGGGCCATCGCTCGGGCTCTTGTACCAGTGCGGCACAAACCCCCAGCGCATCGGCCTCAACCGCCGGTCGGGCTCGGCGGTGACCACGGCAAGCTGCTGGGTCGGGCAGATGTTGTAATCGGGCACATGTGGCAGGGAATTCGCGGGCGTCGCCGCAAACAGTCGCGCCATCGCGTCATGGGGAAGGGTGTTGGCAATGCGTCCGCACATGCACGCATCTTGCCCCGGCCACGCGTCAAAGCAAAGCGGTCAGGGATGCGGCCAGAGCTGTCCACGCTGGTCGGTGGCAACCGGATCGGAAATCATCTCGCCGTGAAACCGGGGGGCGTTGAAGTTGAAATCGCGCAGCAGCCGAAACAACAGCCGCAACCGCAGCGCCCGCTCCTCGCGGGTCGCCTCAAGGCCGAAATCCTGCTCCATCACGCCCATGCCAGTCGCTCCCGGATCATCCGGCCCCCACCTGCCACGGCGAGAGAAGACCAGCAAAATGTGGTCAGGCTATGGGCAAATCATGTTAAAAACCGTGCGATGGTCCTGCCGCGCCCGCCGTTCCGGACGATCTCGATGCGCGGAAAATCGATCACGCCTCGCGTGCCCGTTCCGCCTGGAACCGGGCATAGGCCTCGGGCCGCCAGACCTCGCTGCGGCGATAGAACGCCTCGAAAACCGGAACATCGCCCGTCAGCATGAGCCAAGGCTGTTTCGTCGAGGTGAAGATGTGAACATCAGGCGCCACCGCGCCGGTATCATCGAGCGTGCCCATCTTCACATAGGCAAAACGCGGGCCGGTGCCGTTGTAATGCGCCCAGAGCGCCACGCCGCAGCTCGGGCAGGCCATCACCTTCTGGCCCTTGCCCGACGCCGAAGGCAAGTCGCGGCCCACCGGGGCGCCGCTCAGGAGCTCGATATGGCGGGTCTCGATCATGCCGTTCAGCGCGAAGGCCGAGCCGCTTTCACGCTGGCACCAGGTGCAATGGCAGGCATGAACCACCAATGGATCGGCCTTCAGACGATAGCTTACCGCGCCACAACTGCACCGACCGTCCATCACAGTTCTTTCATCTTGCCAGAAATATCCCGGGGGGTGCGGGGGGCAGCGCCCCCCGCCCGGTCTTGCCCGCCAAGGCGGGCAAGACGCTTACTTCGCCGTGATCCGCCCGTCGACATAGGGCGTGTAGGGCGTGCGCTCGGCGAGGTATTCCGCCGTCACGTCGGCCAGGTCCGGTCCGAAATCGTAGACATTGGAGGCGTCTACGAACATCTTGTAGCCATCGCCGCCATTGCGCACGAAGTTGTTCGACACCACGCCGTATTCGGCGGCCGGGTCGATCGGCTTCCAGTCCATCCCGTCAGCCACCATCACGTCCGAGATCCGGCTGCCCGGCTCAGCCGACACGTCGAAGGCGAACTTGAGGCCCGCGACCTGCGGGAACCGGCCGGCGCCTTCCTCGTGCTGGCTCACGCCATTCTCCAGCGCGTCGATCACGGCCTGGCCGGAGACGAAGAACGTCGACAGCGTGTTCTGGAACGGCAGCACCGTGAGCACTTCGCCCTTGGTCACTTCGCCCGCGTCGATCGAGGCGCGCAAGCCGCCACCATTCGCGATCGCGATGCTGATGCCCTGGTCGGCCACGCGTTCCAGCATTGCGTCGGCCACGAGGTTGCCCATCTGGCATTCCATCGCCCGGCAACTGTCACGCTCGCCGTCGATCGGATCGGTGGTTTCGGCGACGACTTCGTTGCGGATCTCGTCGAGCGGCATCGCCGCCTCGCTGATCCGCGCCTTGGTCGCCTCGTCTTCCATCACCTGGCCGTCCATCACCAGCGGCTCGCCCATCGCCTCGACGATATTGCCGTCGTCATCGAAGGTCACGTTGAGCTCGCCGAGGAACTTGCCATAGGCATAGGCCTGCACGATGGCGGTGTTGTTCACCATCGTCGGATAGGGGCCCTTGGCGTTTTCGGCGGTGTTGGAGAGATAGGTATTGTCGTGACCGCCAACGATCACGTCAACGCCGGTGGTCTCGGCGGCAACGCGCTGGTCGACGATGTAGCCCGAATGCGAGAGCAGGATGATCTTGTTCACGCCCTGCTCGGTGAGTTTGTCGACCTCGGACTGCACCGCGCCCACCGGATCGGTGAAGATGACATTGGCACCGGGCGACGACAGTTCGTCGGTATCGACCGGGGTCAGGCCGATCAGGCCCAGCTTTTCGCCACCGCGCTCGATCACCACCGATTTCTGGAGCGCGTCATGCAGCAGCGGCTCGCCGGAATAGTCGGCGTTCGACATCAGCACCGGGAAATCGACGGTATCGACGAAGCCGCGCAGAACTTCCGGGCCATCGTCGAACTCGTGGTTGCCCACGGTCATCGCGTCATAGCCCATCTTGTTCATCATCTCGGCCGCCAGCGCGCCCTTGTAGTAGGTGTAGAACAAGGTGCCCTGGAACTGGTCGCCGCCGTCGACGAGGATGTAATTGTTGGTGCGGGCCTTGGCCTCGGCGACCGCCGTCATCAGCCGCGCCGAGCCGCCGAAGCATTCGCCGGCCTGGTTGTCTTCCTCCGAACAACCCGAGTCATATTTCGATATCGGTTCAAACCGCGCGTGGAAGTCATTCGTATGCAGCACGGTCAACGTATAGTCGGCCGAAGCGGCTCCGGTGGTCAAAGCGAGCACGGCAGCCGAAGCCAAAAGACGATTGGTCATGGGTATCCCCCTGTTCTGGAACTGTAGAGAGAGTGGCGCGAGTCGGGCATAGCTGTCAAAGTGGAACATCCGGTAAATTCCTGACATCTGCGGATGACTCCGGCGTAACCACGCCATCTTGACGTGCCACGCCGCGCCGGGCACATCACATTCATGCTGATTTACAAGATATTCCGCGCCCCCGAATGGGCGGCCTTCGCGGCGGCGGGCACCACCTCGGGTGCGCCGGTGGATCTGGCCGACGGGTTCATCCATTTCTCCACCGCCGCCCAGGCTGGCGAGACCGCGGCCCGGCACTTCGCCGGGGCGAGCGGCCTGGTGCTGGCGGCCGTCGAGGCCGACCGGCTGGGCAACGATCTGCGATGGGAGCCGTCGCGTGGCGGCGCGCTGTTTCCCCATCTCTACCGCGATCTCGCCACCGCCGATGTGGTCTGGAGCCGGCCATTGCCGCTCGGCCCGGATGGCGGCCACGTCTTTCCCGGAGAGATGCAATGACCGGCTACGAAAAACTCGGCATGGCGCTGCTGCACCGCTTTGGCCCGGAGCGCGCCCATGCGCTGTCGCTGATGGCGCTGAAAGCTGGGTTGGCGCCGGTGCCGGGCCTGTATAGCAGCCCGATGCTGGAGACCCGGCTTGCCGGGCTGACGCTGCCAAACCCGGTGGGTCTTGCCGCCGGCTATGACAAGAACGCCGAAGTGGTCGACGCGCTGGCGCGGGCCGGTTTCGGCTTCATCGAGGCCGGCGCGATCACGCCGCGCCCGCAACCGGGCAATCCGAAGCCGCGGCTGTTCCGGCTTTACGAGGATGACGCGATCATCAACCGGATGGGCTTCAACAACGCCGGGATGGAGGCCGCCGCCACGCGTCTGCGCCGCGCGCACCGTCGCCCGGTGCCGGTGGGGCTCAACCTTGGCGCCAACAAGGACAGCGACGACCGGGCCGGCGACTATGTGAAGGTCTTCGAGACCTGCGGCGATTTCGTCGATTTCGTCACCGTCAACGTCTCATCGCCCAACACCGAAAAGCTGCGCGATCTGCAGGGGCCGGAGGCGCTGCGCGCGCTGCTCGAACGGGTGATCGACCATCGCGAGGCGATGGACAAGTATACCCCCGTCTTTCTCAAGATCGCCCCCGATCTCGGCGATGACGAGATCGAGGCCATCGCCGAAGTCGCCCGCACCGTGCGGCTTGACGGGATCATCGCCACCAATACGACGATCCAGCGCAAAGGTGTGAAAAGTAGAAGCCGTAAGGAGCAAGGCGGGCTTTCCGGCCCGCCATTGTTCGAAAAGTCTACGCGCGTGCTGGCCAAGCTCTCGGCGCTCACGCAGGGGCATTTGCCGCTGATCGGGGTTGGCGGGATCGACAGCGCCGACAGCGCCTATGCCAAGATCCAGGCCGGGGCCAGCGCGGTGCAGATCTATACCGCACTGATCTTCCATGGCCTCAGCCTTGTCGATGAGATCGTGCGCGGATTGGAACAACGGCTGACGCGCGACGGCTTCACCCACATCTCGCAGGCCGTCGGCAGCAAACGAGGAGACTGGCTATGAGTGACGTCATCATCTGGCACAACCCGCGTTGCAGCAAGAGCCGGCAGACGCTGGAACTGGTCGAGCAACAGGGCATTACCCCGGTCGTGCGGCGCTACCTCGACGATGCGCCGAGCGAGGCCGAGATTCGCGCCGCCCTCGCGGCCCTTGGCCTCAGCCCGATCGAGGCGATGCGCACCGGGGAAGCCGAATTCAAGGCGATGGGTCTGAGCAAGGACAGCGACGACGCGACCCTGATCCGCGCCATGGCCGAGGTGCCGAAACTGATCGAACGCCCGATCGTATTCAGGGATGGCAAGGCCCGGCTTGGCCGCCCGCCCGAGCAGGTGCTCGACATTCTCTGAGCACGCGCCAATCGCGTCGGCGCGCGGCTATTCCTCGACCAGCCGCTCCAGCGCCGGATAGCGCAGCCCGAGGCTGATCCCGCGCGCCACGAACGACACCAGGAGCGCGGCCCAGAGGCCGTGATTGCCCAGTAGCGGTGTCAGCGCCAGCAGCGCCACGAGATAGATCAGCGCCGAGAACACCATCATGTTGCGCATGTCGCGGGTGGCGGTGGCGCCGATGAAGATGCCGTCGAGCATCCAGGCGGCCCAGCCCACCACGGGGGCCGCCACCATCCATGGCAGGTAGCGGCGCGCCTCGATCTGCACCGCCGGGGCCTTGGCCATCACGTCGATGATCCAGCCGCCGAGTATCCAGAAGGCGATCGCGAAGACCAGCGCGGTGGCGAGGCCCCAGATGCCGGTGAGGTAGGCCGCGCGGCGCAAGGTGGGACGGTCGCGCGCGCCGATGGCCTGGCCGACAAGGCTCTCGGCGCCGAAGGCAAAGCCGTCCATCCCGTAGGAGGTGATAAACAGGAATTGCAGCAGCACCTGGTTTGCCGCCAGCGTGACCTCGCCGAACCCGGCGCCGAAGAACATGAAGCTGACGAAGATCGCTTCGAGCAGCAGCGAACGGATCAGGATATCGCTGTTGACCTTCATCATCCGGGTCAGCGTGGCGCGGTGAAACACCCGCACCCAGTCGCGCCAGACCGGGCTGCGAAAGGCAGCACGGCAGAACCACAGGCCAAGCGCGAAGCCCGACCATTCGGCGATGAAGGTGGCAATAGCCACGCCCTCGACGCCCCAGCCGAGCCCGAGCACGAAGACGAGGTCGAGCCCGATATTCACCGCGTTCATCACGAATTGCACCACGAACAGGGCGCGGGTGCGTTCCTGCGCGATGAGCCAGCCCATCACGCCGTAAAGCGCGATCATCGCCGGGGCCGACCAGATGCGGATGCTCATGTAGCTGCGGGCGAGGCTTTCCACTTCGGCGGTCGCGGGCGAGATCTGGAAGGCGGCCCAGAACAGTGGCACTTGCAGCAGGATGAAACCGACCCCGGCGGCCAGCCCGATCAGCAGCGAGCGGGTGAGCAGCGCCGCCACTTCGCCGCTGTCGCCAGCCCCGCGTGCCTGCGCCGTCATCCCCGCCGTGCCCATCCGCAGGAAGCCGAACAGCCAGTAGATCGAGGTGAGGATGATCGCGCCGATCCCGACCGCGCCAATCGGGGCGGCCTGCCCAAGCTGGCCGACCACGCCGGTATCGACCGCCCCCAGCACCGGCACGGTGACGTTCGAGAGCACCACCGGCACGGCGATGTGCAGCACGCGTTTGTGGGTAATCGCGGCCGGGTCCGCGCCCACGGCGTTGTCAGTCATTCCGGGCGGGCATCAGGAAATGCCCGGTGGCGGCGGCGAAGGGGCGCAGGCGATTGTCCTGCCACGCCTCGACCTGAACGCTGGCGTAGCGCCGCCCCGAGCGCACGACGCGGGCGCGCGCATAGGCATCGCGCGGCAGGCCGGGGCGCAGGTAATCGACGGTAAAATCAATGGTCTTGGGCATACGCGGCAGGTTCTCGGGCGTCAGCGCCTCGGGGTCGATCCGCTTGGTCTCGATCTCGTCCCAGAGCATCGACCAGGCCAGTTCGATGGCGGCGGTGCTTTCGAGGAAGGCCGCCGTCGCGCCGCCATGGAGCGCGGGCAGCATCGGGTTGCCGATGAGCTTTTCGGCGAAGGGCATCGTCGCGGTCAGCTCGTCGCCCTTGCGCTCGAACACGATCCCGAGCCAGGCGATATAGGGCACACCCTCGACCAGCCTCGACAGTGCGGTATCGCGCCGCTGCTTGATCACCTGCACCGGTTCGGGTCGGGTCATGACACCGCCTCCGAGCTGCGCCGGCTATCCTCGCCCGATCCGGCGGTGAAGGCGCCCGAGGCGGTGGCGATCGGCGTCTCGCTGTCATCGTCATAGGCCACCGCGCGCACGAAGGCGACCGAGCGGGTGACATGGTAGCAGGTGGCGCGGGCATTGATGCGCTGGCCCGGCGTGGCGGGGCGCATGTAGTCGATCCGCAGATCGAGGGTGGCGGTCACGTCCGGTGCGTTCTCGGCGCTGATCACCGCGGCGCCGGCGCAGGTGTCCATCAGCGCCGATACCGCGCCGCCATGGATCACACCGGTGCGCGGATCGCCGACAAAGCGGCTGTCATACGGCATCGAGACCACGGCGACGCCGCCACCGATCTCGTCGAGCTGCATCCCCAGCTCGCGCGAATGGGGAATCGCCTCGATGAACTGGCGGGCAATCCGTGCCTTGGGTTCAGTCTCGTCGACAGGCACAGCGGCCTCCTTGCGTCGTTTCGCCCGAGTTATCGCCCTTGCGGCCCCCGGGGCAACCCTTAAGTGTTGCACCCGAAAACGGACAAGGCGCGATGCATCCTTCCAACCCGATCAACATTCTCGCCGAGCAAACCTCCTGGCCCCGGCTAAGGCCGCGTCGCGTTGCCGCGCTATCGGCGCTGGCGGTGTTGGCGCTCTGGCCGGGTGTGCTTGGCACCCTGACGCGGGAGATGGTGGGCAGCGCCTTTCTTGGCGTCTCGGTCTTTGTCGCGGTTACGCTGTTCGCGTTCTATTTCGTCGAGGAATGGTTTGGCGTGAACGTCGCCGGAGCGCTGAACCGCGCCGGGCGGGCGCAGGTGCCCATCGCCGCGCTGCTGGGCATGTTGCCCGGCTGCGGCGGCGCGGTGATGGTGGTGGCGGCCTATGCGTCGGGCCGGATCGGTTTTGGTGCCGTCGTCGCCGCGCTCACCGCCACGATGGGCGATGGCGCGTTCCTGCTCATCGCCACCAAGCCGCAGGCGGCCGCCGTGGTGCTGCCTGTTGCCTTTGTTGCCGGGGTGGTGACGGGGTGGATCGTGGAACGGTTTCACGCGGCCGAGTTTCATGACTCCGGCGGGCTGGCCTGCGAGATCAGCCCGCGCATCGGGCGGATCCGGCCGATTGACTGGCTGTTTGTCGCTTTCGCAGTGCCCGGCCTGCTGATCGGCGTTGCCGAACTGGTCAACGCCCCGATTGTCGATATCGCCGGCATCCCCACCGCCTGGATCGGCCTTGCCGGGGCGTTCACGGCGCTGGCGATCTGGGCCACCTCGCCGCTTGACGGCATCACCAACCCGACCGATCCGGCGCTGGCACGGATGAGCGAAGAGACCGGGCTGATCACCATCTGGGTGATCGTGGCCTATCTTGCCTATGAGTATGCAGCGAGCTTTTTCGGCCTCGACGTGAAGGCGCTGTTTGCCACGGTCGCGCCGCTTCTGCCGCTGATCGCGGTGCTGATCGGGTTCATCCCCGGCTGCGGCCCGCAAGTGGTGGTGGCGACGATGTATATTTCCGGCGCACTGCCCTTCGCGGCGCTCATCGGCAATGCGATTTCCAACGATGGCGATGCGCTTTTCCCGGCGATCGCCCTCAATCCGCGCGCTGCCGTGGTCGCCACGATCTACTCCGCGCTGCCCGCCCTCATCGTCGCCTATGGCTTCTACCTGTTTGCGCCCGGCTTTCTGAACTGAGTCCGGTGGACAGAATCCGGCGCCGGCGATACCTTTTGCGCAGGACAAGGAAGACCTGCGGCGATGGCGGATGACAGGCTCAGCTTCAAGGAAATGTGCGCCGCGTTCGATGTGACGCCGCGAACGCTGCGCTACTACGAATACATCGAACTGCTTTCGCCCGAGCGCGATGGCCGCGCCCGCTTCTACACCCCGCGCGACGTGGCCCGGATGACGCTGATCATGCGCGGCCGCCGCTTCGGCTTCTCGCTCGAACAGGTGCGCCAGTGGCTGCTGATCCGCGACGAGCAAGGCACCGAGGCGCAGATGCGCACGCTGGTTGACGCGGCGGATGCGCAGCTTGCCAAGCTCGACGACCAGATCGCCAGTCTTCAGGAGGCCCGCGCCGATCTTGCGGAGCTGCGCGCCAAGACCGCCAAGGCGCTGGACCAGGCCGACATGGCAGAAAAGCCGCCCTCAGCCGGTTGACCAGGCCCGTGGCTGGCGCATCCCGGCGATCTTGATCGCCTGCTTCACATAGCCATAGGGAAACAGCGCGAACAGCTCTTCGCGCCCGGCCTGCTTGCCCTTGTCGCCGCCGAGAAACGCCATGGCGAAACGGGCATCGGGCATCACCCCGTGGTCGGCCTCCTCGGCGCGGATCCAGCGGATCAGCGCCCAATGCCGGTCGGTCAGCGCAATGCCCTCGTCGGCGGCCACATAGCTGGCAAAGGCCTCGGTCCAGTCCGCCGGATCGCGCAGAAAGCCGTGATCGTCAACGCTGAACTGCTCGCCGTTGCGCAGCGTCAGGGTTGTTGGCGTTTCGGGGACCGCGCGCATTCAGTCCATCCATTCGAAGGGCCGGGTAAACTCGCCCAGCACGTGGTTCACCTTTTCGTAATCCACCTCGCCGGTCGCTTTCAATCGCGCCACGAGCCCCAGCTTTTTCGACTCGACCACTTCCGCCACTTCGGCGGGCACCCCCGCCGCTTCAAGTGCGGCGTTGTAGACCCGCTTGATCGCGTCCTTGCGCAGCGCCGGCTTGAATACCTTGCCCACCGCCGTCTTGGGCAGCTCATCAACGATGCAGACATATTTCGGCACCGCCGCGCGCTCATGGATATTGGCCTTGGCATAGGCCAGAAGCTCGTCCTCGGTCACCTCCGCCCCGTCGACGAGCTCGACATAGGCGCAGGGCAATTCGCCCGAGAAGCTGTCGGGCTGGCCGATGGCGCCGGCGAAAGCGACCGCCGGGTGGCCGGCCAGAACCTCCTCGATCTCGGCGGGGTCGATATTGTGACCGCCGCGGATGATCAGGTCTTTCGCCCGGCCGGTGATCCACAGATAGCCGTCTTCGTCGAGCCGCCCGAGATCACCGGTGCGCAGGTAACGGCCAGCGGCGAAGAGGCCGGCGTTCTTGGCCGATTCGGTATAGGTGTGGCCGATATAGACGCCGGGATTGGCCACGCAGATCTCGCCGACCTCGTCCACACCGCATTCCTTCAGGATCACGCCATCGCCGTCGGCCTGGAGGATCTTCACCTCGGTGTAGGGAAAGGGCACGCCGACCGAGCCGATCTTCTTGTTACCCTCGCCGATCGGGTTGCAGGAGACCAGGCAGGTGGCCTCGGTCAGCCCGTAGCCCTCGACCAGCGTCAGCCCGGTGGCCGCCTCGAAGCGGTTGAACAACTCCACCGGCAGCGGCGCCGAACCGGAAAAGGCGATCTTCAGCGACGATACGTCGGCATCGACGGGGCGTTGCATCAGTGCCGAGATCGCGGTGGGCACGGTGATGATGAAGCTCACCTTCCAGCGCTCGATCAGCTTCCAGAAATTGTCAAACACGCCCTCGCCGCGATAGCCCGCAGGGGTCGGGAACACCACATGCGCGCCCGAGGTGAGCACCGCCATGAACACCACGTGCACGGCAAAGACGTGAAACAGCGGCAGCGGGCAGATCAGCACATCGTCGGGGTCGAACAGCAGGTTGGCGCCGAGCCAGCCGTTATAGACGATGCCGCCATAGGTATGTTGCGCCACCTTCGGCATTCCGGTGGTGCCGCCGGTGTGGAAATAGGCCGCCACCCGGTCGCCGGCGCTGTCGGCAAATTGCAGGGTGGTGGGCTGGGCCGCGATGGCCTTGTTGAAATCCTGCACCCTGGCCTTGTGGGTCACCGCCACCTTGGGGCGGATCAGCGGCACGATCAGGTTTTTCGGGAAAGTCAGGTAACGGTTGAGATCAACCTCGAGCACGGTATGCACCTTGGGCGCCTTCGCCACCGCCGCGTGCGCGGTCTGGGCCACGTCGCTCTTGGGGAAGCCCTTGAGCGTCACCACCACCGTGGCCCCGGTCTCGCGCAGGATCGCGCCGATCTGGTCGTCGTCGAGCAGCGGGTTGATCGGGTTCACGATGCCCGCGATCATCCCGCCCATGAGCGCGATCAGGGTCTCGTTGGCGTTGGGCAGGATATAGGCAACCACGTCTTTCTCGCCCACGCCGAGGCTGCGAAACAGGTTCGCCGCCTGCACCGACTTGTCGTGCAGGGCACGCCAGCTCAGGGTTTCGGCCTTGTCCTTCGGGCCCGACAGGATCTGGAACGACACCGCCGGCCGGCCGCCCTGCGTATCGGCGGTTTGTTTCAGAAGCTGGTAGACAGTCTGCGGATTACGCCGCTCTTCCCAGGTCTTTTCGGCGTTGATGCGGTCGCGGTCCGCCGCTTCGGCGTAGGAATATCTCGGCATGTCGTCCTCTCCTGCGGCACGTCTCGATCCGGTCGTTCGCGAGAGGATGGGCGGTTTCGCGCCGGGCCGCAAGCCCGACGTGATACCTTACTCAGCGGCAAGCCCCTCGGTGAACTGGAGCCGGGCCAAACGGGCATAGAGCCCGTCTTCGGCCACCAGGTCGTCATGGCTGCCCTGCGCCACGATCCGGCCCTCGTCAAACACCACGATCCGGTCGGCCTTTTTGACCGTGGCCAGGCGGTGGGCGATGATCAGCGTGGTGCGGTCTTTCGCCATCTCGTCGACGGCGTGCTGCACCGCGCGCTCGCTTTCGGCGTCGAGGGCGCTTGTGGCCTCGTCGAGCAACAGGATCGGCGCGTCGCGCAGGATGGCGCGGGCAATCGCGATGCGCTGTTTCTGGCCCCCCGACAACATCACTCCACGCTCGCCCACGAAGGTCTCGTAACCCTGCGGCAACTTTTCAAGAAACTCGTGCGCGGCGGCGGCCCTGGCGGCGGCCTCGACTTCGGCGTCGGTGGCGTCGATCCGGCCAAAGCGGATGTTTTCACGCGCCGTGGTGGCGAAGATCACCGCGTCCTGCGGCACCAGCGCCACCTGACGGCGGAAATCGGTGCGCGCCATCTCGCTGAGGTCGATGCCGTCGATCTTCACCGCGCCCTCATTGGGATCGTAGAACCGCTGGATGAGCTGGATGATGGTGGATTTGCCGGCGCCGGACGGGCCAACCAGCGCCACGGTTTCTCCGGGTTTCACGTGCAGCTTGATCGCATCCAGCGCGAGCTGTTCGGGCCGCGCCGGGTAGCGGAAGGTGACGTTGTCGAACTCGATTTCGCCCTTGATCTCCTTGGGCGCCGGGCGCGGCTTGGCCGGGTCTTTCACCGCATCTTCGGCGGTGAGCAGTTCCACCAGCCGCTCGGTGGCGCCAGCGGCGCGTTGCAGCTCCGACCAGATCTCGGAGAGCGCGCCCACCGATCCGGCGGTCATGATCGCGTAGATCACGAATTGCACCAGTGCGCCGATGGTCATCTCGTCGGCCCGCACATCGCGCGCGCCGATCCAGAGCACACCAACGACGCCGGAAAAGATCAGCGTGATCACGATCACCGTCATCACTGCACGGGTGCCGATCCGCTTCTTGGCCGAAATGTAGCTTTCTTCGGTGACGGCGCGGAAATCCGCGCGCGTCGGGCCTTCATGGGTGAAGGCCTGCACCGTCTGCACGCTCAACAGCGCCTCCGAGGCGCTGCCGGACGATTTGGCGATCCAGTCCTGGTTCTCGCGGCCCAGCACCCGCAACCGGCGGCCCAGCACGATTATCGGCACGATCACCGCTGGCACGATCAGGAGCACGAGGCCGGTGAGCTTGGCCGAGGTGAGCATGAGCATCACCATGCCGCCCACAAGGATCAGCACGTTGCGCAGCGCCACCGAGACCGATGAGCCGATCACCGACAGGATCAGCGTGGTGTCGGTGGTGATCCGGCTCAGCACTTCGCCGGTCATGATCTTTTCGTAAAAGGCGGGGCTCAGCCCGATCACGCGGGCAAACACCGCCTCGCGGATATCGGCCACCACCCGCTCACCGAGCCGGGTGACGAGGTAGTAACGCAGGCCGGTGCCCAGGGCGAGCAGGATCGCGACCACGAGGGCGGCGAGAAAATACTTGTCGAGCAGCGCATCGGCCGAACTCTGGAAGCCGTCGATCACCCGGCGCGCGGCCATCGGCATGACGAGCGAGACACCGGCGGTGAAGACCAGCGCGAGAAGCGCCGCGACGAGCAAGGCGCGATAGGGCCGCAGAAACGGCCACAATTCGCGCAAGGCACCGATGCGCTTGGACTTTTCACGGTCCTGAATGTTGGCGTCCCCGCGTGGCGGCATGGCGCGCTCCTTTGTGGTTTCGGGTCAGATAACGACCCCGGCGCCGTTGGGCAAGGTTTGGCCCGTGCCCGGCAGTGCCAATGACGCGCCGTTATCCCCCGGCGCGGCTGCGTTGCAAAAGCTGGAACAGGCCCATTCCGGCCGAGGCGAGCAGCACCATGCCCGCCGTCGAAATCCCGGCAAAACGCAGGAATGATAGCGGTTCGGCGCCGGTCGATGCCGCGATGTCCTGCATCGCGGTGATGTTCCACCATGCCATCGCGAGGCCGGCGACAACGGCCGCGAGCCATTGCCGCCACCAGCTGCGGGTGCCGAAGGCAAGGCCGAACCAGACGATCACCCCGACCGCAAGCGAGCCTGCCGTGGCCAGCATTACTCCTGCCCCGGCAGAATCCGCACCGCGCCCCGTGCCGCCGACGACGCGAACATCGCGTAGGCCTTGAGCGCGGTCGAGACCTCGCGGGTGCGGGTCTCGGCCGGCAGCCACGGCAGCGCGCCTTTGGCGGTGCGGCGCTTCTCAAGCTCGGCCGCATCCACCGCGAGGTGGATCGTGCGGCCGGGAATGTCGATCTCGATCCGGTCGCCCTCTTCGACAAGCCCGATCAGCCCGCCTTCCGCCGCTTCCGGGCTGACATGCCCGATCGAAAGCCCCGAGGTGCCGCCGGAAAAGCGCCCGTCGGTAAGCAGCGCGCAGGCTTTGCCGAGGCCCTTCGACTTGAGGTAGGAGGTGGGATAGAGCATTTCCTGCATCCCCGGCCCGCCCTGCGGCCCCTCGTAGCGGATCACCACCACGTCGCCCGCCGCGACCTTGCCGCCGAGGATGCCCGACACCGCACTGTCCTGGCTTTCGAACACCCGCGCGGTGCCGGTGAATTTGAGGATCGACTCGTCGACGCCCGCCGATTTCACGATGCAGCCTAGCTCGGCGATGTTGCCGTAGAGCACGGCAAGCCCGCCATCCTTGGAATAGGCGTGGTCGGCCGCGCGGATCACCCCCGCCTCGCGGTCCCGATCCAGCGTCTTGTAGCGGTTCCGGGTCGAGAAGGCTTGCGTGGTGCGCACGCCACCTGGGGCGGCGCGGTAGAAGCGTTCCACTTCCGGGTCGTTAGAGGTGGCCACGTCCCACCTGGCGATGGCGGCGGCCATGGTATCGCTGTGCACGGTGGGAATATCGGCGTGGATCAGCCCGGCCCGGTTCATCTCGCCGAGGATCGCCATGATCCCGCCGGCGCGGTGGACGTCTTCCATATGCACCGATTGCAGCGCCGGGGCGACCTTGCACAACACCGGCACCTTGCGGCTCAGCCGGTCGATATCGTCCATGGTGAAATCCACCTTGCCCTCGTAGGCAATGGCGAGCAGGTGCAGCACGGTGTTGGTCGAGCCGCCCATGGCGATATCGAGGCTCATGGCGTTCTCGAAGGCCTTGAAGTTGGCAATGTCGCGCGGCAGCTGGCCCGGTTTTTCCTCTTCGTAATGCGCCTTGGTGATCTCGACGATGCGCCGCCCGGCCTGTTTGAACAGCGCCTCGCGGTCGGCATGGGTGGCCAGCATCGAGCCGTTGCCCGGCAGCGCCAGCCCCAGCGCCTCGGCCAGGCAGTTCATCGAGTTGGCGGTAAACATGCCCGAGCAGGAGCCGCAGGTCGGGCAGGCCGCCTTCTCGATGGCGAGCACCTGTTCGTCGGAATAGCTGTCATCGGCAGCCACGACCATGGCATCAACCAGATCGAGATCGTGGTCGATCACGTCGGGGCTGATCTTGCCCGCTTCCATCGGCCCGCCGGAGACGAAGATCACCGGGATGTTGAGCCGCATCGCCGCCATCATCATGCCGGGCGTGATCTTGTCGCAGTTGGAGATGCAGACCATCGCATCGGCGGCGTGGCCGTTGACCATGTATTCCACCGAATCCGCGATCACTTCGCGCGACGGCAGTGAATAGAGCATACCGTCGTGGCCCATGGCGATGCCGTCGTCGATGGCGATGGTGTTGAATTCCTTCGCGACCCCGCCAGCGGCCTCGATCTCGCGCGCTACAAGCTGGCCCATATCCTTGAGATGCACATGGCCGGGCACGAACTGGGTGAAGCTGTTGACCACGGCGATGATCGGCTTGCCGAAATCCTCGTCGGTCATGCCGGTGGCGCGCCAGAGGCCACGGGCACCGGCCATGTTGCGGCCATGGGTCGATCTGCGGGAACGGTAATGGGGCATGGTCGTCTCCTCGGATAACGCGCGGTGTCTAGCGCAGGCGGCGGCTGCGGGCAATCGAAAGCGACCTGCCGGGGGTCTCACACCCCCGGACCCCCGTGGGATATTTGTAGCAAGATGAAGGAAGTCAGGGCGTGCCCAGCACCGCGACGGCCTCCCAAGGGGCAAGCGCGACCTCGCCCGTGAGGTCTGTCCGCGCCTCGGTATTGGTCACCAGGCATTGGCCGCTGACCGCGCCCTGCCCCGGCACGGCAAAGCGCACCGGATCGCCCGAGAGGTTCGCCACCATCGTCAGGCGCTGGCCCTCCAACTCGCGCCTATAGGCCCAGATCGCGGGGTGGTCCTCGGCCAGCGGCACGAAGCTGCCATGGACGATGATCGGGTGGGATTTGCGCAAGGCCACGAGCTGGCGATACTGCGCGAAGACGCCGTCCGGGTCGGCACGGTCGGCGGCGGCGTTGACCCGAGGATAATTCGGGTTGACCGCCAGCCACGGCGTGCCGGTGCTGAAACCGGCATGGGCGCGCGCATCCCATTGCATCGGGGTGCGGGCATTGTCGCGGCCATTGGCGTTGGCCCCGGCGAGGAAGTCATCGGCGCTCAGCCCCCTGGCCTGCATCTCCGGCCATTGGCCATGAACCTCGACATCGTTGAAGTCTTCGCGCCGGGCGAAGCGCGTATTGGTCATGCCGATCTCTTCGCCCTGATAGATATAGGGCGTGCCTTTCATCAGGTGCAGCACGATGGCCAGCGCCCTGGCCGAGCGCACCCGCCAGATGCCGTCGTCGCCATATTTCGAGACCGCCCGGGGCAGATCGTGGTTCGACCAGAACAGCGAGTTCCAGCCCTCACCGGCCAGCGCGCGCTGCCAGTCGTTGAACCCCCGCTTCAGGGCAACGAGGTCGGATTTGTGATCTTTCCACTTGCCAAATTCCGGGTCCCACCCGGCTGTAACGTGCGAAAACTGAAAGACCATCGAGAGCGCAGCGCCGTCGCCGCAATAGCGCGGCGCGGTGTCGGGGCTGGCCGACCATGCCTCGCCCACCGTCACCACGTCGCGCCCGGCAAGCACCTCGCGCTGCATCTCGGCGAGGTGGTCGAACAGCTTCGGCCCTTCGGCGGTGATACCGTTGTCGGGGTCTTTGCCGATCAGGTCGATCACGTCCATCCGGAAACCGGCAATGCCCTTGTCGAACCACCAGTTCATCATCTCCCAGATCGCGGCGCGCAGGGCCGGGTTTTCCCAGTTGAGATCGGGCTGTTTGCGGTCGAAGAGGTGAAAGTAATACTGCCCCGAACGCGCGTCGAAGCTCCAGGCCGGGCCGCCGAAGAAGCTTTGCAGCTCGTTGGGCGGCCCGCCATCGGGGCCGGGATCGCGCCAGATATAATAATCGCGAAACGGGCTGTCGCGGCCCTCGCGGGCGGACTGAAACCAGGAATGTTCGTCGGAGCTGTGGTTGACGACGAGATCCATGACGATGCCGATTCCGCGCGCCTTCGCCTCGGCCAGCAGCCGGTCGAAGTCAGCCGTGGTGCCGAATTCCGGCGCGATCTCTCGGTAATCGGAGATATCGTAGCCATTGTCGGCCATCGGCGAGCGGTAGACCGGCGACAGCCAGATGAAGCCGATGCCAAGATCGGCGAGGTGATCGAGCTTGCCGATGATCCCGGCGATATCGCCCAGTCCGTCGCCATCCGCGTCGGCGAAGGAGCGCGGGTAGATCTGATAGGCCACGGCCGTTTTCCACCAAGGGTCGCGCATGTCAGCCTCCGTTCCGTTGCAAGATCGCGTTAGCGCAAGCGCGGGCGCCATGCTACCCTGTTCGAACAGCAAAGCGGGAGGGGCGCATGGTTGCGACAACCACGATTCTCGTCGGCACCGGCAAGGGGGCGTTCCTGATCACCGGCACGGATCGCGCCGGGTGGCAGGTCTCGGGGCCGCATTGCGACGGCTGGCCGATCAACCACGTTGTCGGCGACGCCGAGACCGGGCGGCTCTGGGCCGGCGGCGGCGACGACTGGACCGGCGCCGGGGTCTGGCGGTCGACCGATGGCGGCGAGAGCTGGGCGCTGTCCAAGCTCTCCAATGGCAGCTTTGACACCTGGCTGACGAATGACCCCGATTTCGCGGAGCATATCGGTGTCGAACCAGACCCGCCTGCCCCCTTCACCGGCACGATCGCTGCGATCTGGTCGCTGAACTTCGCCGATGGCACGCTCTATGCCGGGGCCAAACCGGCACAGCTTTTCACCAGCCGCGACGGCGGCAAGCAGTTCGAACTCGTCGAGAGCCTCGCCAGCTTTCCCGGCCGCGATGCCTGGGAAGCGGGCGCCGCCGGGCTGACCCTGCATTCGATCGTGCCCGCGCCGGACGATCCGCAGCGGATGTGGCTGGCGATCTCGGCCTCCGGGGTCTTTGCAACCGAAGATGGCGGCCAGAGCTGGGAGCGGCGCAACCGGCGGGCCAACGACGATGGCATGAAAGCGCATGTGCATAGCGATGGCCGCGTGCATGAGGCCGGGGCCGAGACCGGGCTTTGCGTTCACAACATGGTGCGCGCGCCGGGCGGCGGCGATACGCTCTACCAGCAGAACCACGAAGGTGTGTTTCGCAGCCCCGATGGTGGGCGAAGCTGGGTCGAGATCACCGCCGGGCTGCCGTCCGGTTTCGGCTTTCCCATCGCGGTGCATCCGCATGACCCCGACACGATCTGGACGATCCCGCTCAACGGCGACATGCAGGGCCGCTATCCGCCGAACGCCTCGGCGGCGGTATGGAAATCCGGCGACGGCGGCGCGACCTGGGGCGCGAAGCAATCCGGCCTGCCGACGCGGAATTGCTACTTCACGGTTCTGCGCCAGGCGATGGCGACCGACCGGCAAAGCCCTGCGGGCGTCTGTTTCGGCACCAATACCGGCTCGGTCTTTTTCAGCCCGGACGAAGGCGAAAGCTGGGACGAGATCGCGCGCCACCTGCCCAAGGTGCTGTCGGTCGAGGTGCTCGAGCGCGGCTGAGGCCCCGGCGCGCTACCGCGTGCCACCATCGAGCATCTCGAGGATCGACGCCTCGATCTTGCCGGCGCAATAGAGCGGTGGGCGGCCCTGCCACGTGTCCAGCATCCCCGCCACGCCCGGCCCCGCCGCGATCCGGTCGGCAAGGCCCTCGATCGCCGGGGCGTTGTCGTGCAGCAGCGGGCGCAGGCCCGGCAGCCGGTCGACCATCGTGTGCCAGAGCGCGGCAAGCACCAGGTCGGCCAGCGTCGGCACCTCGGTGCCAAGCACAAAGCCCGCATCGGGGGTGAGACCGTGATCGCGCCCGATCCGGTCATGGATCTGCATCCAGCGCGGCAGCCGCGCGCCGCAAAACGCCTCCCAGGCGGTGCGGTCCCACATCTGCGCGCCGTGCCAGCGGGTGATCTCGGTCAGCACGTCCATCGCGTCGAGGACGATCCGCAAGGTCTCGTCGTCATCCACCACCAGCCCGTGCCTGCGCCCGAGATACATCAGGATCGCCGGAAGCTGGCTCAGCCTGCGGCCGGTGGCATGATCTTCGAGAAGCGGCGGCGCCATGAACGGATAGGGCTGATCGGGCACGGGTGCGTTCTTCAGCGCGGCAACGGCGTCAAACCCCGGCTCGTCCCATTGCGCCCCGACATGGGCCAGCACGTAGCGCACGAAATGGCCGCGAAACGGGAGCGGCCAGTAATAGAGGGTGTAGTCGGTCATCGGCTGTCTCCGGGAACTGCCGTCTACAGCGTAGCGCAAGGCGGGCGCGGCCCCAAGCCCGGCGTTGCGCACGGCACGGGCCTTGCGGCGCCGCGCCATGACATCTTGAACATCTTCAGGAATCGCCGCGCCGGTAATAGGCCCAGAGCGCCAGGATCTGGTCATCGGTCAGCGGGTTGCGAAACGCGATGCTTTCGTCGCCCTTCACGCCACTGATCAGACGGGCGAGAAAAATATCGCCCGGTTCCTGTTGCGCCATCAACCGCAAGTCGCGGCTGGGCAGGATCAGGTCGGGGTCGCCATTGCCGTAATCGTCGTGGCAGCCGAAGCAATAGGTCTCGTGGATGGCTTGCGCTTCGAGCAGAGCCGCGCCCGGCGGGTGAATCGCGCTGCGCGCGGCAAGGTCCAGCGGATGATCTTCGGCAAGGGCTGCAAGCTCAGTGGCCAGGGTGGTGCGCGCTTCGGCATCGTCGAGCGCGGCGCCCTGCCACGGCACCAGCGCCTCAGCGCCCGCCTCGTCGCCCGCGGCGGTCAGCAGCCACGGCAGCAATCCGAGCGCGCCGGTGATCCGCGCCTGCAAACCCTCGGCGTGGCGCGGCGGCAGGTCATCGCCGGCGAGCCGGCGCAGATCGCCCAGCGCGATCCGCAACTCACTGGCAAGGCTGCGCGAAGCCGGGGCCGGCTCTGCCAGAACCACGGCCGCTGACAGGATCGTGGCCGCGAGGCAGACGCCCGCGGCCACGGTGGTTGTTACGGTGATATGTCGACGCTCACGCGCCATCCGTCACCCTTTCTGCCGTTACTGGGTGGACACCTTCTGCTCCACCGGCATGCCAGCGGCGGTCCAGGCCGTCATCGAGCCATCATACATCTGCGCGTCGGCATTGCCGAGCAGTTCAGACGAGACGAACCAGCCGATCGAGGCCCAGTGCCCGGTGTTGCAGAACGACACTTGCGCACCTTCGGTGGGCACGCCGGCGGCTTCGTAGAGCTTGGCGAGCGTCGTGGTGTCTCGGAAGGTGCCGCCGCCGTTCTCGGTCATCCAGCTTTGCGGCAGGTTCACCGCCGTCGGGATCGTGCCCGAAGCCTTTGATTTGCCGTGGCGGTTGACGCCGAGATACTGGTCGGCGGTGCGGTTGTCGACGGCCAGCGCGCCGCCGTCGATTGCGGCCTGCACTTCGGCCTCATCCAGCAGCATCTCTTCGCGCAGGGCGACGGTGAAGCTTGCCGGCGACACCTCGGGCGCGCCCTTCTCAAGCGGATTGACCGGGTTCTTGTCGCCATCGACTTCGGCAAGGTAGGCCCCCATGCCGCCGTTCAGGATCGACACGTTGTCGTGCCCGAGCACCTTGAAGGTCCAGTAGATCCGGGTGGCGGTGCCCATTTCCGAGCTGTCGGCGCCAGCAGGCACGAGCACCACGTGGGTGTCGTTGCCGATCCCGAGGCTGCCGATATGTTCGGCCAGCTTGGTGGTATCGGCGGGGAACACGCCGGGCACGTCGTCGCGCGTTTCACGCCAGCCGGACTTGCCGTAATCGGTGTTTACCGCGCCGGGGATATGACCGCGCAGATAGTCGGTCGAGCCGCGCGAGTCGACGAACACGACGCCCGGCGCGCCGATGTTTTCCTTCACCCAGTCGACGGTGACGAGCGGGTCTGCCGCCAGTGCCGGCAACGCGGTGACGGCGGCGAGCGCCATCATCGCAACCGCGGCAAAGCCCCCGCGGATCATCTGTTGTAGCTGTTGCATTGTTATCGTCCTCCCTTGGTTGTTGTTCGGGTGCAAGACCCCTCAGAGCGTTACCACTTGGTCGGCAGACAGGATTGCCCGCACCACTTGCGCCCATCCGTCGGTGTCGTCCGGCGCAAGGCCGGTGGTATCGGCACGCTCGACGGTATGCGTGCCACGTAGCGTCTCAACCGCCGCGTCGACGCGCTCTGCGTCGGGGAACAGGCCGGTCTTGAGTTCAAGAATTGTCATGTTTGTCTTCCGGTTCAGATATTTACAACGCGGTCGGCCTCGGCGATAGCGCTGCCCAGCGCCGCCGCATCGAGCAGCGCAAGATCGTCCGCCATCGCCTCGACGGTGGTTTCGGGCACGATATCACTGAGTTCCAGCAATTCGGCCTGCGCTTCGTTTTCGGCGCTGTCGGCGACCGGCTCGGTCATGAATACCAGCCGCACCTCGTGGCCGAAAATCGTCAGCCCGGCGGCCACGCGCATGGCTTCGGTATGGTCGCGCCGACCGAGCACAAGGATCTTTTTCTCGTCCATCATCCCCTCCCCTACAGGCTTACGACGCGCGTCGCCTCGGCCATCAGTGCCGAGTTGACGGTCTGGCTGCCGCGTTCCACCGGACAGTCGGTGCCGGACATGTGCAGATCCCACGAATGCTCGCAGACCGCGACACGCGCGGCGCCGTCGATCGCGGTCGAAAAGTCCGGATCTCCCAACACCTGCACGCCATCATTGGTCAGGAAGCAGCCCCAGCTTGCCCCCTCGGCGGTGAGCGCCCATCCAAGTGCGGCGGCGACCGGCGCGGCGCTGGGGCTTGTGATGTGAAGTAGCACGTCCATGTGTGTTCGGTTCCTTGCGAATTGTCATGCGTCGGGCGCGAAGGCGACGCTCCGGGCGTCGCCACGCGCAAAGGTTTCAAGCTGCTGACGCAGCGGCGCGGTCGTATCCTCGGCCACCCGCAGCGCCGCGATCCGCAGCGGCGCGGTATAGACCGCCTCGCGCGAAAAGCTGCGCGGGCTGCCGCGCCCGGTCATCTCGGCCGGTCCATCGTAGACCACCACGGTGCTCTGGCCCGCGAGCTGCATCAGCGCCGCCACCGCCAGCGCGCCATCGGCGTCGGCGGGAAAGATCGCCACCGGCTCCGCGCCCGTCAGCCCGACAGTGCCCAGCAGCCAGCGCAGGGCGTGAAAGCCCACCGGCGGTGCGGCGCCCTCGCCGAGCAGCACCGAGGCCGGCACGCAGCGAGCCTCGGGCAGCGAGGCCGACAGGCACTCGGCCTCGGGGCGAATGTCGATCAGTCGAGCGGCCTCGGGCAGATCGCTGACCGTGGCCACCGGCGCCGCGGCAAGGGGCAACCCAGGCAGCAGCGCCAGCGCGCCCAGACCTGCGATGCCGCGCACCCCCATTTCAGCAGCCGCCGAACTGTAGCTCGGGCGCGGCCGGGCCCCCGGTGGATACCGCCGGCGGGTTCTCGACATAGTAGCCCATCAGCTCGATCACCGGCAGCTTGCCGAAGCCCTGGCCGACATCGACATCGTCCATCAGCTCGGCCGGTTGCGCGGTCTGGGCGCGTGCCACCACGCCGGGATCGAGCGCGGCGTAGGGGAAGGCGATCCAGCTGATCGCAACCGTTGCGACGATGCATCCGGCGCAGAAGATTATGCTTGAGCGGTCCATTCAGTCCTCCGTCAGAGCGTGTCTTTAAGGAAGGCCAGATACATCACGCCGAAGGCGAGCACGGCCAGGATGATCTGCGCAGTTGTCTCGAAGTCCATGAGATCCTCCTAGTCGCCGCGATAGTGGCGGATCAGGGTGTTGACGCTCACGCTGTCACCGGTGATCGGGTGCTCGACGGGCGGGGTGAAATGCGCCACCCCGTCGCGATCCACCCGCATCGACGGCGGCGGCGCGATCAGCAGCCAGGCGAGACCCACGACCGTGACGGCCATCGCGCCCCAGCCATAGGCATTCATGATGAGTTTTGCCGGTGTCATTGCATCAATCCTTGCGGATGTAGACTTTCCAGCACCGGGGTGCCTGAACCGTCTCGATATGAACCGCACCCATCTCGTCGCACATCGGCGGCAACGCCTCGACCGACGACGCATTGTCGATCAGCACTTCGACCACCTCGCCCGACCCCATCTCCTTGACCGCTTTCTTGGTCATCAGTTGCGGGCGCGGGCAGCTGTCGCCGATGCAGTCAACGCTGCGGGCTACGGCGATGGTGGTGCCATCGCTCAAAGTCGCTTCGCTGGCGGCGCAATCGTCGGCCTTCTTCTTGTTTCCGAACAGTCCCATCTTATCCTCCCGAATTGTGTTTATGTTGGTGTCGTCATTCCGCCGGCTGCGCCACGGTGGCGCTGGCGGTGGCGCGGCGATGCTGCTCGGCCTGCGCGTTCTCCTTGCGGCGAATGGCGCGGTAGATCAGGAACAAGACGCCCGCCTGGATCATGCCGAAGACAACGGCCGGGATGCCCAGCTTTTCCTGAAGCGTGGCGGCGTTGGCATAGCCCAGTTGCAGCGCCTCGAGGTTCGGCTCACCGGTCATCGAGGCGGGTGCGGGCGGCCAGTAGTTCACCGACCAGACCATCGAGAACAGATACATGCCGACGAAGGTGAAGATCAGCGCCCAGAGCGCGCCGACATTGCCCTCGCCGGTCTTGACCCAGGTCGAGACGGTGCAGGCCCCGGCCAGCACCATGCCGACGCCGAAGATGAACAGCCCGGCGAAGGTGTTGAGGCCGACATCGAAATACATCGGGTTGCCCTCGCCGATGGTGAGGAAGGCGGTGAAGCCCAGCGTCAGGATCATCATCGCCACCAACAGCGCCTTGGTGTTGCGATAGGTCTTGAACAGGATCGCGTCACGCAGCGCGGCGGTGTTGCAAAAGCGCGAGCGCTGCACCAGAAGGCCGACGATGGAGCCGAAAATGAAGGCGACAAGGCATTGTCCAATGGCACTCACGGCTCAGCCCTCCAGGATTTTCTTGTAGATCATCGAGCCAACCCAGGCCCCGGCAAGGATGCCGCTGATCGCGAGGTAGCCGCCCATGTTCATCTCCGGGCCCATGCCGAAGAAGGTCGACACGTTGCAGACGAAGGCGAGGCGAATGCCGATGCCCATCAACAGCCCGCCGATGGTGATCAGCACCCATTCCTGCAAGCGGCGCGGATAACGGATGTAGAACTCCTTCGCCAGAATCGCGCCGACGAAGGCGCCGAACAGCATTCCGAGGCTGATATAGATTTTCCAGTAGGTCGGATCGGGCTCGAACACGAGGGTCCAGAACGGCAGCCGTTGCAGGGTCTCTTCACCCATGACGGCCTGCGCCATCAGGCCGGTCATCATCGTTTCGCCGCCGCCGACCGTCCAGGCCCCGACAATCAGAAACATGAAGATGTCCAGAACCGCGATCGCGGACAACGCGATCACCGGATCTAGGGTTTTCTTGAAAAATTCAACCGGCACGACGTCCTCCCTGGCGTTGCTGTCAGCATCTTTGCTTTCAGAAAAGGTTAGGAAGCTCACACCAAGAGGTGGTAGTAATTATTGGAAACACGCGAATAAAACGCAAAAACAGCCAGTTCGGCCTTGTCCGACACGCTATCGTTTCATTCCGGCCAAGCGTCTGTGGCCCCGCGCGATGGAGCAAATATGTCAATCTATGTTGAACTCGAACCCGATGATTTTCTTGGTCATATGTTCAATTCCTGTTCGATTGATCAGGTCAGCGAATTCAGCCCAGAAAAGCGCGGTTTTCGGATTCACGGCCATAGCACGACGATCCGGCTCGAACGGGTGTTCTGGACGGTGCTGGAAGACATGTCGGAGCGGATGGGCATAACGATGCCGCAACTCATCGCCCAGATTCACGATCAGTGCCTTGTCGCCAACGACAAGAACATCTCGTCCTGCCTGCGCGTGATCTGCATGAAATACATGAATATCTACGCCAGCTGAGGCCGCCCCGGCGGGCAGCCCGCGCAAGATCAGGGGCTGTTGCCGCCAAAGGCGGTTTCGATCAGCAGCGTGTCGCCGGCGTGCAGGGCCAACCCGCTGACGAACTGGTGGTGTTCCTCGCGGCCATCGGCGCGTTTGACCACCATGCTGTTCAACCCGCCGGGATCGCAGCCGGGCTTCGACCAGACCGGCACCCGCCCGCGCGTATAGCCGACCGAGACCACCGCATCGGTGCGCAGCCCGTATTGCAGCGAAACGCCGCGGCCACCCTTGTGCCCATCAGCGGTTTCAGGCCGCTCCGCCAGCGACTTGTGGTCGACATCGAGGCCGTAGCGGGCCTCGCAGATCTCCACCGGGCAGTTGAAAGTATCGCCGTGGCTGGTGGAAAACATCGCCGACATGCCATCGCGCTCGGTCGTCGCCCCCCAGCCGCCCATCTGCGGCTCGACCATGGCGTAGCGCCGCCCGGTATCGGGATGCTGCCCGGCGATGACGGTGCCGAAGATCGACGAGAAGCTGCCGGCGGGAAGCCGGTCGGGGATGACCCGCGCCATGCATTGCCAAAGCAGATCGAACAGCCGGATCCGGGTCTCGAAGTAGTAGCCCTGCGGCGCGGTCGGCCCGGCGTGAAAGATCGTGCCTTCGCGGGTCAGCACCCGCAACGGGCGGAACGATCCGGCATTGGCGAAGCGCTCGGGATCGCAGAGCGCCTTGAAGATCATCTGGCACGAGATCGTCGCACCGTCGCGGCTGGTATTGTAGGGGGCGGCGTATTGCGCCGGGTTGTCGCGCAGATCGACGATGAATTCGTCGTCCGTGACGGTGATCGCCGCGCGCCAGATCGCGCCGTCATCCTGCTCTTCCTCGATCTCGAACCGGCCCTTGGGCAACCTCGCCAGCCCGGTATTCGCCCGCGCAAGGCCGGTCTCGAAGGCATCGGCGACGGCGGCGGCGATGGCCTCGGCGCCATAGGCGCGATAGAGCGCCAGCACGTGCCGCTCGGCGGTGCGGCTGGCGGCGAGCTGGGCCCAGAGATCGCCGGTGACGAACTCGGGCAGGCGCGAATTGGTGCGGATGATGTCAAACACCGCGGTCAGCTCGCGGCCCTTGTCGAACAGGCGCACGGCCGGCAGGCGCAGACCCTCGGCGAAGATCTCGGTCACGTCGGTGGCCATCGAGCCGGGCACCTTGCCGCCGATATCGCCCCAATGCGCGATCGAGGCGGTCCAGGCCACGCGCGCTCCGTCGAAGAACACCGGCTTGGCGGTCACCACATCGTTGAGGTGGGTGACGCCGCCATAGTTCGGATCGTTGGTCACGAACACGTCGCCCTCGGCGATGCTGTCGCCGTGGCGGGCAACGATCGCCTGCACCGCCTTGTCGAGCACCCCGACGAAGGTGGGAATGCCGGCGCCGGACGAGACCAGGTTGCCGTCGCCATCGGTGATGCCGGTGCCGACGTCGAGCACCTCGTAGATGATCGGGCTCATCGCGGTCTTTTGCAGCACCGCAAACATCTCGTCGGCGGCGGCGGTCAGCCCGGCCTGGATGACCGAAAGGGTAAAGGGATCATGCCTCATAGCGTCACCAGATCGCGCGGCAGGTCCGACAGGATCTCCGGCCCGTCGGCGCGCAGGATAACGATCTCTTCCAGCCGGATGCCGAAACGCTCGGGCAGGTAGATGCCGGGCTCGATCGAAAACACCATCCCCTCCTCCAGCACGGTCTGCGAGGTGGCGGTGATATAGGGTTGTTCGTGGATTTCAACGCCAAGGCCATGGCCGGTGCGGTGGACGAAATACTCGCCATAGCCCGCCGCGGCAATCACGTCGCGGGCGGCGGCGTCGACCACGTGCGCCGCCACGCCGGGGCGCGCGGCGGCGAGAGCGGCCAGCACCGCCGCCTCGACCACGTCATGCACCGCCTGATAGCCCTCGGGCGGCGCGCCGATGACGGCCATACGGGTGATATCGCTCGAAAAACCGCCAAAGCCGCCACCGATATCCATCACCACCGGCTGGCCCGGCGCGATCACCGTCTGGCCCGCGTGGTGGTGCGGAAAGGCGCCGTTGCGCCCGGCGCCGATGATGGCGAAGAGCGGCGCCGCGCCCTGCTCCTTGAACGCCGCCTGCACTGCGGCGGCGACCTCGATCTCTCGCACCCCCGCCCTGAGCGCCGCCCGGCCCGCCTTCATCGCGGCATCGGCCATCCGCGCGTTCTGTTTGAGCAGCGCGTATTCCTCGGCGTCCTTGCGCATCCGCAGCGCGCCCACGGTGGTCTGGGTGAACTGCCGCTCCGCCGCCGGCAGCGCATCGGTGACGAGGGCGGCAAAATCGGCGCGCATGGTTTCGTCGAGCACGATGCGCCCGGCCTGTGCCAGCCCCATCTTCGCCAACAGCTCCGCGAAGGCCGATTGCGGCCCGTCGTCATCGCTCCAGCAGATCATTTCCAGATCGGTATGGTCGCGGCTGCCATCGGCATTGAGCACCGGCATCAGCATCCGGGCATCGTCGCGGCCGACGCAGACGAAACAGGGGCGCTCGTCGGGATGCGGGTAGAAGCCGAGGAGCCATTGCATATGGGCGCCGGGGCCGAGCACCACGAGGTCAACCCCCTCGCGGCTCATCGCCTGCTGCAAAAGCGCAAGGCGGGACTTGGTCTGGGTCATGAAAACCTCCCTCGAAATCGTTGGATGCCGGGCGGGGCATCGCGGCCCCGCCCGGCAGGTCAGACGGTGACGCCGTAAACCTGCGCGGCATGGTCGGCGCTGAGCAACCCGTTGCGCACGTCGCGGCGCACCGCTTCCGGGTCGCGCTTTTTCGGGTCGCCAAAGCCGCCGCCGCTGGCGGTGACCACGCGGATCACATCGTCCTTGTTCACGGTCAGCCCGGAGACGAAGGAATAGGTTTCCTCGCTGCCGTCCTTGCGGGTGACCACGACGTAATTGCCCGAGCCTTCCAGACCGCCATTCAACGCCCAGGGCTTGACCTTGGAGCGGGTATAGCCGGCGGTGAGAAAGCCGTTATCGGTGCGGATGCGGTATTCGAGCCGCAAGCCGCGTCCGCCGGTAAACTCGCCTTCACCGCCCGGTTCGGTGTTCAGTTCCATCCGGTCGACGATCAGGCCGTTGCGCGATTCCGAGATCTCGGCGGGGGTGTTGTAGGTCTCGCCGTGGAAGCCCGAGAAGATGCAGGGATTGCCGTCGCGGCCCTCGAAGCCGCCCCAGCCGCCGATCTGCGGCTCGACAATGGTGTATTGCCGCCCGGTATCGGGATGGGTGCCGCCGATGAAGGTGCCGCAGATCGAGGCGAAGTGCCCGGCCGGCAGCCGTGTCGGCACATGCGGTGCGAGGCAGCGCCAGATCAGGTCGTAGACCCGCACTTCGGTTTCAAAGTAAAAGCCGATCGCCGAAGGCTCCTGGGCGTGAAACACCGAGCCTTCGCGGGTCAGCACCTTGAGCGGGCGGAACGAGCCGTCATTGGCCGGGGTGTCGGGATCGGTCAGCGATTTGAACACCATCTGGGCACAGATCATCGTGCCGTCGCGGCTGGTATTGGTCGGCCCGGCATCCTGATCGGGATTGTCGCGCAGATCGACGATGAATTCCTCGTCGGTGATGGTGACCTTGACGTTGAAGACCCGGCCATCGTCCTGGTCTTCGCTGAGTTCGAACGTGCCTTTGGGCAGGGTTTTCAGCTCCGCCAGCGCCGCCTGTTCGCCAAAGGTCATGAACCCGTCCATGGCACGCACGAAGGTCTCGACGCCGTATTTGAGCGCCATTTCCTCCAGTCGCTTCGCCCCGACCCGCACGGCGGCAATCGCGGCCCAGACATCGCCCAGGAGGAAGTCGGGCATCCGCGAGTTCACGGTGATGATATCCATCACCGCCTGCTCGGTCCTGCCCGCGCTGATCAGCTTGACCGCCGGAAGCCGCAGCCCTTCCTGAAAGATCTCGGTGGCGTCGCCCGAGAGCGAACCCGGCGCCATGCCACCCACATCGGAGTTATGGGCGATATTGGCGGTCCAGGCGATCAGGCGCCCCTCGGCGAAGACCGGCATTGCCAGAACCAGGTCGTTCAGGTGGGTGACGCCGCCGTAATAGGGATCGTTGGTGATGAACACGTCGCCGGGGCGAATGTCGTCAGCGTCGAATTTTTTCAGCATCACCTGCACCGACTTGTCGAGCACACCGATAAAGGCCGGGATACCGGCGCCCGACGAGGCAATGCGCCCCTCGGCATCGGTGATGCCGGTGCCCATGTCGAGCACCTCGTAGATGATCGAGCTCATCGCCGTCTTGCGCATCGCCGCGAACATCTCGTCGGCAGCGGCCTGAAGCGAGTTCTGGATGATCTCTTCGGTGATCGGATCGTTTGCGTTGGTCATCTCTCTGCCCTCACCCGTTCAGTTCGACGTGGATATTGCGAAAGGCGTCCACCGACACGCGGTTGTTGGGGTGAATCACCATCGTGGTGCCGCTGCTCTCGACGATGGCGGGGCCGGTGAATGCCATGCCGGGGCGCAGCGCGTCGCCATCGTAGATCCGGGCCATGCGCTTGCCTTCAAGGGCATAATTGACCTCGCGCTCGCCTTTCAGCGCGGCGCTGGCATCGGCCTCGCCCAGCGGTTCGGGCAGCATTTCGAGCTTGCCGACCTCGGCCTTGGCGACAAGGTGAATGCCCACCATCTCGACCGGCGCGGTGAGCCGGTAGGTGTATTCGCGCTCGTAGGCCTCGTGGAAATCGGCGGCGATCCGGTCAAGCGCCGCGTCGGTAACGGTGTCGCCCGACAGCAGCACCTCGGTGGTGTGCTCCTGGTTCTGGTAACGGAACTTGCCGTAGCGCAGGAAGGTTACCTGGTCGGCCCCGACCCCCTCCTGCCCGAAGGTGTCGAGCGCCTTGGCCTCGGCCTCGGCAAAGACCGCCTCGATCTCGGCGCCCGCGCCCTGCTTGAGGTCGATCAGCTGGGTGACGAAAAAATCGCGCCGCAGGTCCGACATCATCATCCCCCAGGCCGAGAACACGGCGGCGGCGGCCGGCACCACCACCTTCTTGACCTGAAGTTCCTGACCCAGCGCCACCGCGTGCATCGCGCCGCCGCCGCCAAAGGCCAGCAGGGTGAAATCGCGGGTGTCGAAGCCCCGGTTGAGCGAGACCAGCTTGAGCGCATTGACCATGTTGTTGTTGGCGATGCGGATGATGCCCTCTGCGGCTTCGTCGGTGCTCACCCCCAGCTTCTCGCCCAGCGCCGCCAGCGCCGTTTCGGCGGCCTTCATGTCGGCATCGACCTCGCCACCGCAGAAGTAGTCGCGGTTGATCCGGCCCAGCCAGAGATTCGCGTCGGTGGTCGTCGCCTCGGTCCCGCCCTTGCCGTAAGAGGCCGGGCCGGGCAGCGCGCCGGCCGATTGCGGTCCGACATGGAGCTTGCCGAAATCGTCGACCCAGGCGATCGAGCCGCCGCCATTGCCGATCTCGACGAGATCGACCACCGGCACCATGATCGGGTATCCCGCCGACTTGCGGCTGCGCTCGATCCAGTAATCGGTCATGATCCGCACTTCGCCGTTTTCGATCAGCGAGCACTTGGCGGTGGTGCCGCCGATATCGAGCGCCAGCACGTTCTCCTCGCCGATCAGGCGGCCAAGCTCGGCGGCGCCCCAGAAACCCGAGGCCGGGCCGCTCTCAACCATGGTGATCGGGGTGCGCGAGGTCGCGGGCAGCGAATCGACGCCGCAATTGGATTGCATGATGTAGGGATTGCCCTTGAGCCCGCGCGATTTGAGCCCGCCATCGAGCTTAGCGAGGTAGCGCGCGGCAACCGGCTGGACATAGGCCGAGAGCACGGCGGTATTGGTGCGCTCGTATTCGCGCCATTCGCGGGTGATCTGGTGCGAGGCCACGGCCGAGACCTCGGGCCAGAGCCGCTGCACCTCGGCCAGCACCGCCTCTTCATGCGCGGTATTGGCGTAGGAATGCAGCAGGCTGATCGCAATCGCCTCGACACCTTCGGCGCGAAAGTCGTCGATGATCGCGGGCAGGCCCGACAGATCGAGGGCAATGCGCTCGTCGCCGGTATAGCTCATCCGGCCCGGCACTTCGCGGCGCAGGTAGCGCGGCACGAAGGGGGCGGGTTTCTGGTAATGCAGGTTGAAGAAGTCGGGGCGGTTGCCACGGGCGATCTCGATGGTGTCGCGGAAGCCCTCGGTGGTGATCAGCCCCACCTTCACGCCCTTGCGCTCGGTCAGCGCGTTGATCACCACGGTGGTGCCATGGGCGAAATAGTCGATCTCGGCCGGGTTCACCCCGCCCTTCTCCAGCACGTCGAGCACCCCGACCTCGAAATCCGGCGGCGTGGTGTCGGACTTGGCCGTAATCACCCGCGACTGGCCGGTTTCGGTATCGGTCTCGAAGCAGACCAGATCGGTGAAGGTGCCGCCCACATCGGTGGCGACCCGGCGGGTAATCTTAGCCATTCTGTTTTCCTTTCATGCGCATACGTTCGGCCACCAGAAGGGCCAGCGCGCCTGCGGGTTTGAGGGTTTCGGCAAGGGCGATGCGTTCGGGGGTGAAATGCCCGGCGACGTCGAGGCAATTGAGCGTGCCCAGAACCTCGCCATCAATGACGATCGGCAGGTTGAGGCAGCTTTCGCAGCCGAGCGACTGGATCAACTCGTAGTCGGGGAAGACCTCGGCGATCTCTTCGATGCTGTTGGCAACGAAGGTTTCCTGCCGCTCTTCGACGGTTTCCGACCAGCGATTGCGCATCCGCGGCTTTTCGCCCTGTGCCGGGTAGGCATCGGGCATGTTGGTGTAGCTGCGGCGCGCGACGTTCTTTGCCCGGTCGATCTCCATCACGGTGAACAGCTTCACACCGAGCGCCTCGCACACGAGGGATTCAAGCGCCTTGAAGGTGGCCGCCGGTTGGGCGCCCTTGCGCGCGGCGGCGATGGCTATGGCATTCACTCTGCGGTCTCCTCTGCCAGTTTCTCACGCAGTCTCAGCTCTTCATCGGCAATCACCGGCACCGCGCCGATCAATTGCCGGGTGTAGCTCTGCCGGGGGTTTTCGAAGATCTCTTCGGTCGGCTCGCATTCGACCAGCCGGCCGGACTGGAACACCGCCACCCGGTCGGCGACGTTGCGCACCACCGAGAGGTCGTGGGTGATGAAAAAGAAGGTCAGCCCCTTCTTTGCCCGAAGATCGTTGAGAAGCTTGAGCACCCGCGCCTGCACCAGCACATCGAGCGCCGATGTCGGTTCGTCGAGCACAACCAGACGCGACTGGCAGGCGAGCGCGCGGGCGATGGCGACGCGCTGGCGCTGGCCGCCCGACAGCGCCCCCGGCGCGCGCTTGCGAAACTCGGGCGGCAGGCCGACCTCTTGCAGCGCCTGCTCGACCAGCGCCCAGCGCTCGCGCCGCTCGCCGATGCCGTAGACGTCGAGGCCAAGCCGGACCGAGGCGCCGACCGAGCGCTTGGGGTTGAGCGACGACAGCGGGTTCTGCTGCACCAGCTGGATGTTGCGCCGGTGTTCGAGGCGGCGTTTTGCCGGCAGGTCTTCGCCGTCGAAGACGATCCGGCCCGAGGTCTGCTGGTAGATCCCGAGGATCATGTTGGCCAGCGTGGTCTTGCCCGAGCCGCTTTCGCCAACGATGGCGAGGCATTCGCCCGGCGCCACCGCAAGGTTCACGTCAATCGCCGCGTGGACCTCGTGATCGCCGGTGCCGAAGGTCTTGTTGACCCCGATCAGTTCCAGAAGCGGCGCGGTCATGACTGGCCTCCATGGTCGACCATCGGGGCGAGAAAGGCGGCGTCGTCCTCGGCGATCTCGGGCACGCCGCCGCCGGTCAGCTTCGGGATCGCCGCCATCAACGCGCGGGTATAGGCATGGCCGGGGTTGTGAAACACCGTGTCGCAACTGCCATGCTCGACGATCCGGCCGCGATAGATCACGTAGACCCGGTCGGCAAATTCGCGCACCACCCCGAGATTGTGCGAGATGAACAGAACGGCGGTGCCGGTGCGCTCCACGAGGTCGTGCATCAGATGCAGGGTCTGGGCCTGAACCGTCACATCCAGCGCCGTGCCCGGCTCGTCGGCGATCAGCAGCGAGGGGTGGTTGGCCAGCGCCATGGCGATCACCACGCGCTGATTCATCCCGCCCGACAACTGGAACGGATAGGCCGCCAGCACCCGCGCGTGATCGCGGATCGACACCGAGTGCAGAAGCTCGCCCGCCCGCGCCAGCGCCGCGGCAGAGGTGATCTCCGGATCGCGGCGGCGCAGCACCTCGATGAACTGCCCGCCGATGGTAAAGACCGGGTTGAGCGAGGATGTCGGGTCCTGAAAGATCATCGACATCGCGGTGCCGCGCAGATCGTGCCACTGGCGCCGTGACAGCGCATTGAGGTCCTGCCCTTCGAAGATCAGATCGCCGCTGACCCGCGCCGAGCGCAATTCCTGCAACAGCCCGAGCACGATCCGGGCGGTCACCGATTTGCCCGATCCGCTTTCGCCCACCAGCGCCACGCGCTCACCGGCGCGGATGTTGAGCGAGATGCCGTGCAGCACTTCCGTGGTGCCGGTATAGCCGCGAAACGACAGGTGCAGATCGCGGATGGCGAGCACGTCGGTCATTGCTCCGCCCCCAGGATCTCGCGCAACGCGTCACCGACGAGGTTGAAGCCGAAGACCGCCACCAGGATCGCAAGGCCGGGGAAGACGGTGAGCCACCAGCTGTCGGGCAGGTATTTGGCCCCTTCGGCCACCATCGAGCCGAGATCCGGCGTTGGCGGCTGCACCCCGAGGCCGAGAAAGGACAGCGACGAGGCGATGATGATGACGAAGCCCATGTCGAGCGTCATCTTGGTGATGATCGCGGGCAGGCAATTGGGCAGGATCTCGCGGAATGCGGTGTGCCAGACCGAGGTGCCGATCACCTCGGCGGCCAGCACGTAGCCCTCTTCGCGCTCGGAGCGGGCGATGTTGTAGACGAGGCGTGCATACCACGGCCACCACATCGCGGTGACGGCCAGCATCGCGTTGAGCAGGGTCGGCTCGAGCACGCCCATCATCGCGATGGCCAGCACCAGCGGCGGAATCGACAGGAACACATCCGTCAGCCGCATCAGCACGAATTCGACCCGGCCGCCGACATAGCCCGCGAGCAGGCCGACAACGGTGCCGATCGGGGTGGCGATCGACAGCACCACGACGCCCAGCACCAGCGAGATGCGGAACGCATAGAGGATGCGCGAAAACAGATCGCGCCCGACCAGATCGGTGCCCATGATGAAATCGGCGCCGGGCGGTTTGTTGAAATTGACGAAGTCCACCACCGCGCCGCGATGTTCCGGATAGGGCGCGATCACCCCGGCAAAGACCGCCGCCAGCACCACCAGCGACACCAGCACGACCCCCAGGAGCGACAACGGGTTGCGCAACAGGATGACGAAAACGCGCTTCATGAACCGGCCCTTTGCGAATGGCGGATGCGGGGGTTGAGAACCCCGATCAGCAGATCGACGATCAGGTTCACGATCAGGAAGGTGGCCGAGATGATCAGCACCGTGCCGATGATCGCGTTCAGATCCTTGCGCAGGATCACCGCGACGCCGTAGCGCGACAGGCCCGGCCAGGCAAAGACCGCTTCAACCAGGAAGGCATTGCCCAGCATCGCCGCGAAATCGAGACCGATGATGGTGAGCGAGGGGATCAGCGAGGGCTTGAAGGCATAGCGCGCGGCGATCCGGCGGGCCTTGAAGCCATAGGCCTGCGCCATCTCGATATAGGGTTTGTCGTAGGTTTCGACCATGTTCGAGCGAGTCAGCCGCGCCGCCTGCCCGATGCCCGAGAGCGCCAGGGCCAGGGCGGGCAGAACGATATGCCAGGCGCTGTCGCGGAAGGCCGCGCCATTGCCCGCCAGCAACGTGTCGATCAGCAGAAAGCCGGTCACGCGGTCGATCTCGTAGATGTCGGAAATCCGCCCGGCGACGGGGAAGATCGGCAGGAAGAAGGCAAACAGCAGCATCAGGATCACCGCCCAGACAAAGCTGGGGGCCGAAACGCCGAGCAGCGAGACAAGCCGGATCAGGTTGTCCTGCCAGCGCCCGCGATAGCGCGCCGCGATCATTCCCAGCGGCAGCCCGAGGGCCACCATCAACAGGCCGGCCACCAGCACAAGCTCAAGCGTGGCGGGCAGAAACTCGGCGATATCCTGGGTCACCGGGCGGTTGGTGTAGAGCGATTTGCCAAGGTCGCCGCGCGCCAGATCGGCGATGAAATAGCCGTATTGGGTGACGATACTGTCATCGAGATGCAGCTCGGCGCGCAGCTTGGCAATCTGCTCGACGGTGGCGTTCGGCCCCAGCGCGATCCGCGCCGGATCGCCGGGGATCACCCGGGCGATCCCGAAAATCAGCATTGATACGCCGACGAGCACGATCACAGAGATACCGAGCCGTCGCGCGAGCAGGCGAAGGACAGCAGACATCGCTCAATTTCCCAAGGTTGGTGTGGCGCCGGCCGTGGGGGGCCGACGCCGGGAGCGGGGGATTACTCCGCCGCCATTTCCATCAGCCGGAAGGTGAAGCCCATGCCGTCGAGTCCGAACGCCATGGCGGGATCGCTGAGCGCAGGCACCGTTACCCGGTCGCTGGCGGCGAACACCGACTGGCGGTCGAAGCCGTAGATCGTCGGGGCGATCGCCATCAGCCGGTCGTTCAGCGCCGAATACGCGGCCTCGCGCGCTTGCGGGTCGGCCGAGCTGCGGCCGGCGTCGAGAGCGGCATCAACCTCGGGGTCGTTAAGGTATTCCGGCGATTGCCAGGTGCCCGGCGTGCTCGAATGATACATGCCGTAGAGCAGCGTATCGGGGTCGCCGGTCACCGAGTTGACGAAGATCTGGCTGATATTCGGGGTGTTCTCGGGCTTGGCCACCTGCTCGGTGAACAGCGCCCATGGCACCTTGGAGATGGTCGATTCGATGCCGATCTCGGCGAAGTTGGCCTGCATCAGCAGCGCAAAGCGCTCTTCAAGCGGCACTTCGGCGATCCAAGACAGTTCGAGGTTGAACTCGGACGGATCGTATTGGCATTCCGCAAGATACTGCTTGGCCTGGTCGAGATCGCGGCTCAACGCTTCCTCGGGCGGGTTGGAGCCGAACATGCCCACCGGCACCGCGCCGGTCGAGGGGCTACCGGCCGAGACCGTATCGGTGATCGCGATCATCCGGATCGCGGTTTCGTAGTCGAAGGCGTGGCTGAGCGCGAGGCGGCAGTTCACATCGTCGAGCGGCGGCTTGGCGGTGTTCATCTTGACGTAGAACGCGCCGGTGCCGGTCTCGGTGAGAAGCTGGGCGCCGTCGTCGGCCAGCGCCTTCACCACTTCCGGCGGCAACCACTGCGAGGCGATGTCGTGCTCGCCCTGCGCGATCAGGGTGCGCACGGTGGCCGCTTCGAGCCCGTAGCGCAGGCGCACGGTATCGGGGGCCACTTCCGGCACGCCGAGGAAGTAGCTCTCGTTGCGCACCATCACGGTTTCGTCCTGCGGGTTGTGGCTGCGCACGCTGTAGGCGCCGGTGCCCGCGCCATTGGCCGACAGGAAGGCCTGCCCCCAATCGCCCATCTCGCCCTCGCCTTCGCCAAGGTTGGCCATCACCAGTTGCTTGTCGACGATCGGCAGCCGCACCAGCGAGGCGATGAAAGGCGCATAGGCCGAGGCCAGGGTGAACCTGACGGTATGCGCGTCAATCGCCTCGGTGCTCTCGACCTCGCCGAAAAGGTAGGACAGACCCGCGCCCAGTGCCTGCATCCGCTCCATCGAGAACACCACGTCCTCGGCGGTCAGCGGGTTGCCGCTCTGGAACGTCACGTCGTCGCGCAAAGTGAAGGTGAAGACGTTGCCGTCGGCGCTCCAGTCGGACGCCAGATGCGGCACGTAGCCCGGCCCCCCCTGCATCGGCAGCAGCAGCGTGTCGTAGACGTTGAACATCAGGATGCTGTCGGCGTAGTCCGAGGCCTTGCCCGGATCGAGCTCGCCCACGGCCACTTCATCGAGGCGCAGGACTTTTTCGGCAAAGGCTGGGCTCGTGAGGCAACTCGCCGCCAGCAAACCCGCCGTAACAGATGATTTCAGCAGTTTCATTTCAGACTCCCTGGTTGCGTGATCGTTTCTTGTTTTTGGCTATTTCGTCGTCTTGTGAATCGGGTCGATGGTGTCTTCGCCGAACACGTCCATCGTCCCGCACCAGAGCATCGTCACCGGCTCTGTGGTGTGGTTCCACGTCGCGTGGATGCGGCGTGAGTCGAAGTGCATCGAGTCGCCTTCCTTCAACACCATGCGGCGCCCTTCGATCTCGACGGTCATCTCGCCGCGCAGCATGAAGAACATCTCCTCGCCGTCATGGCTGATCGGTTCGGCCCGGTGCCCCGGCGGCTCGTGCACCAGCACCGAGCGCAGAACGCTGCCGGGAAAACGCGCCGAGAGGCGCTCGTAGCTCAGCGAGTCCTTGCCGATGGAATAGCGGGCCCGGTCGGCGCCGCGGGTCGCGTCGCTGTCGTTGCCGGGCTGGTCGAGGAAGGACGAAATCGGCTTGTCGAGCGCGCCGGAAATCGCGCGCAGCGACGACAGCGATGGCACCGTCAGGTCGCGTTCGATCTGCGAGATGAAGCCCACCGACAGGCCGACCCGGTCGGCGAGAACCTGCATCGTCAGCGACGCCTCCTTGCGACTTGCGCGGAGCTTCTCTCCGAGCGTCGCGGCGGTCTGTTGGTCAGGGCGCTTGGCGTTTTTTACCATGACTAAAATTGGTGGGTGATGGTGGAGATTCTGTCAAGTTTTACTTATGCTAAAATTTTGAGCGGGTTTCCGTGGCGGCCACCTGCCCTTGCCATGCGTTGCATGAATTCGGTCAAGCCGCTGATATGGCGTCTATTTTTGCCAGGTTCCGTTCACAAAATTCAGCCCCGCCTCGTTCAAGGAGGTGCAAAACCGCAGGTTGCGCGCGGCCAGAGCCGCGCCCGAACACGCCGAATCGAGCACCGGTCACGAGCCCCGATCCGGGGTGAAATGAGCCGCCGGGCAGACCGCATCGGAAATGAAATCTCCGGCCAAGAAACCGCTTTGCCTCGCGCTATTGTTCCATTATGAATTCATCTGTTCAAATATGCGCAAACAGACTTTCCAATGACCAACGATCCGACCCAAGCCAAACCCCGCCCCGAATATTCGGTGCCGCCCGTCGAGCGCGCCTTCCGGTTGCTGCGTCACATCGCGGCGGGCAACCGCTGCCGCAACATGAACCAGACGGCGAAAGACATCGGCATCAACCGCACCACGCTGATCCGGCTGCTCGCCACGCTCGAGGCCGAGCGGATGATCGACGCGGTGCCCGATGGCGGCGGCTACCGGCTGGGCACCGGGCTGATTACCCTCGCCTCGCAGGCGCTGAACGAGCGCGGGCTGGTGCCAACCGCGCGCCCTGTGCTGCGCAAGCTGGTCGAGGCGCTGAACCTCTCGGCCCATCTCGGCGTGCGCGACGGGCGCGATATCGTCTACCTCGCGCGCGAGACCCCCAATTCTCACCTTGCCAGCATGGTCCGCGAAGGCACCCGGCTGCCCGCCCATGCCACCACGATCGGGCGTATCCTGCTGGCGTCGCTGAGCAAGGCGGAGCTGGAAAAACTCTATTCCGGCCACCCACTCGAAGCCTATTCCGACAAGACCCGCACCTCGCTGGCCGATCTGAGCGCCCAGCTCGACAGCGACCGGACGAAAGGGATCTCGTGGAGCGTGGCGAATTTCGAGCCCGACATCGGCTCGGCGGCCGTGGCCATCTATGACCATCAGGGCAGCGCCATTGCCGCGATCAACGTGACCGGCCACGCCAGCACCTTCGCGCCCGACAGCCCGCTGGTGAGCAAGATCGAGACCACCCTGGCCGATGCCGCGCGCGAGGTGTCGGAGGCGCTCGGCTATCGCGGCTGGGGCGCCGAACAGATCTGACCGCGCGCCGCCGGTTCAGGCGTAGGTATAGCCAAAGGCCAGTTCGACATCGCCTGCGCGCAGCGGCGCGTTCCCCCGCCGGGCGCCGCGCAGCCAGAGCCGCCCATGCACCTGGGTGCCGGTCAGGTCGGTGGCCGCCGGAAGATGGGCGTTCTGGCACCACAACCCGCCCATGAATTCGCTCTGCGCCAGGCTGGCCTCGTCTGTCACCTGCACCTCTTCGAGCGAGAAATTGCCGTTTCCGGTGACCCCGGTCGCGTCAAACCCTGCGGCGAACCGGCCCCGGTCAAACCGGGCGATCCCGCGAAACTCGGCCTTCGAAAAATCGGCGCGGGCGGCAAACCCGGCATCATCAAACCTTGCGTCAGAGGCGAAGACCGCCCCGGCAAACCGCGCATCGGCCCCGAAGCTGGCGCCGATGAACCAGCTCAGCCCGTCGAACCGCGCACCGCGCGCGTCGATCCCCCGTGCAAAGCGCGCGCCGGAAAAATCCACGCCCGACAGCACCAGGCCGGACAGATCGAGCGGCTCATCGCAGGTGATCCCGGCAAAGTCGCTGTGGGCGCCGTGGCGGTAGGGTTGGCTCAGCGCCGCGCGGATCTCGGCGGCGGGGGTCATGCCACCGCGCCAAGGCGTTCCTCGGCCTCCGCCACCACCTGCTCGGCCCAGGGCAAGGCAAGGTCTTCGACCATGTCCGGCCCGGACGCATCATGCGCCACCCGCTCGCCGATCTGGCGCGCGCCGTGGGCCAGCATCAGCTCGGCCAATTGCTTGGGGCCGTGGTTGAAGGTCTCGTCATACTCGCTGTCGCCAAGCCCGAAAATGCCGAAATGCAGCGCCGACAGGTCCGGCTTGGCGCTGGCCATCGCCTCGGCGAAGGGCTGGGCAGAGGCGGGCAATTCGCCGTCGCCATAGGTCGAACACACCAGCAGATAGAGCCGCGACGGATCGAGCGCGGTCGGATCGGTATCGGCGAGGTTATCGCAAGTCACCTCATGCTCGCCCTCGAGCTCGGCCTGGATGTCTTCGGCCAGCATCTCGGCATTGCCGGTCTCGGTTCCGAAAAGAATGCTGATTTTCATGGTGTCGTCACTCCTTGGCTGGCAAGACGCGCCATCTCGGCGCGGGTCGCGATCTTGGCGCGGCAGCGCCCATCGGGCAGCGCGGCGGTTTCGGCGGCGTCGATCCGGCACCAGCCGTCGTAATCCACGATCCCGCCGAGGCCGTCAAACAGCGCCCGGCCCGGCTTGGCGGGGTCGGCGGAAAGGTCGCCGAGGATGCGGGCGGCAAGCGCCTGCGCATCGGCGCGGTTTTCGGGGATGGTGCCGCGCGGGCCGCGGCGAAACCAGCCGGTTGCGTAGAGGCCCGGCCCGAGGGCACCCGCTTCGGCGTCGATGGCCGCTGCCAGCAAGTCCGCGCGCGGCAGGTCGGCAGCGGCGCCAAAGCCGATCGCGGTGAGCACCGAGGTGCAGGCGATGGTCTCGTCGCCGTCATCGGTGGTGAACCGCAGCGCCGTGACCGCGCCATCGCGGCCCAGCACCTCAACCGGGGTCAGGCCGAAGCGGAAGGTAACCTTGCGCGGGCCGGTGCCGTGGCCATCGAGGCTGGCGAGCGCGTCGAGGCGCTTGATCGCGTCGGGATCATCGCCGTCTTCCGCCCCGACCACGCGGATCGTCACGCCCGCGAGCTTGGCCAGTTCCTTGACCATGACCGGATCGAACTTGGCGCGGCCTGCGGGCGAGCGGCCGGTGATGGTGAGCGTTTCGATCCCGCTCGTGGCGAGCCAGTCACTTGGGCCGCGGCCCAGATCGGAGCCGGCGAGCTCATCCGGCGTCTTGGCCAGCAGGCGCAGCAGGTCAATCGCGACGTTGCCGTTGCCGACGATCAGCGGATGAGCCCCGAGCGCGGGCAGCGGCTCGGCATCGGGGTGGTCATAGAGCGCGCGGGTGATCCGGCCTGCGCCGAAAACACCCCCGAGATCGTCGCCCGGCACGCCAAGGTGGTTGTCGACCGGCATTCCGGCAGCCAGCACCACCACGTCATATGCGGCGCGCAGGGCGTCGAGCGTCACGTCGCGCCCGACGGCGAGATTGCCGAAGAACCGCGCGCCCTGGCGCTCGAAGACGCGGGCGAACTGGCGGGTCACCGCCTTGGTGCCCTGGTGATCGGCCGCGACGCCGTAGCGCACCAACCCGTAGGGCACCGGCAGCGCGTCGATCAGGTCCACCTCCAGCGCGGGTGCCGCCTTCAGCAGCGATTGCGCCAGAAAGCAGCCCGATGGCCCGGCGCCGACGATGGCGATCTTGCCGCTCATGGCGTCACCGCATCGCCCGCCCATGGCAGCGGCGCGCCGGTGAGATCGGTGTAGAAGCTCTTCTGGCGCATATAGGCCCGCAGGCCCTGACGGCCCTTCTCGCGGCCGATGCCGCTGGCGCCGTCGCCGCCGAAGGGCGCCGAGACCGAGAATTGCTTGTAGGTGTTGTGCCAGACCGTGCCCGCCCTGATCGCGCCGCCAACGCGCCAGGCACGGGGGAAATCGCGGGTCCAGATACCGCAGGCAAGGCCATATTCGTTGTCGTTCGACTGCGCGATCACGTCGTCCTCGTCGTCGAAGGGCAGCACCGCAAGCACCGGGCCAAAAACCTCGTCACGGCAGAGCCGCGCGGTATTGGGCAACCCGGCAAGGATGGTCGGCAGGTAGTAGCTGCCTGCGTCGAAGCCCGGCCCTTCCGGCGCCCGGCCGCCGGTGAGCAGTTCGGCCCCGTCCACCAGCGCGCGCGCCACATGGCCGGCCACCTCGGCGCGGTGATCCATGTGGATGAGCGGACCGATCTGGGTGGCCTCGTCAAACGGGTGACCGACGTTGAGCCGCTCGGTCGCCGCCACCAGCCGGGTGACGAACGCGTCATAGATCGACCTCTGCACGAAGAGCCGCGATCCGGCGATGCAGCTTTGCCCGGTGGAGGAGAAAATGCCATACAGCACCCCGGCCAGCGCCTGCTCGATATCGGCATCGGCAAAGACGATGGTGGGCGATTTGCCACCGAGTTCGAGGCTCACCGGCATCAGCTTGGCCGCCGCCTTTACCGCCAGCGCGCGCCCGGTTTCGGTGCCGCCGGTAAAGCTCACCTTGGCGATGTCGGGATGTTCCACCAGCAGATTGCCGATCTCGCGGCCCGAGCCGGGCAGCACCGAGAACAACCCCTTGGGAAGCCCGGCCTCTTCGACGATCCGCGCCAGTTCCAGCGCCGTCAGCGGCGACCACGAGGCGGGCTTGAGCACCACCGCGTTGCCCGCCGCCAGCGCCGGGGCGACCTTCTGGGCATCGGAGGCGATCGGCGAGTTCCACGGCGTGATCGCGGCGACCACGCCCAGCGGTTCGTGCAGCGACAGCGTCATCGCCGGACCGCGCCGGGTGGTCATCTCGTCGTCCATGGTTTCGAGCGCCGCGCCGAAATAGCGAAACGTGCCTGCGGCGGAGGCGGCGAGCGCCCCGGTTTCGCGCAAGGTCTTGCCGGTATCGCGCGACTGGATGCGGGCAATGCGGGGGGCGGCGGCCTCGATGCCGTCGGCGATGCGGTAGAGCAGCCGGGCGCGCTCATGCGGCTTCAGCCCGCGCCAGGCCGGATCGGCCTGTGCCGCTTTCGCCCGCGCGATCGCCTCTTCGCCATCGGCGGCGCTGGCGCCGGCAAGCACCCGGTTGACGCTGCCATCCGCCGGAAACAGGGACGTAATCTCGCCGCCACGGCCCTTGCGCCACTCTCCGGCGAGGTAGAGATTGCCTTCGGGCAGGTCGGCGTCCATTTCGATATCCTTCATCAGATCACCATCGGGCCAATGCGGTTGCGGATCTCCCGGAGCACCGAGTAGATCGTCGATACGCTGGTTTTGACATTGCCCGTCGAGGGCAGGTTTTCGATCTCGACCCGCACCCGCGCCGCGGGCGAGGCGAGCTCGTAGCCATGCAGGTTGCCCGGCGCGGCGGGGTCGGCCACCAGTTCAACGCGGGTGGCATCCAGCCCCGGCCCGGCCAGCGCCAGCGTCGCGGCGACATTGGCGTTCCTGGGGTAGCGCGCCGCCGCTTCGCGGGCGCTTCCGGTAAAGAAGGTGGTGGCCTCGGTGAGCGCGGCAAGGTCCAGCGCCGCTTCCGCCGGGGTGCCGGCCCAGGCGGCCGGCGGCTTGGTGCCGCGATAGGTGAGTTGCAGATCGCCCGCCGCCGACAGCGCCGAGACCAGATCGATTCCGCCGACAGCGCCCGCGGGCAGGATCACCCGCGCGCCGCCCTTGCGCGCCGCCGCATCCAGCCGGGCGGCCAGCGCGTCGTCGGCCAGGGCCCCGACCGAGACCACAACCACGTCAAACCCGGCCTCGAGGCAGGCGGGCACATGCTCGGCCACGCCCGAATGCCCGGCGGCTTCGACCACCAGATCGGGCGCGGCGGCGATCAGCGCGGCGGCGTCTTCCACCACCGCGATCGCGGCCGGGTGCCCGGCCAGTGCCGCGCGGACCGCCTCGGCCCGACCGGCGCGCACCAGCAGGGTCACGCGCGTGACCTCGGGTGCGCCCGGTTCGGCGAGAAAGCCCAACAGCGTTTCAGCGATGTTGCCGTATCCGATCAGGCCCAGATGCATGGTCAGGCCTCTTTCTGCGCCGCCCCGGCGGGGGGACCGGCAAAGGCCTCGCCGAAGGGACCGATGGCGGTCATGTCGACTTCGATCAGCGCCGGGCCATTGGCTGCCAGCGCCGCTTCAAGCTCGGCGGAAAACGCCTCGACATTGGAGACCTTGCGATGCGGCATGGCGATAGACGCGCAGAACCCGGCAAAGTCCGGGACCGCAATCGCCGAGTAATGGCGGCGGCTGTCGTATTGCGCATCCTGGATGTTCTGGATCACGCCATAGGCCTGATCGTTCATCAGCACATAGACCAGCGGCGCGCCTTCATCGACGGCGGTGATCATCTCGGCGAGGCCGAGCATGGTGCCGCCGTCGCCGATGAGGGTCACCGCCTTCTGCCCCGTAGGGCAGGCCAGCGCCGCGCCGATGCCCATCGCCACGCCCTGGCCGATGCCGCCGCCCAGCGCGTGCACGCCCTGCTCGGGCCGCGCCAGCCGCACATAGCGGTTGCCGAAGGTGGAGTTGGAGATCGTCACGTCGCGCACCCAGGCGTGGCCGCCCGCCGCCACCGCTTCGCTGATCGCATCGGCGACCACCCGGTAGGGGCCAAGCTGATCGCGCATCCGGCCTTCGGCCTCGGCCCGCGCACGGGCGATGTCGAAGCCGAGATCGGGGTCGGTGGCGAGCCTGGCGGGCAGCCGGTCAAGCAGCCGCGCCAGCGTGTCGGCGGCATCGCCGTGGAGGAACATGTCGACCGGGTAGTTGCGTCCGCCCTGCCCGGCATCGGCGTCGATCTGCACCAGCGGGCGGGGCAGCGGCATCAGGTTGTTGCGGGTCTCGTTGCCGCGCAGGCGCGAGCCGACCACCAGCATGAAATCGCAGCTGTCATAGAGCGCGGCCGCCTCCGGCCCCATGTTGAAAGCGCCGAGATTGCCGGGCGCTTCTTCCGAAACCGTTCCGCGGCCATTGGTGGACGTGACCACCCCCACCCCGCGCGCCATCAGTTCGGTGGCCTCGGCCACCGCGCCACGGGCGCCGCCGCCAAGCCAGATCAGCGGGCGCCGGGCGCGTCCAAGCGCCTCGGCCAGCGCGTCGATCGCGGCATCGGAAGCGCGCGGGCGCACCGGTTCGGGGGCAAAGATCGAGCCCTGCGGCACCGCGAGATGGCGCTGCACATCCACCGGGATCTCAAGGCTCACCGGGCCGGCGGGAGCCGACAGCGCCGCCGAGACCGCCGCCGTCAGCGTGCCCACCGCGCCGTTCGCGTCCCACATCCGAAACACCGCCTTGGACACGCCGCGCAGCATTTCGGGCTGACGTGGCACATCGTGAATCGCGGCGCGGTCGCGGTCGGCATAGGCCAGATCGACCTGGCTGGTGATATGCAGCACCCGGCTTCCGGCGGTCAGCGCCTCGGCCTGCGCGCCCGCGGCATTGCCGGCGGCGGTGCCGGTGGAGGTGATGCACACGCCCAGCCCGCCCGAGACACGGGCATAGGCGTCGGCCATGTTCATCGCCCCGGCCTCGCCGCGCGCGGGCACAAAACGGATCCGGCCCTGCCGCGCGATGGCGTCGAGGATCGGCATGTTGTGGATCGAGATCACGCCAAACATCGCGGTCACCCCGATCTCGGCGAGATAGCGGGCAATGTAATCGCCGACGGTCGCGGTATCCGCGATGGTTTCGTGTTTCATGCCCATCTCCCTAGATATGTCGTGCCAGGCCGCCCGATACGTCGAGCTGGGCGCCGGTGATGTAGCTGGCCGCGCGCGAACCGAGAAAGGCGATCGCGTTGGCGGCCTCCTCGGGGTCGCCAAGGCGGCCGAGCGGAATGCCTTTTCGGGCGGCCAGCGCGCCATACCAGTCGGCGCGGCTGACCGACTGGTCTTCGCGGGCGGCAAAGCGGCGGGTCCACTGGCCGCTTTCGATCAGACCCATCAGCACCGAGTTCACCCGCACATCGGGGGCCAACTCGACGCTGAGCGATTTCAGCAGGTTCTGCACCCCGGCGCGGGCCGATGAAGTGCACACCATGTGCGGCTCGGGCTGGTAGGCAAGCAGCGAATTGACCGCGACGATCGCGCCCCTGGCCTCTCGCAGCATCGGCAGGAAGGCATGGATCGGGTGGATCTGGCTGAACAGTTTCAGCTCGTATTCGGCGCGCCAATCCTCGTCGGAGGTTTCGGCGAAGGTGGACTGACGCCCGGCGCCGGCATTGTTCACCAGCAGATCGCAGCGGCCCCATTCGGCCTCGACCTCGGCGGCAAAGCCTTGCACGGCGGCCTTGTCGAGCACCGAGAACGGGCGCGCCAGCACCCGGTCGGCGCCGTGGTCGCGGCGCAGCACGTCGGCGACCTGCTCCAGCCGCCCCTCGTTGCGCGCGCAGAGCGCCACGCGCGCGCCCTCGGCGAGCAGGAGCCTGACCGTGGCCAGCCCGATGCCCGATGAGCCGCCGGTGACGACTGCCACCGCGTTTTCATAGCCGTAGCTCATTCCGCCGCCCCCCGGTTGCGTTTGGCGAGGCCGGGAAAGCCGGGATCGGGGCGGCCCTGCATCACCGCGCGCTGCGCCGGCGTGGGGGCGCCCGCCGTCATCCAGCGGTCCATCGATTCAGGATCGTCGCGCGACCAGACCTTGGCTTCGTGCGTGGCATCGTCGATCTGCTGCAACTCGGAGGTGAACTCGATCACGTAACCCGAAGGCGAGACGAAATAGGCAAACGGGTTGTTGCCCGGCCCGTGGCGGCCCGGCCCCCAGCTCGGCACATGGCCCTTCTGCTTCATCCGGCCTATCGAGCGCATGAACTCGTCGAGCGAGGGCAGCTCGAAGGCAACGTGGTTGACGCTGGGATACTGCGCGCGCACCAGCGCGATCGAGTGGTGGTCGGTGTTGCAGCGCAGGAAAACCATCTGGTCGGCGGAATAATCCGAGGCGCGGAACCCCAGCACATGTTCATACCAGGCCTGCAAACCCTCCATATCGGGAGTGTTGAGCACGACATGGCTCACCTTGCGCGGCTTGGCCCAGTCGGGCTCTTTGTCGAGCACCCGAGCCTCGGTGCGCAGGCGCAGGCGGCGGTTGTCGGGGTCGAGGATCTCGAAGCCGTAGCCACCCACCCAATCGTCGAACACGGCCGGCGCGCCAAGAACCTCGGCGCCGCGAGCGACGGCCTGGGCGTGGATCGCGTCCATCGAGGCGCGGTCGGGCATGGCGAGGTGGACATATTCGATACCGTAGCTGTCGCCGTCCTTGAGACCGTAGAGGAACGGCTCGCTGCCGGTGCCGCGCAACAGCGCCTCGCCACCGGACTGGTGCGCGAGCGACAGGCCCCACATATCGCGGTAGAACGGCAGGGTTTCGGTCATGCCCGGTGCACGCATCATGATGCCGCGCAGGCTTCCGGCCCGGATTGTCTCTGTCACGTTTCTATCCTCCAAGCGGTCGGCGGTGTCAGCCCGCCGTTTGCGGTTGTGTTTCGAGGGCGGCGGCAAAGTCGGCCGGCGCCTGTTGGTAGAGCGCGTGCCCGGCATCGGGCACGAGGACAAGCTGGCCGCGCTGTCCGGCGGGCACGGCCCGGTGGGCACGGCGTGCGCCATCGGGCGGCGTCACCACATCCTGGGCCCCGACGATCACGTCGGTCGGCACCGACAGCCGCTCGGCATCGTCCAGCAACCGGCCTGAAGCGAGCATCCGCGCGGCCTGCCCGTAGCCCGGCATCGTCACCTTCGACATGCCGTCACGGACCTGCGCGACCACCTGCGGGTTGCGCTCTGGGGCAAAGACCAGCCGGGCGGCGCGCGCCTCGGCAAAGGCGGCCGAGCCGAGCCGTTCAAGATCGTCGATCCGGGCTTGCGACGCGGTGCTCAGCGCTCCGCCACGCGGCACGCCGTGGCCAAGGGCGGGCGAGGCGAGCACGAGGCGCGCCACCCGGTCGCGGTAC
>SWCA01007867.1_pt1 | contig 52659 bp, 48 predicted proteins | sample 4692961 | NCBI WGS metagenome assembly SWCA01 (sample SAMN10267275, study PRJNA491770) | bioreactor metagenome | isolation source: DHS bioreactor inoculated with | place: Japan: off Shimokita Peninsula | reverse complement strand
CCACCCGGGGGGTAAACGCATTTTTCTGAAGGTACTTTTTCGCCTCTTTGGCTAAAAATTCAGAATTACCCGATTGTCCTCCGTAAAGTATCGTCAATACTGCCTGGTGACTGACCTTCTTCTTTTTTAATAGCTTCTTTACTGCTGATGCAAACATGGTTGTTTCAATTGAATAAATGTGGTCGTGGACCTGTTAAAATAAACTGATTAGCTGAACAGGGGCTTGCGTCGTTGCTTTCGTTTGTTCCACCAAACCAAAAACCCGGTTACGGGCAAGGAAGCACAAAACAAGCTGATCAAAAAGGCGATGATCTTTCCCGGAATTCCTAAAATAGCTCCCACATGGATATCATAGTTCGCGGTGATCAGCTTCTCGCCCGCATTTTTATCCTCATGCTTTCGCTCCTTCAGAAGTTGGCCCGAATACTGGTCAAACTGCAACTGACTGGTCTGGGAATACAGACCCGCTTTATGCTGGATGTAAACGTTAAACACACCCAGGCTATCAGCAGGGGGTGAAAGTCGGAAGCCGGCAGCGTCGGCATAGCGGAGGCGCGTTTGTTCAACAGCCGCATCCATTGGGCTGACAACTGAAAGTGCAGTCGGCACTGACTCAGCCAACGAGCGATCGGGCGGTGTTGTAGTGCCTGCCGCCAACAGGTAAACCAGTGCCTGAAACCATTTAAAAGACCACACCATGCCCGTGAAAGCAATAATCAGGGCAATAAATGTACTGTAAAACCCGATCACATTATGCAGATCATAGTTCTTACGATGCCCCGGCGTTGCTTTGGGCCAGCGGATCCAAAACAGATTTTTTGCACGTTTAAAGTTTCCCGGCCACCACAAAACCAAACCGGTAATGAGCAGCACAACAAAAACCAAGGTGCTCCACCCGACGATGGGCTGTCCGATGGGTGTAGTCAGTAACAAGCTCCAATGCAGAAACTTGACAATGTTGAAAAAATCCATTTTCTCATCATAAGTCCCTAAAATTTTACCACTGTACGGATCGACATACACCGATTCATAGTGCTCAATCATGCCAAAATAAGTGACCGCGTCGGCATTGCTCTGGTAGCTTAAAAACACCCAGCTTTTCCGGGGATCATTCGATATGGTCGCCCAGCCAATCGTCTTCCCGTCACCCAAATGCTTCTCGGCCTGCTTCCAAGCCTTACTTACCGGGATCATTTCTCCTGACTGCTGCTCGGTATACATAGCCTCTTTTCTTAGCAGACCGCTAATTTCTTTGCTAAACACATAGATGCATCCTGTCAGCGAGACAATCAGGACAACGATTCCCGAAGCCAAGCCCAGCCAAAGATGTATTTTTCCTATCAGCGACTTCATCATTGTGCCATTTTATATTTGTATTTGATTTCCACCATCCTGCTCTTGTTAAAACTTGTAAGCCACATTCAACCGAAAGTTAGTACCTGGCTCCGACTGCCAGTAAACATAGGTAGCATAAGCGCTTCCTGAGTACAAATACTCATTCAGCAAATTGTTCACATTCAGCCCAATTGAAAAATCGTCATTCGCCCAGCTAATGGCGCCATCCAACCGGAAGTAATCGGGCAGTACCGATTCATTTGCTGCACCCCAGCTCCACGAGGACCGATCGACCTGGTACTGATAACCCAACGCCAGCGAAAGACCGTTCAGTCCGGAGTTTTTAAATTGATATTTTAACCAGCCGTTGGTCATGTGCTTGGCATGCCCCGCCAAACGTGTTCCAACAACATCCGGATTGGTGTCTTCGGTCACTTCAACATTGGTATTGGCATAGTTTAAAATCAGGCTAAGTCCCCGGGCAATTTCACCCTGAATATCAAATTCAACACCTTTTGACTGAGCCTCGCCCAGCTGAATGCTAAAATTAATGTCTTCCGGATCGGTGGTCAGCACATGGTTTTTGGTAATCTGGTAAAAGGTCAGCGATGAATTCCATCGCCCATCGGCCCATTGCCTTTTTATTCCAGCCTCCAGATCATTCGCTTCAACCGGATCAAAAGCATTTCCGTTCTTATCCGTTCCCGACTGGGGAATAAAAGACTGATCATACAAACCATAAATGGAAGTCTTCTCATCAAGTGAAAAACTCAAGCCCACACGCGGTGTAAAAACTTCATCCGATGTTATTCCACCATAAACCTCCGATTGATAGGTCGTATAGCGCCCGGCAAACGTTAAACGCAGGCGATCATTAAAAAAGCCTAACTCATCCTGAATATACAGGGCTGAATAACGAAGCTCCTGACTCGCCGGATAACTTCCAAAGGCGCGTTGGCGAATGCTCATGGTCCGGTTAAAAACCGGCATGGCAGAGGAAGGCACAAAATGAACCGGATCATCATACGACAACGGATTGTCCGGTCCGCCCAATGCGCCACCCTGGAACCAGTCAGCAAAATATTCCTTTGAGCCCAGGTCGAGCCCCGCAAGCACGCGGTGGTGCACCGATCCGGTTCGCACATCACCATTCACAAACACTTGGCCGAGCTTGGCATTGCTAATCGCATCCCAAACACTTAATCCCCGGTAAATTCCTTCAGTCTTAACAGAATCCGGCCACAAGGAGCTTCCCACCAGCTTATAATCCAAATAGGACAATTTGGCTGTCAAGTCCCAATTTGGGTTCAGTTGATGATTGAAATCCAAAAAGGCATTGTGTTCACGAATATTGGATGGATCGATATTTGGTTCGCCCAAGGTATAATCGCGGGGCAAACTCGCAAAATCGTCTGTAGAAAATACATAAGCAGCGCCAATCACCGACATTTGCGAATGTTGATACAGGTATTGAGCGGTTAATGAACTCCGCTCGTTAATCTGATACTTTATTGACGGTGCAAAAGTGTAGCGGTCGTTGTACTCGTAAGCCCGGTGCGACTGCTTCATCGATCCCATCAAATTCAGACGATAGAGCAGTTTGCCGTCGTCACTCAATTTTCCGCCAAGATCAGCAGTGGCACGAAGGGTATTGAACGATCCGAACAGGAGCGAAACCTCATTCACCGGATTGTCTTGCGGTGCCTTGGTGACCACATTGTAAAAACCACCCGGTTCGCCGGATGACAACATAAAACCTGCCGGTCCCTTCACAAACTCAATGCGCTCAACCACTGAAAGGTCTTCAGTCAGAGGTCCCCAAGGCAAATCAACGTTCAGTCCATTTCGAAAAGCCGGCAACTTAAACCCACGCATATTAATCCGGGCAAAGCTTCCCCAATGTTCAATCATCATTGCCCCGCTGGTATTCCGGGTAACACTTTCCAGCATGTCAATCACCTGTTGGTCAGCCAGCAGATCCTTAGTAATTACTTGAACATTCTGGGACAATTCCAGCAAGGGAGTTGAAATTTTCAGGGCCTTCGACGGCTGGTCGCTAATGTAATTGGAATATAATGAGCCGGTAACCACGACTTCTGCCAACTCTTCATTACTTTCCTCCATCACGATATCCGGAACCACCGTTTCCTGACCTGCTACTACAGTAACCGGAACTCGTTTTGTGGCCAATCCAATAAATGACGCTTTTAAGAAATAACTGCCGGCACCTATATTTCGGATCTCATAATATCCATCTGCATTCGTCAGGGTTCCTTTGGTCGTTCCTTCTAGTCCGAGATTAATCAAAGACCCTTCGTATTCTTCTGAAGTAACAATTTTCCCACTTATGGTTCCGGTTTGAGCATATATTGATGTGATGACAAGAAGCAAGGTCATCACGCTGTAGAATTTTTTCATGTATTTAACTTTTTTGCATTATGAATAAATTTTGATTAGCAAAGGTAGACTGAGCTGCTTATTCCCGCAATCCCAAGAAATGGTGATTTAAGCATAGAAAAATGATCCGCTCAATCAATTTTCCAAATCTATTTAACGATTTATAAAACTAATTGAGTAATTTTGTTGCTCAATTTGCTGACACGTTGTAGGTGTCGGTTTTTCTTTTTCACACCTATAATGTGCTCAGCCAAATGGGACTGAGGAGGCGAAGCTGTAAAAGGCCGGCACGTAACAGTCCCGGCAAGCAGAGAGAGGAACAAACCAGAAGCGAGCAATCAAGGATAATTGAATGACCACCAGTGACGGACAAACACACGAACGCGCGAAAACTGTAAAACCGATAACAGGTTCGAGTTGTAAGTTGCAAGTTGTCCAACCACCGGTGAAGAAGGAACTGGAAACTTTAAACTGAAAACGAACAGACGAAAACCGAAAACCGAATACGAATCCCCCACTATGCTCGATGCATTAATCACATCAAAAACGCGAATAAAAATCTTACTTAAGTTCTTTCTGAACAAGAGCAACAAAAGCTATTTGCGCAGTTTAGAGCAGGAGTTTGGCGAATCATCAAACGCCATCCGAATTGAACTGAATCGTTTTGAAGAAGCTGGCCTGCTCAAAAGTTACTTTGACGGGAACAAAAAATACTTTCAAGCGAACACCGATCATCCCCTGTTTGACGACATCCACAGTATTCTGCTTAAAATGGTGGGGATTGATACAATTGTTGAAAACATCGCCCAAAGGCTGGAGCATGTCGAAGCGGCTTACGTGTCAGGAAACTTCGCCCGGGGCATTGATTCCAAAACAATCGAACTCATTTTAGTTGGCGATCAAATTGACAGTAAGCTGATGAATAACTACATTCGTAAAGCTGAAAAAATTATCAACCGGAAGGTTCGATACGAACGAATCACTCAAAGCGAAAAAGACAATTATTTAAACCATACACCGGCCCTGCTTATTTGGACCAGTAATAAATAAAACAATTAGCAAACAATAGCAATAAAAAAACAAGGCATGACAAAATGTAGAACGTTCAAATTAATCTGGCTGATCAGTCTGTTGGCCTGCTACCTGATTCCCTCCGCCCAGGTGCCCAACAACGTGAATGTAAACGATCTGAGCGATCAGCAGGTCCAGCAAATTGTTGACGAAATCACCGACCGTGGACTGACCATGGAACAAGCCATAGATCTGGCCCGGGTCCGTGGAGCCAGCCCAACACAAATTAGCCAACTGCAAAGCCGCATCCGCGAATTGCGGAATGCAGGGCAAACCTCCGCTGGTAAAACTGTACAACAATCGGATACGCCCGTTTTACAAGCAGACTCCCTTTCACAAAAAGCAGTGATTACCCCTTCGCCCCGCAACAAACAGATCTTCGGCTTTAACTTTTTCAATAGCCAAAACCTGACTTTTGAGCCATCCGTAAACATCCCCATTCCTGAAAGTTATGTACTGGGAATCAATGATCAACTGGTCATCAACATCTGGGGAGCCAGTCAGCAAACTTACCGTTTAACGGTTGACAACAACGGAAGCATCCAAATCCCCGACCTGGGACCAGTTCAGGTAGCCGGGCTGGAGTTCAGTGAAGCTGAGAATCGGATTCGGCAGCGCTTGGTAGCCATCTACAGTGGAATGGGCGGAGACCGGCCCAACACCTTTGCTGAAATAGGAATCAGCAATCTGCGCTCCATTAAAGTAAACGTGATTGGCGAAGTCAACGCACCCGGAACCTACACACTTCCGGCCACCGCTTCGGCATTCAATGCTCTCTACCTGTCGGGTGGGCCGAACGAAAACGGCTCCTTCCGAAACATTCAGGTAATCCGCCAGAATAAGGTCATCGCTCAAATCGACGTGTACGATTTTTTGATTCATGCCAATACCGATAACAACATCACCCTGCGCGATCAGGATATTCTGTTTATTCCAACCTACAACAAGCGCGTGGCGGCTACCGGAACTTTTAAACGCGAAGGCTACTACGAATTAAACGACCAGGAAAGCCTGAACGACCTGCTCAGCTACACCGGAGGTTTTTCCGAACAAGCCTACCAAAAACGCTTGAGCATCACCCGCAAAACAGCAACACAACTCAGAGTGCTCGATGTCACGCAAGGAGAATTTGCCAACTTCATCCCACAAAATGGTGATTCCATTGTTGCCGGCGAGATTATTTCCCGCTACGAAAATCGTGTGAGCATTAGTGGTGCCGTCTTCCGGCCAGGAACTTTTGAGCTAAGCGAAGGCATGACCCTTTCGGAGCTGATTGAAAAAGCTGACGGAGTGAAGGAAAGCGTTTACAGCAACCGGGGGGTGATCATCCGTCTGGGTCAAGATCTGAGTCCGCAAACCGTCGCCTTTCATGTACCCGACATCCTGAACGGAACGGACGACCTGCCCCTGCAACGAGAAGATCAGGTCATCATCCAGGATATTTTCAGCATGCGCGAAGCACGCTTTGTTCGCATCTACGGGCAGGTTCTCAGCCCTGGACAATACCCCTACCGCGAAAATATGAGTCTGAAAGACCTCCTGTTTTTGGCAGGTGGCTTTACCGAAGCAGCAAGCGAATCGTTCATTGAACTGGCCCGCCGGCGCGATCGCCAGGCGGCCTCCGAGATGTCGGATCAGCTGGCTACATTGTATCAGTTCACCATTGGTCGCGATTTGGTGATCAACCAGGAAGATGCCCAATTCAAAATTCGACCTTACGATTACATTTATGTGCGTAAAGCCCCTTCATACAACAAGCAACGCACAGTGACCATTCAGGGTGAAGTAGCCTACCCCGGCCCTTACAGTATCGCCAGTAAAAGCGAACGGGTTTCAGACCTGTTGAAACGCTCGGGCGGACTCACCCCGCATGCCTACACCAAGGGAGCCATCCTAAAACGCATGCGCGATGACGACGAGATTATCAAACAGTCGATGCAAACGGCCCTGGACGATAGTCTACTCCAATCAGCCGATGAACAGATGGCCGAGAGCTACAAGCTGGAGCTGCGCCTGGAAAGTATCTTGGCACAACCAGGCTCCATTTATGACTATGTGCTGCGCGAAGGAGATGAAATTATTGTTCCCGAAGTCACCCAGGAAGTCAGGATCTCGGGCGAAGTGCTTAACCCGATCGGACTGGCCTATCAGGAAAATAAATCCCTTAAATATTACATCAACCGATCCGGTGGCTTTAGCTCCGATGCAAAAAAAGGGAAAGTTTTTGTTATTTACAGCGATGGAACCACGAAAGTGACCAAAGGCTTGTTTAAACGAAACTACCCCAGTGCCGAACCTGGAAGTCAGATTGTGGTCCCTCAAAAGCCGGAACGGCCCGAAGGCGACCAAACGTCTCGGTGGCTGTCCATTGCCAGCGCCTTTTCCTCGATCGCCATTGCCGTTGCCGCAGTGTTGAGATAAAAAAACTCAGTGGTCAGTTATCGGTTAACACTGGCACACACTTGAAACCAACATGGGAAGTTATTTTGATCTTGAAACTTATCAATTAGCATTTCACTTGGCAACCAAGGAGCACAAACATTCAAATACTCTACCTAAAATCGAACAATATGAATTGGGAAGTCAAGTGAGAAAATCAGACGAGCTATTTGAAGATTATCAAAAACGTGGGAAAAAAATAAAATTCAGTTATCGCGTTTGTAGAAAAATCATGGAACACCGAACCGATAACCGATAACAAAAATACACAATGACAACAAACAACATAAACACTACTGCTCCAGTAAAGCCAACCGCCGCTGACGACGAAATCGATTTGATCGCTTTAGCCAAAGATCTCTGGGACGGTCGCCGTACCATCATTAAATACATTCTGATCGGCATGCTAATCGGACTGTTGGTGGCGCTACTGAGTCCAAAAGAATACACTGTACAAACCACCATGGTTCCCCAAACCGGACAAACGGGCGGTTCAAAATTGGGAGGTCTCTCCTCGCTGGCAGCCATGGCAGGCTTCAACCTCGACATGAGCAGCAGCACCGAGACCCTCTCACCGCTGGTATATCCGAAAATCCTCAAGTCGGTTTCTTTTCAGCTAGAGTTAATGAACATGCCGTTCGAAATAGCCGATCTGGATCGTCCGGTCAGCCTGTTCGAATACTACACCGAACACCAAAAAGCAGGTGTATTGGGAAATCTGAAAAAATACACCATTGGCCTGCCCGGGGTAATCCTGAAAGCCTTGAAAGGACAGGAACCGGAATCGACGCCTGCAAAACGCAGTGACTTGATCGCCCTCAATCAACAACAGGAAAGTGTACTGGCTACGATGAATCAGAATCTCTCCCTGGAGATCAACGACAAAGAGGGAATTCTCACCTTATCGGCCCGCTTTCACGATCCGTCACTGGCGGCGCAGGTAGCCCGTAAGGCACAAATCATGCTGCAGCACTACATCACCACCTACCGCATCCAAAAAGCGCAGGAACAGCTCAACTTTATCAAAGACCGCTACCGTGAGAAAAAACAAGAGTTTCAGGATGCCCAGGAAAAACTGGCGCGCTTTCGCGATCAAAACCGGAATGTGTCCTCTGCACTCGCCCAAACCGAGATTGAGCGGCTGCAAAGCGAATACGACATCGCATTTTCGGTTTATTCCGAACTGGCCAAGCAGCTGGAACAAGCACAGATCAAGGTCAAGGAAGATGCACCCGTACTAACCGTTGTTGAGCCGGTACGCGTTCCGCTTAAAAAGTCAAAACCCAACCGGCCGCTGATCCTGATCATCTGGACCTTTTTGGGTGGAATCATTGGAGTGGGCATTGTCTTTGGACGCCAATTCCTTGGAACCATCAAACAACGCTGGAACGAGGAGGAAAGTCAATGAGTTGTGAGTTGCGAGTTATCCAAGCACCGGCATAGGAGTAACTGAATACTGTCGCAGGAAGCTGCTCGCTGCAAGTTATAAGATCAAGCATCAACCGAAACCAGTAGCAGAAAGCTGCAAGTTGTCAAAAGCCAGTCGCAACGAACCAGCAAACCAGTGACGAATTTACAAACGCAAGAGGGTACGCACAACCCGCAACTTTTAACTAAAAAGTCTAAACAGACAACAGACAACAAATCACTAAAAAATATACCCTATGTTTCCAACACAAATCACGAAAATCGCCTGCATAGGAGCAGGATACGTCGGCGGGCCAACCATGGCCGTCATCGCACAACAATGTCCGCATATCAGGGTTACTGTCGTTGATATCAATCCCCAGCGCATAGCTGACTGGAATGATGAAGACCTGTCGAAACTTCCGGTTTACGAACCAGGACTGCCCGAAGTGGTGGCTGAAGCCCGTGGCCGTAACCTCTTTTTCTCCACTGATGTGGAGGGAGCCATCCGCGAGTCGGAAATGATCTTCATCTCAGTAAATACCCCAACCAAAACCTATGGCGTAGGCAAAGGAATGGCTGCCGACCTGAAATACGTGGAGCTGTGTGCCCGACAAATTGCAGCAGTATCCACCACCAACAAGATTGTGGTTGAAAAATCGACTCTGCCCGTGCGCACAGCGCAAGCCATTCGCACCATCCTCGATTCATCGCAACCGAGTAACGACCAGGCGCCGCAGTTTTCGGTCTTATCGAATCCCGAATTTCTGGCCGAAGGAACAGCTATTCAGGACCTGTTGCATGCAGACAGGGTGTTAATTGGCAGCGAAGACAATGACGGAGGCCAACAAGCCGAGCAGGCACTGGCAAACATTTATGCCAACTGGATCCCCCGCGAGCAAATTGTCACCACCCGAATCTGGTCGTCGGAACTGTCAAAACTAACAGCCAACGCCTTTTTAGCCCAGCGCATCTCCAGCATCAACTCCATCTCTGCCCTCTGCGAACGTACCGGAGCTGACGTAGATGAAGTAGCCCGCGCGATTGGAATGGATTCCCGTATCGGCTCCAAGTTTCTAAAATCATCGGTGGGCTTTGGGGGTTCCTGTTTTCAAAAAGACATCCTCAACCTGGTGTACCTCTGCCGTCACTTCAACCTGCCCGAAGTCGCCGACTACTGGGAGCAGGTCGTAAAACTCAACGACTACCAAAAGCATCGCTTTGCCAAACAAATTATCGACAGCCTGTTCAACACCGTGTCTGGAAAGAAAATTGCGTTCCTGGGCTGGGCGTTTAAGAAAGATACTAACGACACCCGCGAATCAGCGGCTATTTATGTCGCCGACGAGCTGTTACAAGACCGGGCCGAAATCCATGTGTATGATCCCAAAGTCACCAAAGAACAAATTTTCCGCGACCTGGAATACCTTTACCAGCTGAATCCCGCTCAGGCCATCAGCACAGAAGCCCTGCACAAGCTTGTTCATGTCCATGCCGAGCCCTATGAGGCTCTGCAAAGCGCACATGCCATTGCCGTTTTAACCGAGTGGGATGAATTTAAAACTTACGACTGGCAAAAGATTTATGATACCATGCTGAAACCCGCGTTTGTATTCGACGGACGAAACATTTTGGACAATGCTACCATGCAGAAAATTGGGTTCGAGTTGAAATCAATCGGAAAAGGATAATGAAACAGTAGGCAGTTTCCAGTCAGTAGGCAGCAAGAAGCAACCAGCTAGCGGCAGGTCACCAGCGACCAACCAATGCCCAGGAAGGACGATTGAATGACTAACACTTACGAAAACACGGAGGTAGGAATGCACGAATGCATGGCGACCGCATAAAGTTTCAGGGTTCGGGTTATCCAGCATCAGCCGTCTAGTACCGGATGATCAGTCCCAGTTGCCAGTGCGCAGAGTGCCATCCCTGTCACATCGGGACTCCCTACTGTCGCAAGCCGCAAGAAGGAAGCCGCTACCTGCCACTCATGTACTCACGCACTCATGTGCTTTTTAACCACAGTAGTAGTCCCGGGAAAGGGAGTAGCACAGAGCAAGCGCAGTCTGTTAGTGCCTGAAATACGTCGACCAAAAAAAGGTTAACACGATGCACAAGAATGGATTTTTTAATGAAGAGCAAAGGATCAAACAATGCCGCTATTTTAGTTCAGATTTCAAGAAAAAGAGAGTTCAGGAATTAGAGAATAACCTGGCCTCAGTTTCCGATATTTGCAAGACCCACAAAGGGAGCAGGGCATCTGTTTGCAAGTGGCTTTACAAATACTCCAACATGGCCAAAAAAGCAAGTAAGACAAGTGGTTGGAGCCAAGAGCGACACAAAAAAGTTCAATTTACTGGAAAATCGAATCAACGAGCTTGATCGAATTATTGGGCAAAAGCAGCTACTGATTGATTTTCAGGATAAAGTGATTGAGATCGCTGAAAGCACTTATGAAGTGGACATTAAAAAAAAGTTTGGTTCAAAACCCTCCTCTGGTATTGGAACACCAGGACCAACATAGGATCAAGATGAGCTATTTGTTCCTTGCTGTGTCGATAAAAAAGTAATCCTTTCTTCAGATTTTAAAACGCAGAGAAATGCATCTGGGGCAGGCCGAACAAGTTTTAATGCTGGTCAACAGGATCCGTAAGGATCATCCTTATATGAGAGTGCCTGAGATTTACGTCAAACTAAAACCGCAAGCCTGAGAAGGGATAAATTTGAGCAATTCTGTTTCGCACATGGTTACCGGGTAAAAAAACAAAAGAATTTCCGGATAACCACCGACAGCAGAGGAGTAACCCGTTTCACAAATTTGATTAAGGGGATCCAGGTTACAGTTGTAACCCGGATTTTAGTGAGTGCATCACCTATTATGAAACCTCTGGAAAGTTCTATTACATCACCTTAACCATGGATTTGTTCAACCGGAAAATAATAGGTTTTTCCGCAAACAAAAGCTTATGCACGGAAGACACCAGCCCGCCCTGATACTGGTAAAGAAGAACTGCGGACAAGCCACTTTGGAGGGGACCATAATCCATACCGATGGAGGAAGCCAGTATTATAGCAACGTATTTAATAATTCACAAAGAAAGCTGCAAATGATCAACTCAATGACACTGAAACTGTATACGAAAACCTTCATGCAGAAAGGATAAACGGGACAATTAAAAAACAGCTACCTTTATGCCTACGCTCCCGCAACATTCCAAGAGCGGCAAAAGAAACTAAAGAAAGCCGTGAACATGTACAACAATGGGAAACCGTACATCGCTTTAAACAAAATGACCCCGGTTCAATATCGAACTGTCTGTTCTGTTGACATCGAGAATAACCCTTCAAAAGTTCAAAGTTATTTCCCGAAGTCAACAGAAAATCATCATCATCATTCTGATTTGATGAGTAAAACGAAAGAAAAAAACAATGTCTAATTTGGTCAACGTTATTCAGGCATCACCATTGTCGCAACCGATAACCAAAAACCAACAACCGACAACTGCCAACCTTTAACCATCCACCATGTCCAACAAACAAACCCTCTTACAAAAAATCCCCGCCAACACCGAAGTCATTGGGGTGATTGGCTTGGGCTATGTGGGACTGCCACTAGCTGTGAACTTTGCCGAAGCAGGCATTAAAGTCATTGGGTTTGATAAAAACCCCGACAAAGTAGACAAGATCAACCATGGCAACAACTACATCAAGGATATTCGCGATGCCGTGTTGCGAGAGGTAGTCGATAATGTGAGCCTGTGCGCCACCACCGACTTTAGCCGGATAAACGAATGCGACGCTTTGCTCATTTGTGTGCCTACGCCACTCGACCGCTTTAAGAAACCCGACATGAGCTACATAGAGAGCGCCTGCACCGAGATTGGCAGATACATGAAACCCGCCACTTTCATCAGCCTCGAAAGCACCACTTACCCCACCACCACCGAAGACCTGATGCTCCCCATCATTGAACGCGAAAGCGGCTTACGGCATGGCATCGACTTTTGGCTGGCCTACTCGCCCGAACGTGTAGACCCAGGTAACAAAACCTTTCACACCCGCAACACGCCTAAGGTACTGGGAGCCATGACACCCGATGGGCTCGAAATCGGACAAGCTATTTATAAAAAAGCCATCGACCACATTCACCCGGTGAGCTCGCCACGCGTAGCCGAGATGGTGAAGATCCTCGAAAACACCTACCGGCTCATCAACATCAGCCTGATTAATGAGCTGGCCCTGCTCGCCGGTAAAATGGACATCAACATTTGGGAAGTGATTGAAGCCGCCAAGACCAAACCTTTCGGCTTCCAGGCTTTTTACCCCGGCCCCGGTATTGGCGGACACTGCATCCCGCTCGACCCCTTTTACCTGGAGCACATTGCTAAACAATACAACTTTGATTTGAGCATGATCCACGCGGCAGGACACATCAACATGCGTATGCCGCACTACATGTACATCAAGATTGCTACAGCCCTCAACCGCCACCAAAAAGCGGTAAACGGAAGCCGCGTCCTCTTTTTGGGTGTGGCCTATAAACCCAATATCGACGATGCACGCGAATCACCTGCCCTCGAAATCATGGACATCGTAACGCACAAAGGCGGAAACGTACAATACCACGATCCCCATATCCCAACGGTACAGACAGGGCACGCCCTGGCTCATACGCTACATTCCATTCCCCTCACCCCTGATGCCTTGGCCGAAGCTGATGTGGTGGTACTCACCACCAACCACAGTGCTTTCGATGTGAAATTTATCCAACAACATGCTCGACTCATCGTTGATATGAGGAACATGATACCCGAAGCCAGTGAAAATGTCTATAAACACTAGGCGGATTTTATCGACCAGCCTGAACGCCAACACACGAGGAAGTGATCAATGATCAGCCCGCCCCAATACCTCGGGGTCGTAGTAGGCAGAAAGAAGCCAGCTGCACGGAGCCAGTCTCGAATTGCGATCATCAATTCATCATCCATCAAGAGTCGAGCAGCCACTTTCGAGTTTAAAGTTTAGCGTGATCCGACCCCCGGCAGAGAAAGAATCAAAAACTTTAAACTTAATGGGTAAAAATGAAAATATTTGTTTCAGCCAACGTTGTCAAACAATGCAACTGACTTGTTTAAATTTCCTTAACATGAATTCAAAACAGGAATATATCCGTCTGTTATCTAATTTTAAAAACCAAAGAGGATTGGCTTACGGAATAACCCGAATAGGAATATTTGGTTCGGTAGCTCGTGGTGAACAAACAGAAAAAAGTGATGTAGATATTTATTATGAAGGAGAACCTTTGAGCCTGTTCAAAATAATGGCACTGAAAAATGAGCTTGAAGATCGACTGTATTGCCCCGTTACTATTGTGAGACTTCGCGAAAACATGAACCAGGTATTGAAAAAAAGAATTCAAACGGAGGGTGTTTATGCTTGATCGAATGCTGGCATTTGAAATCATCACTTTAAACGATGAAAACCTGGAACCCATTTTACAAAGAACAAAACACTTAAATTAAGTCGATTATTTTACAGCTTCGGAAGCTGGATTGAACCTCCTCGATAGTGTTTGCATGAAACTGATCGCTGCGGGAGAAGGCATCAAAAACCTTAACAAAATCACCAACAAGGAGTTGTTGCCCAACTATTCTGAAATACAATGGAAACAGGTCATGGGAATGCTTGACATCATTTTTCATCATTATTTCGATGTCGATGCCAAACAAATCTTTAATAAGCTGAAAGAAGATATCCCGACACTAATCAATGTGCTGGAAAAATGAAGAGTGAACTCAAACCTTAATCCGACAACTAATAAGTAGTCTCCGCAAGTAAAAAGGCCAACCAATCTCCAATGACTAGTCACCAATCATAAACAATCATATCGAATCTGCGCATCTGCCTCTCTTTCCTTTAACCACGGAGGAGATAAAAGAACGTACAAAAACCGAAAACAGTCACAGTGGTCTTGTACCGACACCTCGGGGGCCCAGCAATCTCTGGCAATCGGGAGGCACACCGGGATAACAAGTACCCCTCCCCATCCCGAGCGATCGGGACTCCCGTTGGTCGCCGGCTGCAAACCATCTCCGAGAAATACGCCAAAGCCGCTGCGGACGGAAAAGATTTGGATATTTGCCATAGATCCAGAAACACATGACCAATAAACAGTTCATATTATCACAAATTAAACAGCTCAAAGGAGAGCTGAGAAAGCTTGGTGTTGTTAAAATCGGGCTTTTTGGCTCCTATGCTCGAGGAGAACAATCCGAAAATAGTGACATCGACATTCTTATTGAATTTGAGCCGGATCAAGAAAACTTCGACAACTACATGTCCGTTTACGATGAAATTGAGAAGCGTTTCACAAACGAAAAAATTGAAATTGTAACAACCAACGGCCTGAGTCCCTACATTGGTCCAAAGATTCTTAAAGAAGTTACGTATGCATAAAGATCCGGTAGAATATCTGAAACACATTCTTGATGAATACCGGTTTATTTAATCCGTGATTACGCCGGAACTATAAAAAAACAATTTCCTTCAAGATGAAACATTAAAACGCGCGGCTATACGGAGTCTGGAGATTATTGGCGAAGCAACCAAGAAAGTAACTGCGGATGCGAAGTACCGCTGCGACACCGTATCCTGGAAGAATATGGCAGGCATGGGGGACCGATTCATCCACGATTATTCTGGTGTAGACTATTCAATCGTCTGGGATGCGTTAAAAAACAAAATCACGAAACTGTCTGCACAAATAGAGGATATCAAGCAGGCATATACTGGTTGGTCCATGGGCTAAGGATGATCTTTACAAACACTAAAGACAAAGGCGTGGATATATCAAAATGGCAAAGTGGTTCAACGATGTAACAGACTCCGGTTTCAAATCTTTCAATACAATATCGGTAACCTTCTACTCTCATTACCCTGAGATATTGAACTATTTTGATAAACGGAGCACAAATGCTTCGGCTGAATCGTTCAATGCAAAAATCAAAGCATTCAGGGCTACACAAAGAGGTGCCAGGGATATCCCATTTTTCTTGTTCCGGTTAGCAAGAATTTATGCGTGGAACTGATTAGCTCCACCAGAAAGTCGAATTGACCCAGATCATTGACGAAGAATCAAACGATAAATTTATAACGCAAAGAAGAATCAAAATCCAAATTCCATGTACCAAAATCGAAAATCCAACCAATGGCTGAGGAGCGTGGAGCCGAGTTTTAAAAATTCAACACAAGACACAAGGACGCGAAGAACAAACCCTGAAAGGGTTACAGCAATAGCCCAGGGTAGAGCGATCCGGCAGCAGCCAGAAGCCAGCGGCAACCGATAACCGATAACTGATAACTGTTTTTTTCTACCCATAGAAAGGATGAATGTAAAAATTATAGTAACTTTGGCGGCGTTTGAATACACAACACATCCGGTGAATTGCTTACACGAAGATTAAGAGACAGGAAGAGACGGAAAAGGATAGAAAATTGAAGTAAAACGAAAAAGAATCCTCATTGAAACAACGGATTAATAACTTGCTTGAAAAAGTAGGACGACATAAAACACTCATTCAAAATTTCAGCTACCTCTCGGCTTTGCAGGTGTTTAATATGCTGCTGCCGCTGATAACTTATCCTTACCTGATTCGAGTATTGGGAAAAGAGACCTATGGATTAGTTGTTTTCGCTCAAGCAATCGTTGGCTATTTGGTAATTCTTGTTGGTTTTGGATTTAATATCTCAGCCACAAAAGAAGTGAGTATTCACCGGGATGATAAAGAAAAACTGAGCGAAATCGTAAGTAGTGTCTTGTTGATTAAAGGCGTGCTTTTCCTTTTTTCGTCATTGATGCTCATCTCGTTGGTTTTTATCGTACCTCAAGCACAAGAGTACAAAGCCTTGTTCTTTCTAACACTATGGATGTGTCTCTACGATGTCATTTTCCCGATGTGGTACTTTCAGGGGATCGAGCAGATGAAGTATATTACCTACATTACGCTCGTAAGCCGCTTAACTTTTCTAGGATTAATTTTTGTGTTTATTCATAATCCAGGCGATTACTTATTTATCCCAATTATAAATGGTATCGGAGCGTTATTGGCCGGGATCGTTTCTTTATTAATTGTATTTGGGAAGCATAATATTGTTTTTGCCTTCCCTGCTTTTTCGAAGCTGCTTTACTATTTCAAAGATTCAATTCCTATATTCCTTTCGAATGTTTCCGTCAGGTTATATGTAAGTACAAATAAAGTGATTGTAGGTGCATTTTTAGGAATGACGGAAGTTGCCTATTATGATTTGGCAGAAAAAGTCACCGGCGTGTTGAAAATTCCTCAGAGTATATTGAGCCAAGCGCTTTTCCCAAAAATCAGTAAAGACAAAAACCTGGATTTTATCAGACAAATTTTCAAGTATTCGTTAGTGTTGAATGTAGCTTTATTTCTGGGAGTTTTGATTGGCTCAAAATACATTGTGCTAGTACTAGGGGGGCCTCAAATGCTTGATGCAATTTTGATATTGAATATCCTTGCTCTTACGCTACCAGTAGTAGCTATGAGTAACATCTTTGGCATTCAATTGTTGATTCCGTTTGGATTCAACAAGCTATTCAGCAAAGTAATTATGGCTTCCGGGTTAATCTATCTTTTCCAGGCCATACTAATTTGGATAACAGTTGGTTTTACAATCGTCAATGTTTCCATCATAACAGTGACTACTGAAATATTTGTAACTTCAGCGATGTTTTTTTACTGCAAAAAATACAACCTATGGAAATAAAATACGACTATCTCATTGTCGGAGCAGGCCTTTTTGGAGCTGTCTTCGCCCATGAAGCAACCCAAAAAGGTAAAAAGTGTTTGGTAGTAGACAAGCGCAATCATATTGCCGGTAATATTTATACCGAAAATATCGAGGGTATTAATGTTCACAAATACGGGGCTCATATTTTCCACACCAGTAATAAAGAAGTCTGGGACTACGTGAATACTTTTGTTGAATTCAACCGATTTACCAATTCACCGGTGGCTAATTACAAAGGGAAATTATATAACCTCCCTTTTAATATGAATACTTTTTACCAGTTGTGGGGAGTAAAAACGCCACAAGAAGCACAAGCAAAAATTGATGAACAACGGGTGGAGTATGCCCATATCACTGAACCGCAGAACCTGGAAGAACAAGCATTGGTTTTGGGCGGCAGAGATATCTACGAGAAATTGATTAAAGGGTACACCGAAAAACAATGGGGCCGCCCCGCCACTGAAATCCCAGCGTTTATTATCCGCCGCCTTCCTTTCCGTTTTACCTTCGACAACAACTATTTCAATGACACCTACCAAGGGATCCCGATCGGAGGATATACCAAACTGGTAGAAAAGTTGCTCGAAGGAATTGAAGTGAGAACCAGAACGAACTATTTCGAGCATAAATCTGAGTTAGACCATTTAGCTAAGAAAGTTGTTTTTACCGGGAAAATTGATGAGTATTTTGGATATAGGTTTGGAAAATTGGAATACCGAAGCCTGCATTTTGAAAATGAGTTATTGGAAACTCCTAACTTTCAAGGCAATGCTGTTGTAAATTATACAGAACGCGAAGTACCCTATACCCGGATTATTGAGCACAAACATTTTGAGTTTGGGACACAAGAGAAAACGTACATTACACGTGAGTATCCCCACGAATTCTCAAAAGATAATGAATCTTACTATCCGATTAACGATGATAAAAATCAAACATTACTGAAGCAATACCAACAATTGGCCAACAAACAGCAACATGTTATTTTTGGGGGAAGGTTGGCAGAATATAAATATTACGATATGCATCAGGTAATTGATGCCGCATTAAGCAAATTAAATGAAATTTTTAAAAAGTCATGATTAACCTAAACAAAGACTCTATAATTTACTTGTTATGCCCTAGTAAACATTTTACCGGAGGCCCACTCGCACTTCATCAATTAGGACATAAACTGAACAAGATGGGATTTAAAGTGCGGATGTTTTATATACCCGTAATTGAAAATCCTATAAATGATAAATTTTTGCAGTACAATATACCATACACTTTCCAAATAAATGATGATTCGAATAACTTATTAATAGCACCAGAAACATTAACAAGATATTTGTTTGACTATAAGCACATAAAAAAGGCCATTTGGTGGCTGAGTATTGACAACTTTTTCAAATCTACGATCAGAAACAAAATCGGACGATTTTTGGGAGTGATTAGAAAATTTAAATTTAAAGATGGATATAAATATTATCATTTTGCACAATCCAGATATGCTTTTGAATTTTTAAAGTCAAAATCGAACCTTGACAACGATAAGCTGTATATGCTATCAGATTATTTGTTAGAAGACTTTCTGAAGCCTATTTCACATAACACGACACAAAAAGAAGATATCGTTTTATACAATCCAAAGAAAGGATATGAATTTACGCAAAAACTAATTCAAAATAGCATAAATGAGTACAGGTGGTTCCCAATTGAAAACATGACCCCCACTCAAGTTAAAAACATGTTATTAAAATCAAAGCTTTATGTTGATTTTGGGAAACATCCAGGGAAGGATCGGTTCCCTCGCGAAGCAGCTGTTTGCGGCTGCTGCATAATTACTGGAAAAAAAGGGTCAGCCGGCTTTTATGAAGACATGCCAATTCCAGACGAGTTTAAATTTATTAATAATGAGTCAGAGATTGAAAACATACTTGAAAAAATTAGGATCGTTATGCAAGACTATGAAAGCGAACATACAAAATTCACGAAATATATCGATGAAATTAAAGGCCAGGAGACTATTTTCGAAAACGAGATAAAAGACATATTTAAATTAGAAACAGCTAAGGATGAATAATTTTCTTGTGTATTCTATTGTCGTAACATACAACGGATCTCAATGGGTTCAAAAATGTTTTAAAAGTCTTGTTGAATCCGATATTGCTAATCACCAAATCCTCGCAATCGACAATGGCTCAACAGATAATACGCTTGACCTAATCCGACGAAATTATCCAACTGTTGAGATTATCGAAACAGGGCAAAATCTAGGTTTTGGTCAAGCAAATAATATTGGCATGAAAAAAGCGTTGCAGGCCAATGCTGATTATGCTTTTTTATTGAATCAGGATGCATGGATAGAAAAAGACACTATAAAGCTTTTAATAGAAACATCTACCGCGCATGAAAATTTTGGGATTTTGAGTCCACTCCAATATGCTACTAATGGAAGTTTAGACGAACAGTTTTCAAAATACCTCATAAAGACAACCCCATTAACTGATGAGCTGATAGAAGTTAAATTTACAAATGCTGCCGGCTGGCTAATAACTCGAAATTGTCTACTACAAGTTGGTAGTTTCTCGAACCTTTTTTATCACTACGGCGAGGATCGAGATTATTGTTATAGAGCGAAATATCACGGCTTTAAGATCGGGGTTGTTAAGACGACGGCATACATTCATGATAGAAATCAATTCAGGGAAGATTTGTCTTTAGACAAACAAATCAATCAAATCCACATCAACCAAAAGGCAATCCTAGCGAATATAAACTATCCAGTAATACTGTTAATTTTGATACAATTACTCTCAATGATTTCGCATTGTTTAAATCTCAGTAAGAATAAAACGTTTACGAATAAGGCTATAATTGTTGGCACCCTAAAAGCACAAGCAGAGCTAAGAAACATTTTACGGTTTAGAAAGATCTCGAAAAAAAATGGCGCATTCAATAAACTCTAGAGGAACAAAAGAAAAAGTAGAGACACTTTATATTTTGCATCAGAATGGTGCAAAGTCTCATTACAATGCCTTACTTTCCAAAGAATCTAAGTATAAAATTAGATTTCGTGAATTCGGTATTATTCGTGGATTCTTATCTGGAGTAAAACACAAAAACTTAACAAAGATCTTCAAACAAGTCCAAAACACTTTTTTTTTTCTATCACTGTGTTTCAGGAAAAAAACTAAAATAATACTTGGAATTGCACCATACGATTGGGCTCTTCCGATATTACTATTCTTTACGAAAAAACATGATTTGTACTACCACACATCTTGGACCGACTGGACTGGAGACTTCGCACCGTACAATCGAAAACTATCTCGTTCGACATATATTAGAAATACTTGGGCGAAATTTCTACAATCTAAAGTAACCGCTATTTTCTGTGTGAGCAACCGATCGAAACAAGAACTTACCGAAAATTACAACATAACTTGCCCTATTCAAGTTGTATATCATAGCCTAGAAAATGATTTTGAAATAGCCAACGCAATAATATTAAAAGAAAAACCCAAATTGATTTTTGCAGCAAGGATTGAAAAATATAAAGGAGTCTGTGAGTTCTTACGACTGGCAGAAATTTTTCCTGAATATAATTTCACAATAATTGGGTCCGGCAGTATGAACAAGCATATCGTGGAATCAATAAATCGACTAAAAAACATCAAATTTCTGGGATATATCGATTCTAAATCTGAGCTGCAAAGAATATATTCTAAAAATAACATATTAATCAATCTATCAAAACGCGTAGATTCATCGTCTTTAAAATGGGAAGAATTATTTGGCATTAGTTTGATTGAAGCAATGGCATGTGGTTTATGTCCAATATCAACAAACCACTCCGGGCCTTCTGAGATAATCCACCACGCCCATACTGGGTTCTTAGTTAACGAAAACTCTCTAATCGAAGCTACTGCTGACATAATTAACTGGCTAGCAGAAACACCTGAGTCCTTTTATGAAATAAGACTAAAGTGTGTTGAAGAATCAAAAAAATATACAGCAGATAAAATCTACAATTTGTGGCAAGAAATATTCTATGATTGACGTACCGAATGAACAAGCGAAAGTAGGGGTAGTAATTGTAAACTACCTGAACTATCTGGAGACAATATCATATGTTACAAATTATCTCTTAATGCAAGAGATGGTTGAGTTGGAAATTGTTATTGTAGATAATGCATCTCCCAATGATAGTTTAAAGCAATTAATTCATTTTTTCAGACAATACGAAAATGTTCACATTATCGCACAAGATGACAATAGGGGGTATGCCGCAGGAAATAATGCTGGAATTGAGTACTTAGAAACTCATCATCATAAATATATACTTATTTCTAATAGTGACATTATTCTCACAGATCGATTGGTGCTTTTTAGGCTTGTTGAAAATTATAACCTTCTACAGAATCCGGCATTTATAAGTCCCGTCATGCTAGTCAACAACAAAATATCTAAAGAGCGAGCCGCTTGGAAATTACCAACCAGGAAAAAGGAACTGCTATCAGGATCCTTTACCTTAAAATATTTCCTCTCGAGGTATCTTCGAACATTCTATTATGATATCTCTCAAGATTCGAGAACACCTATTGCTGTAGACTGTCTGCCAGGATCATTCTTTTTAGGGCACATAGATATTTTCAAAAAAACAGACTATTTCGATGAAGGGACCTTCCTCTATTATGAGGAAATCATCATTGCTATGAAAATTAAGAATCTAGGATTACATAATTACATAATCACGGAGGCAACCTATCTCCACAAGGAGTCCTCTTCAATAAATAATTCATTAAGTTTTATAAAAAAACATAAAATATTACTGGATAGTAAAATATACTTTTGGAAGAAATATCGCCGTTCAAGCCAATATTTTATTCTGGCTTTAAAAGTTCTATTTAGAATTTGGACAATAGAATACTTAACAATAAAACTTTTTAGAAAAAATTGGAATTAAAAGTCACTCTTAGACACGTATCTATAATCACACTTTTTGTCTGTTCCCTGTATAGTGGGATCTTTAATCCCATAGTGGGTTTCTCAATTGCATCCACTATTCTATTTATGTTTCTTATTACACACAAAAGTGTTGGCAAAAAAGAAATACGAACTGCATTCCCTTTGTTGCTCATAGCAATAATTGGAATTGCTTTCACTACTGGAAATGTCTACGTTTTAAGTAAGGATTTATATTACTCGATTAAACCAGTTATATACTTTTTGCTTGGTACGTTTATGTTCAAAAACAAATTGAAATTTTCTGAATTTTTGGGTATTTTACTTCTGTCTTCAGTTCTAACCTCACTCATACACATTTATAAACTTTCAACGATATTTGGGGATTTTTCGCTAGGAATAAACGCAATTCGGCTGGAAGCCGGAGCTGGAAATTTAATGGAAGCATTTGTTTTAGCATACATAATACAAAAAAGAAGATTTACCACTATTCAAAACTACCTGCGCTTGCCGCATAAACTGTACATCGCTTTATTGCTCTCTTCAATTATCTTATCGTTATCGAGAACGATCATTATATCATTTATTATTACACTCTTGGCCCTAAGCGGATATTTTTCAATAAAACTAAACAGAATTGCAAAATCAACAGTCAAGCTGGGAGCGATGCTTTTAATCTTAATCGGATTATTGTTCGTTATTAATATTTATTCAACGCCTGGATCTATCGCAAATGCTCTTACTTCAAAATACCTGCATTCTTTCACAGAAATTTCTGTCAAGCAAGACTTTACAAACAACTCCGAAATTAATAAGAACTGGAGAGGGTACGAATCATCATTAGTAAAAAAGGAAATTGACAGTGGCAACATAATAAATAAAATATTTGGATTTGGATTTGGGAAAACGGTATTTATTGGATATGATGGTTTTGTTGGGGAGAATAACTCAAATATTCCAATTTTTCACAATGGATTTATGCAAATCATGCTTAAAACTGGTCTTTTGGGGCTCATACTTTATCATTGTTTCTTTCTTTTACTATTTATTCAAGCCGAAAACATAACAGAAAATAAATGGCTGACGTCTAATTTTTACAAAGGTCTTATTATTTCAACTTACTTAACTACACTGGTTATTACAGGCATATATAATAAATGGAACCTAGACAGCACTATTATTGTCATTGGTTATTTTTTCAGTTTTTTAAAAAATGATGATGAAAAAAATAAAACTTTTTGTTGATGCTCATGTATTTGACGGCATCCCGCAAGGCACTGTAACATTCATTTCAGGGATTTATTCAGAACTGATAAGAGATCCACGTTTTGAAATATATGTGGGATCAAGAAACTTTGCTAAGGCGTGCGAGCTCCTCAATAGCGACAATTTTATTCATTTAAAATATGATTCACCTTCAAGATTTAAACGTCTCGTAATCACAATTCCCTCTTTACTCAGGAAGCATAGAATAGATTTTGCACATTTCCAATACATTACCCCTTTTGTGAAACCATGCAAATATATTGTGACTATCCACGACTTACTATTCCTCGAATTCCCGGAGAGTTTTCCATTAATATACCGAGCAAAAAATCATCTTTTGTTCCGCCTAAGTGGGTACAGAGCTGATATGATAACGACAGTTTCAAGGTATTCGGCAAAAACAATTAGCAAACATTTTCATATTGCACCCCAAAGAATAAAGATTACTCCAAACTCCCCCAACCTTTCTTCAACAAGCAATCAGATTCCAGTCCCAAATCTATTAGGAAAAGAGTTCATTTTGTACGTAAGTAGAATTGAACCCAGAAAGAATCAAGCATTAATGATGAAAACGTGGAGAGATTTAAAACTATACAAGGAAAACTTGCATATAGTCATTGTTGGATCAATAGGAATTGAAGACGCGGAATTTTTCCTGCAGCTTAACAAGTTGAGCACAGAAGAGAGAGTATATACACACTGGCTCCAGCGCCTACCTGCAGAACAATTAAATTGGCTATACAGTAATTGCAAATTGTTTGTCTTTCCTTCTGAAGCCGAAGGATTCGGGATTCCTCCCCTTGAAGCGGCAATTTGTGGTGCAAAAGTGCTGTGCAGTAATCAAACAGCAATGGAAGATTTCAGTTTCTTTGGAGAGTTCATGTTCAATCCTAATTCTAAAGAAGAGTTCAAAAAAAAATTACAAATGGCATTATGCTGCACATTTCCTCATGAAAAAGTTATCTCCCTAATCAAAAAAACTTACGACTGGGGCACTATTGCTAAAAATTTTGCAGAAGAAATCATAAATGAAGATGGAATTAGATAAAAACATTGCAATTATAGGAACTGCTGGCATTCCAATGAGATATGGGGGATTTGAAACCTTAGCGGAGTATTTGACGAAATACCTAAATAGAAGAATCGACTTTACAGTATATTGCTCAGCAAAACATTATGGTATAAAAAAAGAGCAACACAACAATTCAAAATTAAAATATATAAACCTGGATGCTAACGGTGTGCAAAGTATCCTATACGACATGTTATCCTTGTTTCACGCGACACGCAGACATAACCAGATTTTGATACTTGGAGTATCTGGCTGTATTATTCTTCCTATTTTTAGGACCTTATTTCCTCAAAAGAGGTTAATCATTAACATTGATGGGCTCGAACACCAACGTGAGAAGTGGAAGCCCATGGCACGCAAATTTCTGAAATACTCGGAGCGTTTAGCAGTTAAATATGGAGATGTAGTAGTTACTGACAACAAGGCTATCCAAAACTATGTAAAGGCAGAATACAATAAAGACAGTGCCATGATTGCTTATGGGGGAGATCATGCAAAACAAAGAACGTTAACGGATGAGATCAAACTAAGATACTCGTTGCCCGACGAATACGCTTTTAAAGTATGCCGTATTGAGCCGGAAAACAACATCCATCTTATACTGAAAGCTTTTACCGACGCTAGCCTTCCTTTGGTACTTATTGGAAATTGGAAACGGAGCGAATACGGAAGGGAACTAAAACAAAGATATTCAAATTTTGAGCATATCTATTTGATAGACCCCATTTACGATCAGGAAATCCTGGATCAAATACGCAGCAATTGTTTGATTTATATCCATGGTCATAGTGCCGGTGGAACGAATCCTTCGCTTGTCGAAGCCATGAGCTTAGGACTCCCAATTATATCTTTCGATGTTCCCTATAATCGCGAAACCACTCGAAACAAAGCAAAGTACTTTAAGTCTCCAGATGAACTTAGGGAAATTATTTATAATATATCAAAACCCGAAATTCAAGAATTGGGAAAACAAATGAAATTATTAAGCGATCGTGAATATACTTGGGAGAGGATTACCAATCAATACTATGAACTTTTCAAGCCGCAATCATAAAAGGGAAAATGATATTATGAAAAAATTACTCATCACCGGCGGAGCCGGTTTCATCGGATCGCATGTGGTCCGTTTGTTTGTTGAAAAATATCCGGATTATCACATTGTCAACCTCGATAAGCTGACGTACGCCGGTAACCTGAACAACCTGAAGGATGTGGAGGACAAAGCCAACTACGAATTTGTCAAGGCCGACATTGTAGACAGCGAAGCGATGTTGAAACTGTTTCAGGAACGCCGGTTTGATGGCGTCATTCACCTGGCCGCCGAGTCGCATGTTGACCGATCGATTTCGAACCCAACCGAGTTTGTGTTTACCAATGTGATTGGCACGGTCAACCTGCTGAATGCTGCCCGGGAAATCTGGAAAGACAATTTCGAAGGCAAATTATTCTACCACATTTCAACCGACGAAGTGTATGGCTCGTTGGGAGAAGAAGGCCTGTTTACCGAAACGACCGGCTACGATCCACACAGTCCGTACTCAGCGTCCAAAGCCAGCTCCGACCACTTTGTGCGGGCTTACAATGATACCTTTGGACTCCCTGCCCTGGTATCGAACTGCTCTAACAACTACGGTTCGTTCCAGTTTCCGGAGAAGTTGATTCCGCTGTTCATCAACAATATCCGCAACAACAAAGCCCTGCCGGTTTACGGAAAAGGCGAAAACATCCGCGACTGGTTGTGGGTGGAAGATCATGCCCGGGCCATCGATGTGATTTTTCACCGGGGAAAAGTGGGTAAAACCTACAACATTGGCGGACACAACGAGTGGACCAACATTGACCTGATCAAATTGATGTGTGCCATTATGGATCGCAAACTGGGCCGCAAGGAAGGTACTTCAGCGACACTGATTACCTACGTGAAAGACCGCGCCGGGCACGACCTGCGCTACGCCATCGACAGCACCAAACTGCAAAAGGAATTGGCATGGGTGCCCAGCCTTCAGTTTGAAGAAGGATTGGAAAAAACCATCGATTGGTACCTCGAAAATGAAGCCTGGCTGCAAAACGTCACCAGCGGCGATTACCAGAAATATTACGAAGAACAATATCAGAAGCGATAGCTGAAAACTGTAAATTTCCCCAATATGAAAGGAATCATCTTAGCCGGAGGATCTGGCACACGACTCTACCCCATTACCAAAGGGATTTCAAAGCAACTGTTGCCCATCTACGACAAACCCATGATCTATTATCCTTTGTCGGTCTTGATGCTGGCCGGCATCCGCGAAATTCTCATTATCTCGACCTACGAAGATCTGCCCAACTTTGAGAAGTTGCTGGGAAACGGTGAAGAAATTGGCCTAACACTGAGCTACAAGGTCCAGCCAAGCCCCGATGGTCTGGCACAGGCATTCACTCTGGGAGCCGAATTCATCGGAAACGATGATGTTTGTATGGTTCTGGGCGACAACATTTTTTACGGACATGGCTTTACCGACCTACTGAAGCAAGCCCGGTACAACGTGGAGCAGGAAAAAAAACCAACGGTCTTCGGATATTACGTGAACGATCCAGAACGCTATGGTGTGGCCACCTTCGATCAAAACGGAAACGTGACATCCATCGAAGAGAAACCCGAAAAACCGGCTTCCAACTACGCGGTGGTCGGATTGTACTTCTATACCAACGATGTGGTGAAAGTCGCCAATGAAATTCAGCCTTCGGCCCGTGGCGAATACGAAATCACAACCGTCAATCAACATTATCTCGATCAAAAACGACTAAAGGTAGAATTAATGGGCCGGGGCTATGCCTGGCTCGATACAGGCACCCACAAGTCGTTCCTCGATGCCAGTACCTTTATTGAAACCGTGGAAACCCGGCAAGGATTGAAGATTGCCTGCCTCGAAGAAATCGCCTACGCGATGGGCTACATCAACAAGGAACAATTGCTAAAACTCGCCGAGCCCTTAAAGAAAAACGAATATGGGCAGTACCTGTTGAAGCTGGTTAAATAATCATCGTTTAACCCGTATGGCTTTAATATCAATAGAATGGCCACGGTTTCGAATGATTAAAAATTTCCCCGTCAGGGGATAAATACAAAACAATGAACATCATACATACAACCATTCCCGACGTGCTGATCTTTGAACCCAAACTATTCGGTGATCACCGCGGGTATTTCTTTGAATCATTCCGTCAAGATGTTTTTGAAAAAAACGTAGGCTTGATTCACTTTATCCAGGACAATCAATCCAGATCATCCTATGGCGTATTGCGCGGATTGCATTTTCAGCGTCCACCTTATACTCAGTCCAAATTAGTTCGTTGCATCGAAGGAGAAGTGCTCGATGTTGCAGTAGATATCCGAATCGGCTCACCCACTTTTGGGAAACACGTAGCTGAGCGCCTGTCAGCCGAAAATCAACGCCAATTATGGGTTCCCCAAGGATTTGCCCACGGCTTTGTTGTTCTGAGCGAAACTGCCGTGTTTGCCTATAAATGCGACAACTACTATGCTCCTGACTATGATGGAGGGCTCCTTTGGAACGATCCAAAGCTGAATATCGATTGGTTAATTCCGGAAAAAGACATCCAACTCTCAGCGAAAGATCAAACACAACCACTCCTTAATATCATTGATTGCTTTCATTACAAAGCCTTTAAAAAGGAAGTGGTTTATTAACGTGTTAGCCCGGCTGGTCAGTCAGGCAATTGACGGGTGTAATCCTGTCCATTTAACCCGGGATTTGTAATCCCATTAAGCCCAAAGTGCATCCAAAACCTTGGGCGGCCAAGGAGAAAAAAGCCACCACCCTCTTTTTTGTTGCAAAAAAATAATTGTAAGTTTGTAGCAAACACTCAAACGGTATGGAAAAGTTAATTTTAGAGATAGACACCCGGAGTAATAAAGGGAAGTACTTGCTTGGCTTAATCAAAGAAATGGCTAAAGACGGTGCGTTCGTTAAGATCCATAAAAATGACTTAGCCAATGAATTAAGAACATCAATCAGGGAAATGAAGGCTGGAAAAACAAAACCAATAGATCAGCTTTTTGAATGAGAATTACCGTTCTATATACCCAAACATTCAGCCGAAAGTTTAAAAAGTACGCTAAAAAGTTTCAATCTTTATCAGCCGATTTAAAATTCTTTATCGATAGACTGGAAAACATAAAACCGATTGATTTAGGAGGAAATGTATATAAATACAGGCTTTCAGTCAAATCAAAAAACAGAGGCAAAAGCGGGGGCTTTAGAATTATCACTTTTGAACTGATTATTTCTGAAAATGAAAAGAATGTAACTTTATTATCGATCTATGACAAAAGCGAACAAGCTGCCCTCCCTAAAAATCAAATTACTGAAATCTTAAAAGATGAAGGTTTAATCTAAACTTCACCGGCTGGCCAGTCCGGCAATGGAAGGATGCAATCCTGACCAATTAACACGGATTTGTAATCCCATTAAGCCCAACGCCCGTTCAAATCCCTAGGCATTTCAACGGCCCTCTAAATCGCGATTCGCCGGCAGATTCTGAAACAAGTTCAGGAAGATGCTTCAAGCATCTCAAATCATAAACAATCCGCGTCATCTGCGTTAACTCATTCGAAGGTCATCCAGCATCCAGGCTCTGGCGACGTCAGCGCAAATAGAAATGCGCGGTTAAAAACCACGCCACCCGTTAACTTGTTCATACAACACAAGCCCAACACGCTTGATATGCCCCAGCAGTGCCGGGCTTTCGATAGCAGAAAACAAAGACAAGTCAATTTTATAGGGCAACATCAAATCGTCGAGCTGGTTTTCAATTTCCAGCAAATGGGTTAATGTCAGTGCGGTGCCAACCAGTGTCAAATCGATATCGGAAGCCGGCCGATAGTTGCCTTTGGCCCTGGAGCCATACAGGATGGCCTGCTTCACCTCCGGGTATTGCTCCAGCACCTTCCGCATCAATTGTATCTCGGTGTCGTTTAATCCGTAAGGCATGGCTCAGAATAATTCGGATTGAGTACTTTCCATTTTTTCGATCATCACCGATTCGAAAGCTTTAAACAGATTGAAATAGTGATCGACGATCTTTTCAACAAGGTCTTCCGCAATTTCCAGGTTATAGGTGTGCGAGCTTTGATTCCGGCTTTTAATCATCTCCATCCATCCTGCTCCATCAGCAATCAGGTTCTGGGCAAAAGCTTCGCGTGTGGCATCACGTGAACCGGCCAATAGCGAATTCCCCTGAAAATGGGCATAATCCTTCATTACATTCCAGGCCAGTTCGTGCGTAAATTCAAAAACCTGAATCAAACCCTGTTTTTCCAGTTCGCCCAGTTCTCTCGCCCGTGCGAGCCTCACCGCGTTTTCCAGTTGCTTTAGCGCATTCCGGTAATTTTGCAGTCGCTGTTGCCATCTGATATCCTTCGCCATTTTCAATCCATCGTTTTGTATTCAATACGATTCAAAAGTAAGAATTCTAGTGGTTGTGGCAAGACCGAATTCCCGAATTACCCCTCGCTTGAGCGAAGCGGTAACAACTTGTCCCGGAGAATTTCGAGAAGCGGTTCGTTGTCCTAAGGTGGTAAACTGTGACACAATATCCAAAAAAGGACAGTCCACCTCAACGACACCCAGGCACGATCGAGGATAGCGCCCAAATTCGTGGACAAACAAGCGAATGTCCGAAGGTCATGAGCACCACCTCCCCCCCGAATCCCCAGCTGGTCAGGATTTGCAATCCCGACCATTTATCACGGGACTGGTAATCCCATTAAGCCCAGCGCCTGTCCAAAACCCTGGGCGTTTCAACGGCCCTCTAAACCGCGGTTCGCCGGCAGATTCTGAAACAAGTTCAGGAAGACGCATCCAGCATCTCAAATCATAAACAATCCGCGTCATCTGCGTCCATTTCTTTCTATCATCCACGTCCATCATTGGTGGCTGGCAACTGAAAACCAAAAAACTGATCACTGAAAACGAAAAACTGGTATGAACAATAAAAAAATTGCCGTATTTTCGCACACATGAACGAATCAGTGATCGCCATTTCGAGTTTTGCGATGGCTTTTGGTGCCATCTTTTTGGTCCAACCATCGGTGGCCCAGGTTGCCCTTGCCAAAAACCTGACCGCCCCCCCGGGAAACAATCCCCCTGGAATTCCCCTGCTATCAATGGGCGGGGTTTCCATGTTTATCGGGATCAACCTCTCGCTGGCTATTTTTTCCACCAATGAGGGCTTCTCCGGGCTGCATCCCTTGATAGCGGCACTGATTATCCTGCTGTTCTCCGGCCTGCTGCTCGATACGAACATGGCCTTTCGGTACGTCAGGCAACTCGCCCGATTGCTGGCTGCCGCCGTTCTGGTGCTACACGACCACAGCTCTCCGGCAATTTTGCTCCCTGGTCTGGCACCTTGGCTCAATGCCCCATTACAAATGCTATTTATTATTGGGTTTATGTATGGCTACCACGAGCTGGTGCTGTATCGCAAAATGACCTTTTTGCTCCTGGCGCTCCTCAATGCTTTGGTGTTTGCTTTTCTGATGTGGCAATCCCAGGCCCTCTTCAACGACATCCTGCTGGCGCTAAGCTTATCGGGAAGTCTATCCGGCGTGTTGGTTTATGGCCGCTATGCCCGACAGAAAAACAAACCCCTTCCCCTGATCGGACATACCGGCATTTTTATAATCGCCATCATCCTGGCAGGGCTGTGGCTTGAGTTTATCGCTTCCTGGATCAATTGATCATGCGGCAATGCCCGGTTCGGGCCATCAGAACGAGATTGATTGAAAACAAACAAAACCATCATCGAACAAATAAACCATCTGGTAGTTTAACTATTCAACATTTCAACCACATAACAATTCCATATCATGACACAAAAAGTAGCTTTAATTACCGGGATCACAGGACAAGACGGAGCCTACCTGGCCGAATACCTGCTCAAAAAAGGATATCTCGTACATGGCATCAAACGACGTTCCTCGCTGTTTAATACCGACCGGATTGACCACCTGTACCAAGACCCGCATGTCGAAAACCGCAACCTGGTCTTGCATTACGGCGATATGACGGACAGCATGAACCTGACACGGATTGTTCAGGAAGTTCAGCCCGATGAAATATATAACCTGGCAGCCATGAGCCACGTGGCCGTTAGTTTTGAAACACCAGAGTACACAGCCAATGCCGATGGTATTGGGACCCTCCGCTTGCTGGAAGCCGTTCGTTTGCTGGGGCTCACCAATAAAACGCGCATCTACCAGGCCTCGACCAGTGAACTTTACGGACTGGTCCAGGAAGTTCCACAGAAGGAAACCACACCTTTTTACCCGCGTTCGCCCTACGCCGTCGCCAAAATGTATGCCTACTGGATCACGGTCAACTACCGCGAAGCATACAAGATGCACGCCAGCAACGGTATCTTGTTCAACCATGAATCACCCATTCGCGGAGAAACCTTCGTCACCCGTAAAATTACACGCGCCATCAGCCGAATCGCCTTGGGCATGCAAGACAAGCTTTTCCTGGGTAACCTGTCGGCCAAAAGGGATTGGGGACACGCCAAGGACTATATCAAGGCCATGTACCTCATTCTGCAACAGGAAAAAGCCGATGACTATGTGATTGCCACTGGAATTACCACCACCATCCGCGACTTTATCAAGATGGCTGTTAACGAAATCGGGTTGGAAATCACGTTCCGCGGCGAGGGATCAGATGAAAAAGGCTATTTCACGGCGGTTGACGAAGCGCTGTTTGCTGAAAAAGTAGGAGAACAATACCTCGAGGGTATCAAAGCCCGCATCACCCCCGACATTCAGCCCATTGTGGCTGTCGATCCGGCCTATTTCCGTCCAACTGAAGTAGAGCTGCTGATTGGCGACCCCACCAAGTCAAAAACCGTTTTAGGCTGGGAACCTCGATACGATCTCAATGGACTGATTAAGGACATGATGCAGTCGGATATTAAGCTGATGCAAAAAGACGCACTGCTCCAGGAAGGCGGCTACCGAACCTTAAACTACTTTGAATAACCAGGCAGATTTGAGAAAGTAAGTGAGTGAATGAATGAGTGAGAAGGTGAGAAAAGGAAATTCTTTGCTCCGTGGCCGGTATCCGATTCCAGAACACCAAGTAAAAAATCATGGAAAAAATCACATCGCACCGCGAATTCAAAGTTTATCTAAAAGCCTTTAAGACAGCAAGAGAAATCGATCAGCTGTCAAATGCTTTTCCAAAAGAGGAGAGCTACGCATTGACCGATCAGAATAGGAGATCTTCAAGACCAATTTGTGCCAACATTGCTGAAGCTTCCGGGAGACGAAACTATCCAAAGTCATTTTCCGATAAACTCAGGGAAAGCGAAGCAGGAGCGGCAGAGACCCAGAACTGGCTTGATTTTACTTTGGATTGTGATTATCTTTCGGAAAATGATTTTTCGCTACCCGGCACAGAATATGAAAATATCATTGGAATGTTGGTCAACATGCAAAAACAGCCCGAAAATGGTCTTTCTGGTCTCATCCTCACGACTCACACTTCCAACAACCGGCACTCAACGAGCAGTGCCTACGTTGTTAACGCCCAGAGCCCAGTGCCTGATATCCAATGGCTATAAATAAACAAGTATGGAGAAATTACAAAAAAACGATACGACGCAGAAAAAAGTATTTGTGTCCGGATGTTACGACCTGCTTCACTCGGGGCATGTCGCCTTTTTTAAGGAAGCGTCGCAATTTGGCGACCTGTATGTGGGCATCGGCTCCGACCAAACCATAGAAGAACTCAAGGGCCGACACACCATCAACAGCGAACAGGAACGCCTTTATATGGTGAAATCCGTTCGACACGTCACCGATGCCTTTATCAACTCGGGCAGTGGCATCATGGACTTCGCCCAGGAGCTGATCGGGCTAAAGCCTGACTATTTCGTGGTTAATGAGGACGGCTATTCCCCGGCCAAAAAGAAAATGTGCGATGAATTGGACATTGAACTCAAAGTGCTGGAACGAATTCCGGATGCCGGGTTGCCAGCCCGCTCAACGACAGCCATCCGATCGTCCGATAACTGCACCCTGCCCTACCGCATCGATCTGGCAGGAACATGGATCGATCAACCCTACGTTTCGAAATACCATCCCGGCTGGGCCATCACCCTCTCATTGGAACCCGTGATTGAGTACAACGAACGATGTGGTATGAGCACTTCGACCCGAAATGCGGCAAAAAAAATATGGCCTTACACCCTGCCGCTTGAAAAGCCCGAGCGTCTGGCTGAGATCCTGTTTAAGTTTGAAAACGACCCGGGATCAGAGATTATCTCGGGTGCACAGGATGCGATCGGCATTTGCATGCCCGGACTGGTACGGCACTATTACGACGCCGCCTACTGGCCAAAACAAATCGAATCGGTGAACGACGAAGACATCTTAAGCTGGCTGGAAGATCACATCTATATGGTCCTCCTTTGGCCTCGTCCCAACGGGCTCGACTTGCTTAAGGAAACTGCCATCAACACCGAAAACGTAAAACGATTGACTAATGCCTCCGATCGGGCGTGGCAAGCCATTAAACACAAAGATCTGAAAGAATTTGCCAAGGGTTTTCTCGATTCATTTCATGCGCAAACAACCCTGTTTCCGGCGATGATCAACGAGGAAGTAAACCAGGTAATCGAAAGTTACCGGTCGCAGGCATTGGCGTGGAAACTGGCCGGAGCCGGTGGCGGCGGCTACCTGATACTGGTCGCTGAACAACCGGTTAAAGGGGCCATGAAAATCAAAGTCCGCCGGAAGGAAACGGGGATTTAGCGGCAGAATGATTGCGGGCTATGAGCACAGACAACAGGAAATACCAGTCCCGGCAGGTAGCAAGCTGCAGGAAGCCGGAAGCCAGCGAATCAACTGAAAAACAGACAAGCAAAAACCGGAAACTGAAATTATCGACGCTCATGAGCCCTCAAATCCATCTCATCTTTGTAATTTGCGGTTAATTAAAATCGAAACGGCCACATGGCAATCTGTTACACCTAAAATCTGTAAAAAACATGAATAAGAATAGTAAAATATACGTTGCCGGGCACACAGGGCTGGTCGGCTCTGCCCTTTGGAAAACCCTTCAAAATAAAGGCTATACCAAGCTGATTGGCCGAACCTTGGAAGAACTGGACCTGATGAACCAGGCAGCAGTCGCCAATTTCTTTGAAACCGAAAAACCGGAATACGTGATTTTAGCGGCTGCCAAAGTCGGAGGTATCGTTGCCAACAACACCTACCGCGGACAGTTTATCTACGAAAACATGCAAATCCAAAACAACGTCATTCACCAGTCTTATGTGCATGGCGTGAAAAAACTATTGTTTCTCGGTTCAACCTGCATTTATCCCAAAAACGCGCCCCAGCCCATGCCGGAGGACTGTTTGCTGACTGGCGAACTGGAGTACACCAACGAACCTTATGCCATTGCCAAAATCGCCGGATTGAAACTCTGCGAATCCTATAATTTGCAGTATGGCACCAATTTCATCTCCGTTATGCCAACCAACCTGTATGGCCCCAATGACAATTTCAACCTGGAAACTTCGCATGTGCTGCCCGCCATGGTTCGAAAGATTCACCTGGCTAAATGCCTCGAAGAATCAAACTGGGACGCTATTCGTGCCGACCTCGACAAGCGCCCGGTGGAAGGGATTGATGGATCGGCCGACGAGGAAGAAATCCTCTATCTGCTCAAGAAATATGGCATCCATTTGCACCACTCCAGCGCCGACGAAGAAACCCGGCTTTTCAGTGTCCCACCCGCTCAGGTTCTTCCCGTCTCCCTCTATCTCTGGGGAAGCGGCAAGCCCATGCGCGAATTCCTATGGTCGGAAGATATGGCCGATGCCTGCGTGTTCTTATTGGAAAACCGAAACTTTGACGATGTCAAATCGACCAGTGGTGACGAAATACGAAATACGCACATTAACATCGGCACCGGGAAGGAAATCTCCATTAGCCATTTGGCCGAAACCATTCAAAATGAAATCGGTTTCCAGGGAACCATTGAATTTGATCGGACCAAACCCGACGGAACGCTTCGGAAATTAACCGATCCTTCCAAATTGCACAGCCTTGGCTGGCGGCACAAGGTCGAACTGGAAGATGGCGTCCGATTGATGTACCAGTATTATTTGGCGTAGCAGGCAGCTTTTGCTGTGGGTTGACCAATCGTTCTACCTGCACTTTCGGGGCCGCTCTTCTGAAAATAGTTGAAAATCCCCTTCAGTCAAAAGCACAGGTAAGCCGCGCTTTGCTGAAGGGGATTTATATTGAGGGGCTGATTTCAATTATTGTGGGCCCACGGTGAATTCGGAGCTGCGAAGCCACCCTCGCTACTGAGAAGAACGTGGGCACGCATGTTCATGAATCTTCATGGACTACCGGCAGGATGCTGCTTGAATAACCGTTGACCATTCTCCAATCAAACATCGGCAACGTGCACGTTTGCTTATTCAAATTGATATTCACCTTCTTTCATTTGTGAGAATGCCTGGGTGCCCAGATCGGTGGCAATGGCTCTGCCATCCAATGTTGGGTGAATGGTGCCTTTCATGTTCAGATATTCTTCAATGGCCTCATGCATGGTGTAGTCCTGTATCTCGGCATCCTGTGTATTCTTCAATCGGCACATGGTCGATAAAGGCTCCCCGGTGCGGTTACATGATGCCATCGTATAGGTTTGATCCAAGGCAAGCGGTTTACCCTGGATGGTGATGGATTCTATGCGGCTTCCTTTTGCTTTTGAACTGTCAAACTTCAGGGTCATGCCTGAAAAACGCACCAGCCAACCGCCAAAGCGTTCCTGATAATTGGCCGCAAACACATTATGAATTTCCTGCTCCAACCAGTTTTTGATCTGATGGCCGGTGACTTTTCCAATCTTCATGTGTTCATTCACCGGCAACATGCGCCACAGGTCTGCTTTGGTGACAGCAGCCTTTCCGTCTGCACCGGGAACAATGGGTACGCCAAAGCGAAACCCGTTTGACATGGCAAAATCTGCCCCGGTTTTCCAAAGTAAGGCATCGGTAATAAAATTATCCATCGGATTTTCAACCACTAAATAGCGGTACAGGGGTGCCGATGTGTAGCCAAGGACCGTTTGCATTTCCTCCTGGTAAGGAGCAATCGCCTGGTCGATTCTTTGTTGCACCTCCGCGTCTGCCTTGTACTTTTCCGGCGAGACATCGATCAGTTCGTAGGTGTAATCCACCAACTTTTTATCTTTTATTTTCAAGTCCAATCGTCCGAGAAAAGAGCCAAATGCACCGGGTTCTACCACGTTGGCATACTTCCCTTCAATGGGTTTCCGGATCCGTTCGTGCGTATCGTTGCCAAAGATAAAATCCACTCCTTCCACGGCTGGATGATTGGCCAGCATCACCTGTTTGGAAATACCCAAATGTGCTACCAGGAAAAGGATGTCCACCTTCTCGTCGGTTTTGAGTTGAGCGATCAGTTGCTTCAGGTTTTCCTCCACGGGCGTAAATTTCATCCCCTCGCTGTAACCCGGATTTTGACGGATGGGGACTTCCGGGTCGTTGTATGCGATAAAACCTATTTTGACTCCTTTTTTCTCCGTGATCCAGTAAGGCGGCAACAAGGCACTGCTGGTTTCTTCGTCAAACATATTGGCAACAATCACATTGGTTTTATAACTGTTCATGACTTCCAGCATGATCTGTTTGCCGTAAACTACTTCCCAGTTTCCGGGAATCAGCAAGTCGTAATTCATGGCCTGCACAATCGGAGGGAAAATTTTTCCCTGAGAACGCACGCTGGAACCACTTCCCTGGATCAGGTCACCGCCATCAATCAGCAGAGTGCCTTCGGGGTTAAGCTTCCTGATACTATCCGTCAGGGTTTTGATCTGTGCCATGCCACCTGCTTTTCTGAAAACAATGCGGCCGTTTTCAACAAAAAGCTCTTCGTGAGGATTCACGTAGGCATGAATATCTGCTGTTTGTAATATTGTGATCGTTTCTTCGCTCATTTTGCTCGTATTGTTTTGGTAGGCGCTTAATGTCAAAAGCAATAGCCCTGCCGTAATCACTATGTTTCTCATGAAATAATTTGTTTTAAAGAATGACTGTTTTATACCCTTGCTCCTGCAATCCGAACATGTAGATTAATCCGTTGTCGGTGACTGGAGTTTCTTCCGGAAGAAGTGTTTTGTCTACCTCAAATTGCTGAATCGACAATCCACAGACGAGGATCTTCAAACCGTTCTTGTTCACCGCTTCTTGAGCGATGTCCTTTAACGTTTTATCCGTCGAAATTTGCTTTACCAGTTCTCCGCAAGCAACAATCTGAAAATCAATTTCAGCGTTTTTGTTCTTCAGTTCGGAGCCTGTCAGGATGGCTGCTTTTAAGTGTTGTGCCTTCATAACAAGTAAAGCATATTTGCCACGTTTCCGGATCGATTGTTCTGTTCTTCTGATGTCTTCTGCTGTCTGTGCACTGGCAGCATTTGCTCCTAATATGGAAAGGGCAATGAACAGGATGATGCTATATATCTTCATTTTTTAACGATTTTGTTGTTGTAAATACTGTAAGCTTTTGGATTGTTGATGATAAAGAAAATGAGCCCTCCAAACAGGGCCACGTTTTTCCATAACGGACCGTGCATTATTCCGTTGCCAAACTGAATGCTGATGGTAATGGGGATGAGCACAAAAAATAAGCCGAGCGCAGCCCATCGGGGAAATATACCCAGTAGCAGTGCTATGCCGCCAATAAGCAGCGCGTAGCCTGATAAAAGCACGAGCAAATACGGATCGCCAAAAAAGCTTGCAAAGCTGTTCGAGGCAACTGCGTGAATGCGTTCAGCAACTCCTGCTGGATTCAGCAGATGGGTCATTCCCGCCGAGACAAAAATTCCGCTCAGACTAATACGAAAGATGAGAACGGACATGCCGTTCACCGCAAGTTGTTTATTCATTGTTCGATTTCTTATTTGATTATTACTACACGATTGAAAACCGCGCTTTAATCAAATCAGAAATTGTTCAAGCAGGATATGAGAGGGGATTTTTTCTTTTTGGGCGCTGAAAAAACCAGGAGTACTGATTTTATTCGCGATGATTGGTGTACGCGCCTGTTTTGATGAAGCAACAAAAGGATGGAGGTATTTTTGTGCCTGTTTTTTCTTTGTGGCTTGTTTTAAGTTGTCATAGTTTGTGCAGGCAACTTTCGATTGGCCGGTATTTGATTGTTGCCCGGATTCTACGATCTGCAACCATTGTTTCGCCTCCTTTTTTACGGAACAAGGAATTGCCAATAGCATGACTAAACTAATGACCAGGAATTTTCTGTATTTCGGTTGCCAAACAAACATCAGGCGCAAACGTAAGAATTTGGCTTTCCGTTCTCTGTAACTTTAGTCACACAGGAATGATTTTTTAATGTTTTTTCACCTTGGCTGCTATGGTGGCGGGTGACACAGGACTCCTTATCTTCTCCCGTAAAAATGGCCCCAACCGACCAGACAATTGATTACTAAATTAATAGCAAATAAAAACGGCTCATAAATTGTATTTCAGTTGGCTACTCAACCCAAGCTTCCCCTTCAGGTGTCCTTCTCCATTCGAAGTAACCATCCAGCACTCGAAGAGATTCGACACCTGGCACGGCTCCGACAAATGGTGCAGGCCCGGTTAGGTACATCACTTCAGGATTTTCGTCACTGAAAGCGGGCCACGCAAGAACACCTTCACCATTGGGATCGCCATACTTGGCAAAATTAGTCCAATAGGTGCCCATCGTTTCGGCGATTTCCAAATCTGATTCCGTGGTGTTTGAATTGGCCGGATCGAGGTTCATAAACACAAAAGGAACATCGACACCGTGAGGTGTGCCATGATCGGCTTGTGGCGATCCTTCGGCGCGTTCGGGGTGTTGATCGAAATAGTAAAAGTACACTTCCGACTTCCCTGCTTTCGATTGAAGCCTTGCCCAGCTCCAGGTGTGCCAGCCAAACGCGGCATCGCGCATCAGGTTGCGGGCCGACCTGGGCACGTTGTTTTCGCCAACAGGATAAGCCTGTATCAACGAATCGGCATACGGACCAAAACGTTCCTGTACACTGGCGATGTATTCCTGCGGTGTGCGACCGGCCGGAAAACTCAGGCCCTCGTCGGAGTTATAGCCGATGAGCACCGGCACATCGTTATAGTTTCCTGCTTCGTACAATTTAAACTGATCATCAGGAATGACATATCCATCTACAATGGGCCAGCCGCCGGGCATGGTCCAGCCTTGGGGAATTAGCTTTTCAGCCTCGAGATTCCGAAGTTCTTCCATACTCGAAAGTCCAAAACCTTTTAAGTATTCAATTCCATCGTGCTCAGCCTGCTGAAGGGTCTTCATGTTTTCGCCGGGATAAGTTGTGGGGCGGGTCGGACCAAAAGAGCCACCACTTTGAGAGATGGCACCATGGAATAAACCCTTTGCCAATGGTGATGCACACAACATGCTCACTGCGATGCCTCCGGCCGATTCGCCAAATATGGTCACTTGACCAGGGTCGCCACCAAAGGCCGCGATGTTGTTTTGAATCCACTGAAGTCCGGCAATTTGGTCGAGCAAGCCGTAGTTACCCGAAACACCGTTGGGGCTTTCGGCACTCAGTTCGGGATGCGCCAGAAAGCCCAGCTGCCCTACCCGATAGGCAATGCTCACCAACACCACGCCTTTGCGGGCAAGATGCTCACCATTGTGAACGGGATCGGAGGTGGAGCCAAAACTGAAGCCACCGCCGTAAATCCAAACCAGAACCGGCAGCTTTTCGTTGATCGATTTGGCAGGTGTCCACACGTTTAAGTAAAGGCAATCTTCACTTTTTCCCGATACCGGATTTCCGCCCTGCATGGGTGCCGGAGCATATTCGGTAGTTTGCTTTACACCCTCCCAGGCTTCAAGCGGTTGAGGTGCTTTCCAGCGCAGATCTCCCACGGGCGGAGCCGCAAAGGGAATGCCCTTGTAAATGCTTAAATCATCAGCAAGGGTTCCCTGGATGATTCCACCTTCAACCTTAAGCTGACCGGGTTGAAGTTGGGTGCAGGCACCTGAAACAAGGACCAGCATGGCGATAAACAGGAAGTTGATTTGTTTCATTTCTTCAGTTTTAATTTTTTTCCCAAAGGTTGGGCAGAAAGCGATAATATAACAGGTGACGCCAGGTAGACCAGTCGTGTCCGCCATTTCCGCCGATGTAATATTCGTGTGTAATGTCGTGATTGTTCAATGCGTCAAGCAATCCCTGAACCCGCTGATTAAAAAAGCCCTGAGCTTCTTTGGTGCCTTGCCCAACAAAAAGATAATCAACCTTTTCATTCACTTTGGAATCGTTTAGAAAGTTTTTAAGCGATGTTTCCGCATCTACATCGCCAGCACTAAGAATTCCAAAATTGGCAAACAAATCGAGCGAACGGAAACCAATAAACATACTGTGCCGGCCACCCATCGACAAGCCTGAAATGGCCCGTCCTTTGGGCGATTGAATGGTGCTGTAGGCGTTGTCAACCAACGGAATTACATGTTCGCGAAGCTCCTGCTCAAAAATATCGAAGGTGAGCTCTGAATGTTTAGGATGATTCCGGTGAATGATTTGATTGTTGGGAAGGGCGATAATCATGGGAGTGGCTTTTCCTTCGGCCAACAAGTTGTCCATGATAAAATTCACCCGGCCATCATACACCCAGTTGGAAGGGAGTTCACCGCTTCCGCCAAGCAAATACAAAACCGGATAATTCTTCTTCGGGTTATAAGCCGGAGGCGTATAAACATACAGTTCACGCTCACCTTGTGTAACTTCCGAATGATAAACATGCCGGGTAACATTGCCGTGCGGAACATTTTGAGCATCGTAATATGCAGGTCCGTCGCCATGGACAACCAACTGACTGTATGGTGGCATCGCGGTAAAGGCGGCGTAAGTATTGCTGGGATCGGCTATTTGCACCCCATCGACCCTCAAATGATAAGCATACATATCGGGTTCAAGCGGGCCGATGGTCAAGGTCCAAATGCCATCCGCCCCTTTTGTAAACGGGATTGGTTCACGTCCCATGTCAAGAGCAGTATGAATTGCCCCTGCTGGTAACGCAACTTTTTCGGCATTGGGAGCCTTTAAGCGAAAAGTAACCGTTTGGTCATCGTGCACCTCGGGCGAATTCAAGGGAGCACTGAACGGAGTCAAGCCCTCGGTGTTTTTCTGCGGATTATAATCGAGATTGACATTGGCTTGCTGTGCACTGCAAACGATTGTGCTCAATATAAATGCAACTAAAAACGAGATTGGTAAAGAGCGTTTTATTTTCATATGTATGCTTTCAAAATCCATCTATTTATTCTTGAAAAGTAGTTGCGCGTATTGGTACAACGACCTGCGCCAGGTTTGCCAATCGTGCGCAGTGCCTTGCGATTCGTAGTAGGTGTGTTCAATGCCCTGTTTGTCAAGCATTTTGCGAAAGCCTCCTATTGATCCGGGAAAAGGTTCCGGTTCTTTAGTACCCAAGCCAAGCCAAAGAACGTCGATTTGCTCATTCACTTTTTTCCCGTCATTGAATTTCCCGTCCAAAAACGTTTCCACATCAATTTCGTTGGCACTGGGATAATTGGATGTACCGCTAAAGCCACCGTAATTAGAGAACTTGTCCAGGTTGTTCATGATGATCCGCATGGTTTGGTTGGCACCCATCGACAAGCCGGCTATTGCCCTGTGTTTACGTTCAGGCATGGTGCGGAACTTCGTATCGATCATGGGTATGATTTCAGTGATCATCACTTCTTCGAACACTGAAACCGGACGGATACTGCCAGCGGTATTGTCCTGCGGTTTATATGCGTAGCCGTTATCCATTACAACAATTATCCCAACTAAATTATTATCCCAACACCCATATTTAAATATTAGATATTCAAGTATATATGTACATAAGAGTTGGGATAATAATTTCTTACTTCAGCCCTAAAAAATCTACAAGTGAGTCCGTCTTTTTGACGCTTTTCCACTTTTTTGCCATCTTTTTAGCAAGATTATCTTCTATGGTCTCCAATGCCTTTGCTTTTTGTTCTGTAGATACGCCGACATATCCCATTGTTGTGTTTATATCTTCATGGCCCAACAATTTTTGTATCATGACTATATTCAAACCATCTTCTAACCAATGGGTTGCGCGTGCATGTCTAAGGTTGTGGGAATGCAGGTTCTTTGGAAGGTCTGCGCATTTTTTATTTGCCATTGATGCGTACAGTTTCAGTCTTTTATCAACAGCCTCCTGCGTAAGTTTCTTCTTACCCCCTCCATAATGAGAGAAAAACAAAAAATCCGTAGGGTTGGGGGCAGGGCCGTGAAAGGCTTTTATATAAGCCTTTATAATCTTTGCTACTTCGGGCAGGATAAATATGGTCCTACGTTTTGTGCCCTTGCCCCAAACGGTAATACAATCTTTGTTTTTCCCATCAAGGTGCAGGGAAGATATCGTTAATGACAATATTTCATCTATCCTGGTTGCTGTGTTGTAAATAAGGTTAAACAGTGCAAAATCGCGTTTCCCGATAGCTGTATTGAGGTTAGGGGCCGCAAACAAAGTTTTCACCGCATCTTTGGTGATTTCATCCATGCCTTTCTTCGGGCTTCTCATCGCTTTTATTTCATATGCTTCAGCTTCGATTTGTACAAACATTATATTTCTGCGGCTCAGGTATTTAAGAAAACTTCTCAGGCACACCAACCGGTGATTGCAGGTTGAGTTGCTGCTATGGCGCTTGTCTTTTAGCCATATCATCCAAGATTGTATATATGAGCTTGAAAAACAACCGGATGACAGGTTGTTGGGTTTGACAGATTTCTCGCCTTCCAGGAACCGGACGTACAAAGTCAACGCTTCGCGGTAGGCTTTTAGCGTATTTGTACTGTTCGCCCTTACATCAGGCAAGTATAAACCAAGCCAATCATGAATGGCTGTAGCTATTATTATGGGTTCAGATTGTGTCTTCATCAGAAAGATAGTTTGTTAGATCAGGTAATAACTTGTGGTATTCTCCGGCAGTCAGTGTTTCCAATTGTTCTGCAAACAACGGTACCAGCTGATAATAGTAACAAGTGCTTCTTATACCCCGATGCCCCATGCTGCGGCTTAGATATAACAGTTTGTCAAACCATTCGGGCCCGGTGTATTTCCATCTGTTAATATTTTTGACTGCATAGTGGCTACGGAAGTCATAGCATCTCGCATGGTCATTGGAGACCGAACGCCACATACGGACAAAATTGTATGACTCCCATATCCGGGTGTATGGTTCATCGTATTCATTTGGAAAGAAACAATTACGGCCGGGCATAAGTGCCGACATCGCTTCATCGTACCGTATCAACAGGTTCCACATAGTCCGGTGCAGTGCTATACGGTGTTGGTCTAAGCCTTTTGACTGGTTGATATTGATGACACCATTCTTTAAGTCGACATCACCACATCTCAATAACCTGGCTTCCACAGTGCGCATTCCCGTACTATAAAGCAACCGGTAGAAAACGGGTATTTCTATCTTCCTGATTCCAGACACTTTATCGCTCAGGTATTTAGCATCCTCGAAGGAATCCGTAATTTTGAAGAATGCCTGTAATTGCTCCAAACTAAAAGGATAAGGTGTGTATTGTTTCTTTGAGTACGGCAAAAATTCCGGTAACTTAACGTTTGTCCAGCCACGGCGGTTTGCATACCTTAAAAATGAGCGTATCGGTGATATCCGCTTATTATGGGATTCTGACGATTCTGTAATGCGTTTATCACACCACCCGTTAATGATATTTTCAGTTATGGCAGTTGCTTCCGGATGGTGTGTTGCGCAATAGCCGTTGAAGGCCCGGAGACATTCCAGCGTACTGTTGCCCATTGCGTTAGATGCTTTCTTGTATGATATGTACCTGTTTAATGAACCGGATGTTACTGATGGTGGCAAGTCTATGTCTGATATAAGGATACGGCCTGCTCTCCTGTTTAACAAAGTTTGTGGAAGCCTGAGTGCTGTCAAGTTGTATTTATTCGTATATCTTAGGAATGAACGTATAACTGCAACACGTGAGTTATGGGACGGTATCGTTTCATTTTCCCGTTTGGCACACCACCTGCCCACCATTTCATCACTTAACTCTTTCGCGTCCGGATAATATTTGTGACAGAAGCTATTGAACGAACTCAAATTTGCACATGGTGATTTTCCAATACCGCCATGTGACTTTCTATATGATATGTACTTATCCAGCAAACCGGATATTACAGAAGGACGTTTTTTCATGGTAACACCTCCTTCCCCAACGGAAACATTTCGATACTTAAACCGCATTCCCTCAAATGTTTCAGGTCTGCATCAATATAAGGGTTGATTGATTCAGGGGAAAGGTGTCCAAGTATATCACTGATAATCCTTACCTGTGCCCCGTTTTCCAATAATTTGGAAGCGATGTAATGACGGAAGATCCTAACTCCCCGCTCACCTCCATTAGTCCTGATATTTAGTTTTGCTAAGAAACGGATAGCAATCTTACCTATACTGCTGATTTCAAGCATCTTGTCTGGACAATGGGTGTTTATGAATAAATTGCTGACCGTTTCTTTGTTAATACGCTCATGCTTAATATAGTCGAATATAGCATTGCCCACAACCGCACGTAACGGCAACGTCAGGGGGGCCCCTGTTTTGGATTGGGTGAGTGTTATTTTGTCCCTGCGCCAATCGATATCAGAAACGCACATCCTGGCGATATCACTACCGCGCATACCTGTATACATAGCTACCGATATAATAGCTTTGTCCCGTAGGGTCAGCTTTTCATTACCATCATCAGACAGGCCACTTTTTATCTTTGCAATCTCATGGTCGTCTAAAAATTGAAAATTTTTCCTGCCCTTTCTTATTTCCGGCAAAGATCCCATGATACGGCCGCATTCTTCCCAGGATTCAAAGCCCTTGTTCGCCTTGAGGACGGCTTTTATATTGTCCCGGTATGATTTTGATCTTATCAGACATTTTCCGTCATGAAAGAACGACAATATCTGGGATTCTGTTATCCCAGACAATTTATTGGCTCCCTGTTCCTGCATGGCAAACAGGAATGCAGCACAATTAAGTGCTTCTGCATGAATCGTCTGCGGACGCTTTTCTGTTTTTGACGCAGCTAATTTGTAGTTGTCCACAACAGTCCTAAAATCACCGTTGAGTTGTGTGTACCCACATTTACGATGAAGGGTAGGGCCAAATGGAAGCCTGTTCGGGTAATGTCCAAATTCGTCAAACCCTTGAATCGCATGCATCATAATCCGACTAAATCTCAAAGATCTATTACTTGAATACAGTCCTTCCGATATGCAGTTTGCATAAAATTCTGCATAGGTTTGAAAACGGTCCTCATGCTCAAAGAGAAGGTTAAGGGTTTTTGTGATGCCCCTAATGTACTGGGTGCTATAACCATGCTGAACCAGGTAATTCAGCAACATCGGGTGGGATTTTCTTAATTGTGCTATGTTCATGTTTTTAACAACTGACTTTAGTGACAGTTGCTAATAATATAAGGAATGAATTGGATTATTATCCGAACTTTCCGCGCTGAAAATATTTCTATATAAGAACTTTATAGAAAAAGTTGGGATAATAAATTAGTTGGGATAAGTTGCCTTATCCAAAATTTTGGATAACAACAATCATGGGAGCAGCCTTTTCTGCTGCAATCAGGTTGTCGATAATCAGGTTGGCCTTGCCTTGACCCGGCCATCCGGTTTCATCTTCAAAACTTCCGTGCTGAAGGTAAAGAACTGGGTAACGCTCATCCGTGTTTGCTTCGTAACCCGGCGGGGTATAGACAAAACAACGTCGGAACGATTGGGTCAGTTTCGAATAATAATTGACCGCGCTCACCAAACCGTGTGGGACATCTTTCATGGCATAGAACTGACCATCGTACGCCGGAATTTCGATGCCACTTCCCCACCGGCCGGCACCGTAAAAGTAGTTGGTACCGGGGTCGGGTACTGACGCGCCATCAATGTTCAGTTGGTAATAGTGAAATCCTTGGTCTTGCGGGGCCGATTCGCCTGTCCAGAGCCCGTTTTCATCTTTCACCATATCGTACTTTACTCCGCCAATGTCGAGTTGGACATAGTTGGCATCGGGAGCCATAATTTGCGCGCGCACACGGCCTTCGGAATTCACTTGCGGGTACTCACGTCCCGGCTGGTTAACCGGCGAAGGTATAAAGTCCTCGATTACCTGCCCCATTGTGTTTACCGAAACAAAAACACACAACACGAAAATTGAGGAGATCTGTTTTATCATTTTCATCCTATCCAATTGTTAGATTATTATCGTTCAGCCTTTCAGCATCGGTTTCATTTTTTAAAAAGCATTATTCAATGGTCAAGCTTAAACGCTTTAGATCGTTATCATCGGAACTATTTCCATAATACACTTCATATTCGCCTGGAATTACAGTCATTTTTCGCTGGCTCCAATCATAAAACTCAAATGCTGACGGGAGAAGGCTGACCGTGGCCTGCCTTGTTTGTCCGGCAGGGACTTCAACCCGTTGAAAACCCCGTAATGTTTTTAATGGACCGTCGATGTCGTTCACCTTACGCACATAAACCTGCACGATCTCGGTACCATCGCGTTTGCCGGGATTTTTTAGCGGAATGGTCATGCTGATGGTTTCATCGGCATTGATGGTCGCTTTGCTGACACGCGCTGTCCCGATCTGAAAATCGGTATAGCTTAAGCCATATCCGAATGGGAAAAGGTAATCGGTTGTGTAACGGTAGGTCCGCCCTTTCATGGAATAGTCTTCAAAATCACCTAAATTATCTGAATTTTTATAGAATGTGATAGGCAGTTTACCGGAAGGGTTATAGTCGCCAAAAAGTACGTCGGCAACGGCTTGTCCGCCCATTTCACCTGCGTACCAACCCTGAAGGATGGCGTCGCAGCTTTCCGTTTCGGGTGCCAAAGCGATGGCAGAACCCGAGCAGTTGACAAAAATGACTTTTTTACCGGCCGCTTTTAAGGCTTTCAACGCGTTGCGCTGAACCGAAGGAAGCTCAATATTGGTGCGGTCACCCCCTTTGAATCCGGGGTATGAGACGGGCATTTCCTCGCCTTCGAGCTTGCCCGAAAGACCGCCCACGAACACAACCGTTTCAATACCTTTCAGCCTGTTAATAAGGGCGGTATAATCAACGTCCACCTCCTTACCAAAATCAAACTCAATATTTGCTTGCCAGTTTTCACGTTGCGCATAGCGAATTTCAATTTTGTACTTTTTTCCAGCTTCAACCTTGAACGGAATCCTTGAAGGAAGCGTTCTCCAATTATCATACTTGATCAATGATTCTCCGTTGACCAACAATTCGAAATGGCCGGTCGCTCCACCTTTGAATACCAGTTCCTCAGACTCTTTTGGAATGAATTCAGTTTCAAACAACGCAGAAAAACCTTCGAGCTTTACCCCCGAAGCAAATTCGTGCTGACCTGCTGTAGTCTTCTTAATGGGATTCGTGAGTTGAACTGTTGTTACGGCTTCACCTTTAAGATCGGGATTGTTCCAATAAGTCGCTTTAAGCCCTTGGTTTCCTTCGAAAAAAAGTTGCGTGAAATAGCTTTCGGTTACCTTATCCTCAACCAAATCACACCCTTTGTCGTAGAAAATTTTTCTTTCAGGAAGTTTCGTTTTTATGCCATCCAAAATGCTAATGGTATGAATGGGCGTACCGTTGTAATTACCCCAGAGCATCTCTTCATCATCAGCATTCGGACCGATCACGGCAATTTTATTAGCCGATTTCGACAATGGCAAAATATGGTTATTATTCTGAAGTAAGGTCATCGACTGCCGGGCCATTTCGTAAGCGAGCTTCCGGTGCTTATCGCTATTGAGCACCGAAGCAGGTATCTGCGCCCATGGCACCAGGGCATCGTCGTCGAAATCGCCCAAATCGAAACGGCCTATCAGCACGCGCATCAAGCTTTTGTCAATCACTTCTTCTTTGATTAAATCCCGCTCAACCCCTTCGGGCAACGTTTTGTAGGGATAATTGTCCCAAACACATTCCACATCGGTACCTGCCAGCACACCTTTAGCTGCGGCGTGTACCGGGGTTGAAGACACCTTGTGTGTGGTATAAAAGTCGGTAATGGCGCCGCAATCAGACACGACCAAGTATTTAAAGCCCCATTCGTCACGTAATATGCGCTGCAACAGGCGGGTACTTCCACAACAGGGTTCATCGTCCAGGCGTTGATAGGCGCACATGACCTGACGTACATCGGCTTCCTGAACCAGTGCTTTGAACGCGGGCATGTAAGTTTCATACAATTCCCGGGGGTTCACATCGTTTAGGTTCAGTTCGTGGCGGCTCCATTCGGGTCCCGAGTGTACCGCATAATGCTTGGCACAGGCCAACAGTTTGCGGTATTTGGCATCGGCTGGCCCCTGCAAGCCTTTTACCACCTGAACACCCATACGCGACATTAGGTAAGGGTCTTCACCATAAGTTTCCTGACCACGCCCCCAGCGCGGATCACGAAAAATATTGACGTTAGGGGTCCATACCGACAGGCTCAGAAAACGTTTGTTCTCATTTCCACGCCTCAGCCATTGGTGGTATTTGGCACGGGCTTCGTCTGATACCGCATCGTAAATATGAAACAACAATTCATCGTTGAACGAGGCGGCCATGCCAATGGGTTCGGGAAATACGGTGACACTGTCATTATTGGCATAGCCGTGTAGTGCTTCGCTCCACCAGTTGAATTTTTTGATGCCCAAACGTGGGATGGCATCGCTTTGGTCGCACATCAATGCGGCCTTTTCTTCAAGGGTCAACCTTGAAATCAAGTCTTTGGCCCGTTCTTCGGAATTGAGGTTTGGATTTTGGAAAGGGAATTGTTGCGCGAAAGCTTGTCCTGAGCAAAGAATGCACGATATAAAAAACAGTCGTCTTGCTATGCAGAAAAAAATTGTTCTCATAATTAAATCACGTTTAATATAGCGGTGTTAAGTTCGCAGCAAAGCCTCCCCTACGCAGCAGCTTCACATCAAGCTTGCTGGTCTCATCTACCATCAAATATCTGGTAATAAAACTCTTGTCGTGTTTCCCGTCAGCAATGAGTGTAAGTTTATACTTCTGCCCGGATGTCAGGAAATCAAAATTGATCGTTAGGGTCTTCTCTTTATTTTCTGAATTGATTCCACCGAGATACCATGCATCACCATTTTGGCGGGCAAGCATCACATCACGCCCGGGAAAGCCTCCCAGGAATTTCGTATCGTCCCATGCGGCAGGCACTTCTCTTAAAAACCACTTGGCGGCATCGGGCAAATCAGCGTAGCCCTCGGGACGGTCAGCCATGTGCTGAAGCGCTGATTCGAAGACCACACTAAGGGCAAGTTCGTGCCCGTACGATGTGATGTGAGGGTGCTGCGAATTGGTGAAAGTAACCGGGGTATAGTCCATTGAACCTACGACATTCCGGGTAAAAGGCATGACTGAGTTATGCTCAGGGGCGGTGGTTGTCAATTCCGGGTTGTTGTTGTACCATTCGGCACCGCGAACGCCTTCGTAGGTCATCAGGTGCGGATAAGTACGTGCCCAACCCCGTGGGACCAGGCATCCATGAAAATAAACCAACAATTCGAATTTGGCAGCATCTTCAAGGATATCCAGGTAATAGTCAATCATGTATTGTTTTTCGCTGAGAAAAAAATCAATTTTCACTCCTGCAAATCCCTTCTCCTTCAACCAGGCAAACTCTTTCATTCTGTTCTCGTGGGTTTTCATCCGATCGACCGGGGTTGCCGTAATCCATTTAAACATGCCTGAGTTGTACCATATCAAGGGTTTAACCCCTTTCGAGAGGGCATACTTTGCTGCATCTTCAACATTGCCACCATTGGTCATTACATCCCACTCCCAATCGAATAAAGTGTATGGCCAATCCATAGCGGCAGCCAAATCGGTAAACTCACAAACGGTTTTAAAATCGCGGGTGCCATGATTATTTGACCAATAGTTCCAGGAGACCTTCCCCGGCTTGATCCAATCGGTATCGGCTAAATTAGAAGGGCTGGAAATATCGTCCACCAATGTTGATTCGACAATATCGGACAAGTCGCCCACAATGATGACACGCCAAGGCGATTTCCACCGGAGATTAATGGTCGGCAAGGCCTCTCCTTCTCCTTCGTGAGGATAAGGAAGGGTCACCTTGTAGGAAGATTGGTTGTCAAGATTGCTGAGCTTTGTTGCACAATAGTCTCTGTCCACATCGGCCTCATGCACAAGATACCAACAGGCATTATTGCCAACATGGAAAAGCGCGGGATAACTCCAGTCTTGTTGCGCTTGGTCATCTTTCATATGGTTGTACAACCCTTCGTTTGAAAGATCAAATTTTTGCAGCCAGCGTTCGGTAGTATCGGGTACAACATAAGCAGTGAGTTCGTCCTGAATCGTAAATACGCCTTCTCTTTCGGGAAATTCGTACCGGAATGCAACCCCATCGTTATATGCCCTGACAATGAGGTTCATTCTGGCTTTGCCGGGATTTTCGAATGCTACCACCACTTCGTTGCCCTCATTGCTGCATTGGGAACGTTTACCGTGTATTTTGCTATAGTTTTCATTTATAGTGGTGGGCTTTCCAGCCTTCAGGAATTTAAGGTCTTTTGAAAAACCCTGATCATCTCTTATCAATCCCAAATTAATTCGGGGAATCACTTCTGAAATCTGGGTATCGCTGTGGTAACTGACCTTCAAATACCATTCGCCGGTGCTGACCTGCCGGTCATTAAATAGGCTGACACTTATTTTTTGATTTGGGGAAGTAACTGTCAACTCCTGAGAAACCGCAGACATCGCGATTAGAAGCAAGAGTGCCGTAAATAGTTTTGTTTTCATTTTATTAGTTGCTAGTGAATGCATTGAACGTCATTTTCTTTTCATCGCAAGTTGAACCACACGATACAGGTAAGCTCGCCATCTCTCCGATTGTGGTGACCTCCGCGAAAAACCTGACAGGAAAGAAAGATTTGCTTCATAGTTCATTTGCGTTCGTTTTCTAAGCTTATATCTGAACATCTACGATTTTTCCAGATTCATTGTAACGGGAGCACCACTTTAATCGTTGCGAATCACCCCCCCCCACGCCTGGTCAAGACTGCACCTATTTGAGAAATCGTCTATTTGTTAGGTTCATGAATGTAAAGTTAAACCATTGTCGAAGTCACCAATATCAAATTTAGATATATGATTCAATGTCGTTTAGTTAAGAATACTTCATAATCGTTTGTAATTCATTGAGTAAGTTTTCTTCGGTCGTTTTTTTCGTTCAAAACTTCGGCCTGGGCGGACAATTTCGCGGGTATTCGCCACTATTTTATCGAAAGCCTCCAAAGCTTTTTCATATTTACTTTTTATCACCACCCCAATCAAAATGTCTTGTGTCATCGACAAAGCATTGGTGCGGTTTATCTTTTGTGCGTGCTTTCGCTTTTCGTCCGCGCGGTATTCGGCCACAACCTTTTCTTCTATAGGGTGTGCATAAGCTGCGCAAAGTGTCATCAAGAAAACTTTGGCGAAGAAATCCTGTTTTACCGCCCTTGCCGTTTTCCCTGAGAAATCCTCTAACTCAACCCGGCTTTTCAACAGTTTATAGGCCTCCTCTTCGTTCCAGCGGTAGTGATAAAGTTGCTCGAAATCTTCATAAACATATTTTTTTGTGTCGGTCAGCGAAGTGCAAAGTATCTCCTTTTCTCCGTTTTCCAGCTCTACCTGTACCAATCTGCACTCGACAGTAGTATCTAACATGTGCGGGAACCCTG
>SWCA01008625.1_pt1 | contig 52779 bp, 60 predicted proteins | sample 4692961 | NCBI WGS metagenome assembly SWCA01 (sample SAMN10267275, study PRJNA491770) | bioreactor metagenome | isolation source: DHS bioreactor inoculated with | place: Japan: off Shimokita Peninsula | reverse complement strand
CTTTATGTAAAAATACCGTTCATGGGTTGAATATTTTTAAAAAACTAAGTCTCATTCCATAAAAAATCCTAAAGCTTCAAAACTCGCTATCGCTCAGACAGTTGAAGCTTTTTAACGGATTTTTCATTCCATGAAACAAGTTTTTTTACAAAATATTCAAAAACATGCACTAACATTTTTACATAAAGCATTTTGACTGTAGGAGATAGGAAGAAGAATAAAGGGAATAAAAAAATAAGGATCTATTTAAAATCATGTTGATAATGTAGTAATTTTAAGGGAAGTATGAAATTGTTTTATCCATAGGTGAATTTTAAAAGAGAATATTTAAGAGGATAGAACTGTTGACAAAAATTTAAAAGAGGCATATTATATAACTATATTAGAAAATTCTAATATAGTTATATAATAGATAAGGAGGAAAAAATGAATCTAGAAGATATAGAAGTGAAGATATTCAAGGCCATGGCCCATCCTATAAGATTAAAAATAATAAAAAAACTTCAAAATGAAAAACTATGTGTGTGCAAACTAAATGAAGATGTGGAATTTAGTCAATCTAATTTATCTCAGCATTTAAAGATATTAAAGGATGCAGGAATTTTAAATGCTGAAAAAAAAGGATTATGGATGCATTATAGTGTTAAAAATCCTGAAATACTAAAGGTAGTAGAAATAGTAGAAGCTATAGTTGTTGAAAGTATAAAGGAAATGAATGAAAAGTTAGGGGGATGATTATGCTAAAAGGTTTTAATCGTTTATTTCAATTTTCGTGGCTGGATAGATTGGTAAGACTCCTTGTTGAAAATGTATTTGGAATGTCTATGGCTTCAAAGCTTGGGGGAAGTATTCACTTTTTTATTTATGATACCATAAAGATTATTATTCTCCTTGGCGTGATGATATTTTTAATATCCTATATTAGAAGTTATTTTCCACCAGAAAAAACAAAGAAGAAACTAGAAAAATTCAATGGAGTAACAGGAAATGTAATGGCTTCTCTTCTTGGAATTGTAACCCCGTTTTGCTCCTGTTCTTCTGTACCTCTTTTCATAGGATTTGTGGAGGCAGGAATACCCCTTGGGGTGACTTTTTCTTTTTTAATCACATCTCCAATCGTAAATGAAGCAGCCTTTGCCATTCTTTTGGCTTCTTTTGGATGGAAGATTGCTACCATTTATGTGATTACAGGGGTAGTAGTTGGCGTAATAGGTGGAATTTTGATAGGAAGCTTGAAGTTAGAAAAAGAAGTAGAAGAATATGTGTATGAAATAAAGATGGGAGAATCTGAAATTGAAGAATTAACAAGAAAGCAAAGAATTGATTTTGCCATTCAAAATGTAAAAGATATTATAAAAAGAATTTGGATTTATTTAATAATAGGGATAGGAATTGGCGCTTTAATACATGGATGGGCACCTGCTCCACTTCTTGCAAAGTATGCAGGACCTCATAATCCATTAGCTGTAATTGTAGCAGTTGTCTTTGGAATACCGCTTTACTCTAATGCCCTAGGAACCATACCTATTGCAGAAGCATTAATCAATAAAGGGGTAGGAATAGGAACAGCCCTTGCCTTTATGATGGCCACAACAGCACTATCCTTACCAGAGATGATCTTATTAAGAAAAGTCATCAAACCAAAGCTCATCACAGCATTTGTAATCATTACAGGAATTGGAATTATACTTGTTGGATATTTATTTAATGGGATAGCCCATTTACTTATATAATAAAAAAGGAGGAATTTTGATGGTAATTAAAATATTAGGTGGAGGATGCAAAAATTGTGAGGTATTGTATGAAAATACGAAAAAAGCAGTAGCAGAATTAGGAATTGACGCAACGATTGAAAAAGTAGAAGATTTTCCTACTATCATGAAGTATGGCGTGATGAAAACACCAGCTGTAGTAGTAGATGAAAAAGTAAAAATATCAGGAAGAGTTGTAAAACCGGAAGAAATTAAAAAATACCTACAAGGATAAAAGTAACTTTAAAGAGGAGGCAAGGACATGAAAAAAAAGTAGCATTTGTTTGTGTGCATAATTCTTGCCGCTCCCAAATGGCAGAGGCGTTAGCAAAATATTTAGGGAGTGATGTGCTAGAAGTTTATTCTGCAGGAACAGAAACCTATCATGAAGTAAAACCAGGAGTTAATCAGGTTATGAAAGAGATGGGAATTGATATGGGAGGGCACTATCCAAAGTTATTAAGTGATATTCCAAAAGAGATAGATATTCTTATTACCATGGGCTGTAATGTAGTGTGTCCTTATGTTCCTTGTCAGCATTCAGAAGATTGGGGGCTTGAAGATCCTTCTGGAGGTCCTATTGAAGGATTTAGAAATACAAGAGATCAAATTGAAGAAAAAGTAAAAAGTTTGATTAAGCGAGTGAAAGAAGGGGAATTATAAAAGTATAGTATAAAAGGGATTGATTTTCAGTCCCTTTTTAATTTGAAAAATAGAAATATATTTGTTTGGAATTAAATTCAATTAATGGTAGAATATATTTATAAAAACATATAAAATAAAGAAAGAATAGTACCAAAAATGAAATGGATGGGAGAAGGAGGACTAGATATGGGAATAAGTTTGCAAAAAGGGCAAAGAATAGATTTAACGAAAGGAAACGCTGGGTTATCTCGCATTATGGTTGGACTTGGCTGGGATCCTGTAGATAAAGGAAGTAGTGGAGGGTTTTTTAGTAAATTATTTGGTGGAAGTGCTGGACCAGATATAGATTGTGATGCGTCTGTATTAATGTTAGATGAGAGTGGAAAGCTTCGCAAAAAGGAAGATTTAATTTATTTTGGAAATTTAAAAAGCAATTGTGGAAGTGTTGTACATACTGGAGATAATCTTACTGGAGATGGAGATGGAGATGATGAACAAATTATTGTAGAGTTAAATCGCATTCCATCTAATATTCAAAAACTCGTATTCGTTGTAAATATATATGACTGTATTAAAAGAAATCAAGATTTTGGACATATTCAAAATGCTTTTATCCGTGTGGTAAATGGAGCCAATAATCAAGAAATGATTCGATACAATTTAACAGAAGATTATGCAGGAAAAACTACCTTGATGGTAGGAGAAATATATAGACATGGTGGAGAATGGAAATTTGCTGCCATTGGAGAAGGAACAAGAGATGCTTCTCTTGGAGAAATTGCAAATAAATATTGGTAAAATAAAAGGAGGAATTTCTAATGGGAATTAGCTTACAAAAAGGACAAAAGGTAGATTTAACAAAAGGAAATCCTGGACTGACGAAGGTTATCGTTGGACTTGGCTGGGATACCAATAAGTATGATGGAGGACATGCCTTTGACTTAGATGCTGCAGCTTTTCTTCTTGGAGAATCTGGGAAAGTAAATAAAGATGCAGATTTCATTTTTTATAATAATTTAAAGGATGAAGCCGAATCTATTCTTCATCTAGGCGATAATCTTACTGGAGATGGAGATGGAGACGATGAACAAATCAAAATTGATTTGGGAAAAGTCCCTTCTAATGTGCATAAAATCGCTTTTACAGTGACAATTCATGAAGCGATGGAAAGAGGTCAAAATTTTGGGCAAGTATCCAATGCGTTTATTAGGGTGTTTAAGGAAGAAAATGGAGAAGAGTTAATTCGATATGATCTTGGAGAAGATTTTAGTGTGGAAACTGCTGTAGTGGTAGGAGAGTTATATCGCCATGGGGGAGAATGGAAATTCAATGCCATTGGTAGCGGATTCCAAGGAGGGCTTGGCGCTCTTTGCGGTAATTTTGGAATTAATATCGGTTAAATTTTATGAAGAGAGGGAATATAAACCTCTCTTTCTTTTTGTCTTTATGAATCCCTTCGTTTTGTGGTAAGATAAGAAGGAAGGAGTTGAGAACATGAAAAAGTGTAGCGTAGGAGGCCAAGCGGTAATAGAAGGCGTTATGATGAAGAATGAAGAAAAGGTAGCGGTGGCCGTTAGAAAAAATAATGGAGAAATAGAATTAGATAAGAAAAATTTAAAAAGCTGGGTAATAGATAAAGGTTTGAATAAAATGCCTTTTTTAAGAGGAGGATTTATTCTCTTTGAAACCATGGCAGAAGGAATCAAATCTTTGAATTTTTCAGCAAGCTTCTTTGAAGAAGAAGTAGTGGAAGAAGAAAAAGAATCTAAATTTGAAGCTTTTTTAACCAATATATTTAAAGAAAAAACAAACGATATTTTGATCTATTTTTCTCTTGTTATCGCTTTGGCTTTTTCTGTACTATTGTTTATACTCTTACCTACTTTTGTAGGAGGAATTTTAAAGCATTTTACTCCAAATATTCTTATTTTAAATGTATTTGAAGGACTTCTTAGAATTGGTATATTTATTGCCTATGTTTATTTGATTTCCTTGAATAAGGATATTAATAGGGTATTTCAATATCATGGAGCAGAGCATAAATCCATATACTGTTATGAAAATGAACTTCCTTTAACCGTTGAAAATGCGCGTCAATTTACAACACTTCATCCAAGATGTGGAACAAATTTCATGGTGATTGTTATGGTGATCTCTATGCTTATTTTTTCTTTGTTTGGATGGCCCAATCCTATTCTAAGAGTAGTATACAGGCTGATATGTCTTCCTGTTGTTGCAGGAATATCCTATGAGATTATAAAGATTGCAGGAAAATATGATAACAAAATGATAAAAGCGATTATTTATCCAGGAATGATGCTTCAGAAAATTACAACAAGAGAGCCAAACGATGAACAATTGGAAGTCGCATTATGTGCTTTAAAAGCGGTACTAGACGAAGAAGAGGTGAAAGCTGTTGACTTTGAAGGAGATACTAATGCGTTCCGTGAAGGAACTAAAGAGTAGCGAAAGTGCAAAATTAGATGTAGAATTGATTTTATGCAAAGTTTTAGAGGTAGATAGGCTATATATTCATCTGAATGTAGATAAAGAAATAAGGGAAGAGGCGTATATTGCTTTTGAAAGAATGTTAGAGGAAAGAAAAAAAGGAAGACCTATGGCTTATATACTAGGATATAAAGAATTCATGGGATTAGATTTTTTTGTAAAAGAAGGAGTTTTGATTCCAAGACCGGATACAGAAATAGTAGTGGAAGAGGTGATTCACCGTTGTAAAATCATTGAAAGTCCTCTTATTATAGATATAGGTACAGGATCTGGAGCGATTAGTGTATCTTTGGCAAAATATATCCAAAAGGCAAAAATATATTCCTTAGATATATCGGATATAGCCCTAGAAGTGGGAAAAATAAACGCAGAAAAGCACAAAGTAGAAAATCAAATTACTTTTTTGAAATCAGATGTATTTTCTGCTTTAGAAGAAACAAATACGAAAGTGCATATCGTTGTATCCAATCCTCCTTATATTCGAAAGAAAGATATTGAAAATTTAGCCATAGATGTAAAGCGTTTTGAACCTCTAAGCGCTTTAGATGGAGGAGAGGATGGACTTTATTTTTATAGAAAAATAACAAAAGAATCAAGAAAATATTTAAGGGAAAATGGAAGTTTAGCATTCGAAGTAGGGCACGATCAAGCCATGGATGTGAAAAATATCTTAATAGAAAATGCGTTTAAGAATATAAAAATACTAAAAGACTTATCGGGTATAGATAGGGTTGTTATTGGAGAGAAAATTTGATATAATAAAGAATTGATATGCTTAGGAAAGGATGAAAATCATGTTTGATAAAATAGAGCTCATAGAAGAGAAATATACAGATTTAAGTGAAAAAATGGGAGATCCAGAAATTATTAATAATCAAAGCGAATGGCAAAAATATGTAAAAGAACATGCGGAAATAGAACCAATCGTTATGAAATACAGAGAATATAAAGAAGTTACAAATGGAATTAAAGAATCCAAAGAAATTCTTCAAGAGTCTTCTGATGAGGAATTAAGAGAAATGGCAAAAATGGAACTTTCAGAGTTGGAAGGTAAAATAGAAGTAATAAAGGATGAATTAAAGCTTTTACTTCTTCCAAAGGATCCAAATGATGAAAAGAACGTTATTGTAGAAATCAGAGGAGGAGCTGGTGGAGATGAAGCCGCTTTATTTGCTGGAAATCTATTCAGAATGTATTGTAGATATGCAGAAAGACTTAGATGGAAAGTAGAACTCATGAGCACCAATGAAACAGGAGTAGGAGGATACAAAGAGGTTTCTTTTATGATAAAAGGAAAAGGCGCTTATTCAAGACTAAAGTATGAGTCTGGAGTGCACAGAGTACAAAGAATACCGGCTACAGAGTCAGGCGGAAGAATACATACTTCTACTGCTACTGTTGCAGTACTTCCAGAAGTAGATGATGTAGAAGTGGAAATTAACCCAAATGATTTAAGAATAGATGTTTTCCGTTCCTCAGGAAACGGTGGACAGAGTGTTAATACAACAGACTCGGCTGTTAGAATTACCCATATTCCATCAGGAGAGGTAATATCTTGCCAAGATGAAAAGTCTCAGCTTAAAAATAAAGAAAAAGCCCTTAAGGTATTAAAGGCTAGATTATATGATAAAGCCCTTGCAGAGCAAAACAAAGAAATTGCACAAGAAAGAAAAAGTCAGGTAGGTACAGGAGATAGATCCGAAAGAATTAGAACCTATAACTATCCTCAGGGAAGAATTACAGATCATAGAATAAATTTAACCTTATACAAATTAGATTATTTCTTAGATGGAGATTTAGATGAAATGATCGATTCTTTAATCACGGTAGATCAAGCAGAAAAATTAAAGATTGTGGAGTAAGAGGAGAGAAAAATGCTTTGTATGAAAATAACGCTCAGGGGTTGAATATTTTGAAAAAACTAAGTTCCATTCCATAAAAAATCCTAAAGCTTCTAAACTCGCTAACGCTCAGACAACGAAGCTTCTTAACGGATTTTTTATTCCATGAAACAAGTTTTTTTACAAAATATTCAAATCCTTCTCTTGTCTTTTCATACAAAGCATTTATTGTATGTAAGGTGGAAAAAAGAAAAAAGATAAAAAGAAGAACAGATAAAGAATAGATGATAAACTATAGAAAATAATGTAATATAAAAATCATAAAGAAGATCTCTGTTGTAAATACAATGGGGATCTTTTTTAAAGAAAGCCATGTTTATATTACCCTTTATCATAAAGCGTTAGTTGATAAGAAAGTATAAAGCTGCTAATTGACTTATTGGAAAATTTAATTAATAACCATTGAAAATAAAAGATAGGCTATGTATAATTTAAACTAAAGAGTTATGTGTCTGCGTTGAAGGTATAGAAAAAGAAGAATGATAAGCATTATAAAATAAAAAATAGTAAAATATAACAAAAATAATATTGACTTTGAAAGAAATTCCATATAAAATATGCTCAAAGGAATATTAAAGTAAAAATTAAATAAAAACAAGGGAGGATATATTTATGGGAATAGCAAGATTTTCTAGAGGAGATATTTTTGTTCGGATAGACCCATATGATGGAAAGAAGAAAACACATAAACAACAAGGAACTAGACTGATTGTTATTTTATCAAATGAGAAAAACAACCTATATAGCAAAATGGTTACAGGGGTACCGATAACCTCTAGAAATAAAAAACATCTACCAGTACACGTTACAATTGGAAAAGAATTTGGATTGGATAAGAATTCAATTGTATTATGTGAACAAATTCAACCAATTGATAAATTCAATTTAATTAAAAAAATCGGTACCTGCGATGAGAGCAAGATGAAGGAGATAGAACAGGCTATTGCTATTCAGTTAGGACTAGAAAGAGGAAATGTTGGTAATATTATTTCAGATAAAATAGATATTATGTATATAAATGAAACAATAGAAATGATAAAAGAACAAGCAAGGATACTTGATTTTTTATCGAAATCGGGAATAAATATAAAGACTAATTTAATAACCAAGAAAAATTTATTACAAAGATTAAAAAAATATTGTGAGAGTTTTGGAATAGATTATAAAGTATTTTTAACTAACCATATCGAAATCATAAGGGGTAAAGAAATTCAAAATAGATATAAAATGTAATTCATAGAATAACAAAACATAAATATTAATGCAAAATTATATTAAATATTTACTTCTGATAAAAATTATATTATAATATAAGCATAATACAAATTTTTACTGGAGGCTTACAAAATATGAAAAATAGAGAGATATTAGAGCAAGAATTGAAATTCGTTTATGAAAATAAAATTAGAAATAACAAAAAAAATAGAAAAGAAATGATGGATAAAATAAAAGAAGAATTTACAAACAGAAACATATTATCCACTAAGGCGGTAGGGATGTTGAATGGTAGTATTCCTATGGAAAATGTTTCAGACCAGTTGCTATTTATTTTAGCAAAAGCGGTTTATAGTGCTACAGCATCATGTGCTATTGAATTATCTAAATACTTTTTTGAAGATGAAATGAAAATATTAGATAGATATAGAGAAAAATCTCAAGAAGAAAAAGATACTTTAGTGATAGATAGAGTTATAGAATCAAGGTATAATACCTACAAAAGTTTTTTAACTTATATGACTTATCAGCAAATAAGAGATTTATATTCTCAAGGAAGAATAACCTATAACCCTAATGCTCAAAGAGCATTATTAACATCTATTTACAAGGATGCAGAGATAGGCGAAATTGATTTAAATAATGCTTCGATAAAGGAGATTAAAAAAGCAATGCAAGAAGGTAAATATATACCTACTATGATTACTTTCAATATGCTAAAAAAAACAGAGGAAGAAACTAAGTATTATTATGACAAAAATAATCTAAAGCTTGTTATAGAAAAAGACGTTGAAATAGATGTAACAGATGGATATCATCGTTCGGTATCTGTTATAGAGGCTATTTGTGAAATGCCTGATTTAGAAGGTGAATTGGAAGTTTCTATCACAAACTATGAATTAGATATTGCAGGATTATACGTGGTTCAAGAATCTAAGAGAAATGTAATTAAACCCTCCCAATTAGCAAAATTAAATGTTGAAAAACGTGAAAGTGTGGTAGTGAATAATCTGAATAATAGAACGAGAAAAAATGAGATGTATAAAAAAATAGCTACAGATGAGATGGCTATTAAACGTAATTTAGCATATGTTAAATTTGACACCTTGGTAGAGGCGGTTAAGCGTTCATTTGCTTTAAAAGCAGAAAGAGAGATTGAACCTGTTTCTAGGTATTTGATTGAATTTTATAATGAAGTGATTGGTATTAATATAGAATATTTTAGCAAAGATAATTTAACAAATAGTAAATTAAAAAGTTATATTGTTCATAAAAATATATTTATTTTTTATACCCTATTGGCTGGGAAATTGTATGAGAAAGATAGTTGGAAGGAAAAGCTTGAAGCGGTTTTAAAGAATATTGATTTTAATAAAAATAATTCTATGTGGATAAATAGATTTAGAATAGAGCAAGTAAGTAGTGCAACCTATAAAGGGTTTGAAAAATATGTGGATGAATTAGTAAAAGAAATTTAGGAGAGGTGATTTAAATGTGCACGCAGAGAAGTACTTTTTTACATGGAGATTTATATAATGAGGAAGTTAAAGTGTTGTTTTTAAATAGTATAACTGAAGAATCTTATAAAAATTATAGACATGTTTTAGGTAAAATAAAAGAATTAGAAGAAGAATTAGGAAAAGATTTTGCCCACTTTAGTTTTGAGGAGATTGGCGAAGCATTAAGGCATCTAGAAGCTGCAACGAGACAATCTCTTTTAAGTCAAAAAACGGTTTTAGTTAATTATGTTGATTTTTGCATAAAAGTTGGATTTTTAACAACGGGAATTAATTTTGTGAAAAGACATAAAGGAAAAGCTCTAGATAAATTTATAAATAAGGCTGAAGCTATTGGACGAATAATAAGCAGAATAGATTTATATGATATGGTGTTTGAAATGAGAAATGCATTGGATGGTGTCATATTTGCCCTATTATTTGAAGGCGCTAAGGGATATAATTTATCTGAATTACTAAATCTTAAAAAACAAGACGTATCTTTTGAATCAAATAAAATGATATTGAAAAATACAACAAGAGAAGGAAAAGAAGAAAAAAGGATTTTAGATAATATTTCACCAAAGTGTATGACTATTATTCAAGAAGCAATAGAGCAAGAAATTTATTTTAGTGGTGAAGTTTCTAATGGTAAAAAAGAAAGAGAATACAAAATTGAAGACAGCGAATATGTGCTCAGAATGAGAAAATTTAAAAGAGAAGGTCAAACGTATGATAGACCAACAACTGTTACTATAAATAGAAATATAGCAAGAGTATCAAAGCGAAGGGGGTATCCAGATCTTAATCCTACAAGTATATGGTATTCAGGTATGATAGATTATGCTAAGAAAATGAAGGAAGAAAAGGGAATATCAAGATTAGAAACGGAGCATTATGAAGAAATTAATGAGCGTTTTGGTTATGACAAAATATATTCGTATATAACCAAGAATCGTATTGAGCGTTTTATATAGACTTTGAAAATAAGATAAAATCAGAAGGAGTTAGGGGTATTTTGCATAGTATAAATTTATAAGGAGTGTGAAGAATATGTGTAGAATTAATCCTAAAGTAGATTTAGTATTTAAAAAATTATTTGGTAGTGAAGAAAATAAAGATTTATTAATTTCATTTATAAATTCTATAGTGGATGAAAAGGAACAAATAAAAGATATTACAATAAGAAACCCATATAATGTATCTAACTATATCACTGGAAAGCTATCCATACTGGATATAAAAGCAATAGATGAACATGGCAAGCATTATGATATAGAAATTCAAGTAGCACCTCAAAGTTTTTATGATAAAAGAGCTTTATACTATTGGGCCAAAGTGTATTCAGATCAGTTACAAGAAAAAGGAAGGTATGGAGCATTAAATAAAACCATTGGAATCAATATATTAGATTTTAATTATTTAGAAGGAATCGAGTATCATAACAAATATAAGTTATATAATTCGAAAACAGGAAAAGAATTTTCAGATTTACTAGAACTACACTTTGTCGAATTAAAAAAATTTGACAAAAATTTGAATGATATTAGAACAACTTTAGATAGATGGGTAACATTTTTAAACAATGCATATGCGTATAGTAAGAATAGAATACCTAAGGAATTAGAAGAAGATAAAAATATAAAAAAAGCAATAGAAGTTTTGGATGTAATGTATTTAGATGAAGACGAGAGAGAATTATATGAAGATAATTTGAAGACCTTAATTGATAAGCAAGAGGAATTAGATACAGCAAGAGAAGAAGGTGAATATAAAAAGGCTATAGAGGTAGCAAGGAATTTACTAGCTATGGAGTTAGATGTATTAGCAGTTGCAAAGGCAACTGGATTAAATGAAGAGAAAGTAAAAAAGATAAAATCGGAAATTCTTCGTTCTATATAGATGTATTAGATAGTGTTTAGGATCACTGTTTTTATTACTTATGATTATATCCGATACCATATGTAGCTGGATGAAAAAACAGAAAATAAAGAAGATCTCTGTTGTAAATACAATGGGGATTTTTTTATATAACGAATAAATTTTATTTTTTCCTCATAAAGAATAGAAAGTACTTTGTGAGGGGATGAGAGGATGTTACTTAGAATTACGCTCATTGGATTTTTATCAGGAATTATAGGAACTTTTTTAGGAGGAATTATTTCTTTTATTTTTAGAAAAAAGGCAGAGCATTATTTATGTTTTTTCATGGGAATATCTGGTGGAATTATGCTTGCGGTAGTGACCTTTGATTTATTAGAGGAAGCCATGGCACAGGTAGGAATTATAAATACTATTGTATTTACCGTATTTGGTGCAATGATTAGCATGTTTTTTAAAAGTAAACTTCATTTTGAAGGAATGCTTAAAACGGGATACATGATATTTATTGGAATACTGATACATAATTTTCCCGAGGGTCTTGCTATTGGGTCTTCTTTTTTATGGAAAGAATCTTTGGGAATTACTTTGGCTTTAGTGATAGGAATACACAATGTTCCAGAAGGGCTTGCCATGGCCCTTACTTTAATGCAGGGAAAGATGAAGATGGGAAAAATCTTACTTTTTACCATAGTAGCAGGAATTCCTATGGGATTTGGAAGCTTTATGGGAGGATATGTAGGACATATTTTCAAGCCTTTAATTGGAGGTTTTTTAGCCATGGCAGGAGGAACCATGCTTTATATTACCCTAGAAGAGATTTTCCCAAATGCGAAGGCAACCTATTCAATTATTGGATTTTTATTAGGAATGATTATTGTAAAGGTTCTTTAAGGGCAAAGGGGGAAAAAGTTTGTATTTTGTATGGAAAAAGGATATAAAAATGATATACTAGAGAATAAATAAAGGGTAATGGAGGATAAGAGGATGAAAAGAAAAGATATAATCTTAGCTTTATTAGTGGTGATTGTTTGGGGAGCTAATTTCACCGTGATAAAACTTGGAATAAATGGACTCCCATCAATGGTTTTGGCAGCCCTTAGATATGCCTTTGTAATACCTGCTGCATTTTTTATCAAACCACCTAAAATGGATATGAAGTATCTTGTGGCCTATGGGCTTTCGGTAGGCGTGGGTCAATTTGCATGTTTGTTTTATGCCATGGGGGTAGGAATGCCAGCTGGATTATCGTCTATAGTGCTTCAATCTGCAGCGTTTTTGACCCCTGTATTTGCTTTTATGGCATTAAAAGAATCTATAAGAGTACGTCAAATGCTAGGTCTTACAATAGCTGGAGTAGGACTATATATAATAGGTCTTAGCATAAAAGGAGATAATGCGGCATCCATACCCTTACCAGCCCTACTACTTACCTTGCTTGCTGCTAGTTTTTGGGCAATTTCAAATATAGTACTCAAATTTGCATCCAATAAGGCACAAGAGAAGGATGAAAAATTAGATATGCTAAGTGTCGTTGTGTATTCAAGTATGGTTCCACCCATTCCGCTTTTTATGATGGCCTTTTTGTTTGATTCACCGCAAACTATATTTAATTCCCTTATGAATTTAAATATGGTATCTATTTTCTCGGTACTGTATCTTGCTTTATTGGCTACCATATTTGGATATGGAACATGGAGTATTTTACTTGGAAAATATCCTGCAAGTTATGTAGCCCCATTATCACTATTGGTTCCAATAACAGGTCTTATAACTGCTCAAATTGTATTAAAGGAGAAGTTAACGCCTATGCAGTGGATGGGAGGGGGCGTAATACTAATTGGACTTATATTATCCAATATAGATTTTGCAGCTTTAAAATCATTAAAAAAAGGATTTGGGGAAAATTGTGAGACGGATATGGAATAGAGGATGAGATAAAATAGTTTTCTTATAAAAGAGGACTATTTTATTTTTTTACGCATTTATCCTATTGGAATTTATGAAAATAATATTTATACAGGTATAGTGGATAGGTATATTAAAAAAAGTAATAGATAGAAGGGTTGTTATAGAATATCTTGATTGTACATGATATACAGCATAAGGTAAAATTGAGGTAAATAAAAGTCTATTTATGGAGGAATAAGATGAAAAGGGGTAAAAAAATTGTATTATTATGTCACTGCATATTAAATTCGAATGCAAAAGTAAAAGGACTGAGTGAATATTCATCCATCATAAAAGAAATAGTAGATTTACTAGAAAAGAAAGAAATTGGAATAGTGCAACTTCCCTGTCCAGAAATGCTAGTGTATGGATGTAATCGGTGGGGCCATGTGAGAGAACAATTTGACAATCCTTACTTTAGAAAAAAATGCAGGGATATGATGACCTACATAATCTATCAGTTAATAGACTATACCAAAAATGGGAACGAAATTGTAGGACTTATAGGAATAGATGGAAGCCCAAGTTGTGGTGTGAATAAAACTTGCTCAAGTAGTGCTTGGGGTGGAGAATTTTTAGATAATGATGAAATAGAAGATAAAATTAAAAGCTTAAAATTTACAGCAGAATCAGGTGTATTTATAGAAGAAATCAAAAAAATGTTTGAGGCAAATGATTTGAATATTCCTTTAATCGCAATAGATGAAATGAAGATATATGAATCCATAGATTCTATAGAAACATTTTTAAGTAAATAAAATAAGTAAATAAAAATGGAGGAAAGAGAATGAGAAAAAGTATATTGAAAAAAATGATGATTTGTATTTTTACGTTCATGCTTGCTGTTTCTTTTATTGGATGTGCTGATAAAGAAAAAGGAAGTACAGCTTCAAAGGATGATTCATGGAATAAAATTGCTGAAAAGAAAAAAATTACAGTAGGTCTTTGTGCAGCATATCCACCTTTTGAATCAAGAAATGAAAAAACAGGTGAATTTGAAGGATTTGACATTGATTTAGCAAAAGCCCTTGGAAAAGAATTAGGAGTAGAAGTAGAAATTAAAGATGCAGAATGGCAAGCTCTTTTAGGAGGATTAAATAAAGGTGATTTTGATGTACTCATTACTTGTATGTCTAAAAAAGAAGCGGCAGTAGAAAATGTGAATATGAGTGATGTGTATTATAACTTAAATGATGTGGTTGTTGTAAGAGAAAATGAAGAAAAAATAAAATCTCCAGAAGACTTAAAGGATAAAGTAATAGGGGTTCAATTAGGCTCAGGAAGTGAACAAATAGCAGATAAAATGAAGAATACAAAGGAAATAAAAAAATATAATTATAATCCAGAAGCTTTCATTGACTTAGAAAATGAAAGAATAGATGCAGTAATAGTAGGATATGCATATGCAGTAAATCACTTAAAAGAAAATAAAGGATTTAAAATGCTTGAAAAACCACTAGAATCAGCAGAAATCGTTATGGTAATGAGATCTGGGGAAGACAACTTGACGGATAAAATGAATACCGCTCTTTCTAAGATTAAAGAAAATGGAGAATATGATAAGCTTATTGAAAAATGGCTAAAAGTAAATTAATAAAAAAGGGTAAACATTTTGTTTACCCTTTTCATTATGATAAAGGAAAGGAGAAATAACATTGAAATTCAAAATTATATTGGACAATTTACCTTATATACTGTCTTCTGCTGTAATAACCATACAAATTACCACCATATCTTTTTTATTGGCATTAATCATTGCATTTATTGTAGGAACGTTAAGAGGAGAGAAGGTTATTAAACCAATAGAAATAGGACTATCTATGTATATTGAAATATTTAGAGGAACGCCTCTTTTAATTCAATTATTTTTTATATATTATGGGCTACCTTCTATAGGAATAAAAATATCCAGTTATACAGCGGCTATCATGGGATTAGCTTTAAATGGGGCAGCATATATGTCGGAAATTATTAGAGCGAGTATTGCTTCTGTAGATGCTGGACAAAAAGAAGCCTCTTTTGTTTTAGGATATAGCAAAATACAAAGCTTAATACATATTATCTATCCACAAGCCATACGAATTGCTATACCCCCATTAATGAATTCTTTTTCTAGTTTATTAAAGGAAAGTTCTTTAATTTCTATTCTTGCTATAACAGAGCTAACAAGAAGTGGACAACTCATATATACAAGAACCTATAGGGCTTTTGAAATATATTTAACCTTAGGAGCATTATATTTTATGATGACCTATATGGTATCTCTCTTAACAAAAAAACTAGAAAAGAAATTTAATACTGCATATATAAAGTAAAGGAGTATGCTATGGAGAAAAAATATATATTAGAAATAAAAGACGTGAAAAAATCCTATAAAAATATAGAGGTTCTAAAAGGAATTCATGCAAAAATCAAAGAGAAAGAGATTGTTGCCCTAATAGGAGCAAGTGGATCTGGGAAAAGTACCCTTTTAAGATGTATAGCGAATCTTGAAAGAATAGATAATGGAGAAATTATATATGGGAATGGAAATGATCCTTTGAAGGTAGGAATGGTATTTCAACAATTTAATTTGTTTCCTCATTATACGGCTTTGGAAAATATAAGTAAGCCTTTAATCACTGTGAATAAAATGAATAAAAAAGAAGCCATAGAAAAAAGCCTAAGGCTTTTAGAAAAAATAAAGCTTGTAGATAAAAAAGATAACTATCCTAATCAACTCTCTGGAGGGCAGCAACAGAGAGTAGCAATAGCTAGAGCCCTTGCCATGAACCCTAAAATAATGTTATTTGATGAACCTACTTCAGCCCTTGACCCAGAATTGTCTCATGAAGTATTTTCTACCATAAAGGATTTAGCAAGAGAAAATATTACCATGATCCTTGTTACTCATGATATGAATTTTGCAAAAGAAATTGCAGATAGAGTCCTTTTTATGGATGAAGGGAAAATTATTGAAGAAGGTACCGCTAAAGAATTATTTAATTTTCCTAAAAATAAAAGAACCCTAGCATTTTTGGAAAAAGTGAAATAAAAGCATATAAGCGATAGAAAATAAAATCTTCATGTTTAAAGTATTTGAGTGTATCCTTTAGTTTCTTTGTATAAAAAGGGCAATAATCCCATTGTAAAAGGATGAATAGAGGATTTTCAGCTTAAGTATGAACTTTTAAATGAGAAAAATAGAGTATATTTTATTGCCAAGGAGATGAAGATAGAACGTTATCAGATGAAAATTGAGATAAAGGAGTATTAAAAAATACTTCTTTTTTTATGCAATAAAATGTGTATTTATAAATAATAGAAAGTTTCATGTTTGAAAAATATTAAGTATAATAATAAAAAAGGATATGGAAGGAGCAGGGAAATGGTTATAAAAAAATATAGTATGAAAAATGGAGAAGAATTAATGGTTAGAAATGCAAATAAAGAAGATGCAAAAAAGTTAATAGAATATATAAAAAAGGTTTCTACAGAGTCGGATTTTCTTACCTTTGGAGAAGGGGAGTTTGATATAACACTAGAGAAGGAGGAAGAATTTATTGAGGATTGTTTGAAATCTAATAATAAACTATGTATTATAGGAGAAGTGAATGGAAAAATTGTAGGGAATTTAAGTTTTAGATCGGGAGTTAGACCAAGGATAAAACATACTGGAGAATTGGGAATAAGCGTTTTAAAGGAATACTGGGGAGTAGGAATTGGTAAGATACTAATGCAATATTTGATAGATTGGGCAAAAAATTCTGGTATAATAAGAAAGATAAATTTAAGGGTACGAGAAGATAATCATAAAGGAATAAAGTTATATAAAAAATTAGGATTTAAAGAAGAAGGAAGAATTAGTAGGGATATTTGTGTGAATGGAATATATTATACTTGTATAACTATGGGGCTAGACATAGATTAAATTATGAGGAGGACAACATGAAAGAGACTTTGGTATTTAAAATAGATAAGGAAAATATAGATATGGATAAAATAAAGATGCAAGGAGATATATTGAAAAACGGAGGAACGGTAATTTTTCCAACGGAAACAGTTTATGGAATTGGAGCCAATGCTTTAGATGAAAATGCGGTTTCAAAAATATATGAAGCAAAGGGAAGACCAAGTGATAATCCTTTGATTGTACATATTGCAAGAAAAGAAGAAGTATATGATCTGGCCTGTGAGATAAGCGAAAAGGCGAAAATAGTTATAGAAAAATTTTGGCCAGGACCGATTACCATTGTCCTAAAGAAAAAGGATATTGTTCCATATAAAACAAGTGGAGGATTAGATACGGTTGCTATTAGAATGCCTTCTCATCCTATTGCCATGAACTTAATAAAAGAAAGCGGTATTCCTATTGCTGCACCTTCTGCAAATATTTCAGGAAGACCTTCTCCAACGGATGAAGAAAGTGTTTTACAGGAAATGAAAGGAAGAGTAGATGGGATTATTTTAGGTGGAGATGCAAGTGTTGGGCTAGAGTCCACGGTTTTAGACTTAAGTGGAGAACTTCCTATGATATTAAGACCCGGAGGAATTACTTTAGAGGATTTAAAAGAAGTTTTAGGAGAAGTGATGATTGATCCTGCTATTCTTGAAAAAAATGAAAACATTAAAGCAAAGGCTCCTGGAATGAAATATACCCATTATGCTCCTAATGCACATGTTTATATTGTAAGAGGTGAAGAAGAAAAAGTAATAGAAAAAATAAATGCTTTAATAAAGGAAAATGATAAAAAGGGTATAAAAACAGGTGTAATATGCATCAATAAACATGTAAAGCAATATAAAGGAGAAATTATTGGACTTGGAGAAGATTTAAAGGAAGTAGCATTTAATCTGTTTAAAGCTTTAAGAGAAATGGATAAAAGAAAGGTAGATATTATTTATTCTGAGTCTTTTGAAAATATAGGAATAGGACAAGCAATTATGAATAGATTAACAAAAGCAGCGGGATATAAATTTATAGACGGTTAAGGAGGATACTATGAAAATTGTATTTGTGTGTACAGGAAATACCTGTAGAAGTCCCATGGCAGAAGGTTTTTTAAAGGATATTTTAAATCGAAAAGGGAAAAATAGTAAAGATTATTCTATTATTTCTCTTGGAATGTCTACATTAGATGATTTGGATGCTTCTGAGAATTCAATCCTTGCCATGGCGGAATACGACGTAGATATAAAAAAGCATAAAAGTAGACGAATTACTTTGGAATTAATTGAAGATGCAGATTTAATATTAACCATGGGAAGAAGTCATAAAGAAGTTATATTAGCACAGCTTCCTCACTTTAAAGAGAAGGTATTTACTTTAAAGGAATTTTTAAAGGAAAAGGATTTTGATATAGCAGATCCTTATGGTGGTAATTTAGAAATGTATAAAAATACAGCCAAAGAAATCCATGATCTTATAGAAAAACTTTTTGAAAAAATAATAGAAAAAAAAGAAGGAGAATGAAAAAACATGTCGAATTAATATTAGGTTTGTAATTTTTTAAGAAAAATTTTGGAGGTGAAGGCGATGAAAATAGGAATAGGTAGTGATCACGGCGGATATAACTTAAAAGAGGAGATTAAAAGCTACTTACAAGGAAAAGGATATGAAGTAGTAGACTTTGGAACAAACTCCAATGATTCTGTAGATTATCCAGACTATGGACGATCTGTTGCAGAAGGGGTTATAAAAGGAGACGTAGAAAAAGGAATTGTTTGCTGTGGAACAGGAATCGGAATTTCTATCGCTGCAAATAAAGTTCCTGGAATAAGATGTGCTGTTGTTTCAGATACTTTCTCTGCAAAAATGTCAAGAGCACACAATAATGCAAATATGCTTTCTTTAGGAGAAAGAGTGGTTGGAAGAGGACTTGCCCTTGAAATAGTAGATGTATGGATGAATGCGGAATTTGAAGGAGAAAGACATGCAAGAAGAGTAGGGAAGTTATCTGAAATAGAAGAAAAGTATTCAAAATAGGAGGAGATACTATGTCAAAGGTTGTTATTATAAATCACCCATTAGTTCAACATAAATTAACTTTCATTCGAGATAAAAATACAGGCTCTAAGGATTTTAGAGAAATGGTAAAAGAAGTAGCTATGCTTATGGCTTATGAAGTAACAAGAGATTTACAACTAGAAGATGTTGAAATAGAAACACCTGTTGTAAAAACAAAATCAAAAGTAATTTCAGGTAAAAAGTTAGCCATTATTCCTATATTAAGAGCGGGCTTAGGAATGGTAGATGGAATTGTTCAATTAATCCCTGCTGCAAAAGTTGGTCATGTAGGATTATATAGAGATCCTGAAACATTAAAACCAGTAGAATACTACTCTAAGCTTCCAGCAGATATAAGTGAAAGGGAAATTATTGTAGTGGACCCTATGCTTGCAACGGGAGGATCAGCGGTAGCTGCAATCGATGTTTTAAAAGAAAGAGGAGCAATTAACATTAAACTTGTGAATTTAATTGCTTCTCCAGAAGGAATCAAAGAGGTAGAAAAATATCACCCAGATGTAGATATTTACGTAGCAGCTGTGGATGAAATGCTAAATGACCATGGCTATATTGTTCCTGGTCTTGGTGATGCAGGAGATAGATTGTTCGGCACAAAATAATAGGAAATACCATAAAAAGCATTTATTTTCTTTTGAAAGAAAGAAGATAAATGCTATAATATTATTAGGGGATTTTTTACAATCTAAAAAAAGTAAAATGATCCAAATGATAAAAGGAGGATTTTATGAGACCCACATGGGATGAATATTTTATGGAAATTGCGGAAATTGTAAAGAAAAGATCTACTTGTTTAAGAAGACAAATCGGTGCAGTGATTGTAAAAGAGAAGCAAATTCTATCCACTGGATATAATGGGGCGCCAAAAGAACTTACCCATTGCATGGATATAGGATGTAAAAGAGAAAAACTCAATATTCCTTCAGGAGAAAGACATGAACTTTGTAGAGCCCTTCATGCAGAGCAAAACGCCATCATACAAGCAGCTTATAATGGAGTAAGTATTAAAGATTCTATTCTATACACCACCACAAGACCATGTATATTATGCGCTAAAATGTGTATTAATGCAGGAATAAAGAAAATCGTATTTAATGGAGATTACCCGGATGAAATGTCTCTTGAAATATTAGAAGAAGCTGGTATACACCTTAAAAAGATTGACAGCAAATAATGCATAAGATAAAATTAGCTTGATAAAACTAAAATAGAGGTGAAAGAAATGGATAAAATGATTTTAGCTTTGGTATTATCCTTTGGAGTTGCTTATTTTTCAACACCTTTAGCAATAAAATTAGCCCATAAAATAGGTGCGATTGATATACCAAAGGACAATAGAAGAGTACATAAAAATCCTATTCCAAGACTAGGTGGAATTGCCATATTTTTTGGATTTCTTGTTTCTACTCTTGTAATGGTAGAATTAGATAAACAGCTAATAGGGATTATTCTTGGTGCATTTTTGATTGTAGGAATGGGGATTATAGATGATATAAAAGAAATTAATGCCAAGGTAAAACTAGGAGGACAAATTCTTGCTGCCATCATTGTAGTACTATCTGGTGTAAAGGTGGAATGGGTTACCAATCCCTTTGATACAGTAGATAGAATGCTTCCTTTAGGAATGTTTGCTATTCCAGTTACTATATTTTGGATTGTTGGAATTACCAATACGGTAAATTTAATAGATGGACTAGATGGACTTGCAGCTGGGGTTTCTGCTATTTGCGCCATTACCCTTAGCTTAGTTGCTTATGTAAGTCCAAATATAGAGCCCCACGAAAAAATGATTATTTGTACGCTATTATTATCTTTAGCTGGAGGAGCCTTAGGATTTTTGCCTTATAATTTTAATCCTGCAAAAATATTTATGGGAGACACCGGCTCTTTATTTTTAGGATATATGTTAGCTGTAATTGCAGTGCAAGGTGCAATAAAATCAGCAGCAGCCCTTGCTATTGCTGTACCAATACTAGCATTAGGTCTTCCTATATTTGATACTACCTTTGCCATTATAAGACGTGCAAGCAGTGGAAAACCTATTATGCAAGCGGATAAAGGGCATCTTCATCATAGACTTTTAAGCAAAGGATTGTCTCAAAAACAGACAGTGCTTATATTATATGCCATTAGCATGTTTTTAGGATTAAGTGCAGTACTTATTTCTGAGCTTAGATTTTTTGAATCCATTATGATTTTATCTTTAGATGTGGCTGTGATTTACTATGGAATCATCAAGCTTAAGTTATTATCTTCAGATGAAAGGGAAGCAGAGTAGGGGGAAAATAATGAATAAGATAAAGGTTATGACAGTATTTGGGACAAGACCAGAAGCAATAAAAATGGCACCCCTTGTGAAAAAATTAGAGACAATAGATGCATTTGAATCTATTGTATGTGTAACGGCACAACATAGAGAGATGCTGGATATGGTGCTAGATTTATTTGATATAAAGCCAAAATATGATTTAAATATTATGAAGCATGGACAAACGATAACAGATATAACCAATAGGGTATTAAAAGAATTAGAAGCAGTAGTTGCAACAGAAAAACCAGATATTTTACTTGTTCATGGAGATACAACAACAACCTTTGCAGCGTCTCTTGCTGCATTTTATAATAAAGTTCCAGTAGGACATGTGGAAGCTGGGCTTAGAAGTGGAAATATTTATTCCCCTTATCCAGAAGAAATGAATAGAAAACTCACTGGCACAATAGCTAGCCTTCATTTTGCACCAACTATTGGTAATAAAGAAAATTTATTAAAAGAAAATATAGAAGAAAAAAATATTTTTATTACAGGAAATACCGTAATTGATGCTCTTTTATCCGTTATAAAAGAAGAATATTCTTTTAATGAAAAAATTGATAAAATTGATTTTAAAAATAAAAAGGTTATTCTTTTAACATGCCATAGAAGAGAAAATTGGGGAGAGCCTATGGAAAATATATTTAGAGCAATCAAAAGAATTGCAATAGATCATCCACAGGTAGAAGTCATATTTCCAATGCATTTAAATCCAATGGTTAGAGATACAGCAAGAAGTATAATGGGAGAAATAGATAGAATACATTTAGTAGAGCCTCTAGATTATGAGCCTTTTGCAAACTTAATGAATAAGGTGGATTTAATTTTAACGGATTCTGGAGGAATACAAGAAGAAGCTCCTGCCCTAGGAAAACCAGTACTGGTTCTTAGAAATGAAACAGAAAGACCAGAGGCGGTAAATGCAGGAACCGTAAAAATTGCAGGAATAAAAGAAGAGGATGTATATCGTTTGACGAACATTCTTTTGGAGGATGAGAAAGCGTATTCCAAGATGGCTAATGCAGTAAATCCTTATGGAGATGGAAATGCTTGTGATAGAATAGCAAAGTATTTATTAGCACATTTTCATGAAAATAGGGGAGAATAAAATTGACAAATGAAAATATTTTTTTCGACATTGCATTAAGGGTGTATACAAGGTATAATATAAATATGTGTTTCTTGAGGAAAGTAAAATACATAGATTTAAGTAATATATAAAAAAAAAATAATATGTCATATTCTGTTGGAAAATATGTGGATAGAAGTATATAATAGTAAGGGAGGCTCAATAAAGAGCCTTTCCTTTTAAAGAAGTTTATCTGAAATTTAACAAAAAATTGTCAAAATTTTTGAAATACATCAAATTCTAATAAGATTTATAATAAATAAAAATGTGAATGAGTAGATTTGGAGAATGTTATTATGAATAGAAAAGGTACATGGGTTAGTGCTTTAAAAAATTTAAGCTTAGTTTCTCAGATTGGATTTTCTATGGTCATACCAATTGTTCTTTGTGTACTGGCAGGAAATTATATAGATCAAAAATTGAAATCACAGCCATGGTTTTTAGTAATATTTGTTATTTTAGGTGTGGGTGCCGCGTTTTTAAATTTATATAAACTGACCCTTACCAAAAAGGATAAAAGGAAGTGATCCTTTGAAAGGAACTTTAGATACCATCATAAAGATTAGTAAAATGGTTTTTATACTGAATATCCTTATTTTAGTTATACTTTTTCTAAGTTCTAAATTAAGCATAGAAATTTTTTATGGATTGATGTTTGGGAGTATTTTTTCTATCCTCAATTTAAGACTTCTTTCTTTAAGTTTAGAAAAAGCAGTTAAAATGGATCCAGGAAAAGCCCAGATTTATGTCTCAACGCGATATTTTATAAGAATGATTTTAACAGGTTTGGTTATACTTATATCATTAAGAGCACCTTATATAAATGCTTTAGGTACCATAATAGGTTTATTCCTGCCTAAGTGTAGTATAGTGCTTGGAAACCTATTTGGCATAGATAAAATATTTAAAGGAAAGGAGGCGTAATATGAACGGTCCTAAGATTATGTTTACTATCGGAGGAATTCCTGTGACACAAACTGTTACAACCTCATGGCTTATTATGATTGCTCTTACTTTATTTGCTTATTTTGGTACAAGGAAGTTTGACAAGCTGCCAAGAGGACTCCAAAATTTTGTGGAATTACTTGTAGATGGAATATATACACTCGTAAAACAAACTATGGGGGAGCATAACGCTAAATTTGCTCCATACATAGGAAGCTTATTTTTATTCTTTTTATGTTCAAACTTAATGGGTCTATTGGGATTTAGATCTCCTACAGCAGACTTAAACACTACTTTAGGATGGGCACTTATAACATTTTTCATGGTGCAAATTAATGGAATTAAAAGCAAAGGAATTGGTGGATATTTAAAAGGATTCTTAGATCCAATCCCAGTAATGTTGCCTATGAATATCATTGGAGAGCTTGCCAATCCAATTTCATTAAGTTTCCGTCCCTTTGGGAATATAGCCGGTGGGATGGTTATCATGGTTTTATTATATCGAGTACTTGAATTTGCAACAATGAAAGCAATAGGACTGAGTATACCGATACTACAAGTAGGAATTCCAGCAGTACTACATATTTACTTTGACTTGTTTGCTGGAGTATTACAAGCATTCATATTTGTGATGCTTACCATGGTTTTCGTTTCAGGCGCAGAGTAAATCATTTATTATTCATTTAAAATAATACATAAAAACAATATTAAGGAGGAGTACGATTATGGAAAAGGCGATAGTTTTAGCAGCTTCAGCTATAGGAGCAGGTTTAGCAATGATAGCAGGTATAGGACCTGGAATAGGACAAGGATTTGCAGCTGGTAAAGGTGCAGAAGCAGTTGGAAGACAACCAGAAGCACAAAATGATGTAGTAAGAACAATGCTTCTTGGAGCAGCAGTTGCAGAGTCAACAGGTATTTATGGTCTTGTTATTGCATTAATCCTTTTATTTGCTAACCCATTATTAGGCTTACTACAATAATTCTTAGGAGATGCGAAGCCATCTCCTAATTAAAGGTAAGATGATTAGCAGAAGGGAGGACTATAATAATGGAAAAATTTATGCCCTTTGTAAATCTGGACTGGACAATTGTTTTTCAGCTTGTGAATACGTTTATCATGTATTTAATCTTGAAAAAACTTTTATTTAAGCCAGTTACAAATTTTATGGAGGATAGAACCAATAAAATAGCCAAATCTTTTGACGATGCTGAGGAAGCGATGAAAAAAGGTGAAGCATTTAAAGTGGAATATGAAGAAAAATTAAGCTTAGCCAAAGAAGAAAGTCATGAAATCATAAAAGATGCTTCTAAAAGAGCAGAAGAAAGAGCAGAAGAAATTGTGAAAAAAGCCCAAGATGAAGCAAATAGATTGATGGAAAAAGCACACATGGAAATAGAAAGAGAAAAACAAAAGGTAATGAATGAACTAAAAGATGATATTTCTTCTTTAGCAATTCTTGCAGCTTCAAAAGTAGTAGAAAAAGATATTGATGAGAAAAAGCATGAAGGCTTAATCAGTGACTTTATAAAAGAGGTAGGGGAAGCTAGATGGCAAAGTTAGTTGCTAGCAGATATGCTAATGCCCTATTTGAAGTTGGAATTGAAGGAGAAAAATTAGATCTTTTTTATGAAGAATTAACTAGTATTGTAGGCATTTTTAAGGAAAATGATGAGTTCTTTAGAATATTTAAAACTCCTTTAATTTCTAAAGAAGAAAAAAAGGGATTAGTTGAGAAGGTGTATAAAGAAAGCGCTTCTTTAGAAATGGTGAACTTTTTAAAAATCTTAATTGATAAAGATAGAATAGGTATAATAGATGAAATATCTGTAGAATATAAAAACTTATTAAATGAGAAGAAGAACATTTTAGAAGCTGTTGCAATTAGCGCAGTTCCTATGAAAGAAGAAGCATTAAATCAGTTACAGATAAAGCTTTCAGGTATAACAGGTAAAAACGTTTCATTGCAAAATGAAGTAGATGCTTCTCTTTTAGGTGGTGTACTCATCCGAATGGGAAATGAAGAAATTGATGGTACGCTCAAAACCCGTTTAGAAAAACTAAAAGAAGAATTATCTCAAATAATAGCGTAGGAAGGCGGTGAATCCCATGAATTTAAGACCGGAAGAAATTAGCTCCATTATAAAGGAACAAATAAAAAGATATGAAAATAAAATAGAGCTTAAAGACGTAGGGACAGTTATTCAAGTTGGAGACGGTATAGCTAGGATTCATGGACTAGAAAAGTGTATGGCAGGAGAGCTGCTAGAATTCCCAGGTCAGGTATATGGAATGGCTCTTAACTTAGAAGAAGATTTTGTCGGTACGGTTCTTTTAGGATCGGATGAGAATATAAAAGAAGGAGATATTGTAAAGAGAACAGGAAGAATAGTGGAAGTACCTGTTGGAGACGCCCTTCTTGGAAGAGTTGTAAACTCTCTTGGTCAAGCAATAGATGGAAAAGGACCAATCAAAAGTGATAAATACAGACCAATCGAAGCAAATGCACCAGGGATCATTGCAAGAAAATCTGTACATGAACCCCTTCAAACAGGGATAAAATCCATAGACTCTATGGTTCCAATTGGTAGAGGACAAAGGGAGTTAATCATAGGAGATAGACAAACTGGTAAATCTACTATTGCATTAGATACCATCATCAACCAAAAAGGAAAAGATGTTATTTGTATTTATGTTGCTATAGGACAAAAGCGTTCAACTGTAGCACAAATCGTGAATAAGCTAGAGCAAAACGGTGCAATGGACTATACTATCGTAGTTTCTGCTACTGCATCTGAACTTGCTCCACTTCAATACATAGCGCCATATGCTGGATGTGCTATGGGAGAGGAATTCATGTATAATGGAAAGCATGTTTTAGTGATATATGATGACTTATCAAAACAAGCTGTTGCATATCGTGCCATGTCTTTACTTCTTAGAAGACCTCCAGGACGTGAAGCTTATCCAGGGGATGTATTCTATTTACATTCAAGATTACTTGAAAGAGCAGCAAAGCTATCTGATGAATTAGGAGGAGGTTCTTTAACCGCACTTCCAATTATAGAAACCCAAGCAGGAGACGTTTCTGCGTATATTCCTACCAATGTTATCTCTATAACAGATGGACAAATATTCCTAGAGTCAGAACTGTTCTACTCAGGCGTTAGACCAGCAGTTGAACCAGGTATTTCTGTATCAAGGGTTGGAGGTAATGCACAAATTAAGGCCATGAAAAAGGTTGCAGGAACCTTAAAACTTTTATATTCTCAATATAAAGAGCTTCAAGCCTTTGCACAATTTGGTTCAGATCTAGATGCAGATACAAAAGCAAGACTTGCTCAAGGAGAAAGAATCGTTGAGGTGTTAAAGCAAGGAGAAAGTTCTCCAATAGAAGTTGAGAAGCAGGTTATGATTATATATGCAGTTACAAACAACTACTTAAAGGATATTCCAGTAGGACAAATTAGAAGATTTGAAGGAGAGTTCTTTAAGTTTATGGATGAAGTTCATCCACAAATCGGTAAAGCCATTGTAGAAAGTAAAGCGTTAGAAAAAGAAACAGAAGAAGGATTGAAGAGTGCCATAGAGGAATTTAAAAAGAAATTCAAAATTGAAGAGTAATCCTCTTTTGTAGGAGGTGAAAATATGGCAGGCGTTGGAATGAAAGATATAAAAAGACGTATGAAGAGTATCAACAACACAAAACAAATTACTAAAGCCATGGAGCTTGTTTCTTCTGCAAAATTAAGAAGAGCAAAGGAAAAGGTAGAAAGTGCTAGACCTTATTTTGATACTCTATATGCCACCATAGAGAAAATTGCTAAAAATACAAAGGGAATCCAAAGCGTCTACTTAAAAGAAAGAGAAGTAAAACGTGTAGGATACATTGTAATTGCAGGAGATAGAGGATTAGCAGGTGGATACAATTCAAACGTTTTAAAAGCAGCAGTAGTCCATATGAATGGAAAAAAAGAAGATATCTTAGCTGTAGGAAAAAAGTCTATAGATTTTTTCTCTAAAAGAGAATATAAATTATTCGGCAAGTTTACAGGAGTAGAGGACCTAAATTATACAAGTGCACAAAATATTGCAAGTATAGTAATGGAGTCCTTTAAGAAGGAAGAAGTAGATGAAGTGTATCTTGTGTATACAAAATTTATATCGAGTTTAACGCAAGAACCAAAGATTGTAAAATTACTTCCTCTTTCCTTTGAGGAAGAAAAAGAAGCGCCTAAAGGTGGACTTATAGAATATGAGCCATCTCCAGAAGGTGTACTAAATTATATTGTTCCTAAATTTGTAGCAGGAACCATATATGGAGGAATTCTTGAATCTTCTGCTTCTGAGCAGGGAGCAAGAAGAACAGCCATGGAATCCGCTTCCGATAATGCGGATGAAATGATCGATAAATTAGAATTAACTTATAATAGAGCAAGGCAGGCATCGATTACAAACGAAATTCTAGAAATCGTTGCAGGAGCAGAAGCGTTAAAATAAGGAGGTATGAAAATGCCAGAAAAAAATGTGGGTAGTGTGGTTCAAATTATAGGCCCAGTACTAGACGTGAAGTTCAGTACTGAAAATTTACCTAACCTTTTAAATGCAATTGAAATACACTATGAAGGAAGAAAAATCGTTGCTGAGGTTGCACAGCACGTTGGAGATGATACAGTAAGATGTGTCGCAATGAGTTCAACAGATGGACTTGTTAGAGGAATTGATGCAATTGATACAGGTGCACCAATATCTGTTCCTGTGGGAAGAGATACGTTAGGTAGAATATTTAATGTTCTAGGAGAAGCAGTAGATAAAAAACCAGAGCCAACTAGCGCACCAAAATTACCAATACATAGAGAAGCTCCTTCTTTTGAAGAGCAAGAAACTGGGACTGAAATTCTTGAAACAGGAATTAAAGTGGTTGACTTAATTGCACCTTATGCAAAAGGTGGAAAAATAGGTCTATTTGGAGGAGCTGGAGTTGGTAAGACAGTTATAATCATGGAGCTTATTAACAATATTGCAAAACAGCATGGTGGTCTTTCTGTATTCTCTGGAGTTGGAGAAAGAACAAGAGAAGGAAATGACCTTTATAATGAAATGATTGATTCTGGAGTTATTGATAAAACAGCCCTAGTTTATGGACAGATGAATGAGCCCCCAGGAGCGAGAATGAGGGTTGCATTAACTGGTCTTACAATGGCAGAGTACTTCAGAGATCAAGAAGGACAAGACGTTTTACTATTCGTTGATAATATATTCCGTTTCACACAAGCAGGTTCTGAGGTTTCCGCACTTCTTGGACGTATGCCATCTGCCGTTGGCTATCAGCCAACTCTTGCTACAGAGATGGGTGCCCTTCAAGAGAGAATTACCTCTACAAAGAAAGGATCTATTACATCCGTTCAAGCGGTTTACGTGCCAGCGGATGACTTAACAGACCCAGCACCAGCAACAACTTTTGCCCATCTTGATGCAAAAACGGTTTTATCAAGACAAATCGCATCACTAGGTATCTATCCAGCAGTGGATCCACTAGATTCTACATCTAGGATACTAGATCCAAGTATTGTTGGAAAAGAGCATTATGAAGTTGCACGTGAAGTGCAGTCTGTGCTTCAAAGATATAAAGAACTTCAAGATATCATTGCTATCCTTGGTATGGATGAGTTATCAGATGAAGATAAATTAACTGTTTCTCGTGCGAGAAAGATACAAAGATTCTTATCTCAACCATTTAGCGTTGCAGAGCAGTTTACTGGTATGGCAGGAAAATATGTACCATTAAAGGAAACAATTAGAGGATTTAAAGAAATCCTTGAAGGTAAGCATGATGATTTACCAGAATCTGCATTCCTTTTTGTAGGTACGATTGAAGAGGCAGTGGAAAACGCAAAGAAGGGAGCGTAGATAAAGGTGGCAGGTGAATTTGCACTAGAGATTGTAACTCCCGATAAAAAGTTTTTCGAAGGACCTACTGAAATGATTGTAGTAAGAACTACAGAAGGAGATGTGGGAATCATGAAAAACCACATAAACTATGTAGCCCCTTTAGATGTAGGTGTATTAAAGATTAAAAGACAAGGTACATTCAAAGAAGCAGCTATTGCAGGTGGATTTATTCAAGTAGATAAAGAAAAAACCACTGTGGTAACAGAAGCTGCAGAATGGGCAGATGAAATAGATATAGAAAGAGCAAAAACAGCAAAACAAAAAGCAGAAACTAAATTAAAAGCTGCAAAAGAAAGTGATTTAGCAGTTGTTGAGCTTAAGCTTAAAAAAGCAATCAATAGAATCAGTGTTGGTGAAAAAAAAGACTAGGGAAACCTAGTCTTTTTTGCGTTAGAGATGCTGCAATTTTATTCTTTTATATTTTCTGTTTCATTTATGTTTTCAATGACGATAGGGGCTTTTATAGCCATTAGCTTTAGATCTTTATTTTCTATGGACTTTTTTAAATCTTCTAAGGAATATTTAAGTTTTAAGTATATTTCCTTATCTTTTGAATACATTTTGTCTCCTTTCATGGGAACCATTTGCACTGTAGTATCCAAAGATTTTATGGCTTCTTCAAATTCTTTCATTTGGGCTAACAAAACTACTTTTCGAATGGAATATTTCATTTTATCGATATCGTTATTAGTAGGGCTCTTAAAATAGGTTTTGAAATCAGCCGTATATTTGCTCATGTTGTTTGCATAAACTAAGGAATTAAATATATCATAACTGTCTATAGAACTGGTTAGGAGATTTAAGTTATTTTCAAAATTATCCATGGCTTCCTTCTCAACAGGAACATCTACCATTTTTGCTTCAAGCTCATTCCAAGATTTGTGGATTTTAATGAGATCCTTTTTTACATCCATCCAAGATTCTTCTAGCTTAGATGGTATTTCTCCTTTTTCCAGTTCATTAATATCTTTTATGTTTTCTGATTTCAAGATATCATAGAGAATCGTATCTTGTGTAAAATCAGATATTTTTATTTGTTTCATTTCTTTTTCTTCAGGAGGCTTGGATCTATCTTTTTCGGAAAGTCTGTCATTGCTAACATCGGCTAGGAGAAGTTCTTTTTGTTGGACGATGGCTTCATCTTTTTTCTTTTCTTCAAGGGCTTTATTCATACTTGGCATCATATCCACCTTTGCCATTAAAGTTAATATGCTTTCTTCTAAGGAAGAAAGGACTTCTGGTTCTTTAGGCATACTGTTTTCTGCTTGTTTTTCTTCTTTTTTAGCACAGCCAGAAAAAAGAAAACATACACATAAAAATAATATCGCAAATTTTCTCATACAATCACCTCGTATAAATAGTTTTTCCAAAGGATTAAAAATAATTCAAAAGGTTCAATTTTATTCCCAAGGATTGACTTTATATTGGTTATTTAGTAAATTTAAGCTATAAATATACCTTATTTTTGCCGATACATAAAATATATAATGACAAGAAATAATAGAAAGGTTGGAGAATATGTTTTTTAGTAAAAAAAATATGGATATAGAACTGGCGGAAAAAATAATAAAAAAAAATAAAATCCCTATATTAATTCATTATGAGCCATGGAAAAAGCTTTTTTCAAAAGGATTTACAAAAACTATGGAAAGCCTTTCTAAAGAAATTACAAGTGTTTTAGATCGAAAAAAAGAACTTGAAAAAGAGCTTTCAAGATTACAATCATTAAAACCTAAAAATATGGCAAAAATAATTTATCTTTCTAATGAAGTAAATGAAAATAAAAATCCTGCTGCAGAGATGGAATTAGATCGATTGAAGGAAGAAATGGAAGAAATAAACGAAAATATAGAAGCAATATTACAAAAATTGGAACAAACTCCTAAAGAAATACAAGAAAAAAACTTAGAACTTTTAAAGGCTACAATTCAATATGCGTATGAAGATATTAATGGAGGAGAAAACCGATTAAAAGAAGTCGAAAGCTTTATTATAAAGTTAAGAGAAGAATTAAATCGTTTAAGAGAAGAAAAAGAAAATTTAGAAGAAAAAATTAGCGCCATTTATAATTTTCTACATTCTTTATTAGGATATGAAGAAATGGAAAAATTAGATCATAAGCTTTTGAAATAAAAAAGGCATATATTAAATTTAATATATGCCTTTTTTATAATAACTTTGGGAGGTGGAATATGAATATTATTGGAATTGGAATAGATATTATCGAAATAGAAAGAATAGAAAATGCTATAAAAAGAAATAATAAATTTTTAAGAAGAATATTTACCAAAAAAGAAATAATTTATTTCGAAAGTAAAAATTTTAAAGGAGAAACCATAGCTGGAAATTTTGCAGCAAAAGAAGCCATTAGCAAAGCTTTAGGAACGGGAATTCGAAATTTTAACTTTAAAGATCTAGAAATATTACGAAATGACCTTGGAAAACCTGTAGTAAAAATGTATAATAATTTATATGAATTATCTGAAAAGTTAGACATAATGATTTCTATATCCCATTCTAAAAAATGTGCAGTTGCAAATGCAATTATCTTGAAAAAGGGGGAAATGGAGTGAAGGCAAAAGACGTAATGACCAGTGATGTAATTGCAGTAAAAAAAGATACAAGGATTGAAGAAATTGCAAAAATTTTTTTGCAAAAAAGAATTGGTGGCGTTCCTGTAATCGATGAAGAAAATAAAGTAGTAGGAATTGTTTCAGAAACGGATATTATGCAAAAAGAAAAGCATATTCATGTTCCGTCTTTCATAACTATATTACAAGGAGTCGTTTTTCTAGAAAATGTGAAAGAATTAGAAAAGGATATAAAGAAAATAGCAGCCTATAAAGCATCAGAAATTATGTCTGAAGAGGTTCTAAGAGTATATGAAGAAGATAACTTAGAAGATGTGGCAAATTTAATGATACAAAAATCCATTAATAGAGTTCCCGTAGTAGATCATGAAAATGTGCTAAAAGGAATTATATGCAGATACGACATTATAAAAGCAATGTATGAAAAGTAAAAAAATAAAATTTAATCAGGGGGGATTTTGTGAAAAAGTGGATTATTTTCACCTTATTGATGGTAATTTTATCAGGGTGTAAGGAGTCCACAAATGAAGAGATTTACTATAAATTACATAAGAAAATAGTAGGGATTCAATCTTATTCTTGCATTGCACAGATTGAAGCTTGTGGAAATAAATCCATGAAAAAATATACGGTAAAGCATTATTTTAAAAGTCCAAGCTACTATAAAATTCAGGTATTAGATCCAGAAAATATAAAAGGAAAAGTGACTATTTATGATAAAGATAAAGTCATTATTCACCATCCAAGAATAAAAGACAAGGTAACGTTTTCCTATAAGGGAAAAGAAAACAGATATTTATTTATCGGGGATTTTGCGAAAAACATTCTTCAAAACGAAAAGATAAATATATCCTCAAGTAAAGAATTCCTTATTTTAGAAACGAGTATACCCGACACATCTATTTATTTTGATAAACAAAAACTTTATATCGATAAAAAAACATTAAAACCAAATAAAATGGAAATAATAGATGTAAATGGCAAAAAAAGATTTATGGTTGCTTATAAGGAATTTAGGTACAACGGGGAGTAAAAGGGGGATTTACAAATGCTTCATAAAAAAAGACCAACTTGGGCAGAAATAAATATAAACAATTTAAGGGAAAATTTCAGAAATATTAAAAAGCTACTCAAGGAAGATACAAAAATATGTGGTGTAATAAAAGCAAATGCTTATGGCCATGGCTCTCTACAAGTGGCAAGAACTTTAATCGAAGAAGGAGTGGATTATTTAGCGGTTGCAACCTTAGAAGAAGCAATAGAGCTTAGAAATAACAAGATAGATAAGCCTATTTTATGCTTAGGATATATAAAGGAAGAGGATTTTGATGAAGCATTAGAAAAGGATATTGAGATAACCATCTATTCTTATGAAGCAGCAGAAAGATTAAGTGAAAAAAGTGTATCTCTAAAGAAACAAAGCAATATACATATAAAGCTAGATACTGGAATGTCAAGACTTGGATTTCAGATAGAAGATAAAAGTGTAGATGAAATAGAAAGAATATACAACCTCCCAAATGTAAACATAGTTGGCATATATACACATTTCGCCTTAGCAGATGAAAAAGATAAGTCTTTTACCCAGAGTCAATTTGAAAAATTTATGTACATAGTTAAAAAATTAGAAGAGAGAAGTATTCCTATACCAATAAAGCACGTGTGCAATAGTGCTGGAATAATGGATTGTCCACAGTATCATTTGAATATGGTAAGAAGTGGAATAATTCTTTATGGACACTATCCTTCTGATGATGTTAAAAAAGAAATACTTCCATTAAAACCTGTAATGACACTAAAAAGCACTATATCTCATGTAAAGACCTTACCGCCTGGAAGAGGAATAAGTTATGGACAAAAATACGAAACATCAGAATATACTCAAATAGCCACTTTACCGATAGGATATGCAGATGGATTTACTAGAATGCTAAGTGGTAAAGCAGAGGTGAAAATAGAAAATCACCTTGTGCCTGTAGTTGGAAGAATATGCATGGATCAATGCATGATCAAAGTACAGGATATAAATGTAAATGTAGGCGATGAGGTTAAGATCTTCGGAGAAGATGACGATATAAAAATAGAAAGATTTGCAGAGGCATTAGGAACAATAAACTATGAAATGCTATGCATGGTGTCAAGAAGAATTCCAAGAGTATATATGGAAGGAAATAGGGTTTTACATGTTGTAGATTATTTGATAAAATAGAAGGGTAATGACACTCTGGGAGGCGATTTTGTGGCTAGCTCTAGCATGAAAAAAAGAATAGTGGTAAGTTTACCAAATAGCTTACTCACGGAAATAGACAAAATAGTAAAAGTAGAAAACAAGAATCGATCTGAATTCATAAGAGAAGCGATGAAGTTGTATATAAGAGAAAAACGAAAAATGGAAATGAGAGAATTTATGATAAAGGGATACAGGGAAATGGGAGCCATAAATGTAGCTTTAGCAGAGATAGGTTTAAGTATGGATGTATCTTCCTTAGAGGGTTATGAAGGGAAGATGGCAGAAGGTGAGTAGCAATACTGTAAATAACAGCATAGAAGTAAAAAGAGGAGATATATTTTACGCAGATTTAAGTCCTGTAATCGGATCAGAGCAAGGAGGAGTAAGACCTGTCCTTATCATTCAAAATGATATAGGAAACAAGTACAGCCCTACAGTAATTGTAGCGGCTATTACTTCTCAAATTAATAAAGCAAAATTACCAACCCACATGGAAATCAGTGCCAATGATTATGGTCTTAGTAGGGATTCAGTTGTTCTTTTGGAACAAATTAGAACTATAGACAAAAAAAGACTTAGAGAGAAAATAGGTCATTTTAGTGATGAAATGATGGAAAAGGTAGATCAAGGTCTTCAGATAAGCTTAGGACTATTTGAAGTAGAGTGAGTCTTTAAAGGCTCGCTTTTTTTCTTGAAGAAGAATAGGAAAATGGGAGGATTATATGAAAAAAGGATTGATATTTTTAGGGGTATGTGTACTAATATCCTCTATATTATTTAGACAAGAAGTCATTGCAAATGGGAATTATACAAGAATATATGCTTATACAAATGGATTAAGCAGTGAAATTCCAGCTGGATTCACGGTAGATGAAACTTTAGGAAATATTGCTACTAAATTAGAAGGACAAGATGGAACCAAAATACATATTTATAATCAGCCTGTAAATAGAAAGGGTGCGCAAACGTACATACAATATAGTAATAAGCAAATTGCTTTGGGAAAAGGAGGAATTACCTTTTTAGGAAAAGATACTGTAAAATATAAAAATGGAGCAAAAGCGTATCGATATTCTTATAAAAGACCCCTTCTTAAAACAATAGAAAAGGATAAAAATTATTATTATGAAGTAAATGCGGTATATCCAAAAGAAAACAGAGTGGTGACCTTTTGGCTTAAAAGTGATGAAAAGAATATAGAATATTATAAAAGTATTTTAAATCATATGGCGGAAACTACTTGGCTTATGCAAGAATCAAATAATGCTTATTTTCCTCCTTATAAGGAAAGAAATGTATCTATAAAAGGAGAAAAAACAAGTATTAACATTCCAGAAAATAAAATGCTTTGGGGAATATTTCATCCTCATTCTTTAGATAAAGGAAATTATATTGAAGGAGTACAAGATATAGAGGAGAAGCTAGATTGGAAATTTGAATTTTTAATGACTTATTCCGATTTTCAAAATAACATTCCAGTAGAAGGGGTGAAAAAAGCTTATCGTGATGGAAGAGTAATGATGTTAACCATGCAGCCATGGTTTTACGGAGATCGAGATAGCAATATTATGATTCCTCAAATTGTAAATGGAGACTACGATAGTTATATTAAAAAATGGGCAAAAGATGTAAAAGATATAAAGGAGCCTATCTTTATACGATTTGCAAATGAAATGAATGGAGATTGGGATCCTTGGTGTGCCTGGTTCTTTGCAAAAGATGAAGAACTTTATATACAGGCTTGGAAAAGAGTATATACGATATTTAAAGAAGAAGGAGCAACCAATGCATTATTTGTATTCAATCCCCATGATCGCTCTTATCCTGACTTTAAATGGAATAATGCTCATCTTTATTATCCTGGAGATGAATATGTGGATTGGGTAGGTCTTACCGGATATAATAATGGAACTTCTTTTAAGGGAGATGTTTGGAGAGAATTTGATCAAATTTACTATAATAACTATAATGAATATATGAAATATTATTCTAGCAAACCCTTCATGATAACAGAATTTTCATGTAACGAAATTGGAGGAAACAAAGAAAGATGGATAAGAGAAGGCTTTAAGTGTTTTAATAATATGCCGAATATAAAAATGGCAGTATGGTTTGATCAAGTGGATATGCTTTGGCAATATAATATAGATTCTTCAACTGGATCCTTTAATGCCTTTAAAGAAGCTTTACGATATCCACGTTTTTCTACAGATTCCGTATCTATTTCCCAGGAAATGAAAAAGTAAGACAAAATAAATAAAGGGGAGAATGAACAAATGATTAAAAATGTATTAAAGAATAAGATTGTCATGGGAATTTTAGTAGGAAGCATGATCCTTACAACAGGATATGTGGTAAAAGCAGCAAATTATGAGCCAGGCTCCAATGAAGACCCGATTGTAACTAAATCCTATGTAGATCTTCAAATCGATAGAATAAAAGAATACATAGACAATAAGACACAAGGGTCGAATGAAAATACAAATAATCCTTCTAATATAGGAAATAGCCCTTCTCTTGAAATTGTAAATGTAAGCAAAGATCAAAAAATTATTTTAGATAGCGGAAGTCAAATTATATTAAGAGGAGGAAAAGGAAAAATCATAGATAGTCCAAATGGAGGGATTGCAGATTTAACCCAAGGAGTAGACTTGAAAATGAATTATGATGCACCTGCAAATCATCTTCTTATGATTCCAAAGTCTGATGGAAGAGGAATCAAGGCGATCACAGATTGTATTTTTATGGTGGTAGGGAAATATACAATTCAGTAAGGCAGGGGATATTCGTTTTTCATAATTTCTATGTTTAAGCATGCTTAGAATAGTGAAAATGAACTATCTATCCACCAAATGTATATTATTTATCGTACATAATTTTAAAGAAAGGGGTGAAAAACCCCTTATTTTGTTGTATAATTAAAAATTGATGGATTTCAAGGAGGAGGATTGTATGAAGGTCAATAGATTACTCGCACTTTTTCTAATGATAGGAATTGTGTTTTCAAGCATTTTTGTATTTCAAAGAGGAAGCATAGAAAATAATTATAAAAATGTTGAAATCACCTTAGATTATGATGAAGTTTTAAAAATGGCAGCAGAAAGTGGAAAATCTGTATCCTATTTTTTAAAGGAATTTAAGGATATGAATGTAAGCAGTGTAGCATTAAATGAAATGACGTTGAATTCCTTAAGTGAAAGAGAAAATTTTAAAGTAAAGACAAGCTTAGATGGATATGATTTAATTGTTGAGGCGGATGAAGGGATATTTAATTTTATTGTAGAGGGACTGAGCAGAAAAATAGATAAAAACAGGATCCAGATTATAGGAGAAAACAGTTTAAGAATAGAAGGAAATAGAAAAGATTACATATACGATGAAACAAACACAAAGGATATAAATGGAAAAACTATTGGAAAAAGAAAAATAGGAGAAGGATTAAAGCTTGAATTTTTAGGACTTGGTTTTTTACAAGAAGACATTGATTTAATCAAAAATGCAGGACTTAATGTACTTCCAAGACCTATTTATATGGCAGAGTATGAAAATGAAAATAGTATAAACTATTATTTTGATTTTCTAGATAAGGAAAACATTCATCCAGATTTCATTATCTTTGCAGGTGGAGAGGTTTTAGGATGGGACAAAAATTTAGATAAACTAAAAAAAGAGCTTGAAGAAAGAAATATGGTTGTGGGGATGATCGAAACCCAAGTACAAAGAGAGCACATGGAGCAAAAAGGATTAGAAGACTTGGTAAGAAACAGCGGATATCAGGCAACAAGGGTATTTAATATATGGAATTGGATTCAAATAAGATATGACTATGAAATGCCAATGCATAGACAAGGTCAAGAAATCATGAACTCTATTTATAGAGCCGTAACAGAGAGAAATGTAAGAATCGTATATTTCAAACCATTTATCGATAGCAATGATAAATATGTAACGGATATGGGGATCTATAAAGAAAGATTTAAAGAACTAGAAGATAGATTGTATAATGGACATCAATTAAGATTAGGGAAAGTAAATGCAATGAAGGATTTTCATCCGAATAAATGGATGCAGCTTCCTATTGCTATAGGGGCGATTGCTTCTTTATTTATTCTTTTAGATAATTTGTTTAAAGTAAGCAGAAATCTTATTCAGATAGGTTTTTTACTAGGTGCAGGAGGAAGTATTGGAATTTATGCAGCAAATATCAAGATTGATTTATTTAACAAGCTGTGCGCCCTTTTAGGGAGCATTACCATGCCATCTCTTGCTATGGTATTCATATTATTTACAGTAAAGGAAATACTAAAGCATAAATCAAAGATAAAAATAGGAAATATATTATTTAGAGGGATCCTAATTTTATTAATGGGAGCGGTGATTTCTTTTGTAGGGGTTTTATTTGAAGTATCTTTGCTTTCAGATATAAAATACCTACTAGAAATGGACATATTTAAAGGGGTTAAGTTATCCCAAATCGGTCCAATTTTATGCACTATTTTAATCTATTTATCTATATTTGGGTATAAGAGAAAAGAAGATAAAAAAGGAATAGATTTAAAGGAAATAGTTAATTTATTTAAAGAAGATATCAAGGTAGGACATATGATTGTTGTTGGGATTATTGCTGTTGCAGGAATTATATTTATTGCAAGAACAGGCCATGAAACCAATATAAAACCATCTACGATAGAACTTTTATCTAGAAATATTTTAGAACTGATACTACCTGCCAGACCGAGAACAAAAGCATTTTTAATTGCTTATCCAGCATTGATGCTTATGATTTATCTTGCTTTTAAGAATAGAAAATGGGCAATACTTCCATTATCTTTAGCAGTAGTACTTGGCCAAAGTGATATCGTGAATACTTTTTCTCATTTAAGAGCACCACTATATTTATCTTTTATGAGAACGAATTATGAATTTTTATTTGGAATCCCTATAGGTGCAGTAGCTGTACTCATTGTGCATTTTATAGACTTAAGGCTTGAAGGGAGAAAAAGAAATGCCTAAGGTATTAATATCAGGTTACTATGGTTTTAATAATATCGGAGATGAGGCAATCCTAAAAGGAATGATAGATGGCATTAAAAGTTTAAGAAAGGATGTTGAGATTGTTGTTTTATCTCAACATCCTGAATTTACAGCAAAAAAACATAATGTAAGATCCATAAAAAGAATGAATCTATGGGCTATTATAAGAGAACTTGGCAACTGCGATTTATTAGTGAGCGGAGGAGGATCTCTTTTTCAAGATGTTACTTCAAAAAGATCCATATTATATTATTTAGGAATAATTTATTTAGCAAAACTCATGGCGAAAAAAGTTATGATATATAGTCAAGGAATTGGCCCTGTAAATATAAACTACAATCGATATTTTTTGAAGAAAATTTTTAATAAGGTAGATTGTATCAATGTAAGAGATGAAAGCTCTAAAAAAGAACTCCTTGATATGGGAATAAATAAGGAGATTCTGGTTACGGTAGATACAGTTTTTAGTATAAAAAAACCAGATAAAAAGATAGGAAAGCAGATACTAAAGGATTTAAATCTAGAAAATAAAAAAATAGTAGGCATATCTATTCGTCCATGGCATAATAGTAAAAATATTATTTCAGAAATGACGCTTTTTTGTCAAGCGTTAGTAAAAAAATATGATTATGAGATATTATTTATTCCATGTCATTTTTATTCGGATCTTAAAATCATGAAGGATGTATTAAAAAATATAGAGGAAAGTGCAGCGTCTAAAGTGCACCTTTTAGAAAACTATTTATATGTACCAGAATATTTATCTTTAATTGGAAATGTGGAGTTTTTAATTGGAATGAGGCTTCATGCCCTTATATTTTCTATTTTAATGGAAGTTCCCGTTATTGGGGTTTCTTATGATCCAAAGATAGACAATTTTATGAAGAGACTTGGGAAAAATAACACACTATCCGTTTCAAATATAAATTTTAATGATATAATGGATGAAGTGGAAAACTTAACTAAAAATATGGAAAAAGAAAAAGAAAATATAGCGCAAAAAAGAGAAGGGCTTTTAAAAATGGCAAATAGACATAATGAAGAGCTCATTAATATGTTGTAAGAGGGTGATTTTTTGGAAAAGCTAATGGTGCTTGGAGTTCCTATCGATAAGGTGAATAGGAAGGAAGCTTTAGATAAAGCCATTGATTTTATAGAAAATAGTGAAAACAAAGTGATTTATACACCAAATAGTGAGATTGTAATGGATGCAAATGAAAATAAAGATCTTTTGAATGCAATTAAAGAAGCAGATATGGTGATTCCAGATGGGATTGGTCTTGTTCTTGCCTCAAAGGTAATCAAAAAGCCTTTAAATGAAAGGGTAACTGGAATTGATTTAATGGAAAGTATTCTATCCTATTGTCATGAAAAAGGAAAATCCATTTACATCATTGGTGGAAAACCTGGCGTTTCAGAAAAGGCAGGCATGGAAATAAAAGAAAAATATCCAAATATACAGGTTGTAGGAACGTATCATGGATATTTTAAAGGATTACATATAGGCTGTCCAGGTCATGAAGAAGAAGTGGCTGTACTTAAAAAAATAAATGATCTAAAACCAGATGTATTATTTGTTGCCTTTGGTGCACCCAAACAAGAGCTTTGGATTCAAGAATATAAAAAAGAACTGAATGTAAAACTTTTAATGGGGGTAGGAGGTAGTGTGGATGTATATGCAGGAAATGTAAAAAGAGCCCCTGAAATATACCAAAAGTTAGGGCTTGAATGGTTTTATAGACTGATTAAAGAGCCATGGAGATACAAAAGAATGATGGCACTGCCTAAATTTGTTATAGAAGTTATAAAAAGAGGAGAAAATTAAAGGAGCGTGTATATGAAAAAGCATTGGTCTCATTATTTTTTAGATTATTTTCTAATTACCATAGGATGTGCTTTTTTAGCACTATCTTTAAATTTGTTTTTAGAGCCGCATACCATTGCGCCGGGTGGTGTGACGGGACTTGCTATTATTATTAAAAAAGTAACGGGGATTTCTATTTCTGTGACCAATCTAGTGATAAACATTCCTTTATTTATTGTAGGCGTAATTCTTTTAGGAAAGACCTTTGGGGTTAAAACAGCATATGGAACCCTGACGTTATCCTTTTTTATAGAGATTTTCTTAAGAGTGTTAAATGGGGTAATGCTAACACAGGACCTTTTGCTTTCTGCTATTTATGGAGGAATTATTGGAGGAATAGGAATTGGTCTTGTTTTTAAAGCAGGTGGAACCACAGGAGGAACAGATCTTGCAGGAGCCATCATGAATAAATTTTTCCCCAATATCAGCATTGCAAAGCTTATGATGAGCGTAGATTTAATGATTGTTATATTAGCGGGAATTGTAAACAAAAATGTAGAGACTTCTCTTTATTCTCTTATTGCATTATATATTATCGTAAAGGTAGCCGATTTTATGGTAGAAGGAATGGGATACTCAAAAGCCTTTTTTATCATTTCCAGCAAACCGGAGGAGATAAGTAAAGAGATAATGGATACACTAGGAAGAGGCGTTACTGCACTAAATGGAAAAGGAATGTATACCAAAGAGGATAAGGAAGTCCTTCTTGTGGTCATAGAAAGAGCACAGGAAGTAAAGCTGAAAAACATCGTAAAAGATGTAGATGCAAATGCATTTATTATGGTGACAACCATTCATGAAGTTTTAGGAGAAGGATTTAAGCCTATGAAAGCGTAGGTTCATATACAATAAAAAGGAGGGCAACACATGAGAGATCATAAGGAATTAAAGAAAATAGCCAATAGCATAAGACAAAGTATCGTAAAAATGATCCATGGCTCTAAATCTGGTCATCCAGGAGGATCTTTATCCGCTGCAGATATATTAACTGCATTATATTTTAATGAAATGAATGTAGATCCTAAAAATCCGAAAAAGGAAGATAGGGATAGATTTGTTCTTTCAAAAGGACATGCTGCTCCTGTTCTTTATGCAGCCCTTGCAGAAAAAGGATATTTTGAGAAAGAAGAATTAATGAAGCTTAGAAAAATTAATGCTATGCTTCAAGGACATCCTGATATGAAAGGAACACCTGGAGTTGAAATGTCTACAGGGTCTTTAGGACAAGGATTTTCTGTAGCTTGTGGAATGGCCATGGCTTCAAAAATGGATAATGCGCCATGGAGAGTATATACTTTACTTGGAGATGGAGAAGTACAAGAAGGACTTATTTGGGAAGCGGCAATGAGTGCTGCACATTATAAGCTAGATAATTTAATTGGATTTTTAGATTATAATGGACTTCAAATCGATGGAAAAAATGAAGAAGTAATGAATATTAATTCTATAGTAGATAAATTTAAAGCTTTTGGATGGAATGTAATCGAAATGGATGGGCATGATTTTGATCAGATATTTGCAGCTTTAGATACAGCAAAAGAAGCAATAGATAAGCCTACCATGGTAATTGCCCATACTGTAAAAGGGAAAGGTGTATCTTTTATGGAAAATGAAGCAGGATGGCATGGAACTGCACCAAATGATGCAGAATTAGAAAAGGCTTTAAATGAATTAGGGGGTGAAAAATATGAGTAAGATAGCAACGAGAGAAGCTTATGGTAAAGCCCTTGTAAAACTAGGAGAAATAAATGAAAAGGTAGTAGTACTAGATGCAGACCTTTCTAAATCAACAAAAACAGCAGATTTCAAAAAGGCTTTTCCAGACCGTTTTTTTAATATGGGTATAGCAGAGCAAAATTTAATAGGTGCCGCTGCAGGACTTTCAACTGCTGGTAAAATACCTTTTGCAAGTACTTTTGCAATGTTTGCAGCAGGAAGAGCTTTTGAGGTAATCAGAAACTCTGTATGTTATCCAAAATTAAATGTAAAAATATGTGCAACTCATGCAGGATTAACCGTTGGAGAAGATGGTGCATCCCATCAATCCGTAGAAGATGTAGCGATTATGCGCTCTATTCCAAATATGACAGTAATTGTACCAGCAGATGGAGTAGAAACGGAAAAAGTGATATTTGAAATAGCAAAGTATCATGGACCTGTATACGTAAGATTAGGTAGAGCGGCTGTTCCGAATTTATTTGGTGAAAGCTACGAATTTGAAATAGGAAAAGGCGTTCAGGTAAAAGAAGGAATGGATGCCACCATCATTGCTTGCGGAATTATGGTAAATGAAGCAGTGAAGGCGCAAGCAATATTAAAAGAAGAAGGCATAGAGGTGAGAATTATCAATATGGCTACCATTAAGCCAATTGATAAAGAGATTATTATAAAAGCAGCAAAAGAAACAGGTGCTATTGTTACAGCAGAAGAACACAATATCATTGGTGGACTTGGAAGTGCTGTTTCAGAGGTAGTCGGTGAAAATTATCCTGTACCTGTAAAAATGGTAGGAGTAAAAGACACCTTTGGAGAATCAGGAACGCCAAATGATCTTTTAGAAAAATACGGATTAACTGCAAATGAAATTGTAAAAGCAGTAAAAGAAGCAATGAATAAGAAATAAAACAGAATATTCTCAGATGTTGTATAAATATACAAGAAAAGGTTTACAAGAGAAAGAGAATATGCTACTATATAAATGAGAAAAAAATAACAAAAATATAGAAACGAAGGAAAATACTCATGAAGAGGATTTCCTAGGTATAGTAAGCCATGAAGGCATAAAACCCAATTACAGGGTTTTGCTTTCATGGCTTTTTTGACTCAAAATATAAAGACAGGGGAGAGAGGTATATGAGAAAAAAATTAATGAGCATCATTCTTTCTTTATCTTTAATTCTTGGATTGTTTACAGGATGTGCTAGCACCAAAGAAGAAGAAAACAGTGAAGGACCAAAAGAAAAAACATTGATTTATGGAAGTGCAGCAGATTATACAAGAATTAATCCAGCATTAGATGAGCATGCTGAAATTCATAAGTTAATCTTTACTGGATTAACAAAACATGATGAAAATAGTAAAGTAGTTCCAGATCTTGCCGAAAACTGGACTTTTGATGAAAGTACAAATACCTACACTTTTCATCTTAAAAAAGGGGTAAAGTGGCATGATGGAAAAGAATTTACAGGAGAAGATGTTAAATTCACAATAGAAGCCATAAAAAATCCGGAAAACAACTCAGAAATTAGCACAAACTATGGGGAAATAAAAAACGTAGAAGTAGTAGATCCATATACAGTAAAGCTTCATTTAGATAAACCATGTATAGCAATACTAGATTATTTAAGTGTTGGAATGCTTCCAAAACACCTTTTAGAAGGAAAGGACATAAGCAATGATCCTTTTAACCAAAGTCCAATAGGAACAGGTCCATATAAAATAGGAAAATGGGAGATGGGTCAATACATAGAGCTTTCTGCAAATTCAGATTATTATAATGGAAAACCAAAAATAGACAAAGTAGTATTCAAGATTTTATTAGATGAAAAAGTAAGAGCAATGCAGTTAAAATCTGGTGAAATAGATCTTGCACAGCTGGAACCAAAGGATATAAGTGTATTTGAAGGCGAAAAAGGAATAAAGCTTTATAAGGAAAAAACAGCAGATTATAGAGGCATCATGTACAATTTTAAGAAAGAAATATTTAAAGATAAAAATATAATAAAAGCTTTAAATTATGCTACAAATAGACAAGAAATTATAGATAGTGTCTTAGATGGAATGGGAAAAGTAGCTTATGGACCGCTACAAATGGGTGCATATAACAATGAAAATGTGGAAAAGTATGATTTTAATGTGGAAAAAGCAAAAGAAATATTGGCACAAGATGGATGGAAAGCAGGCTCTGATGGCATACTCGAGAAAAATGGACAAAAATTATCTTTCAAATTAACTTGTTTTGAGGGAGACCCTGTAAGAATTAATATGGCAAATGTAGCATCTCAAAACTTTAAAGCAATTGGAGTAGATGCAAAGGTTGATATACAACCAGAAGTGGATTGGGCAAACTTAGATGCATTTTTAATTGGATGGGGAAGTCCCTTTGATCCAGATGATCATACATACAAAGTGTTTCATAGCAGTCAAATAGAAGCTGGAATGAATCTAAACAGTTATAGTAATCCAAAAGTAGATGAGCTTCTTCATCAAGCAAGAACGACCCTAAAGGATGAAGAAAGAAAGGATTATTATATGGAGTTCCAAAAAGAGTTAGCACTGGACCCTCCGTTTACTTTCATCGCTTATATTGATGCGATATATGCAGGAAAAGAAAATATTACTGGAATCAAGGATACGGTTCTTGGTCACCATGGCGTAGGATTTTTATGGAACATAGAAACATGGGATATTCAGTAATGAAATATAGCATAAAAAAAATGAAAGAAGCTTTTATAACCTTAATTATATTATCCCTTGGAGTCTTTATGGTTTCCCATTTGGCTCCAGGGGATCCTCTTGCTTCTGTGTATGGAGATGGAGTAGAACGGCTCAGCCAAGAAGAAAGGATAAAAGCCATCCATAAATTAGGACTGGATAAACCCATTATGGTGCAGTATGGGATATGGACTAAAAATGCAGCAAAAGGAGATTTGGGATACTCCTATAAATATAAAATGCCTGTGAAAGAGGTAATGAAAAATCATATGCCCAATACTTTTTCTTTATTGGGGATTTCTCTTATATTGACTTTTTTATTATCTATATCTTTAGGAACTTTTGCAGCAGTTCATGAAGGAAAACTTCTAGATCAAATAATTACAAGATGCAGTACTTTCTTTTATTGCATTCCTGGGTTTTGGATTAGTTTAATTTTGATTCTTATATTTAGTACCAACTTAAAGATCCTTCCTTCTTCTGGTGTATACGAGATTGGAAAAGAAGGGGATTTAATCAATCGAATAAAACATTTGATTTTACCTGTAGCGGTTATGATCATAGGGCATTTAGGATATTATTCCAATTTCGTACGAAATAAAATATTAGAAGAACTAAAGGAAGATTATATTCTCCTTGCAAAAGCAAAAGGATTATCCAATATGCAAATTCTTTTTAAGCATCCCTTAAAGAAAATAATGCCATCTCTTATTACGTTAATGGCACTTTCATTAAATCACCTTATTGCTGGAGGATTTGTAGTGGAATATATATTTACTTACCCAGGTGTGGGAAAGCTTGTATTTGAATCTGCAAAATATCATGATTATCCTTTATTAATGGCAGGAGTAATTTTAACAGGATTCATTGTTGTACTAGGAAGTTTATTATCAGATGTTCTTTCAAGCTTAATTGATCCAAGAATAAAAGAGTATGGGAGATGATGTAAATGGATTTTACGCCTATTGAGATACTAAGGGAGTATAAAAAGGAGAAGGAGAGAAAATTATTTTTTAAGATAAATTTAAAAGGAAAGCCATGGATTTCAGTTTTAATTCTTTTCATAATAGGGATATTATGTGTATTTGCTCCTTTTATTACTTCTACAGATCCCATCTATATGAATTTATCAAAGGTTTTTACCAATCCTTGTAGAGAATATATTTTTGGTACAGATGAAATGGGACGAGACATATTCTCAAGGATTTTATATGGAGGAAGAGTATCCATTAGTATAGGCGTATTATCTATGATTACTTCTGCTTTTATTGGAATACTTTATGGCAGTATGAGTGGATATATAGGAGGAAAAATAGATGATTATATGATGCGATTCATCGATATGATGATTAGTATCCCTTCTCTTCTTGTGATGACTTTAATTCAAGCGGTTTTTCAAACGAGAAGCGTAATCAGCATTATATTTGTTATTGCAATCACCAGTTGGATGAATATAGCAAAAATTGTAAGGAGTGAAGTATTAGAGATCAAAAGCAGAGAATTTGTATTGGCATCAAGAATTATGGGAGGAGATTTTAGGCATATTATAAAAAATCACTTTATCCCTCATTTTATGCCCGCTATTATTTATATGATTACTGTAAATTGTGCTAGTGCCATCATGGCAGAAACCACTTTAAGCTTTTTAGGATTAGGACTTCCTATAGAAGTTCCTTCTTGGGGAAGTATGTTGATGAATGCACAAAAAACCATCCTTTTAAATAGATGGTGGGTACCCTTATTTCCAGGGGTATTTATGATTGCAACTATATTTTGCATTACCAATATAGGAGAGTATATAAGAATAAAAAATAATAAAAAATACAACAATATTTAGAAAATATTACAAAAAATGTTGCTTATACACAAAAATAATGATATACTATTAACAAAGCTAAGAATTGCTTAAGACGAAAAATAAAGCCATGAAGGTTTTAGAGAATGAATCTCTATCCTACATGGCTTATTTTATTTTTTAAATATGGGATAATCCCCTTTATCTACATATTTATGATAACCTCAAAATATAGGTTTAAATAAACTCATAATTCTCAATTTGCCCTTTATAGGGCTTATTTTTTTATTTCAATTCTCCATTGATTCCAACGGTAACTTCTTTATAAGGAACTATTTTCTGTGCATCAAGGATCGCGCCTCTTACAGCACTGACTATTCCACCACAGCAAGGAACTTCCATTCGGATAACGGTGATACTTTTAATATCATTATTGCTTAAGATTTCTGTAATTTTTTCTCTATAATATTCATTATCATCTAGCTTAGGACATCCGATAAGGGTCACATGGTTTTTTATAAAGTCTTTATGAAAATTACCATAAGCATAAGCCGTGCAGTCTGCTGCAATCAAAAGATTTGCATTTTTAAAATACTCTGCTCTTGGATGCACTAATTTAAGTTGAACAGGCCATTGGGAAAGATAAGAAGGCATTTGGAAAGTTTCTGTTTCTTTTTTTTCTTCTTTATTTATTTTTTTCGACATGGTGCCAGGACATCCACAAGGCATCTTATCCTCTTTTTTACTTTTTTCTTCTAAAAGCTTATCTACTGCTTCTTGACTATATTCATTCGCTTCTCTTTCAATAATTTCTATGGCATCTGTAGGACAGACGGGTAGACAATCACCAAGACCATCACAATAAATGTCACTAATTAATTTTGCTTTTCCATTGACAAGCTGTAAAGCACCTTCATGGCAGGCATTTATACATAATTCACAACCGTTACATTTTTCTTCATGGATGTGTATAATTTTTCTTTTCATATTCATTCATCCTTTCTTTATAGGAATTTTCATTTATTTTATAAGTATATAATAACAATTTTTTTATCACAAATATGTAACTTATATTACGGAATTAAAAATTTTTAATTCTAATGAAAAAAGTCCCTTCATATAATTAGATATAAGGAATGGGAGGTGTTTAATTTTGAAGATCAAATGGAACACAAAAGCAGTACTATATGGGATTATTGCTATAATACTTGTTATCGGAGGATTTGTAGTAGTACCTAAATTCCTAGGAGAAAAAGGCGACCCTGTAGAATTTACAATGGTAGAGAGAAATGAGATACCAGAGAAGATTTTAGATGTAATGCCAAAATACGTAAATGAAGAAAGAGCATTAGCATGTAAAATACAGGATAAAATATATGTAATTGTAACAAGAGGAGAAAATAAGGAACATGGAGTAGAAATAGAAAAGGTAGAAACCATGAAAGAAGAAGATAAAGTCTTAATGAAAGTATATTCTGTTTACAAAAGTCCAGAAAATTCCCATCCATACATAGTTGCACTAACAGATTTAAAAGAACTTCCGGATAAAATACAGCTTGTGAGCCGCGTAGAAGAAGAGGAAAAATAAAGCACTATACGAAAGAGACTTGCCATGGCAAGTCTCTTTTTTTCATGATATAATCTAAAAATAGTATATAGTGAAGAAAGGAATTATTTTTATGCCAGTTCTTATTTATTGTTTACTTTTGTTTCTCATTACTTTCAGTTCGTGGTTTAGGTTTTTACATCTTCCAAAGCAAAAAAGGATATTAATTATTTTATTTCTTGATTTACTCATCACTTTAAATTTTTATTTTGTATTTTTTAGATAACTTCTTTATCAAGAGGTTATTTTCATTTTTTTGGGGTAAAATAAATAAAAAAGTCTTTAAAAGGGGGATAACTATGAATAATGTGGATAAGTTTAGACTGTCTACCCAAGATTTGAAAAGCAAATGCATATTAGAAAATTTAGACTTTAATACGACGGAAGAGTTAAAACCACTAAAAGGAATAATCGGGCAAGAAAGAGCCGCTGAATCAATGAATTTTGGCTTAAGAATGAAGAAAAAAGGATACAACGTATATGTTGCAGGAACAAGTGGAACAGGAAGAACCAGTTATACCTATTCTTTAATAGAAAAAATAGCAAGGTATAAAAGAAACAATCAAGATTTTGTATATGTGTATAACTTTAAATTGCCTAATGAACCTATTGCCTTATCTTTTGAAACAGGAATTGGGAAAAACTTTAAAAAAGAGGTAGAAGAAATTGTAGAAAAGCTGCAATTAGAGATTCCTAAAGCCTTTGAATCAAAAGAATATGAATCAAGAAGCAGAGAAATTGTAGATCGATATGAAAAAATGAATCAAAATTTAATAGAAGAATTAAATGATTTTGCAAGATCGAGAGGATTTATGTTCCAGATCACCTCAAAAGGATTATTTAGCATTCCTTTAAAGGAAGATAATACGCCTATGAGAGATGAAGAATACAAAAACCTTTCAGAAGAAGAATTTGAAAACATAAGAGAAAAATCCAATGAATTAAATAAAGATATAACAGAATATCTAAATAAAATAAAAGGATTAGAAGAAACCTTTAGGAAAAATGTATTAGAGCTAGATAAAAAAGTAGGAGAAAGTATTATTGGTTTTTATATAGAAAACCTTATAGAAAAATACGGGCATAGTGAAAAAAACCTTACTTATTTACATGATATGAAAGAAGATATGGTAGAAAATGTATCCAAATTTAAGAAAACAGAAGATACCCAACAAAATATGTTTGCTTTGTTGCAAAAAGATGATAGCAAATTCTTTTTAAGATATAAAGTGAACTTATTCATAGATAACAGTGATGTAAAAGGCGCAAACATTATAAATGAAACCAATCCGACTTATTATAATTTGACAGGAATGATTGAATATAAAAATGAAATTGGTGTTTTAACCACTAATTTCTTAGAATTAAAACCAGGAGCACTTCATAAAGCAAATGGAGGATTTTTAATACTAAATGTAAGAGATCTATTTTCTCATCCTTTTGCATGGGAAGGCTTAAAAAGGTCTTTAAAAACAGGGAAAGTGAATATAGAAACTTTAAATAAACAATATGGATATATCGTTACTTCTACTTTAAAGCCAGAGCCAATTGATATAGATGTAAAGGTTGTATTAATAGGAGATGCGTATACTTATAGTGCATTATATGCCTATGATGAAGATTTTAGAAAAATGTTTAAAATTATGGCAGATTTTGACATGGAGATAGAAAAAAATGAAGAAAATATTTGCAAAATTGCAAGATTTATCGCAACCCATTGTGAGGAAGAAGGATTAAAACATTTTGACAAAAGTGCAGTAGAAAGAGTTATTGAATATAGTTCAAGAATTTGTGAAAATAAGAAAAAATTAAGTGCTAGATTTAATCAAATTGTGGATATACTATATGAAGCAGATGCTTTAAGTGAAGAAGAATCAAAATATGTAACCTTAAAGGATGTCCAAAAAGCAATCGATGGAAAAAGACGTAGAAATAACAAATATGAAGAAAAATTAAATGAAATGTTTAAAGAAGGAACCCTTCTTCTCGATATAGAAGGAGAAAAGGTAGGACAAATAAATGGATTGGCTGTGATGGGTACGGGAGAATATTCCTTTGGAAAACCATCTAGAATAACTGCTTCTACCTATAAAGGAAAACATGGCATTATCAATATAGAAAGAGAAATAAAACATAGTGGAAGCATTCATGATAAAGGAGTATTAATATTAAGTGGATATTTAGGTGAAAAATATGGAAAAGAAAGACCCCTTTCTTTAACTACATCTATTACTTTTGAGCAGAATTATTCTGGCATAGATGGAGATAGTGCATCGAGTACAGAATTATATGTAATTCTTTCTAGTATTGCAGGTATTCCAATAAAACAACACATTGCTGTTACAGGATCTATTAGTCAAAAAGGAGAAATTCAGCCAATTGGAGGAGTAAATGAAAAAATAGAAGGATTTTTTGATGTTTGTAAAATAAAAGGATTAACAGGAAATCAAGGTGTAATGATTCCAAAACAAAATGTAAAAAATTTAATGCTAAAAGAAGAAATAGTTAATGCAGTAAAAGAAGGGAGATTTCATATTTATTCTATCGGTCATGTCAATGAAGGATTAGAAATCTTAACAGGCCTTTCTATAGAAACAATAGATGAAAGAGTAAAGCAGGTTTTGGATAAATTTCATGAAGAGGAAGAAGAAGAAAAAGAAAAAGATGAAAAATAAAAAAATCATGAGATTACTTTCGTCTAAATTAATAGGTTAGATGGGAGAGGACAGAAAATGAATAAAAGAAATACAAAAAAAATAGGGATTTTCATTATTTTCTTACTATTTTTTAATTTTATATCCTTTGCACAAGAAGATTCTAGTCATTGGGCGATCTATTATGCAGAAAAATTAAAAAAAGAGCATGAAATAGGGAATGTATTAGATAAAAATTTAGACGAAAGCATAAGTTATGAAGATTTTAAATTTCTTATACAAAAGACCTTAGATATTCCTTTTAATAAAACCTTAAAAAATATGAATCGAGAAGAAACCATTAGTGCTTTAGTAGAAATATGGGCATATAAAATGGGAAAAGATTTAAATAAAGTTGTTGTTCCAAAAGAAAAGGTTTATCAAGACGTTATTGACAAAGAATATTATTGCAATATCATGATTGCTTATGAAAATGGATTAGCAAAAGGAAAGAAAGATTTTTTCTTTTTTCCAAAAGATAAGATCACTTATGGAGAAGTAGCCAAAATTATTTGCAGAATAAAAGAAGACCTCAAAAAGGAAAATGAAGGAAAAATAAATGGCTCTCTTGAGACTAAAGGAAATTGTCAAGTGAAAGAAAATAAAGTCACATTTGATTTTGAACTTTATAATGGCCATGGCTATACAATAGATATAGCATTTCCTTCTTCGCAAGAATATGAACTGGTCATTTTAAATGAAAGTGGAAAAGAAGTACATCGATATTCTGATGGAAAAATGTTCACTCAAGCAATTATTGTTAAAAGTATAGCTCCTGGTGAAAGTCTAAAGTATACTTATGTATGGGATAAGATCAACAAAGAAGGAAACCTTGCAAAAAAA
>SWCA01005180.1_pt1 | contig 53047 bp, 61 predicted proteins | sample 4692961 | NCBI WGS metagenome assembly SWCA01 (sample SAMN10267275, study PRJNA491770) | bioreactor metagenome | isolation source: DHS bioreactor inoculated with | place: Japan: off Shimokita Peninsula | reverse complement strand
AAACCAATATAGACATTTTTTTATATATAGAGAACTTTATTTTCACACCAATTCAAAAAAATTTCAAAGTCTGCAAAAGATAAATTAATGGTAGCTGTATTGATATTCGGATGAAAATTGATTGTATTTGAATGAGTAAGATCCTTATCGAGTAGAAATACTACTTCTTTATTTTCATCATTGATTAATCCAAAGGGAGAAACCGATCCAGGGGTAAGACCTAAATATTTATACAATCTATCAGGGGAAGCAAAACTCAAACTTGTTTCTCCTATTTTTTTACAAAGGCTTTTTAAATCTGCTGGCTTTGTTTCTTCTAAAGTAAAAAGATAGTGCTTATTTCCTTTCTTATTTCGAAGAAATAAATTTTTGCAATGGATACCAGGAATATCACTGCAAAACTTTTGTGCTTCTTCTACTGTGAAAACAGCAGGATGCTCGTGTACTATATAAGAAATGTTTAGGTTATTTAAGCAATGATACACTTTTTGTTTTTCATCACCATTCATTTTTATCCCTCCTTACAAAATAAGGTGATTTTAAATGAGTATATCATAAAATAAAATTCTTTGTTAGAAGAAAGAGAAAAAATTGCATTTTTGATAAAAGATTGACAGTTATTCATAACAAGGGTAGCATAGAAGTATGAATATATATACATAAACAAAGGGGGATTATTTATGGGAATATATCTAGATAATGCTGCAACTTCTTTTCCAAAACCAGAAAAAGTAGCTAAGGCAGTATATGAATATATACAATATAATGGTGCTACTGCTGGAAGAGGAGCTTATGAAAAAGCCATGGCATCAGATCAATTAATTTATGAAACGAGAAAAGAAATTTGTAAGTTATTTAATCATGATAATCCAAGGAGTGTGATTTTTACCAGTAATGTGACAGAATCCCTTAACACTATAATTAGGGGAATCATAAAAGAAGGAGATCATGTAATTACTAGTTCTCTTGAACACAATGCAGTATGGAGATGCCTGAAAACACTGGAGAGAGATAAAAATATAAGTATTTCAACCGTTCCTTGTAGTATAAAAGGATATACAAATCCTGAAGAAGTTGAAAAATATATACAAGATAATACAGCGCTTATTGTGTTTAATCATGCATCCAATGTTTTAGGAACTTTGCAGCCCATAGAAGAAATAGGGGCAATTGCAAGAAAATATAAAGTTCCATTTTTAGTGGATAGTGCTCAAACCGCAGGGGCTTATCCAATAGATATAAAAAAGGATAACATAGATATTCTTGCTTTTACAGGACACAAAAGTCTTTTAGGACCTATGGGAACAGGAGGATTTATACTCAATTGTGATAAAGAAGTAAGACCTTCAAAGGCAGGGGGGACGGGTGGAGATTCTAGTTATGAATATCAGCCAGAGTATCTTCCAAATAAATTTGAAACAGGAACACCAAATGTAGCAGGAATTATAGGACTTAAAGAAGGATTAACTTTTATTCAGGAGATAGGATTAGAAGCTATCATAAAAAAAGAAAAAGAAATAATAGAATATGCTTTAAAAAAATTAGAAGCAGTGGAGAATATCATAATTTATGGACCAAAAGATCCGGAAAAAATAGTCAATGTGATTTCTTTTAATTTAAAGGATATATCAGGTGAGGAAATTGCTTATATTTTAGATCAAGAATATGGTATTATGGTAAGAATAGGACTGCACTGTGCTCCAAGTGCGCATAAAATTATTGGCACAGAAAAAATAGGTACAGTAAGAATTGGAATAGGGTATTTTAATGAAAAAGAAGATATAGATAAGTTAATCAAAGCCCTTCATGAAATTAATAAAAAAGCAATAGCTTATTAATGAAAGGAAGGGATAACGTATGTATCTTGAAGAGATTAGAATTACATTTTTACAGTCCTGTGTTGCAGATAGCAAAAAAATAAGATTTAAAGCTAAATTTTCTAGAAATATAGAAGAAATGCTGCCGTATATAAATGCGGTTTTAAAGGATGGGATATATAACAAAAATGCAGTGAGTTTGACTTTTAAAAAGGAATTTAGAATTATTACCCTGCATAAAGATATATTAGCTGTATCTAAAGCAGTAAATGAAACAGATGCATATGAAATTATAGATATAGTAAAGGATTTAGTAAATGATATCTATGAAAAAAAAGATAGAATTGAACCCTTATATGAGATGCGATCCAAACCAAATGCTTTAGAAGTATATCATCATCTTCCAAAATTAAACTGTAAAAAATGTGGAGAAGCAACTTGCCTAGCTTTTGCATCTAAATTAGTTATGGGACAGCAAAATATGAAAAGATGTTCTTCTTTGTATGAAAGTCAAAACAAGGGGCATTTAGAGTGGATGGAAGAATTTGTACAAGTATTTGGATAGTAAAGACTTATAATTTTGCATAAATATAGAAAGACTATCATCAAGAAGCAGTGCAAAGGAATACACTGAAAATAAGAAAATATTTTTGATAGGTGATGAGATGAGAGGATTAATACTAGAAGGTGGAGGATCAAGAGGTGCATATCAAATAGGGGCATATAGAGCATTAAAAGAGTTAGGACTGGATTTTCAGGGAATAGCAGGAACTTCTGTAGGGGCTTTGAACGGAGCCTTTATACTACAAGATGAATTTGAAAAAGCACAGGAGATTTGGACGACGATTACACCCGAAAAGGTTATCCATATAGAAAAAAAAATTTTTGAAGAAATAAAAGATATTGATATTAATTCTCAAAATTTTAATATGATCTTGAAACTTTTATCCACCGCTTTAGATAATAGGGGGTTTGATGTAACGCCTTTGAGAAATATATTAATGGAAAATATCGATGAAAATAAAATACGAGATGCAAAAAAAGATTTTGGATTGGTTACGGTCTCCTTAAGAGGATTAAAACCAGAAAAATTGTTTTTAGAAGATATACCAGAGAAAATGCTAGTAGATTATTTGCTAGCTAGTGCAAGATTACCTATATTTAAACTAGAAAAATTGAATGGGAAATTATATGTAGATGGTGGATTTTATGATAATCTTCCGATAAGACTTTTAAAAGACAAGGGATATGATGAATTAATAGTGATTAGGTTGTATGGAATAGGTAGAACAAGAAGAGTAAACACAAAAGGAATGAATATAATTTATATAAATCCATCAGATGAATTAGGAGGAACCCTGAATTTTACTTCTAAACAAAGCGAAAAAAATATTACGTTAGGATATTATGATGCATTAAAGGCTTTGAAGCAATTTGAAGGAAATAGCTATTATATTTATCCAGATCACATATTTGATGAAGCATTTTTCTTTCATCTAATTTTAAATTTAAGAGCAGAAACTATATTAAAAATAGGTTATAAATTAGGCATAAAAGGTGAAAACTATTTAAGGCTATTAATTGAAAAAATAATACCCAAACTTGGGGAATTGTTAGAACTAAAAAAGGATTTTACCTATAAAGAACTAGTTTTTGAAATCTATGAACGAAAATTGAAGGAATTAGGAATAGAAAGGTTAAAGCCTTACAGATTTCAAGATATATTTTATTTTATTAATAAAACCCACAAAGAAGAAAGTGAAAATATAGGTGTATTAGAAGCAAATTTAAAGATCATAAAACCAATAAAAGAAAAGCTAGCAAAAAGTATTATAGGAGATATTTTACTAGATATAAAGAATAGAGGGAATTAATGTAGGGAAAAAATGAGGTCGGATATTGACAATAGATATAATATTTTGTAAAATTAAAGGTAGTCTGGATAACACTTTCCTGGAGGATACAATGAGGAAATATGTAGTGAAAAAGATATTGAGCAATAATGTATTGCTTGTAGGTGAAAATGAAAAAGAATATATACTAGTAGGTAAAGGTGTTGGATTTGCTAAAAAGAAAGATATGATCCTAGAAGATTTAGAAAATGTAGAAAATACATTTATTTCTTTATCCGGTTTAGATAAATATCAATATGAGGATTTGTTATCTAAAGTAGATGAAAAAATCGTTGCCATTACCGAGGAAATAATAGGTATGGCTTCTAAAGAGTTAGGAGAAACATTAAATCCTCATATACATACTGGTCTCATTGACCATGTGAATTTTGCTATTAAAAGACTGGAAGAAGGAATAGAAATTGTAAATCCTTTTTTAATGGAAACGAAAATTATGTATCCAAAGGAATTTTCTATAGCAGAAAAAAGTGTGAATCTTTTAAAAGAAAGATTGAATATAAAGATACCAGATGCTGAAATTGGATTTATTGCATTTCATATTCACGGGGGAAGAAGTGACAAAAGTAAAGCTTCTGCACTAAAGAATACCAAATTAGTAAACCAGGTAGTAAGATACATGGAAAATAAATTAGAGATTAGATTAAAAGAAAATTCTTTAGATTATACTAGATTTATTGCGCATTTAATGGGAGTAATAGATCGTGTAGAGAATAAGAAATATTTAAAAAATATATTACTACCAAAGTTAAAAGAAGAATTTGGTTTTGAATATAAAATTGCTTATGATATTTCAAAGATGATTGAGAAGGAATTAAATGTAAAGGTACCAGAAGATGAAATTGGATATATCATGCTTCATCTTTATAAATTAAATAATTTAAAAGATAGATAACCGAATTAGCGTGTTACTGATGATCAGGCATGAGCTAAAGGTTTAATGGGGGGCTTACTGTATATTTTAGTAAGTTTATTTCTCATGACCTTTGGTTCATGCTTTTCTAATTTTTAGAAAAAGGAGGAGAAAATGAAAAAATCAAAAAATAAAATCTTCTCTGCTTCACAAAAAATCGGAAAATCTTTGATGTTACCAGTTTCTGTCCTTCCAGCAGCAGGTTTAATGATTGCTTTTTCAAGAGTAATAGAGCAGCTTGCAGGAGGATCAGAAAATATAGCATCGAATATTATATTAAATGCCTTGATTCAAATACTATTTAAAGGTGGACTTGCGGTATTTGAAAATTTACCCTTAATATTTGCAATAGGTGTTGCAATCGGATTTACTGGAGGAGAAGCTGTTGCAGGACTTGCATCTGTAGTGGGATATGTAGTATTCTTGAAAGTCTTAGGGATCATGTCCCATATAGAGCATCTAAAAACGCAAATCAATATGGGCGTATTTAGTGGTATTATTATTGGACTCATTGCAGCCCTAATTTACAATAAATACTTTAAGACGAAATTACATCCAATATTAGGATTTTTTGAAGGAAAGCGATTGGTACCCATATTGATGGTGATTATATCTTGTATTTTAGGAATCTTATTTGGAATTTTGTGGCCTCCTATTCAAAATGGAATTAACCATTTGGGACAACTAGCCATAAATGCTCAAATTGGAGAAATAAAGCTTGGGGGAGCAATATATGCATTTGGTAATAGGGCTTTAATTCCCATAGGATTGCACCATGTATTTAAGACTCCCTTTACTACCCAATTTGGTGAATACATAAATCCAATAACAGGTGAAAAATTTATTGGAGAAGTAGCTAGATTCTTTGCAGGAGATCCAAGTGCAGGAAATATTACTGCAGCAGAATATCCATTGAAATTATTTGGACTTCCAGCAGCAGCACTTGCAATATATTCAACAGCTAATCCAGAAAAGAAAAAAGCTATTGGAGGAATAATGCTTAGTGCATCTTTGACTTCTATCATAACCGGTATTACAGAGCCTATTGAGTTTGCATTTTTGTTTGTAGCGCCAATACTCTATTTAACCCATGTGATTTTAGCATTTGTAGGAGGACTACTCATCAATATGGCAGGAGTAAGATTGTCTGAGACCTTTACATCTTCTTTGATAGACTATTTTGTGAGTATAGCAACAGGAAATGCTGGTAACCCAATCCTATTACTACCAATAGGCATTCTTATATTTGGATTATATTTTATATCTTTTTATTTTCTAATTATAAAATTCAATCTACCAACTCCAGGTAGAGAGGTAGATTTTGAAATAGAAAATAATATTTCTGCTTCTAAAAAAGCAAAAAAAATACTAAGTGCTTTAGGAGAGGCAGGTAACATTAAAGATATTGATGCATGTATAACAAGACTCAGAGTAGAATTAAAAAACCCTTCCTTAATTAAAAAAGAAAGACTAAAAACTTTAGGTGCTTCTGGTGTAATGGATGCCGGAGGAGGAATAATACAAGTTATATTTGGAACAGAAGCTGAATTTTTAAAAGATGAAATAAAAGAAATGATTGCTAGTAGAGAAAGTGATTATAATAAAGAAAAGAAAAAAGAAATAGAAGGCATTTGTTTAAAAGCTCCTTTAAGTGGAGCGATAATAGACTTAATAAATGTTCCAGATGATGTATTTGCGCAAAGAATTCTAGGAGATGGAATTGCCATTGATCCTGTAGAAGGAATCGTATATTCTCCTGTAGATGGAAAAATAGAGCAGTTATTTAGCACAAAGCATGCTGTGGCAATTAGTACAGAAGATGAAGTAGAGATATTAATACACATTGGAATAGATACCGTTAAGATGAATGGAAAAGGCTTCAATGCTTTTGTATCCCAAGGAGATACAGTAAAAGCTGGAGATAAATTGATTGAATTTGATTTAGATTTCATTAAAGAAAAGGCTAAATCAAGTATATCCCCTATATTAATTACTAATGTAGGAGGAATAAAAAGCTTTGAAGTGGTCAGTAAAAAAAATATTCATGCTAAAGAAAATTTAATTATTGTGAAAAAATAAAGGAGGATTTTAAAATGGAAAAGAAAGTAGTAATAAAAAATGAGAGTGGATTACATGCTAGACCAGCAGGATTATTAGTAAAGAAGGCTTCAGAATTTAAATCAGATATAGAAATAGAATTTAATGGAAAAAAAATAAATGGAAAATCCATCATGGGAATTATGAGTCTAGGATTAGACAAAAATAGTGAAATAAAAATTATTGCAAATGGAGACGATGCGGAGGGTGCAGTAAATGCATTAGCAGAGCTTATTGAAAGTGGTTTTGGAGAAATATAGAAGGGAGAAGAAAATATGTTTAAAGGTACGAGTGCATCTCCTGGTATCGCAATAGGAAAAGCATTGCTTATTGAGCACGGGGAGATAACGATAGAAAGGAAAGACATAGAAAATGCAGATTTAGAGGAAAAACGTTTTTTAGATGCAATAGAAAAATCGAAGAAGGAATTAATCAAAATTAAAGAAAAAGCATTAAAAGAACTTGGAGAAGATAAAGCACAAATCTTTGAAGCACATATTATGGTGTTAGAAGACCCAGAACTGATAGGAAGTGCAGTAAATAAAATAAAAGAAGAAAAAGTAAATGCAGAATATGCATTTAAAGAAGTAAGAGATATGTTTTTAAGTATATTTGAAGCCATGGATAATGAATATATGAAAGAAAGAGCAGTAGATATAAAAGACGTATCCAATAGAGTACTTAGACATCTTTTAGGAATAAAGTTTGTTGATTTGTCTGCTTTGGAAGAAGAAGTAGTATTAGTAGCACATGATTTAACTCCGTCGGATACTGCAACGATGAATAAAGAAAAAGTTTTAGGATTTTTAACAAATATTGGAGGAAGAACTTCTCATACTGCTATAATGGCAAGAACACTAGAAATACCAGCAGTAGTAGGATTAAAAGATATAACAGAGAAAATAAAAGATGAAGATTTTGTAATATTCAATGGAGATACTGGAGAAGTAATACTGAATCCACAGGAAAAAATAATTGAAGAATACAAGACGTTAAAAGAAAAATTTGAAAACGAAAGAAAAGCCTTACAAGCTTTAAAAGGAGAAGAAAGTAAAACTTTAGATAAAAGACATGTAGAACTTGCAGGAAATATAGGAACACCAAAAGATATAGAAGGATTACTTAAAAATGACGCAGAAGGAGTAGGCCTTTATAGAACAGAATTTTTATATATGGATAGAGAAAATTTTCCAAGTGAAGAAGAACAATTCCAATCCTATAAGGCGGTACTAGAAGCCATGAGTCCAAAGCCTATTGTCATTAGAACTTTAGATATTGGTGGAGATAAGGAACTTTCTTACTTAAAGATGGATAAAGAAATGAATCCATTCCTAGGATATAGAGCAATAAGACTTTGCTTAGATAGAAAAGATATATTTAAAACCCAGCTAAGAGCATTATTAAGAGCAAGTGTATATGGAAATCTAAGAATTATGTTTCCTATGATTTCTTCTCTTGAAGAATTATTAGGTGCAAAAGAAATTTTAGAAGAAGTAAAAAATCAATTAAAAACTGAAAATATTCTTTTCTCTGATAAAATAGAAGTAGGAATGATGATTGAAGTTCCATCAGCAGCTGTAATATCAGATGTTTTGGCAAAACATGTAGATTTCTTCAGTATTGGAACCAATGACCTTATTCAATATACCTGTGCGGTAGATAGAATGAATGAAAAAATACACAATTTATATAACCAATTTAATCCTGCTGTACTGAGATTAATAAAATTAGTAATTGATAATGGTCATAAGGAAGGAAAATGGGTAGGAATGTGTGGAGAATCAGCTGGAGATAAGAAAATGATTCCAATTCTTTTGGGAATGGGACTGGATGAATTTAGTATGAGCCCCATCTCTATTCTTCCAGCAAGAAAGCTTATCACTTCCTTAAAGTATGAAGAAATGAAAAAATTGGCCAAGGAAGTTCTAGCGTTAGGAACTGCAAAAGAAATAGAAGGGCATATGGAAAAAGCATTTTCTTAAAAAAAAATAGTGTGATTTATTTGAAAATTTCCCATATTAAAAAAATATGGGAAATTTCATATTGACAATATTCTGAATTGATATTATAATCTTAAAAAAACATTACATAAATTCCATGAATAGAAGAAGTAAGCAATGCATGAAGTTATAGAGAGTCGGGGATGGTGGAATCCGGATATGAATTGGTTGCTGAATGGGTCTATGAGAAGCGGTGTGAAATCATAAGAGAGTACCACTTGCCGTGGGTCTCACGTTATAGAGACAAAGTATCGAAGTAGGTTAATCTATTTCCGTACTTGAAAGAGAGAGATAGTAGAAATACTATTTTAAATGGGTGGCAACGCGGAATATAAACATTTCGTCCTATATAGTAGGATGAAGTGTTTTTTTATTTTCTACACAATTTACCAGTTTAAGATAGTTTTACATCTAATCAGGGTGGCAGCGCGGAATGTAAAGCATTTCGTCCCTAAATATAGGGATGAAATGCTTTTTTTTATTTTATATACAAGGGGTGAGAAAATGATTTATCCAAATTATGAAAAGTTTAAAGAAGAAAGTAAAAGTTCAAAAATGGTTCCTATCTGTATGGAAGTAAAAGGGGATATGGATACACCCATTACTTTGTTTAGAAAGCTTTGTAAAAACAAGAACAGTTATCTTTTAGAAAGCATGGAAGGAGGAAACAAATGGGGAAGGTATTCTTTTATTGGGAGAAATCCATTTATTATAATCAAAAGTTATAAGAACAAGGTGATGATAGAAAAAGGAAAAGAAGTTTCTCAAGAGGAAGGAAATCCATTAGAAATTATAAAAAAACTTATAAATGAGTACAAGATGGCTAAAACGAAAGATATGCCTGATTTTATTGGGGGAGCAGTTGGTTTCATAGGATATGACATAATAAGAAATTATGAGAAATTAAGAAATATAAATGAGGATGATATAACATTACCAGATGTACATCTTTTGTTGACAGAAGAAGTGATTGTTTATGACCATATAAAACAAAAAATAAACATTATTGTAAACATGAAAATAGATTCTAGTATAAAAAGATCCTATGAAAATGGAATAAATAGATTAAGAGAAATAAAAAGAGAAATAGAAGAAAATAATTTGGAAACAGAGAATGAAGCAGAAGAAAATATAGAAAAAACAATCTATTCTAGTAATGAAACAAAAGAAGAATTTATGAAAAAGGTTTTGAAAGCTAAAGAATATATCAGAAATGGAGATATATTTCAAGTAGTTTTATCACAAAGATTAGCCATAAAAACAAAGATAGGTCCTTTTAATGCATATAGAGCATTAAGAAGTCTTAATCCTTCTCCCTATATGTTTTATATAGATTTTGGAGAATATCATTTGGTTGGATCGTCACCAGAATTATTAGTGAAAGTACAAGGAGAAGCTATTGAGACGTGCCCTATAGCAGGAACAAGGCCAAGAGGAGAAAATATGGAAGAAGATGAAAAGTATGAAAAGGGATTATTAAAGGATGAAAAGGAAAAAGCAGAACATTTAATGTTGGTGGATTTAGCAAGAAATGATATTGGAAAAATATCAAAGTTTGGAACAGTAAGGGTAAATCAATTTATGGAAGTACAAAAATATTCACATGTAATGCATATTGTATCAAGTGTACAAGGAAAAATGAAAGAGAAATATGATATGTATGATGCTTTAATTGCCTGTCAACCTGCTGGAACGGTATCTGGTGCTCCGAAAGTAAGGGCTATGGAAATTATTGATGAACTTGAAAAAAACAAAAGAGGTATATATGCAGGAGCAATTGGTTATCTAGGGTTCGATGGAAATATGGATATGTGCATAGCCATAAGAACAATTGTTTTTAAAGAGGAAACTGCTTATATACAAGTAGGGGCTGGAATTGTTGCAGATTCTCATCCGGAAAAGGAATATATAGAAACATTAAGAAAAGCAAAAGCACTTATAAAGACCATAAAAAAAGTTGAGGAGGGAGAGGTTTGATTCTAATAATAGATAATTATGATTCTTTTACCTACAATTTATATCAATATATTGGAGAAATAGATCCAAATGTTAAAGTATTTAGAAATGATGCAATTACAATAGAAGAAATGATGAAAATGAATATTAAGTATATGGTAATTTCGCCAGGTCCTGGATTTCCAAAAGATTCAGGAATATCAAAAGAGGTTATTAAAAGATTTGGAAAATATATTCCTATACTGGGTGTATGTCTAGGGCATCAAGGGATTGGAGAAGTATTTGGAGGAAAAATAGTCCATGGAAAACAAATGATTCATGGAAAAACTTCTATAATTAAACATAATGAAAAGGATTTGTTTAAAGGAATTCAGAATCCACTGAAAGTAACAAGGTACCACTCTTTAGTTGTAGAAAGAAAGTCCATTCCAGATGAATTGATGATAACAGCAGAAAGTCTAGATGGAGAGATTATGGGATTAAGGCATAAAGAATATCCTATATTTGGAGTACAATTTCATCCAGAAGCTATTGCAACACAAGATGGAAAGAAGATATTAAGCAATTTTTTAACTTTATAGATAGGAGGAAGATAAATTGATAAAGGAAGCAATTGATAAATTGGTAAAGAATGAGAATTTGAATGAATCTCAAATGATGGAGGTTATGGGTGAGATTATGGAAGGAAAAACAACATCGGCACAAATAGGATCTTTTCTAACGGCACTCAGAATAAAAGGAGAAACCATAGAAGAAATCATAGGGAGCGCTAAGGTAATGAGAGATAAATCTTTACAGGTAAAAATAAATAAAGGATATGCTATTGATACCTGTGGAACAGGCGGAGATAGGGCTAATACATTTAACATTTCTACTATAGTAGCATTTATTGCTTGTGCCTGTGGAGTTACTGTTGTAAAGCATGGAAATAGATCTATTTCTAGCAAATGTGGAAGTGCAGATGTGTTGGAGTTATTAGGAGTAAATATTGATTTAAACACGAGTGAAGTAAAAAGATGTGTGAAAGAGATTGATATAGGATTTATGTTTGCACCTAATTTCCATAAAGCAATGAAACATGTAATAATGCCAAGAAGAGAACTGGGAATAAGAACAATATTTAATATTCTTGGTCCATTAACAAGTCCTGCTAGAGTAAATGGACAGGTACTTGGGGTATTTGATGAAAAGCTTACAGAGGTTTTAGCTTTAGCTTTAAAAGAACTTGAGGTTGAAAGAGCTATGGTTGTACATGGATTGGATGGATTAGATGAAATTACAACAACTACAAAAACAAAAATAACAGAGTTAAAAAATAATGTTATAAATACCTATTATATTGATCCAATGGATTTTAATATACCTTTAGGGAAGAAAGAGGAATTATTAGGGGGAGAAGCAAGGAAAAATGCAGATATTATGCTCAAAATATTGACAGGGGAAAAAAGTGTAAAGCGAAATATCGTATTGTTAAATGCAGGAGCTGCTATATATGTTGGAAAACAAGCAAATTCTATAGAGGAAGGAATTGATAAGGCAAAAGAAGTATTAGACAATGGTCTTGCATTAAAAAAATTAAATCAGCTTGTTACATTAAGTCAGGAGATGAAAAAGTGATTTTAGATAAAATTGTAAATTATAAAATAAAAAAAGTGGAAGAAGAAAAGCAAATTATTAGTATGAATGAAATTATTTCTAAGTTAGATATCATCAGTAAAGTAAGGACTTTTGAGAAAGCCATGGCAAGAAAGAATGAATTAAATATTATAGCAGAGGTGAAGAAGGCATCTCCTTCAAAAGGCGTTATTAAAGAAGATTTTGATCCCCTTGATATAGCAAAAGAATATGAAAAAAATAAGGTGAATGCTATATCCGTATTAACAGAAGATAAATTTTTTCAAGGAAAGAAAAAATACTTAAGAGAAATAAAAAAAATAACATCCCTTCCCATTTTGAGAAAAGATTTTATAATCGATGAATATCAAATTTATCAATCCAAGGTCTTAGGAGCAAATGCAATACTTTTAATTGTAGCCATTTTATCTGAAGATGCAATCATAAAGTTTCAAAATATAGCAAAAGAAATAGGACTTGACTGCATAGTAGAAGTACATGATGAAGTAGAATTAGATATAGCATTAAATGCACAAGCAAAGATAATTGGAATAAACAATAGAAATTTAAAAAACTTTGAAACGGATATAAAAACAACAGAAGCCTTAATAAAAAAAATACCAAAAGAGAAGATCATAATAAGTGAAAGCGGGATAAACACAAGAAAAGATATGAGATTTCTTGAAGACTTAGGCATAAATGGTGTACTCATAGGAGAAAGCTTAATGGGATCAAAATCTATAAAAGAAAAATTAAAAGAACTTAGAGGGTGATAAATTGACCAATGTGAAAATATGTGGACTGAAAAGAGAAGAAGATATTTTATATGTAAATGAATTAAAGCCAGATTATGTTGGATTTGTATTTGCAAAAAGCAGTAGGCAAATAGATATGCATAAAGGAAAAAAACTAACAGATATTTTGGATAAAGATATAAAAAGAGTAGGCGTTTTTTTAAATCATTCAGCAGATGAGGTGAATGAAATAGCAGCATACTGTCAGCTAGATATCCTTCAATTTCATGGACAGGAAAGCCCCTTGTATTGTAAATCCTTTAATTATCAGATATGGAAAGCCTTTAGGATAAAAGATGAAAAGAGTGTACAAGAATTAGAAGCATACAATGTAGATGGATTTTTATTGGATACTTTTGTGAAAGGACACTATGGAGGAACAGGAAAGGTATTTAATTGGAGCATGGTATCAAATGTAAATAAAAGTAAATTTACTATTTTAGCAGGAGGACTTCAATCGGAGAATATAAAAAAAGCCATAGAAAGGGTAAAACCACAGGTGGTAGATTTAAGTAGTGGTGTAGAAGTAAATGGAGTGAAAAATTTTGAAAAAATAAGAAAAATTATAGAAATAGTGAGGGGATAAAAATGCATAAAGTAGATATACCAAAAAGATTTGGACAGTTTGGAGGACAATTTGTACCAGAAACCTTAATGAATGCTTTAATAGAGCTAGAAGAAGAATATATAAAAGCAAAAAATGATGAAAATTTCCAAAAGGAATATGAATATTATGTGAAAGAGTATTCAGGAAGACCTACACCTTTATATTTTGCAGAAAATCTAACAGAAAAACTAGGGGGAGGAAAGATATATTTAAAAAGAGAAGATTTAAATCATACAGGAGCACATAAAATTAATAATGTTATTGGGCAGGTGCTATTAGCAAAAAGAATGGGGAAAAAACGTATTATAGCAGAAACAGGAGCAGGGCAGCACGGTGTTGCAACGGCTACAATATGTGCCATGTTTGAATTGAAATGTGAAGTATACATGGGAGAAGAAGATATACAAAGACAATCTTTAAATGTATTTAAAATGAGATTATTAGGTACAAAAGTGAACAGCGTAACTTCGGGGACAGGAACCCTAAAGGATGCTACAAATGAAGCCATTAGAGATTGGGTTACCAATGTGGAAAATACATTTTATGTGATAGGTTCTGTTGTAGGACCCCATCCCTATCCCACTATGGTAAGAGATTTTCAAAGAATTATTGGGGATGAGGTAAAAAAGCAAATATTAGAAAAAGAAGGAAAAAATCCAGATTATTTAATTGCCTGTGTAGGAGGAGGAAGCAATGCCATGGGTTTATTTTATCCATTTGCAAAGGATAAAGATGTAAAAATATATGGGGTGGAAGCAGGAGGACTTGGAATAAATACAGATAAACATGCAGCTACAATAAGTAAAGGATCTATTGGAGTAATACATGGAATGATGACCTATTTATTACAAGATGAATATGGTCAAATTACACCAGTACACTCTATATCCGCTGGACTAGATTATCCAGGAATAGGCCCAGAACATGCATATTATCATTCTATTGGTAGAGTGAAATATGAAGTGATAAATGATGATGAAGCAGTAAATGCATTTCAATATTTAACAAAAGTAGAAGGGATTATTCCAGCACTTGAAAGCGCTCATGCAGTAGCGTATTTAATGAAATTAGCACCCAATACAAAAAAAGAGGATATAATCATCGTGAACTTATCCGGAAGAGGAGATAAGGACATAAATACTATATTAAGTGTGATAGAGGGGGAATAAAAAATGGAAAGTAGAATAAGCAAAAAATTAAGGATATTAAAAGAAAAAAAAGAAAAAGCACTCATTACTTATGTAACCAGTGGAGATCCTGATTTAGATATTACAGTAAATTTGTTTTTTAAAATGGAGGAAGCCGGTGCAGATATAATAGAACTGGGAATTCCATATTCAGATCCCTTAGCAGATGGGCCTATTATACAAAGGGCATCTCAAAGAGCGTTAAAGGAAGGAACAAATATTGATTCTGTTTTTAACGTGGTCTTAAAAATAAGGAAAAAATCACAGACCCCTATTGCTGTATTAGTATACTTCAATTCTATTTATAAATATGGAATAGACAAATTTTTGAATAATTGCAGAAAATGTGGAATTGATGGACTGATTATTCCAGATTTACCAGTGGAAGAAAGGAAGGAATTAAGTGGGTTAATGAAGGACTATCCCATCGATTTAATACCCATTGTTGCGCCTACATCAGAAGATCGGATAAAAGAGATTGTTTCAAATGCACAAGGATTTGTTTATTGTATTTCATCAACAGGAGTAACTGGAATGAGAGAAAGCTTTGAAGACAACTTGTCAGAATTTATGGATAAATTTAGAAAATATACGGATACTCCTTTAGCCATTGGGTTTGGTATAGGAGATGAAAAAGCAATAAAAAATTTGAAGGACTTATCCGATGGGCTAATTGTTGGTAGCGCTATTATTAAAAAAGTAGAAGAGGGAATAGAAGCTGGGGGAATAGAAGAGAGGGTTTTTCTATTTGTAAAAAAATTACATGAAGCATTAAGCTAGTTAAAATAATGATTTTGGTTAAAGATTTAAAAAATTATGAATGGATGTTTTTTAGGGGGATGGGAGGAATTTAATATGATATAATAGACCTTAAATGATGATTTTCTGGTGGTGAAAAAATGAATAAATATCTATATATAGGAGTTTCAAATAGTGGGAAAACGAGTATATTAAAAGAAAAATATGAGTGGATGATACAAGAAGGAATAGATGAAAGTAAAATAATGGTATTCATAAACAGTAAATCTCAAAGTAGTATTTGGGAAGATGTGGAAGCGAATACTTTTTATAAAATCATTAGAAATCATATACTCCTATTTTGGCCATTAGTAGAAGAAAAGATTAAAAGTGGAAAAAATATTCCTAAGTTTTTGGAGATGGAAATAAGTGAATATTTATTGAATAAGTTAGTAGACAAGTATAGAGAAAATGGAAGGTTTCTAGATATACACATATCTAGTGCTGTACTCTCTTCCGATATACTAAATAATATAGCAAAACTTTCTTTAAATTCTATACCTTTTAATGATATAGAAAAGTTATTAAATCGTTTTTTATATGAAGATTTATTAGTAAAGGATAATATTTTGTCCATAAAAAATATCATTCATGTATTTATAAGTCGAAATATTAGTGAAGGCGTATTAAACTTTAGTTTAGCGTGTTATTTGTATGACAAATACATTTTAAATCATCCTTTATACAAAGAATATCTAAAAAGAAATATTGAATATCTAGTTGTAGATGATCTACAAGAAAAAACTTTTTTAGAAGTAAAATTTATAGAAAAATTATTGGAAATAGTAAAAGAGGCGCATCTGGCTTATAATATAGATGGACCCATAACAAGGATATTAGGCTGTGATGAAACTTCTATTAAAGAAAAGATATTTCCTAAATGCAGTATAGTAAAAGTAGATAGAAAAAAAATGATAGAAAAAGAAAAAATAAAGACAAAGAATACTACCTTAAGAAGTGAAATGATTGTAAAAATAGGAGATAAAATAAAAAGGTTAATAGAAGAGGGATATAAAAAAGAGGAAATTGATATTGTAGGTCCTTTTATAGATCCTATTTTAGAAAATAGATTGAAAAAAGAAATGGAGAAAAGAGGATTATATTTAAAGATAATGAGTAGAGGAGGAACCCTTACAGACAATCCTTTTATAAATGGATTAATTACCATCTGTTTGCTAGTACATATTAATTGGGGTATACTTCCTAATAAAGATGCCATAGCAAAGACCCTTTCTTTGATTTTAAATATAGATATGATTAGAGCACGATATTTAACGAAAGAGATAACAAGAAAAGAACCTTATGAACTACCTTCTGCTCATGAAATAGAAGGAGAATACATGGAGAAAGAAGATTTACAAAAATATGAAGTTTTGAGAAGTTGGATTTATGAACACAGAAAAGTAGAACTAGATATGGACTTATTTTTGAAAAAATTATTTTTAGATATTCTTCTTCCTTTAGAAGTAGATAAAGAAAATTTAAATGCATGTCATTATTTAATTCATCTTTCTAAAGAATTTTTAGAATATGCAAGGGAAAATGAGAAATTAAAAATAGAAAAGAATAAAAATTTTGTAGATATGATTTTAAAGGGAATTAGAATGACCGGGAGAGATGAAAAAGAAGAGGAGGGAATAAAACTGTGGACACCCTACTCTTATCTGTTAAGCTCTAAAAAAAGTAAAGTTCAAATTTGGACAGATGCCACTTCTGATGTTTGGCATCAAGTAGGAATAAAAAGGTACTATAACCCGTTTATATTTCTAAAGGAAAATAGAAAAAAAATTTGGAATCTTGAAGAAGAAGAGAAATATAAAGATTTGCAAACCCATAGCATTTTAAAAAATTTATTAAGAAAAGCAGAAAAAGAAATATATATATTTGGGAGTGAATTTAATTCAAATGGATACGAGCAAAGAGGAGAAGTACTTAGATATTTAAATGAAATACAAGAAGGAGAACGTTTATATGAGATGGAGAGAAGGACAAATTGAAGTAATGGATTATGAAAAGGGAACCCTAGCGGTACCATCTGTTCCAGGTGCTGGAAAAACAACCGTGATTACTTCAAAAACGGCAGATTTAATAGAAAAAGGATTGAATAAAGGCGGAAAAATATTAATTGTGACTTTTACCAATAGTGCTGTATCCAATTTTAAAAATAAACTAAAGAAACTGTTAGAGGAAAAAGGGTTAGACCCTAATAAAGGATGGGAATGTAAAACCCTTCATTCTCTTGCTAATTATATCATAAGAGAAAGTCCTAAGGATGCACTTTTAGATGAAGATTTTCAGGTAATAGATGATATTGAAGCAACGGATATTATTCGAAATTACTTTTTTGAATTTAAGAAAAGGTATAAACATGTATTTGTAAAATATTTAAGCAATCCCCAAAATAATACCCAAGAGTACATGGAAAAAATAGAAAAAAAGTGGAATGATAAGTTTGTAGCGTTGACAAAAAACATGATTAGTTATCTTAAATCCAAAAATATAGATTACCTAAAAGCGCAAAACCTGCTTAAAAATCAGCTTCAAATAGACGATCTTTTAAAGATTATTCTCAATATATATGTTTTTTATGAAAAAGACCTCATAAAAAAAGGAAAAGTAGATTATGATGATATTATTATAAGCGCATTAAGGCTACTAAAAGAAAAAAAGGAGATTTTAGAAAAAATTCAAAGCCGATATACTTATATATTTGAAGATGAAGCCCAAGATTCTTCTCCTATGCAGGAAAATATATTGTTTTTGCTCGCTCAAAAACATAAAAATTTAGCAAGAGTAGGAGATCCTAATCAAGCGATTATGTCTACTTTTACCAATGCAGACCATAAGCTTTTTAGGAGATTTTGTGAAAGAGAAGATGTAAAAAAAATAGTAATACCTGTGTCTAGTAGGAATACTGTTCCTATATTGAATTTAGCAAACTATTTGGTGGAGTGGAGTAATAAAAAGGGAATTTCTTTAGATAAAGAAGAGGTGCTTGTAGAGCAGTATATTAAGCCTGTAGACAAAGAAGATCCCTATCAAAATCCAGTGATTGAAGATGTAGGGATATATACACAAGCTTATGAAAATGAAGAAATAGAAATAAAAGAAACAGTAAAAAAAATAAAAGAGGAAATTCATAAATATCCTAACAAAACATTTTCTTTGCTTCTTAGATACAACTTTAAAATAGAAAAGTATATGGACTTTTTTAAAAGAGAAAATATATCCTTTCAAGTAATCGATCGATATAGAGGAGAGTCTATAGCGGTTATAGAGAAAATTGGCAAAATAGTAGACTTTATTGCCAATCCAGAAAAGGAAAAACTCCTTTCTTTACTACCTCTTCTTACCAATGATGCTTTGAAAGAAGAAGACTTGGAGGAAATAAGAAAGCATCCTTTAGAAGAAATATTTTTTCCAAAGAATAAGAAGCTGTGTTTTTTTCATATGGAAGAGAATTTAAAAGAGATATTGGAGAAAATAAAAAACTTGTTTCAATACGCTATTGAAAAAATAGATACCTTTTTACTTCAAATAGGAGAAGAATTTCATTTTAATTTAGAAGAACGAACCATATTAGATTATATTGTTAGTACCTCGAAAAAACTCTCCTATGAAGATTCACATTTTACTTTAGAAAATTTAGCTAAAGAATTGTTAAGAAGCAAAAATTCTTTTAATTATTTTGCGTCTATGGTTTTCGAAAACAAAGGATATGAGCCGAAAAAGGGGTGTGTTACCATTACAACCTGCCATAAGGCGAAAGGATTAGAGTGGGATGTTGTATTTATACCTCATATGACTTATTCCGATTATCCAGGGAGATTCCAAGATAAATTTATAGGAGAACTGTACTATTTAAGAGATGAATATAAAAATATTGAGCCTTTATACAAAGCGAAAATAGATTATTTAATAGAAAATAAAAAAGTAGTAGATAGTACAAATAAGATGAAAAGAGAAACCTTATCTGAAACCTTAAAGCTTGTTTATGTGGCATTTACAAGAGCAAAAGAGAGACTTTTTATATCTACTAATGGAAAAGAATATTATAGAGCTATTTACTATAAGGTAGTGGAGGCATTTTTAGAAGGAGCAAAAGAATATGGATAAGTTAAGAAAAATGTATTTTAGCCAATCTGCCATGGAATTATTTGATACATGCAAACTTAAATTCAAGAAAATTTATTTAGAAAACATACATTGGTCGGATGAAGAGAGAAATTTTGGAAGCCTATTTCATTTACTCGCCCATCGATACTATCTAGGAATAGATGAAGTAATTGATAACAATAAAGAAGAATATGTCCTTTTAGAAAACTTAAAAAAGTTCTTAAAAAGAGATACTAATAGGAAACCAGAATATGTAATACGATATAAGGAAGAATCCTTTAGGCTATTAGCAAAAATGGATTTATTAGTAAAAGAGAAGGATACAATTATTCTATATGATTGGAAGACAAATAAATCTTCTTTCGAGGAAACAAAAATAAAAAATACCTATCAAACAAAAATTTATTTGCATAATGTAGTAGAAAAATTCAAAATATCTCCTAATAAGGTAAAGCTTATTTATTATAATCCAAGGTTAAATAAATTTTTAGAAATCAGTTATGATGAGAAAAAACATGAAAACTATAAATTAGAGCTTAAAAATAAAGTAATAGAGATACTAAAAGAAGAAAAATTTGATGAAAAAATAGGAAAGCATTGCAGTGTATGCCAATTTAATTCTATTTGTAATAAAAAGTGGATAACTATAGACGCTCTACTTGTTTAGTAGAGCGTTTTATATATAGGACCTTGTCTTGTAAGATTGCTCTCAATTAAAGCGATCTCTTTTACTTTAAAAGAAAGATTCTCTATAGGCATATCTTCAATTATTTTTAAATTGTACGGGGTCAGATTTACTTTTCTAGCAATAGTAATATGGGGTTTGAACTTTTTATTTTCTTTTTGAAAACCGAAGGAATATAATTGATCATTTAATTGATTTGCATGGTTTTCTATTTTTTGAATATCTCCACAAAGTCCTATCCATAAGAGCCCTTCTTCCCTTCTTTTAAAATAAGATATTTTACTTAATTTTAAATTTAAATTGAGATTCTTATACTGATTTAGTACATTTTTCAAATCTTTTATTTTTTTTTCTTCTGTTTCTCCTAAGAATTTTAAAGTCAAATGAATATTTTCTTTTTTAGTATAATTTCCAAGGATACCTTTTGAAATAAGTTTTTTCTCTGTATCATATATATATTCTGTTATTTCTTTAGAAGGGTGTATTCCAATGAATAACCTCATTTAAATCGCTCCTTTAGTTCGTTTATAAAATCTTTTACTATTTTAGCAGTGATTCCCCAGATAACATAATTTTTGTACTCATAAAATAATACATCATAATGTCCTTCTTTAAAGGTATAGCTTTTTCCTTGTGGAATCAATTTATAAGGAAAATCAGAGAAAGGAGTAATATTTACCTTTGTATCATAAATAGAAGGTTCTGTTTTTAGAAAAAAATCAACAGGAACCAAAAAAATATGATCCACTTCACTTTTATTAATCTTTATATTTTCGAAATTTTTAATTATTCCTAGAAATGGATGAATGATCATATTAAAAGGAGCAATAAAAGTATTTTGTTCGCATATAATATGAATATCGTCTTTCTTTAATCCTAGTTCTTCACAGGTTTCTCTTATAGCTGTTTCTTTTGGATTTTTATCTTCTTTTTCAAATTTACCTCCGGGAAAGGAAATTTCATTAGGTTGAAACTTTAGTTCTTTAGATCTCACTTGAAACAATATGTAAAGAAAATCATCTTTTTCCACTAAGGGAATTAAAACAGAAGATTTAAACATTTCATTGTGTCCATTTATATAAGATTTAAAATTCATAAAAGAATTTTTTATGTTCTCGATCATAAAAAATTTCCTCCAAACAGTTATTTTATTGTACTACATATATTATAATTATAATAAGAAAACTTTTTCCTATAAAATTAGAGAAGGATGATTCGAATGAAAAAATTAAAATATGCTCTATCGTTTTTTAAAAGAATAAATACATTATCTAGATTTATAAAAGATGAACGAGTATCTCATTTGAAAAAATTAAAGGTAATAGGTGCTTTATTTTTTGGTTTTTTATATTTTATATCTCCTCTTGACATTATTCCAGAAGTGATTTTAGGATTAGGAATAATAGATGATGGAGTCATACTCTTATATATATTAACCTTAATTAACGAAGAAATAGATGCTTACGAAAAAGAAAATAAGGATGAATATAAAGCTAAAAAAAGAGATAATGTGCTAGAAAATATAGACTATGAGATAAAAGATGAAAACTAAGGGAATTTATTTCTCTTAGTTTTTTCTAATCTATAGGATAAATTATTCGTTTAATAATAAAACTATGGGTATATAAATAGTATACTATATTATTTATTATATCCATAGTTCGTTAGAGAGAAAATCTATATATTTTATGAAAAATAAAAGTAAGAAAGAAGTAGAATATTTAATTTATACAAGAAAGGAGTGTTTTTATGAAAATTTATACCAAAACAGGAGATAAGGGAGAGACTTCTTTATATGATGGAACAAGGATAGAAAAAGATAGCTTAAGAGTAGAATCTTATGGAACTATTGATGAACTTAACTCTTATATAGGATTAGCTAGAAATTTTATACAAGATGAAGAAGTAAAAGATACTCTATTTAAAATACAAAAAAAATTATTTTTCGTAGCAGGAGAACTTGCAACAAAAAAAGAAAATACATTTAAAAATCCAATAAAAGAAAAGGATGTAGAAGATCTAGAAAGTATAATAGATGATTATTTGAAAAAGATAGATAAAGTAGATGCATTTATTGTTCCAGGAACATCAAAAGAAGCTGCTTTTCTTCATGTAGCAAGAACTATATGTAGAAGGGCAGAAAGACGAATATTAAGTCTTGCTAGAAAAGAAACAGTAAATGTTACATTGATAAAATATATAAATAGATTATCGGATACACTGTATGCATTAGGACGATATAGTGAAGGAGAGCTTATTTACATGGATTTTAATGCGAAATAGCGAATGATATGTAGAAATTACAACTAAACATTCACATCATTACCTTTATATGATATAATATTTATGGATAAAATAAGCAGAGGTGAGAATGATGTATAAAGTTACAGATGTGTTAATAAGTGAAGAAGATTTAAAAAATAAGGTGTATGAACTAGGCAAAAAAATAGAAAATGATTATAAAGGAGAAGAAGTCCTTCTTATAGGGGTTTTAAAAGGTGCTTGTGTATTCGTTTCTGATTTAATGAGAAATATGAATTTAGATGTATCTTTAGATTTTATGGCAGTTTCAAGCTACGGGATGTCAACAGAAAGTTCTGGAGTTGTAAAAATTTTAAAAGATTTAGATATAGATATTGAAAATAAAAATGTTTTAATTGTAGAGGACATAATTGATACAGGTCTTACTTTAAAATATTTATCTGAAAATCTAAAATCAAGAAATCCTAAATCTTTAAAAATATGTACACTTTTGGATAAACCTGAAAGAAGAAAATGTGCTCTTACTATAGATTATGTAGGATTTAAAATACCAGATTACTTTATCGTAGGGTATGGTATAGATTGTGGAGAAAAGTTTAGAAATTTACCTTATATAGGAATGGTAGAAGCATAAATATAATAAGCTTTTATCTGAAAATATAAAAAAATATTGCAAAAATAAATGAATTCATATATAATAAATACAAATATATGAAAAGGTTTTCGCACAATGGCGTGTGTTTATTAAGGCAATGGAGCTTGTATTAGGATATTTATGTCCAATACAAGCTTTTTTTATTACAATGTATACAAAAATAAAGTATAAAATTAATTTAAAAGAAGTGGAGGTGGCAAATTGGAAGAAACAAAACAAAGAATTATACAAGAGTATGTTCCAGGAAAACAAGTTACACTAGCACATTTAATAGCCAACCCACAAAAAAATATATATAAAAAGTTAGGATTAAGCGATGCAGTTTCTCATGCCATTGGAATACTAACTATTACACCTAGTGAAGCTGCTATTATAGCAGCAGATGTGGCGACAAAAGAAGCAGGGGTTGAAATCGGATTTATAGATAGATTTAGTGGATCTTTAGTAGTGACAGGAGATATAGCTAGTGTAGAGTCAGCTCTTTTAGGTGTTTTAAATACCCTTCAAAATATTTTGGGATTTTCTACCAATGAAATCACAAGATCGTAGGAGGAGTTTATGAAAAAAATAATGTTAATGGGGAAGACTGGATGTGGAAAAACAAGTTTAAATCAGCGATTGAATAATATAGAATGCAATTATAAAAAAACACAAGCCATGGATTATTGCGGATCTGTTTTAGATACACCAGGAGAATACATAGAAAATAAAAATTATTATAGCGCTCTTATTATCTCTTCTTATGAATGTGATATAATAGGTTTGGTTCAAAGTGTAGAAGAGGAAGAATGTATTTTTCCACCAAATTTTACATCTGTTTTTAACAAGGAAGTAATTGGAATTATAACAAAAATAGATTTGAAAGAGGACACTTCAAAAGCGGAAGAATATTTAAATACTGCGGGGGCAAACAAAATATTCAAAATAAGCGCTTTAAATAATGAAGGGATAGACATACTTAAACTATATCTAGAAGATTAATTTTATTTGGGGAGGAAAAAAATGAAAAAGAAAATAGTAATAGCCGATGATGAACCTATTACTAGGATGGATTTACATGAAATTCTTGTTGAAGCAGGCTACAATGTTGTAGGAGAAGCTTCAGATGGTTTTGATGCAATAGAACTTTGCAAAAGATATAAACCAGACTTAGTGCTAATGGATATAAAAATGCCCTTACTAGATGGACTAAAAGCGTCTAATATCATAATGAATGAAGGTTTAGCTGGATGTATTGTTCTTCTTACTGCATATAGTGGGAAGGAATTCATAGATCAAGCCAAAAATAGCGGGGTCATGGGATATATCGTAAAACCAATAGATGAAAAATCTCTTTTGCCAACTATAGAAATTGCATTAAGCAGACAAATGGAAATAAATGATATAAAAAAAGATATGAAAAATGCAAAGGATCAACTGGAAGCAAGAAAAAAAATTGAAAAAGCAAAAGGAATGTTAATGAAAAAAAATAATTATTCAGAAGAAGAAGCGTATAGTTTCATTAGAAAAGTTAGTATGGATAAACGCTGTTCTATGAGAGAAATAGCTGAAATAATCATTTTAAATGATTAGGCGGTGATGTGATGCTAAAAACGCTGTGTAAAAAGCATACGAATTTAAGAAATGAAGATATAGAAAAATTAAGTAGAATAGATGAAGTTCTTCCTATATTTAGTGAACTGGTAAAAGCGGATATTTTCATAGATTGTATGACAAGAGATCCCAACATGGCAGTGGTAGTAGGAGAGGCAAATCCAAATGGACCTTCTATGTACAGCCATAGTGTTATAGGAGAGATAGCTTATAGAAAGAATGAACCCGCTGTTTTAAGGACTTTAGAGACGGGTATGCCATCTAGAGATTTAAAAGCTGTAACACAAGAAAATATTCCTGTGAAGCAGTATGTAGTACCAATAAAAAATGATTTGGAAGAAGTAATTGGCGTGCTCATTATGGAAAAGGATGTAACGCAAGATTTAAATAATATGAAAAATATGGAAATATTGGCGGAAACAACAGAACAATTAACCCAAGCTTTATTAAGCAAGGATAGTGAAAAAAGCATAACTCATTATGTAAATGATGGAATCATTATCTTTAACGCATGTGGTGTTGCGATTTATGCAAATCCTGTAGCGGAAAAAATATATGAACAACTGGGGTATAAAGATTGTATAAGAGGGATGACTTTTGAAAATATCGCTTTAGATAAAAAATCCTTTACAACAATAATCGAGGAAAAATATATGGAGGATGTTGAGCTTACCATTGGAAATTTAAGCTTAAATATCAAATATTCTGCAATAAGGCAAGAAGGAAAGGTTGCTAACGTGGTGGTTTTATTAAAAGACATAACGGAAGTAAAAGAAAAGGAAAAGGAACTCATATTAAAATCTGTTGCAATAAAGGAAATTCATCATCGAGTAAAAAATAATTTACAGACTATTGCTAGTCTTTTAAGACTTCAATCGAGAAGAATTGGAGATGAGATGGTGAAAAAAGCTTTTAGCGAGAGCATTAATAGAATATTAAGCATTGCTGTAACCCATGAGATTTTAGCACAAAATGGAGTAGATGATGTAGATATAAAGGAAATCTTAGAAAAGCTTTTAAAAAATACTTTAAAATATGGAACAGGAAGTCATTTGAATATTAATGCACAAATTAAAGGAGATAATTTTATCATTAATTCAGACAAAGCTTCTTCTATTGCACTTGTTGTAAATGAATTATTACAAAATTCCCTTGAATATGCATTTGTAGGAAGAAATCAAGGAAATATTATTATAGAGATTCAACAAGGAAGAATTTATTCTAGTATAGCCATAGAAGATGATGGTGTTGGATTTGATATTCATTCTTCGAGAAGAGGAAGTTTAGGTTTTAGTATTGTAAAAGGAATTATTTCGGATAAATTAGATGGAAAATTTGAAATCCATTCTAGCAATCAAGGTACAAAAATTAACTTTGATTTCAAAAATGAATAATGCAGATACAAAGGTGTATCTTTGACAGGCAAAGGAGCCAACGCTTAAGATTTCATATCTTAAGTTGTTGGCTCCTTTTTGCTTACTAAAGGATATGGAGATGATGGTTTTGAAGGAAAGTATAATCAGTGTGGGAATCGATATAGGCACCTCTACAACACAGCTTATATTTTCAAAAATTACCCTTGAAAATATGGCTTCAGGTGCTAGAGTTCCTCAAATAAAAATAGTGGGAAAAGAAATTGTTTATAAAAGTGATATTTACTTTACTCCATTACTCTCCCAAACAGAAATAGATGGAGAAAAAGTAAAAAAAATAATAGAAGAAGAATATGGAAAATCTGGTATAGACCAAAAGGATATTAAAACAGGCGCTGTGATCATCACTGGAGATACAGCAAGAAAAGAAAATGCAAAAGAAGTAGTAAAGGCTTTGAGTGGATTTGCAGGAGATTTTGTAGTAGCAACAGCTGGACCAGATTTAGAAAGTATTATTTCTGGAAAAGGCTGCGGTGCGTGTAAGTTTTCAGAGGACAAAAATACAATAATAGGAAGTTTTGATATTGGAGGAGGAACAACGAATATAGCTGTATTTGACAGAGGAGAAACTGTAGATACCACATGTTTAGATATAGGAGGAAGACTCATTAAGTTTAAAGATAAATCCTTAGAGGTAACCTATGTATATCCTAAAATAAAAGATCTTGGTAAGACCTTGGGAATATCTATTGAAGTGGGAAAAAAAATGAATCATGAAGAAGTTCAAAAACTAAGTAATAAAATGGCACTCCTTCTTTTAGAGTCTATAAACTTAAAAGAAAAGACAAAAGATTATGAAAAAATTGTAACCTATAAGGATTTTAGAAAGATAAATAATCCTGTATATGTATCCTTTTCAGGAGGGGTTGCAGATTATATTTATTCCAATGAAGAGGAACAGGATTTGTATAAGTACTTAGATATAGGAATTGTATTAGGTAAAACCATTAAAGATGTATTTAATAGAAAAGATATAAAGGTGGTAAAACTAGGTGAAACCATAAGAGCTACTGTTGTAGGAGCAGGAACACACACCACTGAAATAAGTGGAAGTACCATCACTTTTACAAAAGATGTATTTCCTATAAAAAATATTCCCATATTGAAGCTTTCAAAAGAAGATGAAAAATTGCATCATGAAGAATTAGCAAAGATTATATCTAAAAAACTAGAGTGGTTTAATTTAGAAAATGAAAAACAAGAAGTAGCTTTAGGGATAAAGGGGGTGAAAAATTTAGGATTTAGAGAAATTCAGGAACTTTCTAAAGGAATAGTAAAGGGATTTAAAAGTATTTTATCTTTAGAAAAACCACTCATAGTGATTGTTGAAAATGATATAGGCAAAGTGTTAGGACAAACCTTGCATAGAGCCCTAGGCTATAGTAAGGATGTAATATGTATAGACAGCATAAAAGTAAAGGATGGGGACTACATAGACATTGGAAATCCTTTGGGCAATGGAAATGTACTTCCCGTCATTGTAAAAACTTTGGTTTTTAATTATTAGATAAAGAGGTGGAAAACATGAGGTTGAAAACAAAATTGTTTGGACAGGTTTATCAGTTTAAATCTGTTAAAGAAGTATTAGCAAAAGCCAATGAAGAAAAATCAGGAGATAGACTTGCTGGTATTGGAGCAAATTCTATTACAGAAAGAGTTGCAGCAAAAGAAGTTTTAGCAAATTTAACCTTAGCAGATCTTCGAAATCATCCAGTAGTGCCCTATGAAGAAGATGAAGTGACAAGAATTATTCAAGATGATGTAAATGAAAAAATATATGGAGAAATTAAAAACTGGACAGTAAGTGAGCTAAGAGAATGGATATTAGATTTAAAAACTACTGGAGAGAATATAAAGCGAATTAGTAGGGGGCTTACAAGTGAAATGGTTGCAGCTGTTGCAAAGCTCATGTCTAATTTAGATTTAGTTTATGCAGCGAGTAAAATTAGAATAACAGCCCACTGCAATACAACTATAGGTCTTCCAGGAACATTATCTGCAAGACTTCAGCCAAATCATACGACAGATGATCCAGATGGGATTATGATTTCTTTATTAGAAGGATTATCCTATGGAATAGGAGATGCAGTCATAGGGCTTAATCCTGTTGATGATACAGTTGATAGCGTTTCTAGAGTACTCAAGGTATTTGAAGAAACAAAACAAAAATGGGAGATACCAACACAAAACTGCGTACTTGCTCATATTACTACCCAGATGGAAGCAATTAAAAAAGGTGCACCAGCAGATCTTATATTCCAAAGTATAGCAGGTTCTCAAAAAGGAAATGAAGCTTTTGGATTAAGTGGACAAATGTGTCAAGAAGCCATGGAACTTGCGCTAAAAGAAGGAACCGCTACAGGTCCAAATGTAATGTATTTTGAAACAGGACAAGGATCAGAGCTTTCCTCAGATGCCCACCATGGCGCAGACCAAGTAACCATGGAAGCAAGATGCTATGGATTTGCAAAAAGATTTAATCCATTTTTAGTAAATACGGTTGTAGGGTTTATAGGACCAGAATATCTATATGACAATAAACAAGTTATAAGAGCAGGTCTTGAAGATCACTTTATGGGTAAATTAACAGGTATTCCTATGGGAGTAGATGCTTGTTATACAAATCATATGAAAGCAGATCAAAATGATATAGAAAATCTTGCTCTTTTACTAACAAATGCAGGATGCAACTATTTTATGGGAATACCTGCTGGAGATGATATTATGCTTAATTATCAATGTACAGGATACCATGAAACAGCAACATTAAGGGAAGTGTGTAATTTAAGACCAATCAAAGCGTTTGATGCATGGCTTGAAAAAATGGGAATAACAAAAAATGGTAGATTAACAGAAATAGCAGGAGATGCATCTATATTCTTAAGATAGATAAGGAGGATAGGATATGATATCTGAAAAAGATTTAAAAAATATTATCGCACAAGTTCTAGAAGAAATGAAGGGCGATAAAGAAGAAATAGAAAAAGTAGTAAAAACATGTGTAGAGGAAGTCGTAGAAGATAAAACAATGGATGATGACCTTGTAGATATTACTGCTACTCAAATTCAAGATGAACTATTGGTACCAAATCCTTTTAATAAAGAAGAGTACTTAAAATATAAACAAAAAACACCAGCCAGAGTAGGGGTGTTTAGAGCAGGTCCAAGATATAAGACACAAACCCTTTTAAGATTTAGGGCAGATCATGCTGTTGCAATGGATGCAGTTTTTAGCAACGTAGAGGAAGAATTTTTAGAAGAAATGAATTTGTTTAGCGTTCAGACTTTATGCAAAGATAAAGATGAATATTTAACAAGACCAGATTTAGGAAGAAAATTAAGTGAAGAGGCAGTTGAAAGGTTAAAGGAAAATTGCAAGAAAAAGCCTACTGTTCAAGTATATGTATCCGATGGACTTAGCTCTACTGCCATAGAAGCAAATATAGCCAATACCCTTCCAGCTTTACTGCAAGGACTTGAAGGATATGGAATAGATGCAGGAACGCCTTTCTTTGTTAAATATGGAAGAGTAGGGGTAATGGATCAAATTGCAGAAATTTTAGAACCAGAGGTAACTTGCGTGTTAATAGGAGAAAGACCAGGACTTGCAACAGGAGAAAGTATGAGCTGTTATATTACCTATAAAGGATATGTAGGAATACAAGAAGCAAAGAGAACTGTAGTTTCTAATATTCATAAAAATGGAACACCAGCAGCAGAGGCAGGAGCCCACGTTGCCCACATTATTAAGAAAATATTAGATGCAAAAGCAAGTGGAATCGATTTAAAGCTGTAAAAGTAAAGGAGGATATGTGATGAAAAATGATCCATTAAAATCAAGTGTACTAAGTATGAAACTTATACCAAATGTGGATAGCTCTATGATAAAAGAATTTAACCTTCCGGAGGGACATAAGAGTATTGGTATGTTTACTGCAGATTGTGATGATGTTGCTTATACTGCCATGGATGATGCTACAAAAATGGCAGATGTAAAGGTGGTTTATGCTAAATCATTCTATGGTGGAGCAGCTAACGCAAATACCAAGCTTGCAGGAGAAGTAATTGGGATTGTCTCTGGTCCAACTCCTGCTGAAGTAAGAAGTGGGTTAAATGCCATTGAAGATTTTATAGCAAATGAAGCTTGTTTTTATAGTGCAAATGATGAAGATTCTATTGCGTATTATGCGCAATGTGTATCCAGAACAGGATCTTATTTATCTGAGGTAGCAGGAATAAAAGAGGGAGAAGCATTAGCATACCTTATTGCACCGCCTTTAGAAGCTATGTATGCTCTAGATGCTGCTTTAAAGGCTGCAGATGTAAAAATGGCTGCTTTCTTTGGTCCACCATCTGAAACCAACTTTGGTGGAGGTCTTCTTACAGGAAGTCAATCTGCTTGTAAAGCTGCATGTGATGCTTTTGCAGAGGCAGTAAAGTTTGTAGCAGAAAATCCTACAAAATATTAATAGGTGAGGTAAATGGATAAAAAAGCATTAGGTTTAATTGAAACCTATGGCTATGTTAGTGCAATAGAAGCAAGTGATATAGCCTTAAAAACAGCAAGCGTAAATTTAGAAGGAATAGAATTTGTAAAAGGCGGAATTGTAACTGTAAAACTTGTTGGAGATGTAGCTGCGGTAAAGGCTTCTATTGAAGGTGGTGTAGCAGCAGCAAAGAAATTAGGAACTGTATTAAGCAGTCATGTCATAGCAAGATTATCAGAAGATGTACATGAAATTTTCTTAAAAGAATCAACCACTGAAGAATTCAATGAAAAACCTTCCTTAGAAATAAATGAAGATTTAGTAAGAAAGGAAGAACTAGAGAGTGAAGAAAAGAATAAGGCTGCAAATAATATTCCTTATAAAAAAACAAAAGAAGAACTTCTTAGCATGAAAGTAGTAAAACTTAGAAATTTAGCAAGAAAGCTAGATGACATAGGCATAGAAAGAAACGAAATTAAGTTTGCAAATAAAAAGCAATTAGTAGATGCAATTTTTGGATACTATGAAAGGAAGATGAGGTAGATGACTTTAGATAAAGATTTAGCGTCTATTCAAGAGGTAAGAAATTTAGTAAGTGAGGCAAAGAAAGCGCAGAAAGAATTTGCAAAGCTAGATCAAAATCAAGTAAATGAAGTAGTAAAAACTTTAGCGAACACACTTTATTCTAAGGCGGAATATCTTGCAAAGATGGCCAATGAAGAAACTGGCTTTGGAAAATGGGAAGATAAAATCGTAAAAAATCAATTTGCAAGCAAAACAGTATATGAGTACATAAAAGATATGAAAACTATAGGGGTCATTCAGGAAGATAAGAATAAAGGGGTAATGGAAGTAGCAACTCCTGTAGGTGTAATAGCAGGATTAGTGCCATCAACCAATCCAACTGCTACAACTATTTATAAGGCTTTAATATCATTAAAGTCAGGAAATGCAATTATATTTAGTCCTCATCCTTCTGCCCTAAAGTGCATATTGGAAACTGTAAAACTTTTAAATGAAGGATGTGAAAAATTAAATCTTCCAAAAGGATTAATTAGCTGTATATCTATTCCAACTATGGAAGCGACCAATGCATTAATGAAGCACAAAGATGTATCTTTAATTATTGCAACAGGTGGATCAGCCATGGTAAAAGCAGCATATAGTTCTGGAACACCAGCCTTAGGGGTAGGACCAGGAAACGTACCTGCATTTATTGAAAAAAGTGCAGATATAAAAAATGCTGTAAGAAGAATCATTGAAAGTAAGACTTTCGATAATGGGGTGATTTGTGCATCTGAACAAGCTGTAGTAGTGGAAAGCACTATTAGCGAAAAGGTAAAAAAAGAATTCATAGGTCAAGGTTGTTACTTTGTAAATGAAGAAGAAAAAGCAAAATTAGAAAAAGTCATTCAAAAGCCAAATGGAAGTTTAAATGCAGGGATTGTTGGAAAAAGTGCTCAGGCAATAGGGGAAATGGCAGGAGTACAGATTCCTAGGGGAACAAAGATTATCCTTGCCAATGAAAGTGGAGTGGGAATGGCATATCCATTTTCTAAGGAAAAATTATCTCCACTGCTAGCTTTTTATGTAGAACCGAATTGGGAAATGGCATGTGAAAAGTGTATAGAACTTCTTGAGTATGATGGAAAAGGGCATTCTCTTTCTATTCATACGGAGAATGAAGAAATTATAAAAGCTTTTGCTCTTAAAAAACCTGTATCAAGGATATTAGTAAATACTTCTTCTACCCATGGCGGTATAGGAGGAACAACAAATATTGCTCCAGCATTAACCCTTGGATGTGGTGCAGTAGGAGGAAGTGCTACTTCAGATAATGTGAGTCCCCTTCATTTATTTAATATAAGAAGAGTGGCTTATGGGGTAAAAGAAGTAGAGGATTTAAAAGAAAGTAAAAATACTTGCGATATAGAAAAAAGCATTGAAGAAATCGTAAAGAAAGTTCTCATGGAACTTAAAAATAAATAAAAATAGAAAAATAATAAGAGGAGGAATATATAATGGCTAGTTTAAATGCATTAGGAATGATAGAAACAAAAGGATTAATAGGAGCTGTAGAAGCAGCAGATGCAATGGTGAAAGCTGCAAATGTAACATTAGTAGGAAAACAATTAGTAGGTGGTGGATTAGTAACTGTAATGGTAAGAGGAGACGTAGGTGCTGTAAAGGCTGCAACAGATGCTGGAGCAGCAGCAGCAGAAAGAGTAGGGGAATTATTATCTGTTCATGTTATCCCAAGACCACATTCAGAAGTAGAAACAATCCTTCCAAAAACAAATGGACTTGAATAAATCTATTGGTCACAGCCTTTTTTAGGCTGTGACAAACCTTATTAAAAGGAAGTGAACCTATGGCTGTAATCACAGAATTTACCCTTCGCTCTAAATTAAAGAATGAAAAAATAGACAAATTATTTATAGAAAAAAAAGATATCATCACCCCTTCTGCAAGACAGTATCTTAAGGATAAGGGGATAGAAATTATAATAGGAAAAGAAGAATGTAAAAATAACAGTGAAATAGAAACAAAAGAAGAAAAAGCAAAATATGTATGTGAGTATACCGGAGGATTTTTCAATGAAAAGCCCGAGTATATGACCCAATTATTTGGAAACAGGTTAGTACATAAAAATCACGATAGAATCATTCTAAGAGGAAAGATAGATACTCTTCAAAGCAAAATCATAGCCCTTCAGCTTATCTTTAAAGAAAAAAAGAAAGAAAAAATTGTTTCTGATCTACAAGATGTACTTCAATTTGTGAGAAATATGCTAAAAGCAGAAGTAATGGATAGTGAAATGGAAGAGATGTTTTTGCTAGAAATGGATGAAAAAAAGATTAGAGAGATATCTCATCATCCTAAAAAATATTTCAATATAGATCATTTGTTTTTAATAGATCATACTACAGATGAAGGTGCAGTTTACCTCAATGAATTAAGAACCTTTGTAAGAGAAGTGGAAATATACGCCATAAATGCTTTTTTAAAAAATGGAAAAGCAGAAAGAGAAGATATTTTAAAAGGATTAAATAGACTTAGCAGCTGTATTTACATCATGATGCTAAAAGGAGTAAGTGGAAAATATAAGTAGGGGAGGTGATTCTATGGAGATAGAAAAAATAGTGAAAATGGTAAAGTGTATTTTAGAGGAAGAAAATAAGCATGATTTTATTCCAATAGAAGCCTCAGGAAAACATGTTCATTTAAGTAAGGAACATATTGTTCAGCTTTTTGGAAAAGATCATGAAATGAAAATAAAAAAAGAACTATCTCAGCCAGGACAATATCTTTATGAAGAAAGAGTAAGAGTAATAGGACCAAAAGGAATAATAGACAATGTAGCAGTATTAGGTCCAGCAAGAGATAAAACGCAAGTAGAAGTTTCTCTTACAGATAGCAAGATATTAGGCGTAAATGCTCCAATAAGAGAATCCGGAAAATTAGAAGGTTCTCCAGGCATATATATATCCAATAAAAATAATATGGTAAAGATAAAAGAAGGTGTAATTGTAGCAAAAAGGCATATTCATATGAATAAAGAAGATGCTCAAAAGTTAAAGGTGAAAGATAAAGAAATAGTAAAAGTAAAGGTGTTAAGCAAAAGACCCATTATTTTTGAAGATGTTTTAGTCAGAGTAAGTGAAAGTTTTAACCTGAGTATGCATATTGACTTTGATGAAGGAAATGCGTGTGCATATGAAGTGGGAGTCATGGGTGAGATTCATGAATAACTTGAAAAATGTGAATCATCTCATTCAAGAAATAGAGGAAAGTATCCATCACACTAATAGCTTTTCTAATAAAGCGTTACGAGTAGGAGTAGATTTAGGAACAGCTTATATTGTTTTAGTGGTTTTAGACATAGAGAAAAAACCTATTGCTTGCGAAATGGAATTTGCCCAAGTTTTGAAGGATGGATTAGTAGTAGATTATATAGGCGCTTTAAATATAGTAAAAAAACTTAAACATAGGTTAGAAGATAGATTGGGAGTAAATCTTTTAAAGGCTGCTATAGCAATACCCCCAGGAACTTCTCCAAGAGACTGTAAAACCCATCAATATGTAGTAGAAGGTGCAGGGATGGAAGTTACAAACATATTAGATGAACCTACGGCAGCCAATGAAGTTTTAAGAATACAAAATGGAGCAGTAGTAGATATTGGAGGAGGAACAACAGGTCTTTCTATTTTTAAAGATGGAAAAGTAATTTATACAGCAGATGAGCCTACGGGAGGAACGCATTTGAGTTTGGTGATATCTGGTAATAATAAGGTATCTTTTGAAGAAGCAGAAAACTTTAAAAAAGATCCTTCTAAATCTAAAGAAGTGTTTTCCCTTGTCCTTCCTGTAATTCAAAAAATGGGATGTATTATAAAGACACATATTAAAGGATATGATGTGGAAAATATTTATCTAGTGGGAGGAACGTGCTGTTTAGAGGGATTTGAAAAAGTAATAGAAAAAGAGACAGGCATCAAAATCCATAAGCCTTCCAATCCTTTTTTAGTTACACCTACTGGAATTGCTATGAGTTGCATGGTTTAGGGAGTGATTTCATGAATGTGGATAACATTATAGAACTTGTTACAAAAGAAGTATTAAAAAGATTAAAAAAAGAAGGATTAATGGAAAAAAGAAAGAAAATTTTACTTTTCAATGGAGATGAAGAATATAAAGTTTTCTTAGAAAGAAAATTAAAAAATTATGAAATTCTAACAAAAGTAGAAGATTTAGAAGAAATAGAGTATATAATGATTGCTTCCATAGATAATAAGCTTTTATATAATTTATCTATAGGAAAAGAAGAGGATGAAACTTCGAAAATTTTAATACAAGGAATCTTCGGAGGAAAAAAAATATTTCTTTTGAAAGAAAATATTTTTTATAGAAAATTTAAAGAAACTTGTAATGAGAACTTTTATAGACTATTTGAAAAGCAAGAAGAAAAAATTAAATCCTACGGCGTTGTAGTAAAAAGCCTAGAAGAAATAGAGGCCATTTTAGAAAAAAAAGAAAATCTGGTACGTGAAAGCATAGAGACAGAAAAAATACAAGAAAAAGCGAGCAAAGAAATTGATTTTACAAAAAAGAAAGTGATCAATCAATTTGAGTTAAAGGATATAAGAGAAGAAATAGATTGTATTCTTGTAGATAAAAAATCTATTTTAACACCTCTTGCAAAAGATTACCTTAGAGAACGTAATATGAGTGTAAAAAGGGTTTAAAGGTAGGAGGATAGATATGATTATAGGACAAGTTGTAGGAAGTGTATGGGCAACAAGAAAAGAAGAAAGCTTAAATGGACTAAAATTATTAGTAGTAAAGCCCTTGGAAAAAAATAATTCCACTATGGTAGCGGTAGATAAAATTGGTGCAGGTATAGGAGACAATGTGTTGGTAGCAGGAGGAAGTGCTGCAAGAAAAGTACTCGATAACAAGGATTGCGCTGTGGATGCTACCATTGTAGGGATAATTGATGAAATGGAACTAGAGGAGTTTTAATAAAGGAGGCTCTTATGGCAAAAAAACTGATTCATAAAAACAATATTCATGAAATTTATAAAGAAGGAGAAGGGGAAATTTTTCTTTCAAAGGAGATGATTCTTACTCCAAGTGCAAAAGATTTCATAAGAGAAAAGGGAATTACCCCTACTTATAAGGAAATTTCTAAAGCAAAAGAAGAAACTTTAGAAGAAAAAATAGAAAGAATTTTAAAAGATGATTTTCACATGGAAGATAAAAAATTAATTCCAAAAATATTAGATAAAATCATGGGGAGGTAAGGAAAAATGAGCATTAATGAAATTATTTTGTACATAATGGTTTTCTTCATGGTGGTTGGAGCAATAGATAAATGTCTTGGAAACAAGTATGGATATGGAGAAAAGTTTGAAGAAGGATTTATGGCTATGGGATCTTTAGCATTAGCCATGGTTGGAGTTGTATCTTTAGCTCCTGTGCTTGCAAATATCTTAAAGCCTGTTGTTGCACCGTTGTATCAAACCCTAGGAGCAGACCCTGCAATGTTTGCGACTACATTACTTGCAAATGATATGGGAGGATATCCTCTTGCAATGCAGCTTGCTGAAACCAAAGAAGCTGGACTTTTTGCAGGATTAATTCTCGGAGCAATGATGGGACCAACTATTGTATTTACCATACCTGTGGCACTCGGAATTATAGAACAAGAGGATAGACCTTATTTAGCAAAAGGAGTATTAGCTGGAATGATCACCATTCCATTAGGATGTTTGGCTGGAGGAGTTGCAGCAGGATTTGACTTTGGAATGATTCTTAGAAATCTAATTCCAATCATTATATTTGCAGTTTTAATTTCTATTGGTTTATGGAAGATGCCAGAAAAGATGATAAAAGGATTTACATTATTTGGACAAGGAGTAGTTATTGTCATTACTTTAGGATTAGTGGCAATTATTATTGAAACACTAACAGGAATTGTAGTAATACCAGGAATGGCGCCTATATCTGAAGGGATAGGAATCATAGGCTCTATTGCCATCACCCTAGCAGGAGCATTTCCTATGGTTCATTTTATAACAAAAGCTTTTAAAAAGCCATTGATGAATCTTGGTAAAGTGTTAGGAATGAATGATGTAGCTGCTGCGGGAATGGTAGCAACCCTAGCAAACAACATTCCTATGTTTGGGATCATGAAGGATATGGATAAAAGGGGAAAGGTTTTAAACGTTGCTTTTGCAGTTAGTGCAGCCTTTGTATTTGGAGATCATTTAGGGTTTACAGCAGGAGTTAACAAAGAAATGATATTTCCAATGGTGGTAGGTAAGCTTGTAGCAGGTATTTCAGCTGTAGTATTAGCAGGTATTTTAGCCCCAAAAACAAGTGGTGTTTCTATAGGTGAAGAAATAAAATAGGAGGGATAAGGATGAATATAGATGAAAAAGTATTGGAAGAAATTATTAGAAATGTTATAAAGAATCAATTGTCTGAGGGAAAAAATTGCATAAAAGAATTTGATAAAAGTGGAGTAGGGGTAGTAAAGGCGGATAAGATAAAACCTGAAAGATTTGATACAGGAAAAGAAGGCGATAAGGTATATTTAAAGGATGTATTCAGCTTAGAAGAAAGTGCAAGACTTGGCTGTGGAATAATGGAAATGGAAAGCAGTAAGTTTGAATGGACTTTAAATTATGATGAAATAGATTATGTAATAGATGGAACATTAGAAATTATCATAGATGGAAGAAAGGTTGTAGGAAATAAAGGAGATATTATTTTAATTCCTAAAAATACAAAAATCGAATTTAGTGCTCCAGAATTTGCTAGATTTATGTATGTGGTTTATCCAGCAAACTGGGCAGATCAGTAAGCTTTGGGGGTTATAACATGGATTTCATTGAAAAAATATTTCATGCAGGAGTAATTGGAGCAGGAGGCGCAGGCTTTCCTACTCACATGAAATTAAATGCTAAAGTCGAATATTTAATCATTAACGGCGCGGAATGTGAACCGCTTATTGAAACAGACAAATATTTAATGAGAACATATAGCATTGAAATGATCAAAGGAATAGAAGCAGCATCAGAAAAGCTTGAAGCAAGAAAAGTATTTATAGGAGTGAAAGCGAAATATAAAGAAGAGATAAAAGCACTAAAAAATGCTATTGAAACACTAAAGTCAAGGGTTGAACTTTTTTTTCTTGATAATTTTTATCCTGCTGGAGATGAACAAATATTAGTATATGAAATTACAAAAAGATCTATACCAGAAGGAGGAATTCCTTTAGATGTAGGCGTTGTTGTTTCAAATGTAGGAACTATGATAAATATATTTGATGCAATGAAAGATCATCCTGTAATAGACAAATATATCTCCGTGATGGGAGAAGTGAACAATCCATGTATTTTAAAAGCTCCTATTGGAAGCAGCATAGAAAAATGCATTAAAGAGGCTGGAGGAGCAACACTTCATGATTATTGCATCCTATTAGGTGGCCCTATGATGGGAAAAATAATACATAAAGATAAAATAAAAGATATAGTAGTAACAAAGACAATAGGATCTCTTATTTTAATACCAAAAGACCATTATATTGCCAAAAGAAAACAAAAATCAATGAAGCATATGATCAATGAAGCAAAATCAGCATGTACCCAATGCCGCATGTGTACAGATCTTTGCCCAAGAAATTTAATCGGACATAAGCTTAGCCCCCATAAAATTATGAGAAGTGTGGGACTTAGTAAGGATAATGAAAACACATTAATGGAGGCTTTACTATGCTGTGAATGCGGTGTATGTGAGTTGTATGCTTGTCCAATGGGTTTATCTCCTAGAACAATCAACACACATATAAAGAATGCTTTTAGAGAAAAAGGAATTCGATATGAAAAAGAGAAGAAAATCCCAGTAGCTAAAGACATAAGAGCATATCGAAAAGTGCCAGCAGATAGATTATTAGCCAGACTCAATTTAAAGGAATATAAAGTGAAAAATATAAAAGAGCATCTGGAGATAAAACCCTTACAGGTTTGTATTCCCTTGAATCAGCATATAGGAAAGCCTGCTACACCAATAGTATCTGTAGGAGATGTTGTTTGTAGAGGAGAATTAATTGGAAAAATAGAAAGAGGAGAATTTGGAGCAAATGTCCATGCTAGCATAGAAGGTATTATTTGCGAAGTATCAGATAGAATCATAATACAAAAGGTAGAGAATGAGGTGATTTCATGATAAGAACAATTGGTCTAGTAGAGCTGAATAGTATTGCAAGAGGAATTGAAGTAGCAGATGCAATGATAAAAGCAGCAGATGTTCATTTATTAAAAGCAAATACAATATGTCCAGGAAAATATATGGTTCTTATCAGTGGAGATGTAGGGGCGGTAAAAGCCTCCATAGAAGCAGGTTTGGAGATGGGTAGAGAATGTGTGGTAGATGAACTCGTTCTTCCAAGTATCCATCCCCAATTAATCTTGGCTATAAATGGAACTACACAAATAGAAGAATTAAAAGCCTTAGGAATAGTAGAGTATTTCAGTATTGCAGCGGCTATTGTAGGAGCCGATGCTGCTGCAAAGGCTGCATCTATAGAATTAATCAATTTAAGACTTGGAGTTGGAATAGGAGGAAAAGGATTCATAGCATTAACTGGAGATGTAAGTGCTGTAGCAGAATCTGTAGAGGTAGCTGGTAGAATAGGACAAGAAAATGGAATGCTAGTGAATAAGGTGGTCATTCCTTCTCCAAGAAAAGAATTATTAGATCAATTAATATAAAGAAATGAAATAAGTCCTATATTGTTAAAAAAGCAATCATAGGGCTTATACTATTTACATCAAAGTTTATAGTAGGATCGAGAATTATTAGCCATGACAGCATGGTTATTCATCGGTAGATTTTGGAGGGGTTATAATGAAAAGATTTTATGTTGGACCAAAGATTTTTTATGGAAAAGATACTTTGAAAGGTCTATGGGATATAGAATTTGAAAAAGCTTTAATTGTTACAGATAAATTTATGGTGGACTTAAAAGTAATAGATCATGTTACAAAAATACTAAAGGAAGAGAACATTACCTATAGTATTTTTTCACAAGTAGAGCCTAATCCGTCTATAGGAACCGTTATAAAAGGATTAATTCAGATCATGAAGGATAAGCCAGATACCATTATTGCCCTTGGGGGAGGATCTCCAATAGATGCAGCAAAGGCTATGATTTACTTTGGAATGAAGGTTCAAGAATCTTTCCTTTCCTTAGGAAAAATAAAAAAGCCTACTTTTGTCGCTATTCCAACTAAAGTGTACCCTTTGTCAAGGACAATTAAAAAAAGCCTATTTTATGCAGCTGAAAGATGATCCCTATATTGAATAGGGGTCATCTTATTTAAATTCCACTGATATCTATAATTATTATAGTAATCCATATACTCATCTATTTCTTTTTTTACATTATCTAAATTAGTACAAATCGTAAAATCAACCTCATCTTTAAAATGACCAAAAAATGACTCTTGGGGAGCATTATCCCAACAATTTCCTCTTCTAGACATGGATTGCCTTAATCCTACGGATTTAACTTTATTTTGAAACTTAGGACTTGTATAATGAGCTCCTTGATCGGAGTGTATAAATGCATCCTTATGTAGGCTACCGCCTGTATTTTTACTAAGAATATCTATCGTATCTAATACTATATCTATCTTAAGACTAGGAGAAACGTTATATGCTAATATTTCATTTGTTGATGAATCTTTAATCGTAGATAGATATGCTCTTTTCCCGTTACTATAAGTTAAATATGTTATATCTGTAAGTAAAATTTTCTTCGGAATTTCTTGCTTAAATTCCCTATTAAGTAAATTAGGTAATACTGAGTGTTCTTTTGTAGCCTGCATCATTCTTCTATAAGGGTTAGCTTTTCTTATTAGGCAAACTATATTGTATTTTTTCATAATCCTTCTAATTTTTTTTAAGTTGTATTTTATGCCATATTCACTCTCAAGTACCATTTTTATTTGCCTAGCACCTTTTTTACGACCTTTAAAATTAAATGCTTTTAATATGTTTTCTTTAGCTATTTCATCTTTATTATGATTGGATTTTCTAACATTCATAGACTTTTCAGAAAAATATTTATAGTAACCGGATCTAGAAACCTCACTAATTTTGCATAGGTAACTTATCATATTTTTCAATTTATACTTTTTTATAGTATCAGCAATAGCTATGTATTTTTCTTCTGTTACTAAATATATTTTTTCTTCAACGCCTGCCTTTCTACCTTTTCTAACTTTTTTAATAATTCGTTTTCCGCTTTTAATAACTTCATTTCAGCCTCTAATCTAGCATATTTTTCTTCAAGAGATAAATCTTTAGTACGAAGTCTACCTGAACTCACTTTTCTTGTGTCTGAAAGCCCTAAAATGCCTTCCTTTTCATATGCATTTCTCCATCTTTTAGCTGATGAATGAACTCTGTGTATTCCTAATATATCTATATCAAATCCATACTCTTCAAAAATTTGTCTTGGCAGCTTGCCATTAATATTTTCACTTATAAATATTCTTTTAAATTCATCTGTATATGTAATTCCTTTTGATGTTATATTTTTTATGTATTTATTTCTTGATAATACTTTTACTTCTTCACTTGTGAATAATTTTTTACTCATGACAATACTCCTAATGTTTTTATTTAATTATATACAAAAATACCCTATACAACAGGCTTTTTTTCATTGCCTACTCTATAGGGTACATTTTAAACTACAAGTGGAACGGGGTCAGAGGTTACCTCTTATGCAGTAATAACAGATATGAAAAATAACGTAAAAATTCCTATTAGTGAAGATTTGATGCTGCCTGATTATGTAATATTAGATCCAGTGTTTACAAAAACCTTGCCTAAAAGTGTAATTGCAGATACGGGAATGGATGTATTAACTCATGCAGTAGAGGCATATGTATCGAAAAAAGAAAATCCATATACAAATTATTATGCAATGGGAGCCATGGAGAAGGTATTTAAATATCTTTTAAAAACCTATGAGGATGTATCTGTGAAAGAGCATAGAATAGAAATGCAAAATGCATCTTGTATGGCAGGAATTGCTTTTAATAATGCTTCTTTAGGAATCAATCATAGCATAGCCCATGCTATAGGGGCAAAATTTCAACTAGCTCATGGAAAATCAAATGCTATCATCATGCCCTTCGTAATGAAATATAACAGCAAAGTAGATGAAGATGTTCAGAATTTTGCAGGAAGAAAATATTTTGAGATAGCAAAATATCTAGGTCTTCCTAGTAAAAATATAAAAGAAGGAGTCATAAGCCTTATAACAGCTGTAGATTTATTGAAAGAAGAACTAAAAATCCCCAAAAATTTAAAAGAGGCTGGAGTAGAAAAGGATGTGTATTTAAATACTTTAGATGAAATAATAAATTTAATAGAAACGGATATTTGTACAGTACACAATCCGAGAAGGTTTACAAAGAAAGAATATAAAAAATTACTTTTAGAGATATATGAAGGATAAAAGTCTAATAAAGCTTAAAAAAGAATGGTGTAAAGAAAGCCATTCTTTTTTTATAACATTAAATTTTTCTATAATAAAATTTTAAATATTTATATTTTCTATAATAGAAGGTTTTTCATAAAATAATAGCTAATATGAACTAATGCAAGATAAAAATACATTTTGTACTAGGAGGCAATATTATGGCAGATTATAGAAAAATGTGGGAAGAACTAGATATGGATTTGCAAAAACATGATGGACTTTGTGAAGTATTACCAATGTTTTATGAAGATGTTTATTTATCTCAAGAAAATAGACCGGAGGGAATGAACTATTTTAACTTTGTAATAGCAGAAGTCCATGGCCTAAGAATAAAAGAACTACAAGATGTAAAAGAAGAAGGAAGAAAAGTAATAGGGTCTTTTTGTGTATATGTACCAGATGAAGTAACATTAGCGCTCGATGCTGTTCCTGTTGGAATTTGTTCTGGTTCACAATTTTGGGTACCAGATGGGGAAAAACTTCTTCCTAGAAATACATGTCCTCTTGTAAAAGCATCCATTGGTGCAAAAATAAGTAAAACATGTCCATATTTCCAAAGCTGTGACATGGTAGTTGGAGAAACCACTTGTGACGGAAAGAAAAAAGCATGGGAAATATTGGGCGATTATATGGATGTACATGTAATGGATTTACCACAAATGAAAAGAGAAAAAGATAAGGTTCATTGGATAGATGAAATAAATACATACAAAAGTGTGCTAGAAGAAAAAACAGGAAAATCCCTAACCTATGAAAATTTAAAAGAAAAAATAAACTTAGTAAATCAAAAAAGAAAAGTATTAAAAAGACTTTATGATCTTAGAAAATGTGATCCAGTTCCAATTAGTGGGAAAGATGCGCTTTTAGTATCTCAAATTGCTTTTTATGATGATATTGATAGATTTATGGAAATGACAAACAAATTATGTGATGAATTAGAAGAAAGGGCGAAAAAAGAAGAAGGGGTATTTGAAAAAGGCGCACCTAGAATTATGATTACAGGAACGCCAATGTCTATACCAAACTGGAAAATGCATCATATTGTAGAAACCAGTGGAGCAGTAGTAGTTTGCGAAGAAACCTGTACAGGAACAAGATATTTTGAAAATCCAGTAAAAGAAGATGGACAAAATATAAATGAACAATTTAAAAATTTAGCAGATCGATATTTAGGAATAAATTGTGCTTGTTTTACTCCAAATGAGGGAAGAATAGAAGATATATTAAGATATATAGAGGAATATAAGGTAGATGCAGTAATTTATAATTCTCTTCAATTTTGTAATACCTACGCTATAGAATATAAAAAGGTAGAAGCAGCTTTAAAAGAAAAGGGCGTACCTGTAATTATGATTGAAACAGACTATAGTGAAGAAGATACAGGACAAATAAAAACAAGAGTAGAAGCATTAATTGAAATAGTGAAAGATAAAAAAGGTGTTACTGCATGATAAAGTACTATCTTTTGTTTTCCTCTCATAACGATGGGCTTGCCTTTGAAAAGATGTTAAGGGAAAATAATTTGAAATATACAATCGTTCCTACTCCAAGGATATTAAGCAAGTGTTGTGGTATTTCTATTTTGTTAAAAGAAGAAATTGTAGATAAAGTAAAAACATTGATAGATAATAATAATGTAAAAAATGAAGGATTATACAAAGTAAATAAAGAAACAAAAGAAGTGAAACAAGTATTGCTTAAACAAGGAGTGGATAAAATTGTATAATGTAGGAGTGGATATTGGCTCTGTTGCAACTAAAATTGTAATCTTAAAAAATAAAGAGATTATAGATTATAACGTGGGACCTAGTGGATGGAGTCCAAAGGAAACTTGTGAAAAACTAATTCATGAAATGCTAGAAAAAAATAATTTAAATGAAGATGAAATAAGTTCCATTGTTGCAACGGGATATGGAAGAATAGCCCTTTCTTTTGCAGATAAGAGAGTTACAGAGATTACATGTCATGGTAAAGGTGCGAAGTTTTTATATGAAAATACGAAGAGCATCATTGACATTGGAGGTCAAGATAGTAAGGTGATTCTTTTAAGCGAGGAAGGAATGGTTTCAGATTTTATTATGAACGACAAATGTGCAGCAGGAACAGGAAGATTTTTAGAGGTAATGTGTACTGCCATGGGGATAGATGTAAAAGATTTATCCCAAATAGCAAAAGAAGGAAAACCTATAAAAATCAATAGCATGTGTACTGTTTTTGCCGAATCTGAAATTATAAGTTTAAAAGCAAAAGGAGCCAATAAAGAAGACATTGCTGCAGGACTGATTCATTCTGTAGTAGATAAAGTTATTTCTTTAGCTTCTAAATTAAGATTAGAAGAAGAAATATTTTTTACTGGAGGGCTATGCAGTAATGAATATTTAAAAAATGCTTTAGAAGAAAAATTAAATAGAAAAATCAACACAAGTAAATATGCTCAATTCGCAGGTGCAATTGGAGCTGCTTTATTAGGATAAGGATAAAAAACCTATAAACCAGACATTCGAAAGAATGGGTTTATAGGTTTTTTATTGCATTTTTAATCGTTTTAGAATTATTGATGCAGTATATAAAATAGGGAACAATAGATGTGAAAGGAATAAAAATAAAATTGTATAGTAATTTTTGACCATTTACTATACAATTTTTCATAGGATAATTAGAAAAAAGTATACTAAAAGTTTAGGAGGAAAACAGCGTTGTCAAATAAAAAAGTGGTTGTAATTGGTGGTGGTGCTGCTGGAATGCTAGCAGCAGGAATGGCAGGAAGTAGAGGTTTTAATGTAACATTAATTGAAAAAAATGATAAATTAGGAAAAAAGCTTTTAATAACAGGAAAAGGACGATGTAATATTACAAACAATGCAGATGTTGAAACACTCATAGAAAACGTGCCTGTAAATGGAAAGTTTTTATACAGTGCATTTTATACCTTTACGAATGCAGATCTCATAAATTTACTAAATGATCTAGGCTTAGAAACAAAAGTGGAAAGAGGACAGAGAGTATTTCCTGCATCAGATAAAGCAATAGATGTAGTAAATACTTTAAAAAAATACATAAGAAAAAATAATGTACAAGTAATAGAGGGAGAGGTGGTACAGGTTATATCAAAAGAAAATAAAATTTCAAAAGTGATACTAAAAGATAAAAGCAATATTTCTTGTGATAGCATAATTGTGGCAACAGGAGGAGTGTCTTACCCACAAACAGGATCAACAGGAGATGGATATAAATTTGCGAAAGAAAATGGACATACTATTACAAAACTAAAACCTTCTTTAGTTCCCCTTGAAGTGAAGGAAAATTGGGTGAATAAATTAATAGGACTGAATCTTAGAAATGTAGCAATTCGTGTATATAATAAAAACAATAAAAAAATATATGAAGATTTTGGGGAAATGAATTTTAACAGCACAGGAATAGGAGGTCCCATGGTTCTATCGGCGAGTTCTTATATGAGAGATATAGAAAAAGAACAATATCGTTTTGTTATTGATTTAAAACCAGGTCTTTCAGAAGAAGAACTAGATAAGAGAATACAAAGAGATTTTGTAAAGCATAGTATAAAGCCTTTTAATGAGGCACTCCATGACTTACTTCCTCAAAAGTTGATTCCAATTATTATTGAGCTATCTCATATTTTTCCTGAAAAAATTGTAAATCAGATTTCAAAAAATGAAAGAAAAAATCTAGTAAAGGTACTTAAAAATCTAACGTTAGAAATAAAAAAATATAGATCAATAAAAGAAGCCATTATTACATCTGGTGGAGTGAAAATAAGTGAAATTAATGCGAGCACTATGGAATCAAAATTAGTGAAAGGACTTTTCTTTGCAGGAGAAGTCATTGATGTGGATGCTTATACAGGAGGATTTAATCTTCAGATTGCCTTTTCAACAGGATACTTAGCAGGAATGAATTGTTAGTAAATATTGTTGCATAAATTGGATTTCAATTTCATGCAACTTTGTAAACATACTACTATGCAATACATAATATTATGTTTACAAAACAAAAAAATATAGATATAATAATTTCAACACTATTATGCATTGCATAATAGAAGAAGGATGAAGGAGTGACTAAAAGTGAATGATCAAGCGCAACTATTAAAAGGAGTTTTGGAGGGTTGTATATTAAGAATAATTAAATATAAAAAACAAGCCTATGGATATGAAGTAGTGATGGAGCTTAGAAAATATGGATTTGGACAATGTACAGAAGGAACCATATATCCTTTATTAACAAGATTAGAAAAAAAAGGATCACTACAATCCGAAAAAAAGAAATCTCCTTTTGGACCACAAAGAAAATATTATTCCTTAACAGCGGAGGGAGTAAAAGGGTTGCAGGAATTTTATTCTAATTGGACTTCCTTTAAAAAATTTGTAGAAAACATATTTAGAAATTATAGCATGGAGGAATAAAATCATATGAAGAAAGATATTAAAGCGCAGATAAAACAAAATTATGTCTATATGCAAAATATAGATAAAAGATATGATGAATTAGTAGGAAATATAGTAATTTATATCAGAGTTTCTTTAACCGAAGCGGATGCAGAAGAAGCCATTAATGATATAGTAGAAATGTTATTAGGGGCACAATCTAGAGGGGAGGATTTAGAAGCGATTATAGGAGAAGATTATAAACGGTTTTGTGATGAAATTATTGAAGCTTACAAATATGAAGAAAAAATGTATTTTCTTTCAAATATTAAAGAAATTGCATGGATTTGTTTAAAAGCACTACCTTTTTTCATTGCAATAGATTGTATTTTTTCTGTGAACAAGGAGAGTGGATTTTCTATTCATAATTTATGGAAATTAAACTATAAATTAAGTATTCTACCAATAATAGAAACTGTAGGAGCTGTTCCAGTAGTATACTCTATAATAAATTATATTGGAAAAAATACAGAAGATAATAAGAAAAAAGATTTTTTAATAATTTTTATGATCAATATGATGTATATTGGATTTGTTGCTTTTATGTATTTTTTATTCAAAAATAAAGTGATATTCTCTATTTCAAATTATTTAATTTGTTTAATTTTATCAGCAATAATAATCATAGGTCATGTTTATTATCTTATAAAGAAAAGTAAAAATTGAACATAGTATACATTACTTAAATAAAAATCTAAATAAAGTTAGGCTTATTCTCATAGAATAAACTATTTATTAAGCCAAAATGTTATAATAAATCTAGTGAATATTTCAATAAATAAAAAAGGAGAAATATAAATTAGATTAGGGAGGGGTAGTATGAAAGCTGAAATACTAGCAGTTGGAACAGAACTTCTTTTAGGAGATATACTAAATACGAATGCCCAATATCTTGCAAGAGAATTGGCTGATCTGGGGATTTCTGTATACTATCAATCTGTTGTAGGAGATAATTCTGAAAGGCTAAAAAAAGCATATGAAATTGCATTTAATAGAGCCGATCTAGTTATTACAACAGGAGGTTTAGGACCTACAGAAGATGATTTAACAAAAGAAATTGCAGGAGAATACTTTAATAAAAAACTTATCTTAGATGAAAACTCTTTAGATAAAATTAAGGAATATTTTAAAATGTATAAAAGACCTTTAGGAAAAGGAAATATAAAACAAGCATATTTTCCGAAAGGTTCCATTGTATTACCAAATGATCATGGCACAGCACCAGGATGCATTGTAGAAAAACATGAAAAAGTGCTTATATTACTTCCAGGACCACCGAGAGAAGTGATTCCTATGTTTGAAAATTATGTAAAGCCTTATTTGCTTAAATATCAAGAGGGGGTATTAGTCTCTAAAGTACTTCGCATTTGTGGAATTGGAGAATCACACATGGAGGAGCAAATTAAAGATATAGTTGCTTCTCAAACTAATCCTACTGTTGCACCCTATGCAAAAGAAGGAGAAGTAACCCTTAGAATAACAGCAAAAGGGAAAACCTTAGAGGAAGCAGAGGATTTAATTGCTCCTGTAAAAAAAGAAATTTATTCAAGACTAGGAGAATTTATCTATGGAGAAGGAAATACAACACTAGAAGAAGAGATTGCAAAAGTCCTTATTCATAAAAATAAAACTATAGCTGTAGCAGAATCCTGTACAGGAGGACTTATTTCTTCAAAATTCATAAACTTTTCAGGGATTTCATCTGTATTTATGGAAGGAATGGTTACCTATAGTAATGAAGCAAAAATACATAGATTAAATGTAAAAAAAGAGACTTTAGAAAAATATGGAGCTGTTAGCAAAGAAACTGCCATAGAAATGGCAGAAGGAATTTCAAAAACAGCCAATACAGATATCGGTTTATCGGTTACAGGAATTGCAGGACCAAATGGAGGAAGTGAAGAAAAGCCTGTAGGACTTGTTTATATAGGAATATATATAAATGGACAAGTGAAAGTAAAAGAACTTTTCTTGAAAGGAGATAGAAACAGAATAAGAAATCTTGCTGTAGTAAGAGCATTAGATTTTCTAAGAAAAGAAATTTCTTAATGTATTCATTTATCTTTTCGTGTAAATAATAAATTTAAATTCCTCATAAGGAATTTAAATTTATTATATAGAGGAGAGGAAATCATGGCAGAAGTAAAATTTTGTGAAAATAATTTTTCTCATGGAACAGAAGTACTTGTAGATAAAATAGAAAAAGAATTAGATGGTGCCACTTCAAAAATAGAGCCTTGTTTAGGCTTTTGCGGAGATTGTGCGGAAGGACCATTTGCCTTGGTAGATGATGAATTTGTTCAAGCGGATACGATAGAAGAATTATATGATGAAATTAAACTGATGTTAGGACAATAGGAAAAAGCCTTAGGTTATAAGGCTTTTTTATTGTTTTATCTGTTCATATGGATAAAAAATCCTTCTTTTTTATAATGAGAATTTAGGTAAAGAGAAAATCAATAATTTATAAAAAATAATGCTATAAAATACCACACATTAAATTTGAAATTTTTCACACAATAATATCAAGTAACAAATATATTAAAAAGTGAGGGATTGAATATGGCAAATAACAATAACAACAATAAAGCAGTACCTGCTGCAAAGCAAGCTTTAAATCAAATGAAACTTGAAACTGCAAACGAATTAGGATTATCTAACTACGAAAATGTAGACAAAGGAAATTTAACAGCTAGACAAAATGGCTATGTAGGTGGAAATATGACTAAAAAACTAGTTGAAATGGCTGAACAACAATTATCAGGGAAATAACAAAAATAAAAAGGCAAGGGATTTGATCCTTTGCTTTTTTATTGTGAATATTTTTAAATTATTTAGAGAATAATAAATAAAAAATAATATTTTAAGGAGTGATGTAAAATGAATGAAAATCCTAATTTTAATATGATAAAAGAAAGATTTAAAAATGCAACAGTGGATGAAAAAATAGAGATATATACGACTACATCTGGACTTAGTGTAGAACAATTTAGAGAATTACTAAGATATTTTCCAATACAACATTTAGAAAAACTAGAAAAAGCCATGGCTTAAAATAGATCTTTAGTATAAGGATTATTATGAAAAAAAGCATGTATTATTCATTTGGAGGTTTATTATTTATCTTTATATTTTTAAGTATAGTCCAGTTTTATGGATTCAATGCATCTTTTTACTTTCATGAATATGATAAAAACAATATATATAAAAATATAGCGTATAAGGAACAGGATATTAAAAATATAACATATAATATAATCAATTATTTGCAAGACAAGGATAAAAGTTTATATTACAAACAAGTTTTTGGCAATAAAGAAATTAAACATATGAAAGATGTAAAAAATTTATTTCAGATAGGACTAAAAATAAAAAATTTATCCTTAGGATGTATTTTTATTATTCTAATGATCTATTTAAAAAACTATAAAGATTTACTTTATTTTTTAAATAGATCTTTAAGGCTTATAAATCTGATTTTTTTATCCATATGTGCTTTAGTAGCATTAAATTATGATGCATCTTTTACTTTATTTCACAAAATATTTTTTAACAATGACCTTTGGTTATTAGAACCAAAAGAAAATATTATTATTAATTTATTGCCTTTAAACTTTTTTATGGATATTACTTTGTATATTTTTATCACCAATTTAATACTAAATATACTATTCATAGGTGTACTAACTTATGTGAATAAAATACTAAAAAGAAAAGTGAAGGCATGATATCTTTCATTTTCTATATGTAGCTACAGCATGTCTTTACTTTACCATTTTTTAAATATCAGAGAAGTATTATGCCATCAAAACCAAAGAAATTTTTCAATATATAATTCCGGTTCACTTTTCATCCTGTATTGGCAACATAATCAAGGTCAGTTTTTGGTTTTTAACTACATACTCTATGAAGCCATAGATATAATTGTTTTTTCATTTGTTTGTACCATAAAAGAAACTACTAGTCCGCTAAGGGCTAGTAGTTTCTTTTATGAATGAGATTTTATATAGTTATATACACGTTCATGACCTATAGGAATAGAGCCAGTTTTTAGATAATCTAGCATATAGCTTACTTCTTTTTCTGTTAAATATTTTGCAGGAATAGTTAATTCGTAACCTTTTTTCTTTAATGTATTTTTTAATAACAGCTGCTCTTTTAAACTTGATTTTTTATCTTTAGAATCAATAAATTTTCCTCTTTCTTGCGATTTATAGATGATTTCTAGTTCTTTGTATTTCATTACGATTTTTTTAATATATTCTGTATAAGACTTTATAAATTCTACATCCGTTTTTAAATACATATTTTCTTTTAACCATTTGGGTGGATTTTTAGAAGAAAGCATATTTTCTATAAATGTACTTATAGGAAATTTGCCAGATCGTAATCCTTTTTGATATTTTCTCAAAATTTTTTTAGTAAAGTTATGGATTTCAGTTCTCGTATGAATATCTAAGTCCTTGATATGCATATATAAGACCCCCTTTAACAGATAGTATTTCCAAGTATAAAAAGGATTATAATGGGAAAAATTAAATGTATGTGAAAAACAGAAAGGAGAATAATTATGTTAAATGATTTTGTAGAATTGGTGTATAAAGAAATCGTAAAAGGAAAGTTAAAAGATTTGAAAAAAAATAATCCCTATAGCTTAAATGAAAAATCTAGATTAAAATTAATTCATTCCATAGATAGTATTTTTTCTAAAATAGTGAAAATATTATTTTTATTAGTTCTTATAGCTATTTTGATAATGATTAATGCACATTTAATTTTTGTAGTGTTGCTAATCCATTTCATTTACAAAAAATATATAGAAAATGGTTTGAAAAATCAAAACTTAGTTTTAAAAGCAAAGGTAAAAGAAGTTCTACAAGATAATATTAAATTAAAGATAAAGGGATTGTTCATTATTATGATTATGCTTAATTTTTCACGATATAAAAAATTTTATATGATGATAATTATTACTCTTTTGGTATTTACTATAAATGATATATATAGTAACATAAAAAATATAAAAAAATCTTCTCTCTAAAAACGTATTTATCCTTAAGGGGGATTAAATGGTGAAAAAAACAAGACAAAATGATAAAATTAGCAGTATTGTTGAAATATCTAAACTAGTCACTTATTCTAAAAATTTTTTTGAGATAAAAGATAAAATTGTTGAAAAAATGCTTAAGGTGGTGCATCCTACAAAGGCATGTATCAACTTGTTTTTTAAAAACAATTATAAATATGCCTATTTAGTTTGCTCTGCAACCCTTGATCATATACCAAAATTATTTTCTGAAAAGATAGAAGAGGATAGTATAAAAATAGATTTTGATAAATATCCTCCTTATATTCATGAGGCGGTTTTTGAAAGAAAAATTGTATGGGTGAAGAATGTATATAAGGATGATAGAGCTATCTTAGAAAGGCCTGTGGCTCAGCTAGAAGGATATGTGGGAAGAATTGTATTTCCTCTTATAGCAAATAATAATGTAGTAGGATTTATTACTTGTTATTTGAATGAAAAAGATTCTATTACCACAGAGGATATAAATTTTATAGACTCCATTGCTTCTCTTATTGGTCTTTCTATTGAAATAACAAAAAAAAA
>SWCA01008900.1_pt1 | contig 53332 bp, 61 predicted proteins | sample 4692961 | NCBI WGS metagenome assembly SWCA01 (sample SAMN10267275, study PRJNA491770) | bioreactor metagenome | isolation source: DHS bioreactor inoculated with | place: Japan: off Shimokita Peninsula | reverse complement strand
TGCAGTATATACAGGACATGAAGGTGGATTAGAGGAAAAAGAAAGGATAATGGATTTTTTAAAGAATTTAGATCAAAATTATTTTGATGTTTTAAACTGTAGTTTTATAAATCAAAAAAATAGTCCTCCTGAGTTGTTTTTAATAGAAAAGAAGTAAGTATAAAGTGAGAAAAGGAGATAAGAGATGAATATATTAATAACCAATGATGATGGAATACAAGCAAAGGGAATTTATGAATTAGCTAAAGTTGTGAAAAATATAGGGAATGTATATGTAGTTGCTCCAGATACAGAAAAAAGTGCCATAGGGCATGCGATCACAATGCACCATCCGTTAAGAGTAAAAAATGTAGATTTTCATGATGAAAACATTAAAGCCTATAGTGTTACTGGAACTCCTGCTGATTGTGTAAAGCTAGGGATGGAAGTAATATTAAAAGATGTTCATATTGATTTAGTTTTAAGTGGGATAAATAATGGGCCAAATTTAGGAACGGATGTAATTTATTCGGGAACGGTATCTGGGGCCATAGAAGGATTAATACAAAATAAACCCGCTATAGCCATATCTTATGTTGGAGATAATATAAAATCAGAAGAGTATAGAAAATCGGGGAAATTTATTTTAGAAATAATTCAAAAGATACAAAGTAAGCTCCATCTACTGGACGATGCTATACTCAATATTAATATTCCGAGAATAAAAGATAAAGATCCAAAAGGATTTAAGGTAACAAAACTTGGGGTTAGAAAATATGAAAATGCATTTGAAGAAAGAATAGACCCCATGGGAAATAAATATTATTGGATGGGAGGGAGTATGCGTGAATTTCCTCAGGATGAAGAAAGTGATGTAATAGCAAATGAAAAAGGATATATATCGATTACACCTCTTTATTTTGATTTAACGAATTATAAAAAAATAGACAGAATTATGCAGGAAATCAATCTCTAACAATCAAGAGATTGATTTTTTTTGAAATATTTATTTCAAATGCAATTTAAACCTAAGAATATGAAATTTAAATTGCAAAAATGAAAGTTTTCTGATATGATGTAATTAAGTAAATATTCAGATTAATATTGGGGGTATAATAATGAAGCCAGCAAATAAAAAGCTTGTTATCAAGACTGAATGGTGTAAAGGTTGTAATATTTGTGTATCTTTTTGTCCAAAGGATAACTTAGAGATTAAGGATGAAAAAGTACATATGAAGGATCAGGATAAATGTATAAAATGTGGACTTTGCGAATTGAGATGTCCAGATTATGCTATATATTTAGAAGATGAAGGAAATGAGGGGGAACAATAAAATGTCTAATATAGTTAAGCTACTTCAAGGAAATGAAGCGTGCGTTCATGGAGCGATTTATGCAGGAATGAAATTTTTTGCAGGATATCCTATAACACCATCTACTGAGATTGCAGAAATTTCTTCAGTTTTATTGCCAAGAGTAGGTGGAAAATTTATTCAAATGGAAGATGAAATCGCAGGGATGGCTGCTGTAATAGGAGGGTCATTAGGTGGATTAAAATCTATGACAGCTACTAGTGGTCCAGGTTTTTCCTTAAAACAAGAAAATCTTGGATATGCTTGTATTACAGAAATTCCATGCGTATTAGTAAATGTTCAAAGAGGGGGACCAAGTACAGGACTTCCAACATCCCCAGCACAGGGGGATGTAATGCAGGCTAAATGGGGGACACATGGAGATCATCCTATTATTGCTTTATCGCCTACATCCGTTAAAGAAACCTTTGAACTAACGGTAAAGGCTTTTAATTTTGCAGAAAAATATAGAACACCAGTTATATTATTATTAGATGAAGTAATTGGTCATATGAGAGAGAAAATAGAAATACCACAGCCAGGAGAATTAGAAATAATAGATAGAAAAAAACCAAATTGTGCACCAGAAGAATATAAAGCTTATGAATATACACAAGATATGGTTCCAGCCATGGCTAATTTTGGAGAAGGATACAGATATAATGTTACAGGACTTGTTCATGATGAAACGGGATTTCCAACGAATAGTACAAAAGAAGCAGGAAAGCTTCTAGATCGATTGATGAATAAAATCAATCATAATTTAGAAGATATATTAATTTACGAAGAATATTTACTAGAAGATGCAGATGTTTTATTCATTACTTTTGGATGCATGGCTAGAGCTACAAAAGAAGCGGTGAACATGCTAAGAGAAAAAGGAATAAAAGCTGGAGTATTTACTTTAAAAACAATTTGGCCTTTCCCAGAAGAAAAAGTGAAAAGCCTATGTGAAAAAGTGGAAAATATATTTGTGCCTGAGTTAAATTTAGGACAAATACGCCTGGAAGTAGAAAGAATGGGACATAAGAATAGCAAAGTATATGGAATAAATAAAGCAAATGGAGAAATTATAACACCAGAAGAGATAATGGAGTATGTTAGGGGGGTATTAAATGTCTAGTCAAGTAATTCAACAAAATTTTAGAGTAGATAGATTGCCACATATTTGGTGTCCAGGTTGTGGTCATGGTATATTAATGAGATCTATATCCGTTGCAATTGACGAATTGAATTTAGATAAAGATAAGGTTTGTATTGTATCTGGAATAGGATGTTCATCAAGAGCAGCAGGATATATGAACTTTAATACCCTTCACACTACACATGGAAGAGCACTTGCATTTGCTACTGGATTAAAATTAGCAAATCCTGATCTTCATGTTATCGTAGTTACTGGAGATGGAGATGCTTCTGCAATTGGAGGAAATCATTTAATACATGCTTGCAGAAGGAACATTGATATTACAACAATTGTATTTAATAACAATATTTATGGAATGACAGGAGGACAATATTCTCCAACAACACCAACGGGAGATAAAGGAACAACAGCACCTTATGGAAATATAGATAAACCTTTTGACATATGTAGTTTGGCTTGTGGAGCTGGAGCAACCTATGTGGCAAGAGCGACTGCTTATCATGCAAAGCAAATGGTGGAATATGTAAAAAAAGGAATAAATCATAAAGGCTTTTCATTAATAGAAGGAATGAGTGTATGCCCAACTTACTATGGAAGAAAAAATAAAAAAGGTAGCGTAGTAGATATGATGAATGCATTAAAAGATTCTTTTGTAGATATAAAATTAAAAGAGAAGCTTTCAGATGAAAAGCTAAAGAATAAAGTGTTTATGGGAGAATTTAAAAATGTAATAGAACCGGAATATACACAAGAGTACTTAAAAATTATAGAGATGTTCAAAAAGGGGAGATAATCATGAAAAATGAGTTTAGGCTAAGTGGTTCAGGAGGACAGGGATTAATTCTAGCAGGAATAATATTAGCAGAAGGAGCAATTACTTCTAATCTAAACGCAGTACAAAGTCAATCCTATGGTCCAGAAGCAAGGGGAGGAGCTAGTAAGGCAGAAGTCATAATAAGTGATGAAGAAATAAATTTTCCAAAAGTTAGAAAGCCTGATTTACTTTTATCTTTAACACAAAAATCCTATGATCAGTACGGAAAAGATTTAGATGAAAATGGAATTTTAATAGTTGATTCTTGCGTAAATATAGGAGATAATGTTAATATAAAAAATATATATAAAATACCAATAATACAAACTGCAAAGGAAAAAGTAGGAAAAGAAATGGTGGCAAATATAGTTGCTTTAGGAGCGATTAGAGAAGTAACGCAGGTAATAAGCAAAGAAGAACTTAAAAATGCAGTATTAGCAAGAGTTCCAGAAGGAAGCGAAGCATTAAATATGAAAGCTTTAGAAGAAGGAGCGTTATTGGTACAAAATAAGTAAAAAGGGAGCTCGTTTTTATATGGAAGAAAACAAAGATTTAATTGCAATAATACAACAACAATTTCCAAAACTTAGTAAAGGACAAAAACTCATTGCTCAGTTTATACTTTCAAATTATGATAAAGCGGCTTTTATGACGGCTGGAAAGTTAGGAGAAAAAGTAGGCGTAAGCGAATCTACTGTAGTTAGATTTGCAGATGCTCTAGGTTTTGACGGATACCCAAAGCTACAAAGATCTCTTCAAGAGTTGATCAAAACAAAACTAACAACGGTTCAAAGAGTGGAAATGGCAAAAGAATATTCAAACGATTGGACTATTCTTAAGAAAGTTTTGAAATCAGATATTGAAAATATAAGAGGAACCCTTGATGAAATTAATGTAGAATCCTTCGAAAAAACTATAAATAGAATACTAAAGGCTAGAAAAATATATATAGTAGGGCTTCGAAGCTCAATAGCAATAGCAGAGTATTTGGGATTTTACCTTAATATAATTTTAGAAAATGTAAATATAGTAAGTTATGGAATAAGTGATGTATTTGAGCAAATATTAAAAGTTGGAAAAGATGATTTAGTAATCGGAATAAGTTTTCCTAGATATTCTAAGAAAACATTTGAACTGGCTAATTATGCAAAAAAACAAGGAGCTGCTGTGGTTGCATTAACAGATAGCGTACTTGCACCGATATCCTCTATTGCAGATGAAATCCTTACTATTAGAAGTAATATGGCTTCTTTTGTTGATTCTTTAGTTGCTCCTTTAAGTATTGTAAATGCTTTAATAGTTGGCGTAGGAATGAGAAAAAAAGAAGAAATAAAAGAATATTTTGATAAGTTAGAATATATCTGGAAAGAATATCATATTTATGATGAAAAATAAAAATTTTTCTTAAAGTGAAAAAAAGACAGGAAAAGTCCTATATTATTAGTTGCATAAAAATTGCAATTTTAAATAATACTAGGGCTTTTTTTGTTGTATAATAAGTTTAGCATACTACACAATGAGGAGGCAGAAAATGAATAAATTTTTCATAGTAAGACATGGAGAAACCGAGTGGAATATACAAGGAAAAACCCAAGGTCAGGGAGATTCAAAATTAAGTGAAAAGGGAAAAGTACAAGCTGAAAAATTAGGGAAAAAGCTATTGGAATTTAATGTAAATTATATATATAGCAGTAACCTCGGGAGAACAATAGAAACCTCTACTATATTATCTTCTATCTTAAAAACAGACGTGCAATATATCGAAGGATTAAGAGAAAGAAATTTTGGAAAATGGGAAGGACTGACTATTGAAGAAATAAAAAAAGGATATGAAGATATATATAAAACTTGGAGAAGCGAGCCTCACAAAGCAATAATTCCTGATGCAGAAGATTTAGTTCAGCTAAAAGAAAGAGTACTAAAATGTATCCATGATATCAATAAGAAACATAAAAATGAAAATATACTTTTAGTTTCTCACAGCATGTCTATAAAAGTAATGATTTTGAGTTTATTAGGGTGTGATTTAAGTAATATTTACAGAATTGCACAAGATAATACGGCATTAAATATAGTGGAATTTAGGGAATATGGACCTGTAATAATAAAACTAAATGATTCTAATCATTTACAAGAAGGAGAGTAAAATGAGTAAAGTGATTGTGATTGGAGGAGGACCTGCTGGAATGATGGCAGCCATTACAGCAGGAAGAAATAATCATGAGGTCATATTAATAGAAAAAAATAAAGAATTGGGAAAAAAACTTAAAATAACAGGAGGAGGAAGGTGTAATATAACAAATAATAGAGATATCAGTGATTTTTTTGATAAAATAGTGAGAAATCCTAAATTTTTATATAGTAGCTTTTACTCTTTCACAAATATAGATTTACTAGAATTTTTCAAAGCTTATAATATCCCATTTAAAGTAGAAGAGGATTTGAAAATATATCCAGTGAGAGATAAAGCAGAAGAAATAATAGAAGCTTTAAAAAAAGAATTAAAAAAATTAAATGTGAAGATAATGTATGAAAAAGAACTAAAAGATATTCTTATTGAGAACAATGTGATTAAAGGAGTGGTATTGGAAGATAAAGAAATAATAAAAGGAGATAGGGTTATTCTCGCCATGGGAGGAAAATCCTACTCTAAAACAGGGTCTAATGGAAAAGGATATAGTATTTTAAGACAGTATGGTCATAATATAAGCAAAGTATACCCAGGACTTGTTCCACTATGCATAGAGGAACAATGGATAAAACAATTACAAGGAGTAGCTTTAAAAGATGTAGAAATTATTGCAAAATACAATAATAAAAAAATAGGGGGAATGAGAGGAGATATATTATTTGCTCATTTTGGAATTACTGGACCTGCTGTTTTGAATATTTCCTCGTTTATAAACAGAGTAGTTGAAAAAGAATCTGTAGAATTAAGAATAGATTTCATTCCTGAAATATCAAAAGAAGAGATATCTAAAAATATAAGAGAGAATCCAAATAAAACAATCTATAATAATCTAAAAGAATTGCTTCCTTTGAATTTTATGAAAGAAATTTTATGTCATTTGAGAATAGATAAAAGGCCAAAGGAATTAACAAAGGAAGAAGAAAAAAATATTGTAGATAGCATAAAAGAATTAAAATTGACTTGTATAGGAACCAAAAGTATAGAAGAAGGAATCGTTACTTCAGGTGGAGTAGATGTAAAGGAAATAAACTCTTCTACCATGGAATCTAAGCTTTTAAAAAATTTATATCTTGCTGGAGAAATAATAGATATAGAGGGATTAACAGGAGGCTATAATCTACAAATTTCCTTTTCAACAGGATATTTAGCGGGAATAAGTGTTTAAAATTTGATATGATGCTGATGGTGATAAGATGAAAACTTTAGCAATACGAGGAGCAACTACTGTAAAAAATAATGAGAAAGAAGAAATATTGAAAGAAACAAGAAAATTAATGAGTAAAATAATACAACAAAATCATTTGGAAGAGGAGGATATAATTAGTATCATATTTACAATGACAAGAGATTTAAATGCAATATATCCTTCTGTAGCAGTGAGGGAATTTATGGGACTTCATACTATTCCCCTTTTAAATTTCGAGGAAAAATATATAAAGGGAAGTTTGAAAAAATGTATTAGGGTATTAATGCACATTAATGCAGATAAAGAAAAAGAAAACATAATGCATGTATATTTAAACGATGCAAGAAATTTAAGACCAGACTTAAATATGAGGAGTGAGAGCAGTGAATAAAATAATAATAGCAGTAGATGGACCGGCAGGGGCAGGGAAAAGTACGGTAGCTAAAATAATTGCTAAAAAATTGGATATAAATTATATTGATACTGGAGCTATGTATAGAGCTATTACATACAAAGCAATAATGGAAAATATAGATATCAAAGATGAAGGAATTTTGGTAACAATAGCAAAAAATACGGAAATAGACTTTAAAGAGAATAACCTTTATTTAGATGGGAAAATTTTAAATGAAGAAATAAGAACACCAATAGTGAGTAATACTGTTTCTGAAGTTGCTCAAATAAGAGATATAAGAGAAATAATGGTTGAACTTCAAAGAAAAATGGGAGAAAAATATTCTGTAATAATGGATGGAAGAGATATAGGATCTCATGTTTTTCCAAATGCAGACTATAAATTTTACTTAACAGCAGGAGTAAAAGAAAGAGCCACTAGAAGACATAAAGAGTTAAAAGAAAAAGGCTATAATGTAAAAATTGATGATATAATTAAAGATATAGAAAGCAGAGATAAAATTGATTCTCAAAGAGAATTTGCACCTTTAGTGAAAGCAGATGATGCTATAGAAATTAATACCAGTAATAAAAGTATTGAAGAAGTGGTGTTTGAGATAATGGACCTTATGAAATAGGAGGAGATTTTTTGGAATTTTATGATATTGCAGTATTTATTTTAAAGCCAATTATTAGAATTTTTTATAAAATAGAGATTAAAGGACAAGAAAAAGTTCCTATAAATGAACCGTTAATATTTGCATCAAACCATAAAAGTAATCTAGATCCAGTGATTATAGGTCTTTACATGCCAAGAAAAGTATCGTATATGGGGAAAAAAGAACTTTTTAAAAATAAAATTTTTGGGTATATTTTAAGAAAATTAAATGTATTTCCTGTGGATAGAAGTAAGACGGATATCGCAACTATAAAGACAGCTCTTAAAATATTGAAAAATAATGGGGCTTTGGGAATATTTCCACAAGGAAGAAGAATGAAGGAAGATGGAGCAGGAAAGGCCAAAGCAGGAACAGCTATGCTTTCTATAAAAGGAAAAGCAAAAATTTGTCCGATTTCTATTATCGGAAGTTATAAATTATTTAGTAAAATAACCTTATATATTAATGAGCCCATAAACCTGGAAGAATATTATGAAGAAAAACTTTCCTCTAAAGCGTATGAGGAACTTAGCCAGCATGTTTTAGATATTATTGAAAAAAATGCAAAATAAGATTGATGTTAGGAGGATTTACATTGAAAATAAAAATAGCATCTTATGCCGGATTTTGCTTCGGGGTGGAAAGAGCTATGGATATAGCTTGGAAAGAATTAAAAGAAAATACAAGGGTTTACTCATTAGGTCCTTTAATTCATAATAATCAAGCTGTGAAAAAATATGAAGAAAAAGGTCTTAAGGTAGTGGATGCTTTAGATAAAATAAAAGAACAAGGAAAAGTAATTATCCGGTCCCATGGTGTTGCGCTGAACATATATGAGGATGCAAAAAAAAGAAATATGAGTTTAATTGATGCCACTTGTCCTTTTGTTAAGAAAATACAAGATATAGCAAATAAATACTATAATGAAGGATATAAGATTATTATAATAGGAGATGTTACCCATCCAGAGGTGATAGGAATAAACGGATGGTGTAATAATGAAGGAATAGTTATAAAAAAAATGGAGGATTTAAAAGAAATTCCTAGAAATTATAATAAGTACTGTGTAGTAGCGCAAACAACTATGAATTTAAAGCTATATGAAGAAATAACGGAAAAATTGAGTATTATTTTAGAGGATGTAGTATTTCATAATACCATATGTTTAGCTACAAAGGAAAGACAGGAAGCAGCAAGAAGATTATCTAAAGAAGTAGAAGCGATGATTGTTATTGGAGGAAAGCATAGCTCTAATACGCAAAAGCTAGTTCAAATATGCAGTGAAAATGTAATTACTTATGCTATAGAAACGAAGGAAGAGTTAGATATAGAACAAATAAAAAAATATTCCTTTATAGGAATAACAGCAGGAGCATCTACACCAAAATGGATTATAGAGGATGTAATAGCTTCTATGGAAAAATTGTAAAATATAACTAAAGCTAAGGAGATGGGAAAATGAATAATGAAATGGAACAATTATTAATGGAGGAAGAAAATCGATTTAAAAATATAGGAATAGGCAGTATCGTAAAAGGGACCATTATACTAGAAAAAGAAGATGAATATTATGTGGATTTAAATTATAAAACAGATGGGGTCCTTCCTAAAAATGAAGCAATAGCACAAGAGGAGATAAAAGAGGGAGAGGAAGTTATCTTAAAAGTAATAAAAATAGATAGAAACTCAGGGGAGTTAGTTCTTTCTCAAAAGAAAGCAGAGGAAATTACTATTTGGAATAAGCTTAATGTAGGTCAAATGTTAGAAGTGAAAATCATAGAAAAAAATGATAAAGGATTAATTGGAGAATATAAGACAAATATAAGAGGATTTATTCCATTAAGCCATGTAGATATAAAATATGTAGATAGGGATATGCTTGAAGCATACAAAGGAAAAAAAATAAAAGTAGAAATTATTGATGTTGTTTCTGAGAAAAAAAGATTAGTGCTATCCATAAAAAATGTTTTATTAAAAGAAAAAGAAACGAAAAAAATAGATTTTATGAATAAACTAAAAGATGAGGAAGTATATGAAGGCATTGTAAAAGATATAAAAGAATATGGTATGTTTGTAGACTTAGGAGGATTGACAGGATTAGTACATAGATCACAGATATCTTGGGATAAGAATATAGATTTATCTAAAGTGTATAAAATAGGAGATTGTGTAAAGGTTCAAGTGTTGTCTTTTGATAGAGAAAAGGAAAGATTAAGTTTGAGTATAAAATCTCTTCAAAAAAATCCATGGGATGAATTCATAGAAAAATATAGGGTAGAGGATGTTGTAGAAGGAATCGTAAAAAATATAAAAGATTATGGTGTATTTATAAGAATAGACAATGTAGTAGACGGATTTGTTCACATATCGAATATGTCTTATGAATTTGTGAAAAGTCCTAAAGATCTAGTGAAGCTAGGCGATAAAGTATCTGTAAAAATAATAAGTATAGATATGGAACACAAAAAAGTAGAATTAACGATGAGTATGAATGAGGAGGAAGGATGCATATGACTGGATATGAATTTTTTAAAGAAAAGATATATAAAAAAACAGGCATAAATCTTTCCCTATATAAGGAAAAGCAAATGAATAGAAGATTAGAATCTTTAGCAAGAAGAAATGGATTTAATACCTTTGAAGAGTATTTTCATGCAATTGATAAAAATAAAGATTTATTTGATGAATTTATTAATTATATGACCATTAATGTATCAGAATTTTATAGAAATCCAGAACAATGGCAGGTTTTAGAAAAGGAAATTATACCTAAACTCATGCAAGGTAGTGGTAATTTGAAAATATGGAGCGCTGCATGTTCTACAGGAGAAGAGCCTTATTCTTTGGTCATGCTCTTAAGCAAATTTATGCCTTTAAATAAAATAAATATTATTGCCACTGATCTAGACAAAGAAGCAATGAATAAAGCACAGATAGGAATTTATTCGGAAAAAAGCTTAAAGAATTTACCAAAAGATTTTGTTACAAAATATTTTGATAAAATAGGATCAAATTATGGTATAAAAGAAGATATAAAAAATAGAGTTACTTTTAAACAACATAATCTGTTAAAGGATTCTTATATTGATAGCTGTGATTTAATTGTATGCAGGAACGTTATGATTTATTTTACAGAAGAAGCAAAAGCAGATATTTATTTGAAATTTAGTAAATCTTTAAAAAAAGATGGGATTTTATTTGTTGGAAGCACAGAACAAATTATTATGCCTAATAAATATAATTTAAAACCTATGAAAACATTCTTCTATGGGAAAGCAGATTAATAGCTTACTGTTGACTTTAAATAGTCAACAGTCTTTTTTGTTGTAAGGATAAATGATAATATGATATAATGTTATATAGTATTAGTACCAGGTATAAAAAGGAGGTATAATTTATGAAATTAGATGAAATAAAAGAATTGATTTTGACCTTAGACAAAACAAATATAAATAAATTTCATATAGAAATGGATAATTTAAAAATGTCTATAGAAAAAGAAGATTTAAAAGAAGCTATAAAAAAGAGTAGTATAGAGGAAGAAAATAAGAACATAGAAGAAAATATAAAAATTTCTAAAGATGAGAAAGAAGATGAAAAGATACATATAATAAATGCACCTCTTATGGGAACCTTCTACAGTTCCTCAAGTCCAGATAATCCTCCTTATGTTACAATAGGGACTAAAGTGAAAGAAGGAGATACTCTTTGTATTCTTGAAGCTATGAAGCTGATGAATGAAATTGTGTGTGAATTAAATGGAGAAATTATAGATATATTAGTTAAAAATGAGGACTTAGTAGAATATGGGCAGCCTCTCTTTAAAGTTAAAATAGATTAGTAAAGGAGGGGTAGTATGATAAAGAAAATACTTATTGCAAATAGAGGAGAAATAGCTGTAAGAATCATTAGGACTTGCAAGGAAATGGGAATTAAAACAGTTGCTATTTATGCTGAAGCAGACAAAGAATCTCTGCATCGATATATGGCAGATGAATCCATTTGCATTGGACCAAACAATATAAATAAAAGTTATAATAATATAGATAATATAATATATCTAGCATTGAAAACAAAGTGTGATGCAGTTCATCCTGGATTTGGTTTTTTATCTGAAAATTCAACTTTTGCAAGAAAATGTGAAGAGAATAATTTGATATTTATTGGACCATATTTTCATCAGATAGATAAAATGGGAGACAAATCAACAGCAAGGGAAACGATGATACAGGCAGGAGTACCTGTAGTTCCGGGGTCAAAAGGAATTGTTAAGGATTTAGGAGATGCACTTTTAACAGCAAATGAGATAGGATATCCTATCCTAATAAAAGCCTCCAGCGGTGGAGGTGGAAAAGGGATGAGAATAGCTTATAATGAAGCGGAAATGAAAAATAATTTTGATATAGCTAAAGGAGAGGCTTTATCTTCTTTTGGAAATGATGAAATGTATCTAGAAAAATATATTGAAAATCCAAGACATATAGAAGTACAAATATTTGGAGACAAATTTGGAAAAGTAATTCATTTTGGAGATCGAGATTGTTCGATGCAAAGAAGAAATCAAAAAGTGATAGAGGAGTGTTTATCACCATATTTAGATGAAAAAACAAGGGAAGATTTATATAAGGCCGCTATAAAAGCGGCTAAATCAGTAGACTATCTTGGGGCAGGAACTGTTGAATTTATAGTAGACAAAGATAAGCATTTTTATTTTATAGAAATGAATACGAGAATACAAGTAGAGCATCCAATTACAGAAATGATAACAGGAATAGATTTAATAAAGCTACAGATATTAATCGCTTCGGGAGAAAAAATTTCTTATGCTCAAGAGGATATACAATTTAATGGGCATGCAATAGAATGTAGAATCAATGCTGAAGACCCTCTTGAAAACTTTAAGCCTTGTCCTGGGAAATTGGATTCTATACATGTTCCAGGAGGGCTAGGGATAAGATTTGATAGTTTTGTATATGGAGGATATACGATTCCACCAATTTACGACTCTATGATAGGTAAATTAATCTGTTGGGGAAAAGACAGAAATGAATGTATAAATAGAATGAAACGAGCATTGGATGAATTAATTGTAGAAGGAATTAAAACAAATATAGATTTTCAAAGACTACTTATAGAAAGTGAAGCTTTTGTAAAAGATGAGCATCATACAAAGTTTATAGAAAATGAGTTTGTAATGAAAATGAGCTAGAGGTGATAGCTATGATAAAAAAACTATTAAGTAAAGAAAAAGGATATGCCCAAGTATCTGTAAACAAAAACTTTAAAAATCGAAGTGTGGATGATAAATTTTGGATCAAGTGTAAAGGATGCAATAATGAATTGTTTAAAAAAGATGTAGAAGAAAATTTAAGCATGTGTCCAAAATGTAATTATCATTTCAAATTTGGCGTAAGAGAACGGATAGCATTATTAACAGATGAAGGTACATTTGATGAGTTAGATGAAGCATTAACTGCTGTTAATATACTGGACTTTCCAGAATATGATGAAAAATTAAAAAGATATAAGGAAAAGAGCAATGAAAAGGACGCTATAATCACAGGCTCTGGGAAAATAAATGGAATAAAAACAGTGTTATGTGTTATGAATCCTGATTTTATGATGGGAAGTATGGGAGCTGTAGTAGGGGAGAAAATAACAAGAGCTGTAGAATATGCAGTAGAAAATAGGATACCTGTTATTATCCTTTCTGCATCAGGAGGAGCCAGAATGCAAGAAGGAATTGTATCTTTAATGCAAATGGCAAAAACTGCGCAGGTATTAAATAAACTTAGCCAGAATAAACTTCCTTTTATTTCTGTGCTCACAGATCCAACTACAGGAGGGGTTACCGCAAGTTTTGCAATGCTTGGAGATATTATAATCGCTGAACCAAATGCATTGATAGGCTTTGCTGGTCCTAGGGTAATAGAACAAACCATAAAGCAAAGTCTTCCGGAGGGATTTCAAAGAGCAGAATTTTTATTGAAACAAGGATTTGTTGACTTAATTGTAAATAGAAATGAAATGAAAGATATACTATATAAAATACTAAAAATTCATGGATGTTAGGAGGGCTGAGTATGAGTAATATACAAATAGATAAGCCCATTATAGAGCTTGAAAATAAAATCGAGGAATTTAAAAGAATTTCTAAAGAAAATAATATAGATTTATCTATGGAGATAAACATTTTAAGTGAAAAATTAAGTAATTTAAAAAATGAAATATACGAAAATTTAATTCCATGGCAAAAAGTAAATTTAAGTAGAAGTATGGATAGACCTACAACAAAAGACTATATTCAAAATATTTGCAGTGAATTTATTGAACTTCATGGAGATCGATTATATCAAGACGATAAAGCAATAATTGGTGGAATTGGATTAATAGAAGAAATTCCTGTTACAATAATAGGCCATCAAAAAGGAAAAGATGTGAAAGAAAATATAGAAAGAAATTTTGGAATGCCTCATCCCGAAGGCTATAGAAAAGCTTTAAGGCTTATGAAGGAAGCAGAAAAATTTAATAGGCCCATCATAACTTTCATTGATACACCAGGCGCTTTTTGTGGACTAGGAGGAGAGGAAAGAGGACAGGGAGAAGCTATCGCTAGAAATTTATTTGAAATGAGCAGTCTAAAAGTACCCATCGTATCTATTGTTATAGGAGAAGGGGGTAGTGGAGGAGCTTTAGGCCTTGGCGTATCAAATAAGATAGCAATGTTAGAGCACGCTATCTATTCTGTCATATCTCCAGAAGGACTTGCCAGCATTTTATGGAAAGATGCATCCAAGGCAAATGAAGCAGCAAATATAATGAAGCTTACCAGTAAAGACTTATATGAATTGAAGATTATAGATAAGATCATAAAAGAGCCTTTAGGAGGAGCACAAAAAGATATAGATTTCGTATCAAAAAATATAAAAGAATATATATTAGAGGAGTTTGAATACTTTAAAAACTTAAAAAATGAAGAAATTGTCCTTGAAAGATATGGTAAATTTAGAAAAATTGGATATAATTTATAAATAAAAAAAGGATTTTGAATTTCCATATAGAATATATACATAAAATTCCTAATTTAATTGTAGTAAAAAATATCATATCAAAGGGGGCTTATTTCAAATGGAAGTATTAAAAGTTTCATCAAAATCTAATCCAAATTCTGTAGCAGGGGCTTTAGCAGGAGTTTTAAGAGAAAAAGGATCAGCTGAGATTCAGGCTATAGGGGCAGGTGCTTTAAATCAAGCTGTAAAAGCAGTAGCCATAGCGAGAGGATTTGTTGCACCTAGTGGAATGGATTTAATATGTATACCTGCTTTTACAGATGTTGAAATTGACGGAGAAGAAAGAACCGCCATAAAACTTATCGTAGAACCAAGATAAATAAAAAAAGAACCTCAAGAGAGGTTCTTTTTTATTTTATTATTTCAAAAACATTATTTTAAGATAAATTCTACTATTTTTATAAATAAATATAAGTTTTATGTATAATAGGCAAACAGAATGAAAAAAATAATAAAAAAGGAGGGGATTTTTATGGATTTAAGTACGAGAGATACAATCGTAAAAAAATTATTAGATGCACAAGAAAATGTTAGAGATTATGAATCTTTCTCAAAAGAAGTAAATGATACAGAAGTATCTAATGTATTCAAACAATTTGCAGAAGAATCAGGAATGCAAGCAAGAAAATTACAAGAATTACTAGATAAACAAGGTAGATAAATATAAAGCAGCCTAAAGGCTGCTTTATATTTTTATAATGAATAGAAATATATAAATTCTGTTAGATATTTTAAAGAAAGACTTTTTTACAAACAAAATCTAAAAATTAGTATATAATAGATGTGGAATTTAATTTAAAAAGGACGTGATAGAATGGACAATAAAGCTAGAGCAATAGGCTTTATGCTCATGGCTGCTTTTTGTTTTGCAATGATGGGAGCCATGGTGAAGTTATCAGGGGATATACCTCTTTTTGAAAAAGTATTTTACAGAAATGTAGTAAGCCTTTTTGTTGCAGTAGGAATTGTGATGAAAAGCAAAAAAAGATTTTTTGGAAAAAGAGAAAATCAAATATATTTAATTAGTAGATCTTTATTTGGGCTTTCAGGCGTTGTATTATACTTTTATGCTATAAACAATTTAGTATTAGCAGATGCATCTATGTTAAATAAATTATCCCCTTTTTTTGTAACCTTATTTGCCTTGATATTTTTAAAAGAAAAATTATCCCCTGTGCAAATTATAGCATTAATTCTTGTTTTTATAGGAGCGCTTTTTATTATAAAACCTCAATTTAGTTTTAAAATGTTTCCAGCTCTTTCTGGATTTTTATCGGCTATATTTGCAGCAGGGGCCTATACAATACTTAGAGTTCTAAGGAATAAGGAAGACTATTCCACTATTGTGTTTTATTTTTCATTTGTTTCGGTAATAGGAATGTTTCCGCTTATGATGATGCATTATAAGCAACCTACTATGATACAATTTCTATTTTTAATTAGCACAGGAATATTTGCAGCTGTAGCACAATTTAGTATTACCCTTGCTTATAAATATGCTCCCGCAGGAGAAATAGCCATTTATGATTATTCAAATATCATCTTTTCCACTATATTAGGATTTTTATTCTGGAATGAAATTCCAGATTTACTGAGTTTTTTAGGGGGAGTACTTATAATACTTGCAGGGGGTATGGTTTTTGTGTATAATAAAAAATATAATAAGAAAATGGAGGGTTCAGAAAATGAAAGAGGTTCTAGCCAAGTACAATGATTTATCTCAAACAGAAAAAATAGAATTTATAAAGGAAATTATTCCTTCTATAGAAGTGTTGATGAAAGAAAATAAAAATGATTTAATGAAAGAGTTTTATCCTATAATAGACTCTTTATTAGAAAAGTATGGAATGAGTATGGATCAAATAATGCTGATGCTTCAAATGTTTAATCCTCAAGATTAAAAATAAAGAAACATGCAACTAAATAAAGAGAATTACGATAATAGCAAACTTATCGAAAGGTAAGGACGCAAAGTCATGTATCTAAGGGATATTTTATCCTATGATTGACAGACCGCCGAATATATTAATTTACCAGCGCTATATATTTATATATAAGGCATCTATAGAATTGTAGATGCTTTTTTTATTAGTATGAAGGAAATAGTGGTTACTATTTATACCCAATTTTTTTTCAGATTCCGATTTTTATGATATTTATAAACAAAAATTTTTTTTAACACTACAAATTTGACTCTAATATACTACAAATGGGTACAATAAATAATAAATATAAATTTTAAAAGGGGGACATGGAATGAAATTGGTAATGTTATCAGAAAAGAATATAGGTAGTGTTTTAGCAAAACCTGTTTATAATAAAAATGGCCACATCGTACTAAATAAAGGATCTAAATTATCAAATGTAGCAGTAAGAAAATTAAAAGAATTTGGTCTTACTACGGTATATATAGAAGAAGAAGGAACAGAAGACATCGTAGTAGAAGATGTGATTGATATTAAAACTCAAATAGATTGTATAAAAGCATTAGAAAAAGCTTTTATAGATATAAAGAAAAAAGGAGATTTTGAGGATGGAAATATAAAGGAGTTATTAAAAGATACCCTTGAAAATCTATCTCTCTCTAAAAATACCCTCCTTATATCTAATGGCATAGATAATATGGAAAGTAATCTATATATTCATAGCTTAAATGTAGCCATACTTTCTGGAATTATGGGAATAAAATTGGGTTATAACTATGAACAAGTATATAATTTGACCTTAGGGGCATTACTACATGATATAGGATATGCTTTAAGTGATGGAAAGGATCATACCATAAAAGGTATAGAAATTTTAAGAAAGCATAGCACTATAAAAGTTACTTCTTACATTGTGGCACTTCAACATCATGAAAGAGTAGATGGATTAGGATATCCAAATAAACAACAAGGGAAAGAGATATATGAATTTTCCAAGATAGTTGCAATATGCAATGAGTATGATAATTTGATTTTTAAGGAAGGGCTACAACCTTATGAAGCATTAGAAGAAATTGTGGCAAAAGCTTCAACTTATCTTGATGAAAATATGGTAAAGGTATTTCAACAATGTATATATATATATCCTGTTGGTATGGAAGTAAAGCTTAGCAATGGAGAATCAGGAATAATATTCCAGCAGAATGAAAATATGCCAACAAGACCTATTGTAAAGACAAAGAATAGATATTATAATCTTTTAGAAGAACTAACTTTATTTATTGAGAAAAACTAAGAAACTATAATGTTCTTATACAATAAAAGTTTGCCGGCTGAGAAAGCTTTTATTGTATAAGAATGTAAAATTTATATTAATAATATATTTTATTGATAAAATTATGAGGCTTATCATTTGGATCAATGGGCAAAAGAATATATCCTTCTTTTTTTAGATGATCTAATACTTTGGGTAAAGCATTTAATGTGCGTGCTTTTTCATGAAAAAGAATAACAGGAACTTCATGCTTATTAATTTGGATTTTCACATTTTGTAAAATAATCTGAGAAGAATCAAGAGAATCTGATTTTAATAAACTATCTCCACTGTCTACATTCCAATCCCACATTTTATATCCATGGCTACTAATTAAATCCATATATTCTGAGGTTATATAGGGCTTGCTTCCATAAGGCGTGCGAATTAAATTACTTTTTATATGAGCTATACTTTCTAAAGAACTGTTGCACTGATTCATTTCCAAAAGTAAACTATTAGGAGACTGATAAATTTTATTTACATCATGACTAACTCCATGAAGTCCTATAATATTCCCTTGTTGAATTACTTGCTTTACTGCTTGTGGGTACATTTTTATACGGTTGGATAGCATAAAAAAAGTAGCATTTGCATCATATTGTTTTAATATTTTTAAAAATTCCTTTGTATATATGGTTGGACCATCATCAAAAGTAATATAAGCAATTTTATATTTAGATGTAGCTTTTACTTTCTTTTCTAAAATCATTTTTTGTTTTTCTTTTATTAACTTATCTTTATGTTGATTATACAATTCTTGATCACTTATTTTAGCATATTTATTTTTTATTCTACAAATTGGGCCATTGGGAATATAAGTAACATCATATCCAAAATTTTCAGCTATTAACCTAAGAGGAGCCATTACTTTCCCTTGATTAAAATAAATAGAATTTGTATGAATTATTTTTTTATCTGTAATAACTGATTTTAATAATGAATCAAGTATGATAGTCTGATTATTTTTAGAAAGGATCATTTTTTCTTGATTTTTATTCCATTTTGCTGTTGCATTTATTGATTCAGCAAAAGAATCTATAGGAATATAGGTTATTTTGTTTTTTACTTGAGGATATATCTCGTTAAAAGAAACTAATTCATCATTTAAAAATATAAAAATAAAGTTATATAAGTTTGTATCCTGGGCATGAGCAGGATAAGAAAAAGAAAAGATAAAAAAAAATAGGATACTTAAAGTGAATTTTTTCATATTTTATCCCTCCTAGAAAAAATCATTAAATATTTTAAATGTTAAAAAACTACACATTTAATTTATGTAAATATGTAGAAATCTTCACCAAAAATATTTTAAGATAAGATTTTGTTTTCTTACACTTAGTATGTAATGATATGACCATAATATTTAGCATAATAAATGACAAAAATTCAATTTCTTTTTATGATTCTATTGTGCAAATCAATGATTCTATTTTATATATTTTTTTAGATAATATAAAATTACTTTTAAGTAAAAAATTACATATTAACTAAATATGATATAATTATAGGAAGGATGATTTGAATTAAAAATTAAGGGAGATGATATTTTGAAAAATCTAGTGACAACAACATGGCTGAAAGAGAATATACAGGATGAAAATGTAGTATTGGTGGATTGTAGATTTGATTTACAAGCGACAAACTATGGAAAAGAAAGTTATACGAAGGGACATATTGTAGGTGCATATTACATGGACATGAATGAAGATTTAGCAGGGAAAGAAGAGACACATGGAGGTAGACATCCTCTTCCGAAGTTGGAGATTTTTAAAGAAAAACTAGAAAATATAGGGATAGAAAATAATACCATAGTAGTGGCTTATGATGATGGAGAATTAGCGGGTGCTGCTAGATTTTGGTGGATGTTGAAGTATTTAGGACATGAAAAAGTATACATATTAAGCGGAGGAATAAGAAAATGGATAAAGGAAAATTATCCGATAACAAAAGAAATTCCTAACAAGAATAAAAAAGAATATACGATTTATTTAAAAGAGGATATTATTGCAGACATGATACAAGTTAAAGCAAAAAAAGAAAAGGAGAATGTAGTGATCGTAGACTCCAGATCTGCTGACCGATATAGAGGAGAAGCAGAGCCTATAGATAAAAAAGCAGGACATATACCAAATGCCAAAAACTATTTTTGGATGGAAACTTTAGAAAATGAGGAACTAAAAAATAAAGAGAAGCTGAAGAGTCATTTTGAAAATCTTGAAAAATATGATGAAATAATAGTTCATTGTGGTTCAGGTATTACAGGAGCGGTAAACTTTTTAGCGCTAGAAGAAATAGGAATAAAATCTAAACTTTATGTAGGCTCTTGGAGTGATTGGATCAGCTACAAAGAAAATGAAATAGCAGTAGGAGAAAAATAGGTAAAGAAATTACCGCAATGAACCCTATAAATATTGCTGTGAGTTTTGTTTGAACAATAATGAACTTATTAGTATTTTCAAATGCGTATATTTTAAAAGTAATCCTCTTTTAAGCAATATAAAAATTATTGTTAAGGGAGGATTTTTTATGTTGCTTGAATTTGAAGATTTTTTAATGGAGTGTCAATTCAGATCATTATCAAAATATACTGTAAAATCTTACAGAGTAAAAGTAGGTATGTTTTTAAAATATGTAGAAGAAGAATTTAAAATTGATAGGGTGTCTAAAATCAAAAGCAATCACGTTAAAAGTTATATTTCTCAGAAAATGGAGAATGGCAATACAGAAATTTATTTGAACGGAATTATTAAAGTATTAAAGTATTAAAGGTAGTTTTTAATTATTGTGTAAATGAAGAATACATGGTAAAAAATCCAATTGACAAGGTAAATTTAAAGTTTTATTTCTATGTGCAATAGAATTGACGCTTACTTATAAATTCAAAAGTTTTGGAAGGACTTGAGTTGTTAAGAGGGATTATAAATAAACCTATAATAATTAATAGTGGATATAGAAGTCCTGAATATAATAAACGAGTTGGAGGTTCTAAGAATAGCCAACATGTACTTGGAAATGCTATAGATTTTTATGTTAAGAGAATGAGTAGTCAACAATTGTTTGACATCTTAAAACAACATGGATTCTTAGGTAAGGTATTTACAGGGGTTGGAATTTATAGTAACTTCATTCACTGTGATGTTAGAGCAAATCCCCATAGCAGGGGATTTTCATTCTGGGACATGAGAAAGTAGACTACAATTAGTCGGTATCTGAACGTTAATTTTAACACTCAGGGTAGTAATGCAACCTACTACCCTTTTATAAATTAATTTGTTCTTCGGTTTCTATTTTTGAATATACTTCTCATGTTGATATATAATGTTATAAATGAGTATATTCCAATAATGGTTGATGTATAGAATTTTTGATCTAGTGTGATCATATTCTTTTTAATAGCATTGTAATAGATAAATATTAACAAGAAGTATACTATATTATTTATATTACGCTTCTCAAGTTTCAATTCTTTCACCTCCATATAGAAACAGTTATTTTAATATATTATGGAATTAAATAGAAATTTCATTTGAAAAATTAGTTTTAAAGTGTATTTTTAAAGATAAGAATATAGTTTAAAGTTGATTTTATGACGGATAAGTATTAACATTAATATAAGCAAAAACGAAAAAATCTATTGAAAGATATCCACGACAATAATCCTTCAATAGATAGGTGAAAATTACATAAGTAGTATATCATAGGAAAATTATAACATATGACTAAAATTTTATCTAGTCCTATCATTCCCAAATATGGAGGTAGAAAATGCTTAGATAGATAAAAGACTAGGATATCCTAGTCTTTTATTGTATTCACGTTTGGTTATTTTCTTAATTTGATATCTATTTGCGATTTTCTATTTAAAACAAAAAGATGAATAACAATATTTCTTACTGGTAAAATGTTAATATTCGAAAGCTAATTCATGAGAATTACTTGTTGAACTTTTTTTCTTATATGATTTTAATAATTTTTTTTCTATATCTACTACATATTCATATGTTGTATTTTCGTAGGGTGAAGTTTCTTTGAATGTAATTGTATATTTTTTGGTCTTTTCAGTTTCGTTAACTGTTTCAATATTTTTTATAAATTTAATTTCTGAGTTTGTAATTTGAAATTCTGTGATATCCATATATGGGTGATTTCCACCATAAAGTTTTAAATTTATAGTCACCTCTTTACCGTTTACTATCTGATCTGCCCACTTTTTTGTGCCATCTCCATAATTTTTTAATCCTACTTTGAATAATTCATTGTTTGAAGTTTTAATATTATTCTCAATTTGATATCCATTTGCTATATTTGTCATTGTATGAGTTCCATTTATTGATTCTAAGCTATTATCATGATCTCTAGTAATAGACCCTTTAAAATTATAAGCGGAAAGTAGATAAGTATTATCAATAATTTGTACTAAATTTTTCAAATTATTATCTTTTATACAATAAATTTTTAATCCGCTATTATTGTCCCATTTTAAATCCCATCCAAATTCTTTTACTGCAAATTCCCAAGTTAGAGGAAAATAAGTTACTCCATTACATTCTAATAATGGATATTGTTCTTTAGAATTGTCTATGTTTTTCCCATTAAGCTCTATATTAAAGGATACTTTTTTAGCATGGTAATTTTTTACTTTATTGTTACTATAATCTTGTTTTAACTCGTTAATACTATCTGATTTCGATATTTTTAACCCCTTTTTATTATTCCATTCAGTTTGAAGTCCAAGGGCTTGAGAATAATTCCATGTCATTGGGAAGTATGTTATATCTTTATAAACAAGTAAAGGATATTTTGAAACAGAATTATCAATTAGCTGACTATTTAAGAATATGTTAAATTTAGGTAATAACATAGTTAAGGTATCTTTATTATTTGCTGACACATTTGAGTGTAAAGAGCATATACAAGCCATTATAACTATACATAAAATTTTTTGGAATCTTTTTATATTCATATTAAACACCTCTTTTAAATTCAACAAAATTTTAAAGCCAAACAATTGTTCGTTTATATAAATTAAGTTTCGATACTATAAACCCTATAATGTGATTTTATTATTATTCTTTGTAAAAATCAATAAAATATAAGGAAACAATTAAAAGCTGTAGAACATTCTACAGCTTTTAATTGTTAGTAATTGATATCTATGTCATCTTCATACCATTTACTGCATGAATTTACAGTAATTGTTCTTGCGTGATCTCTGGTAGTTCCATAACCTGCTTCTTTGGTTTGGCTTGAAGTCCATTTTGAGTAATCTGATGTTCCATATAAATAAACATTACTCCAACATGCGTTTCTTATAGAAGAACCATCATTTAAATTTTCATATTTTTGTGCAAGTGTAGTTTCTTTTACCATCTCAAGGTTAGAGTATGAACTATTTACAACATCTCTGTCAGCTAAATCTCGAGTAGAGTCTGAAGTGTAAGTTCTTAAAGTTGACCAATCTGTTGGGTCTATAATTGTTATTGTTCCAGTATCGTATCTACTAGAAGAATTTATTTCGTATATCATGTAAACTCTATCTGAAGAAGGGTTGATTTCTCTTTCATCCCAATCTTGCTCATATTTTCTTGTTCCATCGTTCCAAACATTGAAATTCATAAAAGCATACCATCCTCCATTTTGATACAAAATACCAGCATCACTAACTAAGGGATTGTCTGAACCTTGATATGCATATGCTCCAAAATATGCATATGGGAATGTATTATTTTTATTTTTTATATTAACGTTTGGAAGAGTAAAATAACCTGTGCATTTTCTGTAGCCTCTTTTAGATATTGCCATCCAGTGAGACCCAGTACGGTCATTAGAATTTCCTACTATATCATAATCACTTGAGTAAGAGGCTCTTTGAGATGATTTATTTTCACTTGAATAATTATCTTGTTCTGTTCTTAATTTACCTTCTTCCAATCTAGTAGGTGTAGGATGTAGTTCATTTCCTTCACTATCATATACCATATTATCTACAACTGTAAAATTTTTATTTTCTGATGAATCAGCAGAAATACTATTTACTTGTTTATTATTTTCTTCATCTTTTTCAATCCATGTTGTAATTAGATTTTTTGCTTGTTGGTCATCTAAATTTTCTTGTTCAATCACATCTTTAATTGTTTCTGCATGATCTCCAAGCTTTTCCCATTCAGAAGAAGTTATTTCATACTGATTTGAAATGTTTTTTGAAATCTCTTTTTCAACTTCTAAATTTTCTAACGCATATGTAGGAAATGTTGCTAATAAACCCATTATCGCCATTGAACTTATGGCTTTTTTTGACCATTTATTCATAATAAATCCTCCTCTTTTGATAATAAATTTTAATTACTAATATTGTTTAATAATTATAGATATAAACATTTTGTCATAAATATTGAAATAAATAACTATGAATAAACATAGTAGTAGCACCCCCTCAGTAGTCTATTACAATAGAAAGTATATAACACATTGATAATTATGCAAATAATATAAAATTATGTATAAATATGAAATTATTTTAAAAAATGTATTTAGATACCATTTTTCGACCGTATTTTTATAGATATATTTTTATATAAGGTTTCATTTGATTTTTCTATTTAGAATAATATGATAAATTGTAAGTATTACAGTAAAGCATACGTCCTATATAATATAATTATAATATTATCAAGTGAGGTTTTTATGATGAATAATAATAGATGCATCGGTCATGTTGATAAGAATTCAGCTTTTTTATCCATTTCTGCTGTACAGATGCTTAAAAACGGTTATAAAATAGACATAAGAGAAATACCTTCAATTATAGCTGGGAATTCTTTAACTCGACATGGTATAGTGTTAACTAAATCCGAATCAGATAAAAAATATGGAATAAAGACAGATGAATCGCTATATTCAGCATTAAAAAAATGTCCAAATTTAACTGCAATATCTCCATTATTTATTCAGAGAGTTTCTATTGTAGAAGTTACCTGTAAATGTTTTATATGGAGTAGAAGTTCAAACTTAAAAGTTAGGGGGGTTGAGATTGAGGGATAATCAAAAGATAAAAGTATGTGCCTATTGTAGAGTAAGTACAGATTCTAACGATCAATTAAATTCATTGGAAAATCAGAAAGAATACTTTATAGATATAATAAATAAAAATAAAGATTGGGAGTTTACAGGGATATATGCAGATGAAGGTATAACAGGCACATCACTAAGTAAGAGAGAGCAAGTTCATAAAATGCTATATGATTCTGGAGTAGATATTAAAGAAGTAGAGAATAAAAAAATGATAGAAGAGTTAAGGATAAAGAATATAATTATTTTGTATCAGATCGAGAGCCGAAGTTTAATTTGATTTTAGTGAAAAATACAAGTAGATTAAGTAGGAATATAATGATTGTGGATATAATAAGAAAACTAAGAAAGAAGAATGTGTATATACATTTTATAGACATAGATAAATCAACTAAAAATACAGCTGACGAATTCTTAATACAACTTCTTCAATTAACTTTGAAACTGAATATTTTTCTTCTTCTGCGGATATACTAATGAATCTTTCTATGCATTCTAAATTTTCTTTTATCAATTCATCTACATTTCTGCTTGAAATAGCATCTTCTGTTATTTTTCTCATTTCTTCGGCAGTTTTAATTTCCATATGCAATCACTTCGTATTATAATTTATGGAAATATTATACCATAGGTAAAATGAGAAATATCCAAACAGATTTTTACATATGGATTAGAGTATATTTTCAAAATAGAATATGGGTAAGATTAATTTAGAATTGACTTTATGATAGATAAGTATTAGAATTAAGACAAGTTAAAACAAAAAATAAAATAAGTTGCCACCTTTATGATGCTGGTAACATCATCGAAGGATTTATACCTTGAAAGTGCTGGTAACACTAACAAGATACTAGGCAACTATATATGAATAAATTATATAGTTAAAATAGTGTATGGTCAAGTGCTTATCCATTAAAAGGTAGGTACTTTTTTTGTTTTAATTAAACTATGCTTTTTATAAAATTAAAAAAATGGTATGTTTATTATGATGAACATTGCTTAAAAGAGGAAAAATTAAATATACGAAAGTATTGAAAATACTGATATATGGAAATTAACAAGTTCAATTTTAAATTTAGTCATAATAGTTCATTGTGGTTCAGGCATCACAGGAGCTGTGAACTTTTTAGCGCTAGAAGAAATAGGAATAAAATCTAACCTTTATATAGGCTCTTGGAGTGATTGGATCAGCTACAAAGAAAATGAAATAGCAGTAGGAGAAAAATAGGTAAAGAAATTAATCTTTACCTATTTTTTCATGTAGGAAGTATATATCCTTCATATAATATATTCTGTTGAATAAAATAAAAGTAAATATTCAAGAATATAGGTGATTTTATGTTTAGTAAAAACAATTTTATTGTACTGAAATTAAATAGGAAATTTTTAATGTTATTTTTGGCACTCATGATGATATGTTTTGTGAATAAACATAAAGCAGATATTGTAGCTTTTAAACAAGGAAACTTTTTAAGTAGCAAAGTAGTAATAGACCCAGGCCATGGAGGAGTGGATGGAGGTACAGGTGAAAAGTTTGGAATATTAGAAAAAAATATTAATTTAGAAGTAGGATTAAAAGTACAAGAAAATTTAAAAAACAATAAAGTGAGAGTAATTATAACAAGAGATAAAGATATTTCATTAGAAAGCAAAAGTAACTTAAAAGAATCAAGATATAAAAAAGATTTACACGCAAGAAAAGAAATAATCAATAAAAGTGAAGCAAATGCTTTTGTAAGTATTCATGTGAATTCAAATGAGCAAGACTCAATCTGTAAAGGAGTAGTTATATATTATAATTCAGCTTACGATGAAAGTAAAAAATTAGCTCAAAATATTGCTGCATCCATAGATAATATCCTATATAGAAAGTTTTCTAGCTTAAATGATATGAAAACGAAAATATTGTGTGAAGATTATTATATTTTAAGGGAAACCTATGTTCCTGGAGTTTTAATTGAGATTGGGTTTATAACGAACCCTTCTGATCGAAAGCTACTTCAAAATAAGGAATATAAAGAAAAAGTAAGTGAAGCTATTAGTAAAGGGACAATGAAATACTTAAATACACTAGAAGATGAATTGAAAACAGGAATATTGGGATTTTAAAATATGAAAAATAGTTAATCACCTATTTTTAGGAAGCTAAAGTATGAATTAGTCCTTAGTGATATAAATTTGATTAAATCAGATAAAAAGAAAAGGCGTATGCCTTTTCTTTTTAGTATCCCTCTGCTTGTCTTTGATGATTGATATTGTTTTTATGAAGGTAAGCTTTTTCCATTTCTTCTGGTGTAAATCCTAGTTTTTTACCAAGGGATAAAAAATTAGAAAAAACATAGATATAATTTTCCCTAGAAAGTGTATTATGAAATAAAGAAATGGAATTAAATAACATCAAAAAGTATTCTGTTAGATTTTTGTTTTGATCATCAATATATAAATCATTTACTGAAATATCATTAAATTTTAAATCGAGTCCAAGGGAGAGTATAAAATGAAGACAATCCACAAATTCCTCTAAAATGATATTTTCAGGAGAAGCTTCTTTTAAACTCCAAAATTTAAAGCATCTAGTCTCATTGGCAAGTTCCCCTACTTCTACTTCAAGAGAAAGTATTTTATGAGGAATTAGATTTTCTTTTAAAAGATCGTGGGTTGTATTTATTTTCTCATCTAAAATTTTTTGAAGAGTATATAAATTTTTAAGATTCATATTTAATGCTCCTTTCTTTTGTAATGATAAATAAGTATAAATGGATACATAAGCTATTATATAATATAAATAAAAGAAGGGATACTTCTAAAATATAAATTTTAAAATTTAGGATTGGAGTTTCTTTGAAAGGAAGTTATAATCTTATTATATAATAAAAAATTCATGCGTAAATATAGGAGGAACTATGGAATTTAAAATACTTCATTTCATCCATACTATCCATAATCCAATGATAGATAAAGTCATGATATTCTTCACTCGTATAGGAGATGTTGGTCTTATATGGATTATAATGTCCTTCCTTCTTATTGGCTCTAAAAAATATAAAAAAGAAGGAACTTTTTTATTATGTACATTAATCGTAAACGCCTTTTTAGGAGAAGGTATTTTAAAGCATATGATAAAAAGAGGAAGACCCTTTAACACAGAAGATATGGAATTATTAATAAAAGCCCCACTAAGCTACTCTTTTCCTTCTGGGCACACTTCTTCTTCTTTTGCCATATATACTGTTTCAAAAGATATATTAAAAAAATATAAAAACTATATATTATTTTTAGCAATAGGAATTAGCTTTTCTAGAATATATTTATTCGTACATTATCCCTCTGATATTTTAGGTGGAATTTTCTTAGGGATACTTTCTGGGAAAATCGTGTTATTTTATTATAAAAAAATATGACAGTAAAAGAGGCTTCTAAAAATTTTTAGGAGTCTTTTTTATTTTTAAGTTGACATGTGAAAACAAAAATAGTAAAATCTTATTTAAATAATTTAGCAAGATAAAGCGATAAAGAATTAAAGCGAAAAGGGAGGGATGCCAATTGGGGGGAATAAATGAAATCTTTAAGGAGTATGAAATAAAGGAGTGTATTATAGAAAAATTTAAAGAAGTCTTTAAAAATTATGGATATAGAATGAGTTGGACTTCTACATTTGAATACTATGATTTATTTTCTAGTAAAAATGGAGCCATAAAAAATGAAGAAATGTTCAAATTTATAGATAAAGATGGAGAAATACTTGTATTAAGACCAGATGTGACAACACAAATTGCAAAAATGGTAGCTAATAATTATAAAAATTATGAAGGATATTTAAAATTATCCCATATTTCTCAAGTGTTTAGAATGAATCCTAAGGAAAATGGAAAGGAATTTACGCAAGGAGGAGTTGAATGCTTTGGAAATTCTCATCCATCCTGCGATGCAGAGATTATTGCCATGGCTATTGAAATATTTATAAAAAATAGCTTATATGATTTTAAAATGGACATAGGCCAGTCAAACTTTTATAAAGGACTTTTAGAAGAAGCAAATATGAAAAAAGAAGAAGAAGAGATGATTAAAAAAATGGTTGAAGATAAAAATATACCAGAAATGGAATGTTTCTTAAATCGTATCAATATGGATGCAAAAATAAAGAATGTATTCTTTAAAATTCCAACCTTGTATGGAAATATAGAAGAAATTTTAAATAAAGCAGAAAGAATATGCTTAAATGAGAAAATGAAAAATAGTCTTAAAAATCTAAATAAAGTATATGAAATACTTTCTGATTATGGATATGGGAAATATATATTTGTAGATTTAGGGCTTGTAAATCATCTGGACTATTATACAGGAGTGATATTTAAAGGATATATAACAGGTTATAATGAGATTCTCCTAAGTGGAGGAAGATATGATCAACTTACGAAAGAATATGGAAATTTAATTCCAGCGACGGGATTTGGAGTAAATATAGATAAGGTGGTGTATGCAATGAAAAGAATACAAAAAAATTCAAAACTTAGAGTCTATAAGGATTATCTGATTGTGTATAAGGAAGAGGATAGAAAAGAAGCTTTTCAAATGGCAAAGGACATGAGAGAAAAAGGATTTTCTGTTGAAACGGATTTATATAAAGATTTAAAAAATCATATTCACTATGCAGAAACGAATAGTATAAAAGACATTTTAATGGTAAATCAAGAGAGCTTAAAACTAATCCAGGTGATAAAAAATATTGTAAGCAATATAAGAAAAGATCTATTCATGAAAAGTTTAGAAGAAGTATATGAAATGTCTATTCATTAACAGGGGGATTTTCTATGGAATATGTAAACATTGCACTACCGAAAGGAAGATTAGGGGAAGAAGGATATAAAATATTAGAAAAAATAGGGTTGGATTTTGAAGAATATAAGACTTCAACCAGAAAATTAACCTTTACAAATGAAAAAGAAAAAATAAGACTCATTTTAGTAAAACCTAGTGATGTACCCATATATGTAGAAAGAGGAGCATGTGATATTGGAATTGCAGGAAAAGATGTGATCATGGAGGAAAATAGAAATTTATACGAATTAATAGACTTAGGGTTTGGAAAATGTAAATTTTCTATCGCATCTATAAAAGAATATAAGATACAAAATAATGGATTAAAAATAAGGGTTGCAACAAAATATCCCAATATCTCAAAAAGCTATTTTGTTCAAAAAAATATGGAAATTGATTTAATTAAGTTAAATGGTTCAGTAGAGCTTGCTCCTTTAGTTGGATTATCTGATGTGATTGTAGATCTTGTAGAAAGCGGAAAAACACTAAAGGAGAACGGATTATCTATTATTGAAGATATGTATGATATAAGTGCAAGGCTAATATGCAATAAAGTTAGCTTTAAAACAAAAAACCATAAGATAAAAAAAATAATAGATAGTATGAACAATATCTTAAAAAGTGGGGAGCAAAAATGATAAAAATTATAGAAAAAAATAAGGACTTTGATAAAAATATCAAAGAAATAATAGACAGAAATAAGATGGAATTCCATGAAGTAAATAAGATCGTAGAAAATATTTTAAAGAACGTAAAGGAAAAAGGTGATGTTGCTCTTTATGAGTATACAAAAAACATTGATAAAGTGGAGTTAGATAATATTTGTGTAACAAAAGAAGAAATGGATAAAGCTTATGACTTATGTGACAAAGAGCTTATAAATGCTTTGGAGAAAGCAAAGGAGAATATTTGGAAGTATCATAGCAAAGAAATGAGCAATTCATGGATGATGAATAAAGAAGATGGGGCTATTCTAGGGAAAATACATAGACCTATTGAAAAGGTGGGAATATATGTACCTGGAGGAACAGCTCCTTATCCATCTACTGTTTTAATGAATGCTATTCCTGCTAAGGTTGCAGGAGTAGACGAAATTATAATGGTCACACCTCCTTCTAAAGATAAAAGTGTAAATAAAAGTATATTAGCTGCTGCTAAAATTGCAGGAGTAGATAAAATATTTAAAGTAGGTGGAGCGCAAGGAATAGGAGCTTTGGCTTATGGAACAAAAACGATTCCAAAAGTATATAAAATAGTAGGTCCAGGAAATATATATGTGGCCATGGCAAAGAGAATGGTCTATGGATATGTAGATATTGATATGATTGCAGGGCCAAGTGAAATATTGATTATTGCAGAGGAAGGATCAAATGAAAAATTCATTGCTGCAGATCTCTTATCTCAAGCAGAACATGATACCTTAGCTTCTTCTATATTGATTACTACCTCTAAGGAACTTGCACATAAGGTAAAAGAAGAAATAAAAATTCAAACGGAAAAATTAGAAAGAAAAGATATTATTAAAAAATCTTTAAATGATTTTGGTTTAATTATTGTTGTAGATACTTTGCAGGAAGCAGTAGAAATTTCAAATAAAATGGCACCAGAACACTTGGAATTAATGGTGAAAAATCCATTTGAATTACTAGGAACTATAAAAAATGCAGGAGGAATATTTCTGGGAGAATATTCTCCAGAGCCATTAGGGGATTATATTGCAGGACCAAATCATACCCTTCCTACAAGTGGAAGTGCTAAGTTTTTTTCTCCTCTTGGAGTGGAAGCATTTATAAAAAAATCGAGTTTTGTTTATTATACAAAAGAAGCACTTTTAAGAGATAAAGAAAATATTGTAAAAATAGCAACGAAGGAAGGTCTTACGGCACATGCGAATTCCATAAAAGTGAGGTTTTGATTATGATAAAAGATTTAGCAAAAAAAAGCATTCTAGAATTAAAAGCTTATGGATCTCATGAGTATGCATATAAATATAAAATGGATGCCAATGAAAGTCCTTTTGATTTTCCAGAAAACATTAGAGAAGATATAAAGGAATATATAAAAAGTTTCAATCGGTATCCAAACTCAAATTCTATAAATTTGAAAAAAGAATTAAAAAAATATACAGGATTAAATGAAGAGAATATACTTGTAGGGAATGGATCAGATGAACTTATAAATATTATTATAAACACTTTTTTAGAAAAAGAAGATTATGTTATATGTCATAGTCCTACCTTTGTAATGTATAGTATCTACACAAAAATTGCAGGAGGAAAATATTTTGAAATAGGTAGTGATGAAGACTTTAATATAGACATAGATACATTAATAGAAACGGCAAAAAAGAAAAAGGCAAAGATAATATTTTTAACTTCTCCAAATAATCCTACAGGGAATATAATAAAAAAACAAGAAGTCATAAAGGTTATAGAAAATGTAAATGGAATTGTCGTTGTAGATGAAGCGTATATTGAATTTGGGGGAGAAAGCGCAATGGATGAAATCAAAAAACATAAGAATCTGATTGTTCTCAGAACTTTTTCTAAAGCTTTTGGAAGCGCTGGAATTAGAGTGGGATACCTTGGGGCTTGTGAAGAGGTCATTCATTTATTAAATGTGGTAAGATCTCCATATAATTTAAATAGTTTTTCAGAATGTATGGCAGTATCTTTATTAAAAAATGAAAAAATCATGAAAGATAATATAAATTTCTTAATAAAAGAAAGAGATAGAATGTATGAAGCGATGAGAAAGATAGAGGGGATAAAAACATATCCATCAAATGGAAATTTCATCTTGTTTAAAGCAAAGAAAAATAAAAATATTTTTGAATGCATGTTACAAAAAGGAATATTGATTAGAAAATTTAATGGGGAAACCTTTGGAAATCATTTAAGAGTAAGTGTAGGAAAAAAAGAAGAAAATGATTTATTCTTAGATACCTTAAGGGAAGTGTTATAAATGAGAAAGATAGAAAAAAATAGAAAAACACTGGAAACGGATGTGAAAGTAAGCTTAAATATAGATGGACAAGGAAATGGCAGCATAGAAACAGGAATAGGATTTTTGGATCATATGCTAATTTTATTCACAAAGCATGGGATATTTGATTTGAATTTAAAATGTGTTGGGGATTTACAGGTAGATGATCATCATAGTGTAGAGGATATTGGGATAACCTTAGGAATTGCATTTAAAGAAGCGTTAGGGAATAAGGCTGGAATAAAAAGGTATGCAAATATATACACACCTATGGATGAGTGTTTATCACTTATTGCCATGGATATAAGTGGACGACCTTATTTATCTTTTAATGTAGAATTTAAGAAAGATAAAGTAGGACACTTTGATACAGAACTTGTAGAAGAATTCTTTAGAGGATTTGTAAATCATAGTGGAATAACGCTTCATATAAAAATGATTAATAATGGAAATATCCATCATATGATAGAATCTATTTTTAAAGGATTTGGAAGAGCTCTTTGTGAAGCTTGTAGTATAAATGAAAGAGTCAAAGGAGTTATGTCTACAAAAGGAGTGATTTAGAAATGATTGCAATAGTAGATTATGGATTAGGAAATTTAAATAGCATTAGCAAAGCCTTTCATAAAATAGGATTTGAAACAAAAATAACAGATAATATGTTGGATATAAATGAATCAAAAGGAATCATTCTTCCTGGTGTAGGTGCTTTTAGAGATGGAATAAAAAGCTTAAAAGAAAAGAAATTAATTCCTTGCATAAAAGAAAATATTGAAAAAGGGAAACCACTACTTGGAATTTGTTTAGGGATGCAGCTTTTATATGATAAAAGTTATGAAGATGGAGAATATGAAGGATTAGGAATTTTATCTGGAGAAGTTGTGAAATTTGAGGATAAATTAAAAGTACCCCATATGGGATGGAATAATTTAAATATTAAAAAAAGTAGTAGCCTATTAAAGGGAATAAAAGAAAAAGAATATGTATACTTTGTTCATTCTTATTATGTGAAACCGAAGGCAAAGGAAGTAATTGCTTCTTGTGCGTATATAGAAGTATTTCCTGCTATCGTAGGAGCCCAAAATGTATTTGGAATGCAATTTCACCCAGAAAAAAGTGGAGATACAGGACTAAAATTATTGAAAAATTTCGGGGAGATGGTAAAATGATCATATTTCCAGCGATTGACATAAAGGATGGAAAATGTGTTAGGCTAAAGCAAGGAGATTTTAAAGAGACAACCATATATAATGAAGATCCAATTGAGGTTTCAAAAGAATGGGAGGGAAAAGGAGCAAAGTATATACATTTAGTGGATTTAGATGGAGCCCTTTCAGGAATGCCTAAAAATATAAAGATTATTGAAGAGATAATAAAAAACATTCATATTCCTATACAAATTGGTGGAGGAATAAGAAACGAAGGGTGCGTACAAATCCTTTTAGAAAAAGGAGTAAGTAGAATTATTCTTGGAAGTGCAGCCCTAAAGAACAAAGAATTATTAAAAGAATTAGTAAAAAACTATACAGATAAAATTGCTGTTTCTGTAGATGCAAAGAATGGATTTGTTGCAGTAGATGGATGGACTAAGATAAGCAACATTAAATCTATTGATTTTGTAAAGGAATTAGAAGAAATAGGAGTAAAAACTATTGTTTATACAGATATAGCTAAAGATGGAATGATGCAAGGACCTAATTTTGAAATATATGAGATTTTAAAGAATAATATACGTGTTGACATCATTGCTTCTGGAGGAATAAGGACTTTAGAGGATATATTGAAAATAAAAGAAATGGGTCTTTATGGATGTATAGTAGGAAAAGCCCTTTATAATAAAAATATAAGCATGGAAGAAATAGCTAAATTATAGGAGGTATTTTTATGTTAACAAAAAGAATAATACCTTGTTTGGATATAAAAGATGGAAGAGTAGTAAAAGGGACAAAGTTTAAAGATATAAAAGATGTAGAAGATCCAGTAAGTCTTGCTAAATATTATAATGATGAAGGAGCAGATGAACTAGTATTTTATGATATTACAGCTTCTTATGAAAAAAGAAACATATTATTAGATGTAGTAAGTAAAGTTGCAAATGAAATTTTTATTCCGTTCACTGTAGGAGGAGGGGTAAAAAGTATAGAGGACTTTACTGCTATATTAAGAGCGGGAGCAGATAAAATTTCAGTAAATTCTTCTGCTATTAAAGATCCTAATCTAGTTAAAGAAGCAGCTTTAAAATTTGGCTGCCAATGTGTGGTACTTTCAGTAGATGCTAAAAAAGTTAAAGAAGATGCGTATAATGTATTTGTTAATGGTGGACGAGTAGATACAGGGATGGATGCAATAGAATGGATCAAAAAAGGTGTAAATCTTGGAGCGGGAGAAATTGTTATAAATAGTATTGATGCAGATGGAGTTAAGAATGGATATGATGTAGATTTAATAAAAAGAATAAGTAATGAAGTTAATGTTCCAATTATTGCTTCTGGAGGTGCAGGAAAAAAAGAGGATTTTTATCATGTTCTAAGGAAAGGACAAGCAGATGCTGCTTTAGCCGCCTCCGTATTTCATTTTAAAGAAATAAGAATTCCAGAATTAAAAAACTATTTAAATAAAAAAAGAGTGCCTGTGAGGTGATATTTATATGGATTTTATAGATAAAATAAAATTTGATGAAAAAGGACTTATTCCTGCTGTTATACAAGATATAAATACAAAAGAAGTTTTAATGGTTGGGTATATGAATAAAGTATCTTTAGAAAAAACCATAGAAACAAAGATGACATGGTTTTATAGTAGAAGCAGAAAAAAACTTTGGAATAAAGGAGAAACATCGGGAAATACTCAAAAGGTTGAAGCCATGTATTATGATTGTGATGCAGATACACTTCTTTTAAAGGTAAAACAAAAGGGAAAGGCATGCCACACGGGAAGTTATTCTTGCTTTTACAATAAATTTTTTCAAGAAAATGAACTAATAGAGAAAAGTAGGAAGGAAATAATAAAAGATTTATATGTTTTAATAGAAAATAGAAAGGAAAATCCAGTAAAACAATCCTATACAAATTATTTATTTGAAAAAGGATTAGATAAAATACTAAAAAAAGTGGGAGAAGAAAGTAGTGAAGTAATCATTGGAGCAAAAAATAGAAATAGAGAAGAAGTTATTTATGAAATTTCAGATCTAGTATATCATATTTTAGTTTTGATGGTAGAAATGGGTGTAACTATTGAAGATATTCAAAATGAATTATATAACAGAAATCATTGATTTCAGATTGCTTATGAAAATACCTTTATAATAAAGATTTTAAAATCTTTATTATAAAGGTATTTTTGTTTTCAAAAGAATAAAAGTAAAAATAACTATATGAATATTAAAATTAAAAAGCTAATACATATGTTAAGAGAAGGATTTGTAATGAAAGGAGAGAAAAAATAGAATGAATAAGCGCATAGTTAAGTTATTCTTAGGAATGATAATTCTTATGTTAGGCATTACAGGAATACGAATAATGATTGTAAATTCGATAAAAACAAATGGAAGTATATTAAATAAACTAGGAGATAATGCGGAATTAGTATGGAATGGGTCTAGAGAGGTCAAAACTATTGCACTTACTTTTGATGATGGTCCTCATCCTAGATATACTCCTAAGATATTAGAAATACTGAAAGAAAATGATGCAAAAGCAACTTTTTTTGTTCTTGGAAAGCATGTTGAGTTTTATCCAGAAGCATTGAAAAAAATACAAAAAGAGGGTCATGAAATTGGAAACCATACCTTTAGTCATATTGATGTAAAGACTGCTTCACAAAAAAAAATACGAGAAGAATTTGAGAAAACCCAACAAGCTATTTTTTCTGTAATTGGAATAAGACCAAACTTATTTAGGCCCCCCTTTGGTTTTCACAATAAAAAGGTTATTGAGACTGTAAAAGAACATAATTGTAAAATTATATTATGGTCAACCCACCAAGATTCAAAAGATTGGAGTAATCCAGGGGTGAAAAAAATAGTAAACACTATTCTTAAAGAGACGAAAAATGGAGATATAATTTTACTACATGATTACGTAGAAGGACCCAGTCAAACAGCAGAGGCATTAAAAATCATCTTGCCAGAACTTAAAAAAAGAGGATATAAATTTGTAACTATATCGAGCTTGATAGAAGAAGAAATGCCAAGCCATATATCAAATTAGAAAGGATTAAAAAAAATGTTGAAAAAGAGAAAGTTTAATGATATTATTTAGGTAAACGTTTTAGTAAAACGTTTACCTAAATTGGAGGATGGCAATATGAAAGTGACAATAAAGGATATAGCGAGATTTGCAGGGGTATCCACAACGACTGTATCAAAAATCATAAATAATAAAGATGAAAACATAAGTGAAGCTACAAGAAAAAAAGTGTTAGGTTTAATGAAAGAATATAATTATGTACCCAATAAAATAGCCCAAAGTTTAGTAACGAAGAAAACAAAAACTATTGGGCTTGTTATTCCAGATATACGAAATCCATTCTTTCCAGAACTTGCAAGAGGAGCAGAAGATAAAGCCAATGAAAAGGGATATAATATAATCTTTTGTAATACAGATGATGATATAGAAAAGGAAGAAAATTATATTAATATGTTAGTGGAAAAGATGGTAGATGGAATTATATTTACTGCTGCTTCAAAAAGAAGTTATGAATTTAAAACAGTAGAAAAATTTCCTGTTCCTATTGTTCTAGTGGATAGAGATGTAGAGGTTGAAGGAATAAAAGGAAAAGTAACGGTAGATACCTTTGTAGGAGGATATGAAGGAACAAAGCATTTGCTGGAGTTAGGTCATGAGGAAATCGTTTTTTTATCCGGACCTTTAAAAAATAATACTTCTATTAATCGATTAAAAGGATATAAAAAAGCACTAGAGAATTTTAATATTGAGCCGAAAGAAAATAACATTCTAGAAGGAGAGTATAAAAGTGAGTGGGGTTATGAAATTGTAAAAAGATTGTTAGAAAAAGGCAAAAAGTTTAGTGGTCTGTTTTGTGCAAATGACCTAATTGCAATAGGAGCAATAAAGGCTTTAAAGGAAAGGAATCTTAAAGTACCTGAAGATGTAAGTGTAGTAGGATTTGATGATATATATATATCTAGACTTATAGATCCAGATCTTACTACTATTAGACAGCCCAATTATGAAATGGGTTATCAATCCGTTGAAATGCTAATTGATATATTGGAAAATAAAGAAGGTTATAAGGAGAATATAGATTTAATACCAAAGTTGATCATTCGAAAATCTACTGCTAAGAGGTGAAATAGATGAAAAAAATTACGGTAATAGGAAGTTTAAATATGGATTTAGTGGTGCAGGTAAAGAAAATGCCTAAAGTAGGACAAACTGTGATGGGATCTAATTTTAAAGAAATACCTGGTGGGAAAGGAGCCAATCAAGCAGTTGCCATGGGAAGGCTTGGAGCAAAGGTAAATATGATAGGGAAAGTAGGAACGGATGGATTTGGTCAAAGTCTTTTAAGTGCCCTTGAGAAAGATAAAATAAATATAGCGTATATAGGGCAAGAAGATAATACTTCAACAGGAGTAGCATTGATTAACGTAAATGAAGAAGGGAATAATTCTATTGTTGTTGCCCCTGGGGCAAATTATAAATTAAACAAAGAAGATATAGATGCTTCTTTAGATGCAATCAAAGGATCAAAAATCGTAGTACTTCAGTTAGAAATACCACTAGAAACAGTAAAATATGCATTAGAAAAATCAAAAGAACTTGGAAAATATACTATATTAAATCCAGCTCCAGCAGTGAAATTAGAAGATGAAATTATTAAAAATATAGATTTATTAACACCTAACGAAACAGAACTAGAGATATTAAGTGGCGTAGAAATAAAAAAAGAAGAGGATTTATTTACTGCAGCAAAAGCATTGATGAAAAAAGGTATAAAAGAGTTGATTGTTACATTAGGAGAAAAAGGCGCTTTATATATCAATAGAGAAAAAATGAAAAGTTATAAAGCGTATAACGTAAAAGCAGTAGACACAACAGCGGCAGGAGATAGTTTTACGGGAGCTATTGCCACTGCTTTAATGAATGATAAAAATATAGATGAAGCTATTGATTTTGCATCAAAGGTAGGTGCATTAAGTGTTACCAAAGAAGGTGCACAAAGCTCTCTTCCGTATCTTGAAGAAGTTATGAAATTCAAGGAGGCATAGAATATGAAAAAAGGAAGATTGATTCATTCAGAATTATCTTATATTATAGCTAAAATGGGCCATACAGATATGTTAACCATATGCGACAGTGGACTTCCTATTCCAAAAGATGTTCAAAGAATAGATTTGGCATTAAAGGAAGGAATACCTACTTTTTTAGAGACATTAGATACAGTACTGGAAGAGTTAAAAGTAGAAGAAATAATTATTGCTTCTGAGATGGAAGACATAAATCCAAGGTTATATGAAATAGTAATCAAAAAATTTAAAAACATGAAAATAATCAAGATAAAGCATGAAGGATTTAAAAATTTAACAAAAGAATCCATGGCAATCGTTAGAACGGGAGAGTTTACACCTTATGCGAACATCATATTAAAATCTGGAGTGACATTTTAAGAGGTGAAAAATATGAAAAAGCCAATTTTAGAAATGATAGATATTACAAAAGAGTTTCCAGGAGTAAAAGCTTTAGATAAAGTAAATTTAAAACTGTACACGGGAAAAGTAATGGCTCTATTAGGAGAAAATGGAGCAGGTAAATCCACATTAATGAAAATACTAAGTGGTGTATATAAAAAAGATGAAGGAGAAATTCATTATCAGGGGCAAAAGAGTGATTTTAAAGGACCTAAGGATGCGCAGGAAAAAGGCATTGCAATCATACATCAAGAACTCAATTTAATTCCTCATTTAACCATAGGAGAAAATATTTTCTTAGGGAGAGAACCTGTAAATTCTATGGGAAAGATAGATTGGGGAAAGCTTTATACAAATGCAAAGTTTCTTTTACAGAAGCTGAATGTAAATAAAAGTCCTAAAACCCTTTTAGGAGATCTAAGCATAGGAGAACAGCAAATGGTGGAAATCGCCAAAGCCCTGTCTTTAAATGCAAAAGTAATCATCATGGATGAGCCTACGGATGCATTAACAGATAAAGAAACAAAAAGTTTATTTAAGGTAATCAATGAACTAAAGGGTGAAGATAAAGCAATCGTTTATATTTCTCACAGATTAAAAGAAATATTTGAAATATGTGACGATATTACGGTGTTAAGAGATGGAAAATATATAGGGAAGGAAAAGGTTTGCTGTGTGAATGAAGATAAAATTATTGAGATGATGGTAGGAAGGAAGCTTACAGAGCAGTTTCCTAGAATAAATACGCAAAAAGGAGAAACGGTATTACAGGTAAAAAATCTTACCAATGAATATATAAAAGCCATTAATTTCGATGTAAAAAAAGGCGAAATACTAGGAATCGCAGGACTTATGGGATCAGGAAGAACAGAACTTGCAAAAACTATATATGGTGCTATTAAAAAGGATAGTGGCGAGATTTTTATAAATAACAAAAAAGTAAATATTACTACTCCTAGAGATGGTTTAAAAGAAGGAATTGCTTATGTATGTGAAGATAGAAAGTCAGAAGGCTTAATATTAGGACTTTCTGTAAAGGAAAATATGAGCTTATCTTCTTTGGATAAGTGCACAACTTTCTTTAGACTAGATAAATCAAAAGAAGTGAGTGATGTGGAAAATTATATAGATAAAATGTCCATAAAGACACCGAGCATGAATCAAATAATAAAAAATTTAAGTGGTGGAAATCAACAAAAAGTCGCTATCGCAAAAGCAATTATGACAAAGCCACAAGTTTTAATATTAGACGAGCCTACTAGGGGCGTGGATGTAGGCGCAAAAAAAGAAATATATGATCTTATTAATATATTAAAGGAACAAGGAAAAGCAATCATTATGATATCTTCTGAAATGCCTGAAATTTTAGGAATGAGTGATAGAATACTCGTACTTCATGAAGGAAAAATTACAGGAGAATTTAATATAAAGGATGCAACACAAGAGAAAATAATGAAAAGTGCTGTAGGAATAAAGGAGGCTTAATCATGAATAAAGAAAAACTAATGAAATTTAAATCTATAATAGGACTAGTACTTTTTTCTATAATCGTTTCTTTTTTAAGCCCTAGATTTTTAACCCTTCCTAATATGCTGAATGTATTCAAGCAGACTTCCATAAATGCTGTAATTGCAGCAGGAATGACTTTTGTTATATTAACAGGAGGAATAGATCTTTCTGTTGGCTCTATACTTGCTTTTTCAGGTGCAGTATGTGCAAGCTTAATTGCATCAGGCGCAAATATAGGAATTGCTGTAATAGGAGCATTGTTAGTAGGAGCAGGAGTAGGGGCTTTAAGTGGAATCATTATTAGCAAAGGGAAAATACAACCCTTTATAGCAACCCTTGCCATGATGACCATATTAAGAGGGGCTACCTTGGTTTTTACAGATGGCAAGCCTATTGGATTAGGTAATGGAAAAGGAGCCATGGCTTTTTCAAAAATAGGAGCAGGACAATTTTTGGGAGTACCAACACCTGTATATTTGATGATTGTAGTATTTATTCTATGTTATTATATACTTTCTCAAACAAAGGTAGGTAGATATGTATACGCTTTAGGAGGAAATGAAGAAGCATCAAGACTTTCTGGATTAAATGTAAATAAAATAAAAATATACGTTTATACAATAAGTGGAATGTTAGCATCTACTGCGGGAATCATTCTTACATCAAGGCTTTTTTCTGCACAACCAAATGCTGGGGCAGGATATGAATTGGATGCTATTGCAGCTGTAGTATTAGGTGGAACTAGTCTTGCAGGTGGACAAGGAAGTATAGTGGGAACGGTAGTAGGAGCACTTATTATAGGAATTTTAAATAATGCATTAAATCTTCTCAATGTATCCTCTTATTATCAAATGATTGCAAAGGGGATCGTAATATTAATTGCTGTATTATTAGATAGAAAATCAAAGTAGGTATTAAGGCAAAGGCCTTAAGATAAATATTTTAAAATATTAAAAGGAGGAACTTATTATGAAAAAATTGCTTTGCATTTTAATGATTGGTATTTTAGCTGTAGGTATGCTTGCCGGATGTGGAAAAAAGGAAGATAATGTGCCACAAGAAGGAAGTAAGAAAATAGGGTTGATTTTATCTACTTTGAATAACCCTTTCTTTGTAACACTTAAAGATGGAGCAGAGGCTAAAGCAAAAGAATTAGGTTATGAGCTTATCGTATTAGATTCTCAAAATGATCCATCTAAAGAAATTGCAAATATGGAGGATTTAACTACAAGAGGTGTATCTCTAATTATGATAAATCCAGTAGATTCAGATGCAGTAGCAAATGCAGTACAAACAGCAAATAATGCAAATATTCCTGTGATAACATTAGATAGAGCTGCAAATGGTGGAGAAGTGGTAACACATATTGCTTCAGATAATATAGCTGGTGGAAAAATGGCGGGAGAATATATAATAGAAAAATTAGGTGGAAAAGGTAAGATGGCTGAACTTGAAGGAATCCCAGGATCTTCTGCTGCTAGAGATAGAGGAAAGGGATTCAATGATGCAATAAAAACAAGTGAAATAGAGGTAGTTGCAAAGCAACCTGCAGACTTTGATAGAACAAAAGGACTTTCTGTAATGGAGAATATGCTACAAGCGCAACCAGAAATAAATGCTGTATTTGCACATAATGATGAAATGGCTTTAGGAGCACTAAAAGCAATTGAAGCAAGTAAAAGAGAAATTATGGTTGTAGGATTTGATGCAACAGATGACGCTGTAAAAGCAGTGAACGAAGGAAAAATGGCGGCAACAGTTGCACAGCAACCAGAAAAAATAGGTTCTTTAGGAATAGAAAATGCAGATAAAGTATTAAAAGGAGAAAAAGTAGACAAGTTCATACCTGTAGAATTAAAGCTAGTTACAAAGCAGTAGTATAAAAAGGAATCCTAAACTTAGGATTCCTTTTTTATAGTGATGGTTAATTTTAAGAAGAAGAGGGATGTATTGTTTCTTTTTTATTCATTTTAATTAAAACAAAAAGAATAATACAACTGCTGATTAGTCCTACATATATTGAACTTATTTTTTTAAATCCTAATAATATCCATAGGGCACTAGCTATGGGACCAGATATAACCGGATATATGCTATTTTTTAATTTAATAGTATCTTTAAAATAAATAGATGCAACTACAGGTATAAATATTGGTGTTCCTCTAAAAATCATAGATAAAAATCCCCAATCTAAGATTAAAAAACCGTTACAAGAAGTAGATATCATAAAAGATAAAAAACCAATCAAAAAGATTAAAGACCTTAACATAAAAAGTTGTTTTTTATCATTTGCTTCCATATTAATAACTTCTTTATATACATCTTTGACAAATATAGTAGCTATTCCAAGTGTTAATCCTGCTCCTGTTGCGATAGAAGAAATTAGTACAGTTGCTATACAAACTCCTCCCAAGATAGGATGAAGATAATAGATAATAAATAAGGGAAAGGCTTCATTGGGTGAGATATGAGAGTAATGAATATGCATATACATTCCAATCATAGTACATACAATCCCAATAGGAAAAACTAAAAAAGCTACTAAAAAGGAACTTTTTTTTGCAATACTAGCATTTTTACTAGCAATAATTGTTTGAAAATAAATTTGTGTAGATAAAACGCCTACAATGGTAGAAAAGCCACCAGCTAAATCTTCAGATATACCATTTGCAAACAAATTAAACCATGGAAATTTAGGAAAATAGGTAATTATTTCATTCATGCCGTTTAATTTAAAGATTAATAAAGCACCACAGAGTAAGCTTGTGCTGTATAATAAGATGGTTTTTATTCCTCCCACTAAGGTACTTCCCCAAAATCCTCCGAAAATCACATAAACGATAAGAAGAGAAACAACAATAATTCCTGTTGTGACCATATTTATTTTGAATATAGCAGTAAATAAAGATATACAGGCAATGATTTGTCCGTTAATATGTATAAACATTCCAAGGGACAGTAAAACACTGGATACCATTCTTGCTTTTTTTCCATAAGTACTACCAATAATTTGAGGGAGGGTGTGCGCACCTTTTCTATTAATTCTCCTAGAGTAAATAAAGCTTAGTAATATACTTCCAACTGAAATTCCGAGTATAAACCAAATGGCACTGATGCCCTTACTATATGCCATTTGTGCAGTTCCAACTGTAGAAGCGCCACCGATAATAGATCCCATGAGCATACTTGTTATCCCAATAATTCCTAGTTTATTGCTGCCAAGAATAAAATCTGTAGAAGTTTTAACTTTTAATTTTCCTAAATAACCTATAATTCCAGTTGTAACCAAAGTGATAATAGCACTTAAAATAAGCATATTTACATCTCCTTATGAAATAATAACTATTAATAGTATAATCCTTATTTGTTAAAAAATAAATATATCAGAAAAATAAGAAAACATTGAAAGCAATTTAGAAATATGGTAATATATACTAAGAAAAAAGAAAATTTATCCATATGACAATAGCGAGAGATATCTTTAAAGATAGCCGAAGAAGCAATACGAAAAGTGCCATGATTTTCGTAGAATCTTTCAGGCAAAAATATCGTTATTAGATGGGTCTCTGGAAAGAATGCAGATGCATCGCCGTAGGAGCAATACATTTAGGTAGAAACTCTCAGGTAAAAAAACAGAGAAATATAATGGCATAGTATTTTACTATGCTTTTATATTTCTCTGTTTTTTTATTTACAAAAAAGAAGTTAAAGGGGGATATTGCATGGAAAATTTAAAAAAAACACCACTATTTAATACTTATGAAAAATACGGGGGGAAAATTGTTGACTTTGCAGGATGGGCTTTGCCAATACAATTTGAAGGGATATTACAAGAACATGAAGCAGTTAGAAACCATGCAGGATTATTTGATGTATCACATATGGGGGAAATAGAGATAACTGGGTCTGGTTCCTTTGATTTTATCCAAAATTTAGTTACGAATGATATTTCTTTGATAGAAAGCAATCAAATGATGTATACCTTAATGTGCTATCCAAATGGAGGGATAGTTGATGATATTATGGTGTATAAATTATCTAATAATCGTTTTTTATGTATTGTAAATGCAAGTAATATTGAAAAAGATCATAATTGGATGCTGGGTCATAAGGGAGCATATGATATTGAAATCAAAAATATTTCGAATGAAACTGCACAATTAGCACTTCAAGGACCAAAGGCACAAGATATTCTACAAGAGATTACAGATATAAATCTTAATGAAATAAAATTTTTTGACTGTAGAGAAGACATTGTTATTTTAGGAGTAAATTGTCTTATATCCAGAAGTGGTTATACCGGAGAAGATGGATTTGAAATATATATAAAAAATGAAGATGTAGCTTTTTTATGGGATGGAATACTAAAAAAAGGAAAAAAATATGGTGTTAGAGCTACTGGACTTGGATGTAGAGATACATTAAGATTTGAAGCGAATCTTCCTTTGTATGGAAATGAAATTTCAGAAGATATTACACCCATTGAAGCAGATCTTGGTTTTTTTGTAAAACTAAACAAGAAGGAATTTATAGGAAAAGAGGCACTTTTAAAAGAAAAGAAAGAAGGATCTAAACGAAAGTTAGTGGGATTTGAAATAAAAGGAAAAGCTGTTCCAAGACATGGGTATGGGGTATTTAAAAAAGAGGAAAATATAGGATTTGTGACAACAGGATATTTTTCTCCAACTTTAAAAAAATCTATTGGTCTTGCATTAATTGATAGCAAGTATTGCAATATAGGAGAAGAAGTAGAGATTTCAGTAAGAAATAAGCCTATAAAAGCGGAGATAATAAACAAAAATTTCTATAGAAAAAATTATAAAAAATAATTTAAGGGGGAATTGAGAATGAAAATAGTAAATGAATTACTTTATACAAAGGATCATGAATGGGTTAAAGTAGAAGGGGATAAGGCGTATATCGGTGTCACTGATTTTGCACAACATCAATTAGGCGATGTTGTATTTATAGAGCTACCCGAAATGGAAAAAGAATTTAATAAAGAAGATAGCTTTGCTGTAATTGAATCTGTAAAAGCTGCATCAGATGCGTATATTCCAGTGGATGCAAAAATTTTAGAAATAAATGAAGAATTGATAGATAATCCTGAAAAAGTGAATGAAAGTCCTTATGAGAGTTGGATGGTTTTGATTGAGTTAAAGAATAAATCGCAATTAAATGAATTACTTACTGCACAAGAATATGAACAATTGTGTGTTAAGGAGGGATAATATGCATCCTTATATTCCTGTAACATCCCAAGACAAACAAAAGATGTTAAAAGAGATTAATGTAGATACAATAGATGCATTATTTAAAGATGTTCCACAAGATGTTAGACTTAATAAAGAACTCCTTTTAGGAGAGGAAATGAGCGAAATAGAGCTTCTTAATTATATGAAAAAAATAGGAGCCAAAAATAAAAATATAGAGGATTTAATTTGCTTTTTAGGAGCAGGGGCGTATGATCATTATATTCCATCGATTATAAAGCATATTATATCTAGATCTGAATTTTACACTGCTTATACTCCATATCAGGCAGAAATAAGTCAAGGAACCCTTCAAGCAATATTTGAATATCAATCTATGATCTGTAGTCTTACAGATATGGATTTAGCCAATGCATCTATGTATGATGGCGCAACAGCATGTGCAGAAGCAGCTATTATTGCAGGAGAACATACAAAGAGGAAAGTAATGATTGTATCTAAAACAGTACATCCTGAAATGAGAAAAGTTTTAAGAACTTATTTAAAATACAAAGGAATGTGTATTATAGAAGTAGATGAAAAAGAAGGAATTACAGATATTGAAAAGCTAGAAAAGCTAGTAGATAATACAATTGCAGGAGTGATTGTACAAAACCCAAACTTTTTTGGAATTATTGAAGATGTAGCACAGATAGAGAAAAGGGTGCATACAAATAAAGGATTACTTATTTTAGCAGTAGATCCTATTTCCCTTGGGGTTTTAAAAACGCCTGGTGAAATGGGGGGAGATATTGTTGTTGGAGAAGGGCAATCTCTTGGAAATAGCTTGAGTTTTGGAGGGCCATATCTCGGATTTATGGCTACAAAAAAGGCGCTTATGCGTAAAATTCCTGGAAGAATAGTAGGACTTACAGAAGACATAAAAGGGAAAAGAGCCTTTGTTTTAACTCTTCAAGCAAGAGAACAACATATTAGAAGAGAAAAGGCAGGGTCTAATATATGTTCTAATCAAGCTTTAAATGCACTTTCCGCTGCTGTATATCTGGCAAGCTTAGGAAAAAAAGGGATAAAAGAAGTGGGAATGCAATGTTTACAAAAATCCCATTATGCTTTCAATGAAATGATAAAAAGTGGAAAACATAAACCGTTATTTAACAAACCCTTCTTTAAAGAATTTGCAGTAAAAACTTCTTTTGAAAGTAATAAGGTAAATAAAGAATTGATGAAAAATGGAATACTCGGAGGATATCCTATAGAAAAAGAATATCCCCTTTATGATAATGGATTACTATTTTGTGTAACAGAAAAAAGAACAAAAGAAGAAATAGATAAATTAGTTCATGTAATGGAGGGAATAAGATGAAAGAATACAATAAAGTAATATTTGAAAATTCTAAACAGGGAAGAAAAGCTTATTCTCTTCCTAAATGGGATGGTAGCCAAATAAATATAGAAGATATGATGCCAAAAGAATTGTTGAGAAAAAGTGAAGTAAGCTTACCCGAGGTAAGTGAATTAGATGTTGTAAGGCATTTTACCCTTCTTTCAACTAAAAATTATGGAGTAGACACAGGTTTTTATCCTTTAGGATCTTGCACTATGAAATATAATCCTAAAATAAATGAGGACATTGCTTCTATGAAGGATTTTACAGAAATTCACCCTTATCAGCCAGAGGAACATGTTCAAGGGTGTCTTCATGTAATGTATGAACTTGAAAAAGCTCTTTGTGAGATTACGGGAATGAAAGAATTTACCCTTCAGCCAGCAGCTGGAGCCCATGGTGAACTTACAGGACTTATGATTATAAGGGCTTATCATGAAAGTAAAGGAGACTTTAAAAGAAAAAAAATTATTGTTCCAGATTCAGCCCATGGAACTAATCCAGCCAGTGCTACCATGGCAGGGTTTGATATAGTACAGATAAAATCTGATGAAAATGGTTTAGTGGATTTAGAAAATCTTAAAGCTGTTTTAAATGATGAAATTGCAGGAATGATGATGACCAATCCAAATACCCTTGGGATTTTTGAAAAAAATATAGTAGAGATTGCAAAGCTTGTTCATGATGCAGGAGGACTTTTGTATTACGATGGCGCCAACATGAATGCAATTATGGGAATAACAAGACCAGGGGATATGGGTTTTGATGTAGTACATCTAAATCTTCACAAAACATTTTCTACGCCACATGGAGGAGGAGGACCTGGAAGTGGACCTATAGGCGTATGTGAAAAACTAATTTCTTTTCTTCCAGTGCCTGTAATAGAGAAAAATAAAAATCAATATTTCCTGAATGAAGATAAACCTCAATCCATTGGAAAAATAAAGAGTTTTTATGGAAATTTCTTAGTAATGTTAAAAGCATATGCTTATATTCTTACCATGGGGAAAAACGGTTTAAAGGAAGCAAGTGAAATAGCGGTATTAAATGCTAATTATATGAAGATTAAGCTAAAAGAAGACTATTCCGTAGCCATGGATGGATTATGTAAGCATGAATTTGTACTGGGAGGGCTTAAAGAAGGAGATTCATCTGTAACTACAATGGATGTTGCAAAAAGGTTAATTGATTATGGTTATCATCCACCAACCATTTATTTTCCTTTGATTATTCCGAATGCAATCATGATAGAACCTACAGAAACGGAGAATCTAGAAAATTTAGATGGATTTATAAATGCGATGATTGCTATTGCAAAAGAAGCGAAAGAAGACCCTACAATTGTTAAAGCGGCTCCCCATAATACATCTATTAGTAGATTAGATGAGGTAAAGGCAGCTAGAAATCCAGTATTAAAATGGAATATGTAAAAAGGAGATGATTTTACCTCATCTCCTTTTTACATATTTCTTCATAAAAAATGTTAATTCTTTATTAATTCAGTTAAAAAAAAAGAAAGTCAATTGTCAATATAACATATATTTAATATTATAAAAGTAAGAAATACATTTTATCAAATGTGGGGTGAGGTATTGTTTAATAAAATCTATGAAAAAAAAGAGTTTATTGTTTTTCCAATGAAAAATGGATATATAGCTTATAACTTAAATAAAAATTTCAAGGAAGGGCATACTCATTTAAAACATTTTGATGCAGCAAAAATGGCCATAGATTTAGTATTAAATAAGAAAATTCCCAAGAGTACAAACTTTTATTATCTTCAGAGCTTGATACGACTAGCCCAGGATGAAGAATATATACATGAAATTGAAAATTTAATAGAGACGAGAAAAAGAAAGGGAAAAAAAAGTAAATATTATAATCAAAAGTTTAGAAATTAAATAGTTTTTTGATTATTGAAATCAAATATTTTTATGAAAAAAGAGTTTCTTATTGGAAGAGAAACTCTTTTTATATTTATGGAAATAGAATAAGAGAAAATTTCCTAGTAGAAAATAATGACTTTAATTATGTTTACAATACACAAATCATAAAAAATATGATATTCTTCTAATAAGATTAATTTATTAAGTATTCTGTAATGTAGGTTTTTTTAGGAGGAAATATAAAGTGAAAATATCAAAATATTTAATTTTATTTTTAGGAATAATGGTTTTATTAACCGGATGTTACAAATTTTCAACACCTGATGAACTAATTCAAAAACCTAAAGATGATACAGAAAAAGAAGCAATAAAAAAATCTATTGAAAAATATCTCCCTACTAGAGCTAAATTAACTATTCCACTAAGTTCGAAAGATGCAGGAGCTATAAATGAAGTAGATCTTGATGGAGATAATCAAAAGGAAATAGTTGCTTTTTATGAAGAACAGGAAAGAAATTTTGAAATAGGATTTATGGTTTTAAAGGAAAACAAAGGGAAATGGGAAAAAGTAGATTTAATAAAAGGAGAAGGATATTATATAGAATATGCAGGATTTTACGATTTAAACAAAGATGGAAAAAAGGAAATTATTATAGGATGGGATCATGGAGAGTATACAAGGACAAATTGCATATACACTATGAAAGAAGATAAGATAATACAAACTTTTAATGGTAAATATATGGACATGAAAATAGATGATGTAAATGAAGATGGAAAATTAGATATTTTTCTCTTAAATGCAGATTCTAAAACTTTTAAAATATCCCTAAATCTGTATACTTATACAAATGATAAGATGGAGTTTATGGATAGAGTAGATATGGAAACAAACTATGAAATGGGTTATTCTAGCATGAAAATTGGAAAAGCAACTAAAACTAAAAAAGGAGTATTTATTGATGTTCCTTTTGAAGCGCATAGCGGATATACAGAACTTTTAACGGTGAAAAATAATAAGTTAAAAAAAGTTTTTGAAGAAGGTGGGATTGCAAAGACCTATCAAATATATCCTGTTGGAAGTGAGGATATTGATGAGGATGAAATTATAGAAATAGGAATATTAAATGAGCCAATAGGATATGAAAAAGAAGCTTTGGTAAATATTCCGTGGATTATCACTTGGTATAATTGGGACGGAAAAAAAGGACTAAGCTTTAATAGAGAAAACTATTATAATTACAATGAAGGATATAGATTTGACATTCCAAAAACTTGGAAAGGAAAGTTTACATTAAAAGAAGGAGAAAGTGAATCAGGAACAGACTTGATTTTTTATTATTCAAAAAATTATCCTAATCAGAAGATAGAAATCTTAAAAATATCTTCTTTTAGTATAAGAAATTGGACAGAAAAAGAAAATCTTTTAAAAGAAAAAAATACAGACTATGTAGTGTTAGGAAAAAATGAAAATAAAGTTTTTGTAGGATTTTTGAATGAGAAAAAAATAAATAAAAGCATGACTTTAGAAAGAGAAGTGCTTCAAAAGAGTTTTAGATTGATATATTAAAAGTGGAGGGACCTTTATGGCTTTTAGAATTTTAGTTTTAGAGGATGAAATAGGAATAAGAAGCTTTGTGAGTATAAATTTAAAAAGAGAAGGATATGAGGTAATTGAAGCATCTACAGGTGAAGAAGCAATTGAAAAGGTTAAAAATGAAGAAATAGATATTGCCTTATTGGATGTCATGCTTCCAGGAATAAGTGGAATTGAAGTATGCAGGTTCTTGAGAGAAAATTATGATTCGCTTGGAATTATAATGCTTACAGCAAAGGGACAGGAAATGGATAAGATAGCAGGATTTGATTCAGGAGCAGATGACTATGTGGTTAAGCCCTTTAGTCCTAAGGAACTTTTAGCTAGAGTAAATGCTCTTCTAAGAAGAATGAAAAAAGAAAAAGGAGAAGAACATGTAGACATAATACAGTGTAATCCATTTCTTATTGACATAAGACAAAAAAAATTTTTTAAAGGAGAGAAAGAAATAGAAATTACCCCAACAGAATTTGCAGTGATAAGGCTTTTGGTTTTAAATAAAGGAAAAACATTAAATAGAGATAAAATATTAGATGAAATCTGGGGAAAAAATTATATTGGAGATTTGAAAGTGGTAGATGTAAATATAAGACGAATTAGAAGTAAAATAGAAGAGAATCCTTCTAAACCTAAATATCTTCAAACCGTATGGGGATACGGGTATTGTTGGGGAAAGGAAGATTAAATTTGAAAGGAATAAAGAACAAGATCATTTTTAATTATTGTATTATTATTTTTATAACCGTGTTTGTTCTTGAAAGTTTGTTTATTCTTTATGCCAGAAATTATTACTATGATTTTACGGAAAATTTTCTTTTGAATAAAGCCAAAGCTTCTCTTGATTTGTATAATAAATATATGTTATATAGCCCTTTTGAGGAAAAAGTAAGTCATATTTATAGAAATTTGATCTTAAAAGAGGAAGCGGTACAGATACAAGTTATTGATAATAAAAAAATATTAATATTAGATTCCTATGGTTTTCATACAGAAGAAAAAATAAACACGTTAGATGTGCAGAAAGCATTAAAAGGAGATATTGGTGTATTTAAGGGGAAAGAAGGAAGCAAAAATGAAAATATTTTAGCTGTATCCATACCTCTTAAGTATTATCAGAGGATAGAGGGGGTATTAAGATATAGTATTTCTCTTGAAAAAATAAAAAATACAATAAAAAAAATTCAAATGGTGACGTTTATTGCATCTATAGGCGTTGTAAGTTTTGTATTGATTGTAAGTTTAATTCTTGCAAGAAGCATAGTAGAACCAATAAGAGGACTTCAAAAAAGTGCAAAAGAAATGGCAAAAGGTAATTATACAGTGCGAAATAAAGAAATATCCAATGACGAAGTTGGAGAACTTGCACAAACATTTAATTATATGGCAGAACAAATTGAAAACAGTGCACGAATTAAAAATGAGTTTATATCCTCTATTTCTCATGAATTAAGAACACCTTTAACTTCCATAAAGGGATGGAGTGAAACGTTAGCATATGGTAGAGATAAAGAAGAATTAGATATAGGGCTTAAAATAATACAAGGGGAAACAGACAGATTAATAAAATTAGTAGAAGAGCTTCTTGATTTTTCTAAATATCAAGGCGGTAAAATGGAAATTGAATTAGAAACAATAGATATAGAAAAGTTCCTTCAAGATGTAGTGAATCAATTTAGAGTAAAAGCTAGGGAAAAAAATATTGATTTATCTTTAGAGATTTTTAATGAATTAGAAGAAATAAAAGGAGATAAAAGTAGGCTAAAGCAAGTATTGATAAATATTATCGAAAATTCTTTGAAATTTACAAAGAAAGGTGGCAATATAAAGATAAAAGGAGCAAAATATGAAGATTTTGTCTCTATAGAAATTGAAGATGATGGAGAAGGGATTGAAAAAGAAAATATATCTAAAGTGAAGGAAAAATTTTATCAAGAAGATTCTAATAAACCTGGAAGTGGGTTAGGTCTTTCTATATCCAATGAAATTGTAAAATTGCATGGAGGGCAAATGGATATAGAAAGCGAAAAAGGAAAAGGAACAAAAGTTATAGTAAGAATTTGACATAATGGAGGTAATGATGAAAAATATAAAAATTACGATACAATATGATGGTTCTAGGTACAAAGGATGGCAACGATTAGGAAGTACGGATATGACAATACAATCTAAGATAGAAAATGTGCTTCAAAAAA
>SWCA01009067.1_pt1 | contig 53534 bp, 49 predicted proteins | sample 4692961 | NCBI WGS metagenome assembly SWCA01 (sample SAMN10267275, study PRJNA491770) | bioreactor metagenome | isolation source: DHS bioreactor inoculated with | place: Japan: off Shimokita Peninsula | reverse complement strand
CCTGTGATGGATGTCGCCTTTAGGAACGTTGCCTGTGGTGGACGTCGCCTGTGGTGGATGTCGAATGTGGTAATTTCGCATGAAATGTCGCCCGTGGTTGAATGTCGCCTGTGGTTGAAACCCACAGGCTGTCAGATTCAAACCTGTTCAAACAGGTTCGGGTGATTAGAATTAAGTGGAGTAATCAGGATCAATTAAAAGGGCTGATCGTCGATTGTTTCATAATTCGCTTTTGGTTCGTTAATTTTTTTTGAACCACTCAAATCTTCTTTATTATATAATTCGTATCGATCAAAGGTTTTATTCTGACGATGATGTTCTTTTTGTTTTTTAACATACTCAATTGCAGCATTCAGGTTTCTTTCACTTATTGTCAAAACACCATATCCCCTTTGCCAATATAATTCTTGAAAATCAAATGAGCTTGACCCTTTCAATTCTTTTACGATATGCGCTATGGAAAACTTAGAAGGAATTTCAATAATCAGATGTATATGATCCAAATAGGCATTAACAATAATGATCCTGCACTCTAAGTTTTTACTTTTATTCATGAGATACGGAAATAATTCAGATTCCATTTCTTGAGTAATGACCGGTTCTCGATTTTTCGTTGACCAAACTAGATGATAATAAAGGCGTGCATAAACCATTGAATTCTCCATTGAATATTTTTGGTTACTTGATTTTTTTATTTTATCAAAGAAAAATTTGCAAACCGGTTTTATCCGGTTTGAGTCTGGCACCTCTGTGTTTCTTTCACATCCATATCCGATTTTCCTTGCGCATCACTTATAATTCCTTACAATAAAAATTAAGTAATATCTCAATAGAAATGGGTTGATATTTTTTTGGTGAGCCTGTTCGCCAAAAAAAACGAAGCCCTCGATTATTGAAATCGAACAAAAAACTTTTAATTTTTGGAGCAGCGTGGTCAATCTACCTTCCATTGAAGGGATTTTATTAATCAGTGGCGTCTTAATCATTGTAGCTGTCTTGTTAAGCAAGGCATCCAGTCGCCTGGGTATTCCGGTCTTATTATTTTTTCTGGGCCTGGGAATGGTCAGCGGCTCAGAAGGCATTGGGGGTATCTATTTCGATGATCCCTGGATCGCTCAATTTCTGGGGTCGATCGCTCTGGCATATATCCTTTTTTCCGGTGGACTGGATACCAAATGGTCTGACGTAAAACCAGTCGTCAAACCGGCCATCACGCTTGCCACACTGGGCGTGTTGATCACAGCGCTGCTGTTGGGATATTTCGTGCATCTGACGCTCAAGATTCCCTTGCTGGAAAGCCTTTTACTCGGATCGATTGTCTCGTCCACGGATGCCGCTGCTGTCTTCTCCATCCTGCGCAATCGCGACGTCCGGCTGCAAGGGAAAATTGAACCTCTCCTGGAGTTTGAATCGGGCAGCAACGATCCGATGGCTGTGCTGCTCACCATTGGTTTGACCGGACTGATCACCAATGGCAATCAATCCGCTTTTGAATTGATTCCATTTTTCCTGATCCAAATGAGTCTTGGCATCGCGATCGGTCTACTATCTGGTAAGTTCTTTACCTGGCTCATCAACCGCTTGAATTTGAAAATTGAAGGGCTCTATACTGTATTTTCTATCGCCATTGTGCTGCTGATTTTCGGACTAACGAACGTAATCAACGGCAATGGCTTTATGGCAGTCTACCTGGCGGGTGTGATGATGGGGAACAAAAACTTCATCCACAAGCGAACATTGCGCAAGTTTCACGATGGTCTGGCGTGGTTAATGCAAATCCTTATGTTTTTAACGCTGGGTTTACTGGTATTTCCCTCCCAGGTGCTGCCGGTTTCCGGGATGGGTTTATTAATTTCTATCTTTTTGATATTGATCGCCAGACCGATCAGCGTAATGATCTGCCTGATCAAAACAAAATTCAACCTGAGGGAAAAAGCAATGATCTCCTGGGTGGGGTTACGCGGGGCCGTGCCTATCATCCTGGCAACGTTTCCTTTATTGGCCGGTGTGAAAAATGCTGATTTGATCTTCAATATCGTTTTCTTCGTGGTCATCACTTCTTCTCTCATCCAAGGGACATCCTTAACTGTCATGTCAAAATGGCTGCGCGTACAAAGAACCCCACAAGCCAGATCCACCCGCACTTTGCCACAGGATATTGAATTAACCTCCGATGGCGCATTAACGATTTTTGAAGTCCGCGCTGGGGCCGGTGCCTGTGGTCAAAAAATTATGGATCTGGATATTCCGGAAGAAGTTTTGATTGTTCTCATTGAACGAGATCAGGCATACATCATTCCCCGCGGAGATATGACCATCCTGGAAGGTGACCGCTTGCATGTGTTGTTATATCCAGACATGTATAGCAAAGTCGATAAGATTTTCTGTGCCTCATAATCAATGCTCTCATGATTTATGTGAAATCCAGTAGTATCATTTCAATCATTTGGGGTAGAGTTTTTTAAGATGATACAGCCAGGACATGGAATCCCGGGATTTTTAGTCACAAAAAAGATGATTTTAGGATAATGCAACGATTTTCTTAATGTGATTTAATGCACTTTTGACGTTATTGGGTTAATATGAGAAAATTGATCAGGATTTCCCATAAACAAAGTCGAAAGACAATCATCCTCTTACAAATATCATCATTATCAGGTGGCATGAATGCATAAACAAAATAAAACAATCCGATTTCTAGGCTGGGTAATACTGGCAGTGCTGGCAATCACGCTGCTCACCTTATCCACCCCCAAACCAGTCGCTGCTCAGGAAGGCAACCCGGTGGTTGTGTACATGTTCTGGGGAGAAACCTGCCCCCATTGCGCCTCAGCTAAAACATGGTTTGCACAGATTGCCCCGCAGTATCCAGAAATTGAATTTCGCTTCTATGAAATCTACAACTCTGCGGAAAACCAGGCAATGTTCGTCAAAATGGCAGACGCTTACGGCTTCGAAGCCTGGGGGGTGCCGACCATTTTTATTGGAGATCATTATTGGGAAGGATACGCCGAGACACTGCAGCCTGAAATAGAAGGTGTCATCAAAGACTGTATCGCAAACGGCTGTAAAGACGCCGGGGCAGGAGTAATTGTTCCGGCTGTCAAACAGACCCCCAATCCGGAGGTCACCCCGGAGCCAGGAAACCCCGGTGCTTCAGAAAATCGGGTCATCAAGGTGCCGCTATTGGGGGATATTGATCTCAACAATCAACCACTATTTATCGCTACTGCTTTAATTGCCTTTGTTGATGGTGTCAATCCCTGTTCCGTGTGGGTATTAACGATGTTAATCGCCCTGACACTGCATACCGGCTCGCGTAAACGTGTCGCATTAATCGGCATCATTTTTATCAGCATTACTGCATTCGTGTATGCGCTCTTCATTGGTGGTTTATTCACCATTCTGACCTTTATCAGTGTGGTCACCTGGATTCAGGTCGTGGTGGCGTTGGTAGCGCTGGTCTTTGCTTTGGTTAACATCAAAGATTATTTCTGGTACAAAGAAGGCGTTTCCTTCACCATCAGTGATGATAAGAAACCCGGGCTTTTCAAGCGTATGCGCAAAGTGCTGGAAGCCAGCAATTCATTATGGGGTGTCATCAGCGCCACCGTGGTGCTGGCTGCTGGTGTTTCGCTGGTGGAGTTCTCGTGCACAGCCGGCTTCCCGGTCTTGTGGACCAACATGATCTCCTCCCAAAATGTCGCCACCGGGGAATTTATTCTCTTGCTCTTGCTATACATGGTAATCTATCAGATTGATGAATTGGTAATTTTCTTCGCGGCAGTGTTCACCTTAAAAGCAACCCGTATGGAAGAGAAACACGGCCGTATTCTCAAACTGGTTGGTGGCACCCTCATGCTCACCCTGGCTGGCGTGATGATCTTTAATCCAAACTTGTTGAATGATCTCAACAGCGCTTTGATCATCTTTGCAGTCGCTTTTGGATTGACGGGTCTCATATTGCTGGTTCACCGCAAAATCCTGCCCGCCTTTGGTATCTGGATTGGAACGGAAAAAGACCTCCAGAAAAGATCGAAAAAGAAACACATATCAAAAGACAAACTCAAAAAGATGTCTCATAGAAGTAAAAAATAAAAATTTTGCGCCTGTAATCAGGCGCATTTTTTTCGAAACTTTATTGCAATCGAGGGTTTTAACCTACACACCTGCATTGCAGTCATGAGGGTCACTATGACCGGCACACTTTACCTGGCATAAAGATGTGCCCGAATACCGCAGTAACGTAGCCCTTCAGCACCATGTGCTCAGCGCTGGTATCAGTTAATATGTATCATGACCAACAGGTGAACCACAACCTGGGGATTTATCTCCTCAAAAAGGAATTTTATGATCGAAGAAGCAATGTATCACTTTTCCCGCCCGGTATTGAAGACCTATACAAAATCAATGTTAAAAATGGACGTGCAATGGCATGAACCATTTCCAGCCGGTGCGAAAATTATCGTGGCGAACCACCCCACCACCACTGACCCCTTCTTTGTCGCTTCATTGGCTAGTCACCAGGTTTTCATTCTGATCAACGAATTACTATTCAAAGTTCCCGTGTTGGGCGAATACTTACGGCGTTCGGGACACATCCCGGTTGTCGCCGGAAATGGCAAAGCTGCCCTGGATGCAGCATTAGATCGCCTGAGCAAAGGTGACACCATCATCGTATTTCCAGAAGGGGCACTCAGCCCGGTGGAAGGTGGTTTTAGTGAACCACGTACCGGCGCGGCCCGGCTGGCGTTGATGAGTGCTGCACCAATAATCCCTGTGGGAATCCATCTGCCATTGGAACGCGTTCGTTTCATTAAAAGCATGGTAGAAGGAAAACCAGAAATTGGCCGCTGGTATACTCATGGCCCATACAACATGACCATCGGTCGCCCACTGGTATTTCGTGGAAACGTGGATAATCATGCGTATGTGCGCCAGGTATCCAAAGCGATTATGCATCACATCATTGAAATGGCTCACCAAAGCCGTGGAAGGATGCAACAGGGTCCAACAGCAATGCCATTGCCGGAACTTTTTTAGTTCAACTTGAAGGGAAGGAATAATATGATCGTTGTAACGGATAGTGGCATGGACACTTCTCCAGGCCAGTTAGATGGATTTGACGTGGTGCAAGTACCGCTCAAATTGGAATTAGATGGCAAAACCTATTTAAGTGGTGTCGATATTCAACCAGCGGAATTCTATGAACTACTTCTCACCACTGATAGCATGCCTATCACCTCACTGCCCTCACCCGGTGAATTTGCCGAAGTGTATCGAAAACACGCCTCCCAAGGACCGATTCTGGTGGTGCATATTTCATCCGGACTGAGCAACACCTATCAGGCAGCCCATTCAGGGACTGAATTAGTACCGGAAGCAGAAGTTCATTTTATTGACACGATGACACTCTCTGGCGCACAGGGATGGCAGGTGGAAGCCGCAGCACGGGCCGTTAAAGCTGGCTGGCCGCTGGAAAAAATCAAAGCACTGGTCAAACAGGTATACGAAACCACCGAGACTCTGTTCACCTTGCCGGATCTACGCTATTTAATTCATGGTGGCCGCATCAGTCATTTAAAAGGCTTGATGGCATCCGTGTTAGGCATTAAACCACTGATTGGTGTTAGTAAAAAAGATGGCAAATATTATGATCGTGGTAAAAGTCCAACATTCAATCGCGCATTGGAAAGTATTGCCAAGACGATAGCAAAAGACATTCCGGAAGGCACAAAATTAAGAGCGCAAATTGCGCACACTGCTAACCCGGAAGGCGCAGAAAAATTACACCAGGCCATGGACAAACGCTTTGATTGTCATTGGCTGCCGGATTCCACCGTAGCACCTGTGTTAGGCGCTCATACCGGACGTGGTTTGGTTGGTATATTTTATGCTCGCGAGGATGCTTATCCAGCATTGCCCTAGGTAAAATTTTTTCACTTCACCAATCCGTTGAAAGAGCCCGAATGTTTATCGGGGATTTTTGGATACACCTGATCATTCGAAAAGGAGAAAAAATGAACGTACTCTTGGTTTATCCTGAATTTCCTGATACATTTTGGAGTTTTAAGCACGCCCTGAAATTCATTGACAAAAAAGCCAGTAATCCGCCTCTAGGGTTAATCACCATCGCTGCTTTGCTGCCATTGGATTGGCAAAAACGACTGGTTGATCTCAATATAGAGCCTCTGACAGATGCAGCCATCGCCTGGTCAGATTGTGTGCTGGTTTCAGCCATGGTGGTACAACGGGAATCCACGCATGAAGTGATCGCACGCAGCAAAGCAGCCGGAAAGACTGTCATCGCCGGCGGTCCCCTCTTCACCGGAGAATATGAGGACTTTCCGCTGGTGGATCATTTTATTCTAAATGAGGGTGAGATTACACTACCCATGTTTTTGGCTGATTGGGCAGATGGCACCCCACAGCACATCTACCAAACCGATGCCTACGCAGATATGAGCACCACCCCGCCACCGATGTGGGAACTGTTGAATCTGAAAGAATACGCCACCATGAGCCTACAATTCTCGCGCGGCTGCCCGTTTGATTGCGAATTCTGCAATGTGACGGCTTTATTAGGTCACGTTCCCCGCACCAAAAGTGCGCAGCAATTAATTACCGAACTGGACCATCTCTATGCATTGGGTTGGCGTGATTCGATTTTTCTGGTGGACGATAACTTCATTGGCAATAAAAAGATTATCAAACAGGAATTACTCCCAGCATTAATTGAATGGCAACAGGGAAAAAAAGGATTGCCATTCAATACCGAGGCATCGATCAACCTGGCAGATGATCCGGAGTTAATGGACTTAATGTCAAGAGCTGGATTTAACGCCGTGTTTATCGGTATTGAAACACCTAATGATGATAGCTTATTGGAATGTAATAAAAAACAAAACCGCAATCGCGATCTGGTGGAAAGCGTAAAGATCATTCAACGCGCCGGGATGGTCGTGCAGGGCGGCTTTATTGTTGGTTTCGATTCAGATACAGACCGCATATTTGAACAGCAGGAGAATTTCATCCGCAAAGCCGGTATCACCACCGCCATGATCGGGTTGTTGCAGGCGCCTTCCGGCACTCGCCTGTATAAACGCTTGCTGGGTGAAGGACGCTTGCTGGGTGAAATGACTGGAGACAATGCGGATGGGTCTACCAATATTATTCCTCACCTGGACATTGAAGTCTTGAAATCAGGCTACCTGGCATTGGTCAAACAGTTATATCTTCCCAAAGAATATTATCGTCGTTGTCTGATGTTATTAAAAACCATTAAGGCACCTGAGATTCGCAGAGGGATGGACCCAAGTTATGTCCGGGCGTTCTTCCTGTCTATTTATTTATTGGGATTCAAAGGAGTAGAAAGGCTGGAGTATTGGAAGTTGTTCTTCTGGACGTTATGGAACAAACCCAAACTGTTTCCCCAGGCGATCACACTCGCGATTTATGGCTATCATTTTCGGATTTTGGCCAACCGCGTGTAAGGCTATTTCACCAAATCCTGACGCAATAATTCCAATTGACCGGGTTTATCAACATCCATTGCTAATTCTGCAAATGGGCTGGGTAAAACCAAGCCATTAACCCCCAGACGCTTACAGGCGCGCTTTTCCAATTCGGCCAGTGTGATTGCCCGCAGCATGATCAATAAGAGCGTATCAAGACCCAACATTGCAGCTTGTTTAAGTGCGTTCTTGCGGGCCGCAATCAATTTGCGATAGATCGGATTATCATAATTTATTTTATTAAGTTCAATGGCATTCACATCGCCACCACAAATAGACATATCCTTAAGTGGGATATAGGATCGTTTAGAGCTGGGAAAGCGTTTTTCCATGACTGGTTGCGACACCACAGTGTAAACCATCTCTTTCTGGGCTTTGACAGTCTGTTCGCTAACCCAATCAATGGCTGCGGGTGTCACAGCTGGCACATCGGACGCAACCACCAGTGCATACTGACTGGGTGATGGATAAGAGAGCAATGTGCTGGCACCAGCAATGATATTCTCCACCATATTGCCCCGGTCTTCGATCCGTACGATTTCACGCGGAAAGTTGACCTGGATTTCGTCTGCCAGACCAATCAGCACAATGCGCTGAATGGTTTTAGCGGCTGAGAGAGCATCCAGCACCCACTGAATCATGGGTTTATCCCCGATGGGAATCATTGCTTTTGGCAAGCCATTGCAATAAGCATACAAAGGGTCTTCAGGGGTGGGCGTGCCACCGGCAGTTAAGATGACATCCATGGCTCAGAGCTCCTGTACCTGTGGAGAAAGACCGAGTTCCCGAATGGCTTCTTCCATTTTTTCATAGTATTGTTTTGATTGATAGTTAATCGGATCGGTCCAGCCACGCGCTGTAATGATACCCGCTTCCATCATATTGGTACCAAAAGACCGTCCATCCAGCATGGGGGTGGTGGTCACCAGTAAGCGTACCCCGGCATTTTTAAAGATTTCCCGATCCTTAGCCGTCGTGGTATTGGTAACAATAATTTTTCCATCCAGGCGCTCTGGCATATACTTGGTAATGTAATGGCAATCCCCGGAAATAACAGTCGCCCAATCAAAATATTTGGTGAATTTTGGTGTGTGAACTTCCTGTTTTTCTCCGGTTGGATACAACCAATTAAAAGGCAAATTGGTAATAAGGGGGATTAGAATTTTTGCCATACGTTTTAATCCGGCATCATCACTGATCGAGATTGGTAATCCCAAACCAAACATCAGGTCACCAAAAATGGATTTATATCCCAAATCCATAAATCCACGTGAGAGTCCATAGCGATCCACTCCACTCATTTGAAAAACTTTTTTCGGCATACCATCCAGATGTGGTTCAATCACCGTAGCAGCTTTGCGTTCCAGTGTATTTTTCAAACCGGTACCATCCACCACCGGGGTTATTTTCACATCCCGTACCAGTGGCTGTATACTGCGCAGATTGTACCATTTCTGATCAACCAGAAATCCGATGATTGCCCCCCCGACGCCCAATGCACCCACTTTTCCATCCAGATCCCGATACAATTGAGCAGCTGCTTCCATATCTCCATCCGTGCCAATTCTTTCCAACTGGATGGTCTTTCCGAAAAGATCCACTTCGACTGTTTTGTCTCTCTTAGAGGAACCAATACTGACACTGACTGCGCGATGATGCATATTTACCTCCGATACAATTCTTTGGTCAGTAGTTCAATTCAACAACAACATACCCATTGTATCGTCGGACTACAGGGTTCCTGAAAACCTATTTTATTGTAATCCTTAACCACCTTTTAACAAAATCAAAAACCTTCCTATTATCTTCCATGGTGTTAAAATAAAATTGGTTGAAGGCGTTCACCAAAATTCGTGGAGGACTGATGACTGAATACATTTCTATTCGTGGTGCTCGGCTACACAACCTGAAAAACATTCATCTGGACATTCCCAAAAACAAACTGGTCGTGCTGACCGGGTTGTCCGGGTCTGGCAAGTCGACTCTGGGGTTCGATATCCTCAACAAAGAAGGGCTGCGCCAGTATCTGGAATCTCTGGGATTGATACCCTTTGGCATGTCAAAACCGCCTATAGATGCCATCACTGGCTTGTCACCCAGCATCAGCATCGACCAGCATATCAGCAATCATAGTCCACGTTCGACAGTTGGCACCGCCACGGAGATTTATACCTATTTACGGGTTTTATACGCGCGCTTGGGGCAGCGCATCTGCCCGCAGTGCGGTCAGGATGTGCCTCCCACCTTTTCGGCTGCCCAGTCTGAATGGGAAGGGGAATCAGATACAGGTCAGGAAAGTTCATCAGCAGAAACCACCTTTCCGTGCCCGCATTGTGGGGCAGCGATTCCCGAACTTGGTATGGCTCACTTTTCCTTTAATAAACCCGCAGGAGCCTGCCCGACCTGTACCGGTCTGGGCACTGTCCATCAAGCAAACCTGAATAAGCTGGTTGATTTTCAAAAAAGCATTCAGTCCGGGGCTGTATATGCCTGGAATCAAACGCTCATCCATTATCACGGAAAAATTCTTCAGTTGGCCGCTGCCCATTATGGCTTTCTGTTCGACCTTGAACGCCCGATCCAATATTACACGAATCAAGAACACGATCTGCTTTTTTATGGCGTGCATGACCCCCGTTTCCAACGCCATTTCCCGCTTATAGCAGCACCAGAGACTGTCTCCAGAGGTCGTTTCGAGGGCATCGCCACCAGCCTTCTGCGTCGCTATGCAGACCGTATTCAGGACGCTGATTACCGTGAAAAGATGCAAGAACTCCTGGTCACTCAAATATGCCCGGATTGTCTGGGTACACGTCTGAAGCCAGCCAGCCGGACGGTGACAGTAAACGGCAAGACAATCATCCAACTTTCCCAAATTCCGCTCAGCGATCTGGGCATTTGGTTAATAGAACTGCCCACCACATTCTCTTCTGATGAAAAACGAATCGCTACTGCCATTCTGACGGATATCCACGAACGCATCACCCGTCTGGTGGAGGTGGGCGCAGGCTACCTGACCCTTGAACGCGCTTCGCCCAGCCTTTCTGCTGGTGAAGCGCAACGCTTACGTCTGGCTTCACTGTTGGGATCGTCCCTGACCGGTATTTTGTATGTCTTTGATGAACCCACCATCGGCTTGCACCAACGCGATACGCAGCGCTTAATCAGTGTTTTACGCAGGTTGCGTGATCTCGGGAATACTGTGTTGGTCATTGAGCATGATCTGGAGATGATCAGCAGCGCTGATTACGTGATCGACTTCGGACCAGGGGCTGGCAAACATGGCGGGGAGGTAGTGGCGGCCGGAACTCCTGCAGATCTGATGAATCTTCCTGGGTCCATTACAGGGGCTTATCTCTCAGGCAAAATTAACATCCCCATCCCAAAGCAGCGCAGAAAAGCAGACGGTAGCAATATCATCATTCGGGGTGCCTGTCATCACAACCTGAAAAATATGGATGTGGCTCTGCCACTGGGTGTCTTCACAGCCGTGACCGGTGTTTCCGGATCTGGTAAATCTTCCCTAATTTTCAATATTCTGGACCGGGCTTTGCGTCAACACCTGTATGGAGCCAGTGATCACCCCGGTGAACATGATTCTATCGCAGGGATTGATCAGATTGATCAGGTCATCACGATCAATCAGCAGCATATCGGTCGCATCCCACGCTCGAATGCAGCAACGTACACCGACACCTTCACCTCCATCCGGAAAGCCTTTGCCGATACGGAAGCAGCACATCAGCTCGGATTGACCAGCCGTCATTTTTCGTTCAATGTGCCTGGGGGGCGTTGCGAACGCTGCGAAGGAACCGGTGTGCTGACTGTCAAAATGCATTTCCTGCCGGATGTGGAGGTGCGTTGCCCGGTTTGTCTGGGCAGGCGTTTCACCAACCAGGTGCTGGGTGTTCAATATCAAGGTCACAACATTTCTGAGGTATTGGATCTGACCGTTGCAGAAGCACTCGAGCTGTTCAACACTGTGCCCGCTATCCGTTCGCGCTTGCAAGTCCTGGCGGATGTCGGCCTGGGATACCTGCAACTCGGGCAACCAGCCACCACTCTCTCTGGTGGGGAGGCACAACGCATCAAGCTATCCAGAGAATTGGGCCGGCGGGGCAAGGGTCACTCCCTGTACCTGCTGGATGAACCCACCACCGGTCTGCATCTGGATGATGTTGCCCGTTTGTTGGTTGTTTTACAACGACTGGTGGAAGCTGGAAATACCGTCATTGTGGTGGAACATAACCTGGAGGTGATCAAAACAGCTGATTGGGTCATCGATCTGGGACCGGAAGGAGGAGACGCCGGTGGCAATGTGCTGGCAACCGGCACCCCCGAGCAGGTGGCTCAGGAGCCTGACTCGTTTACCGGGCAGTACTTAAGGAAGTTATTGCTGGAAGATAAAATCTAAATAATTTTCTTGATTGACCACTTTTACATCTACCCCATATTCATTTGTGAAAGACGCGCCCCTTCTGGTTTTGATGGTTGATAATTTGAATTCAAACGCCTCGAGGTCTTTAGGGCTCAATTCTTCAATATAATCAACCTCTGCACCGCTATACGATCTCCAAAACCGGCTTTGTATTGTTTTCCCCTGGTTTGAAAATAATTTCCAACGCTCCACAATTAGGAAATTTTCCCAAATAGCGCCGACATCCGTTCTAACTTCTAAATCATTGAAGTCATTAATTAAAGCATTGCGAATACCCAAATCAATGAAGTAGAGTTTGCTTTGCTTTCCAATTTCACGTCTTGGGTTACGAGAAAATGGGTGTAGCCTTTTTACAACAAAGGCTTTTTCTAATATTTCTATATAACTAAGGATCGTTTTCCGATCAATTTTTAAGCGTCTCGCAAGTTCATTTTCATTGACCTCACTCCCTATCTGATAAGCTAATGCCCTGGCAAGGTCAATGATTGCCTGAGAATAACGTATTCTTTGGTAAGCCAAAATATCTTTGAAGAGATAGCTTTCAACAATTTTGGAAAGTAGTAATTGTTTGGTTGCTGGGTTTGGTTCAAGAAAAATTTCTGGATAAAGACCAAATCGTAGAACATCCGGTAATAACACATCAGCAATTGGACGCAGGAGCGCTGGATCTTTTCCTCCGGGTGAATTTTCGATAACTTCCAAAAATGATAGTGGATGAAGTAAAAAATCAATATAACGACCGGTTAATGCATCATTTAATTGATTACGAAGATCATAGCTGGATGAACCGGTGACCAAAATCATCAATTGCGGATAAAGATCAACTAATATTTTTAAGGTTAATCCTGGATTATCCAGGCGTTGTATTTCATCAATAAAAATTGCGTCCATATCATTCACAAGACGATCCAACAATGTGCGCGAAGTTGTGTTAATCGCCTGTCTTTCTTCTTCTAAATCACAATTCAGGAAGCGAACGTTTTTTCCCTCTGTAATGAGTCTTTTCTGAAGGTTTTGTAGCAGGGTTGTTTTTCCAACCTGCCTGGCACCCAGCAGAATTATCGCTTTGTGTATTGTTGTTAACCTTTGGTAAAGAATGGACTCGAGAGTTCTTGAGATCATATAGGTATTATAGCACGAATTTTGGGAATTGATTCCCATTTATCGATCTAATTTTGGGAATTGATTCCCATTTTTAGATTAAACTTTGGGAATAACTGTTGCAGCAGCCAACCTTTAGAAAAAAATGGTAAAAAAATTTATACCCTGTAGAATCCGGAGTATAGTTAAAGAATAGATATCATTGATTACTTCCGATCATTTGGGGCTCTGTCTCGGGGGCCCTGCTCGCCAAAATAGAGCCAACACCCTTTTTTAAGATGTACCGCTTCGTACGTAAAGCGTGGGAGCAAGATATGTTAAAAGAACACATTTTAAATAGTCTGAAAATAACCATCGGCGTTGCAATAGCAATTTTACTTGCCAAGGCATTAAAAATGGAATTTTATACATCCGTAGGAACAATTGTGATCGTTACAATGTTGCCTGCCAAAAAACAGTCCATTAAATTGGCCGCGACACGTCTATTAGCTGCCATTGTTTCGCTGGCGCTTTCGAGTGTATTGTTTATTGTGTTTGGTTTTTCATTAGCTGTATTTACCGTTTATATTTTGATATTTACTCTTTTAATGCATATTTTTGATATGAAATTAGCCATTGTTTTAAATGTGGTTTTGGTATTGCATATTTATTCATTACAGGAATTATCATTTTCTATATTATTGAATGAATTTGGATTAATGTTTCTTGCGATTTCAGTTGCATTGATCATTAATGTATTCATATTAGATATTGAAGATGAACTGATTGAGTATCAAAAAAAAGCGGAATCCTTATTTCAGAGTATTTTTAATAACATGGGCAAACGCCTGGAAAACCAATGCAAAGCGGAAGTGATTCGGGATGAATTGGATCAATTGGATGAGCTGTTATCAAAAAGTGAAGTTCGTGCCTATAAATACATGAACAATTATTACTTACAGGAAAATAATTACTATGTGGAATATTTTAGTATGAGAAGGCAACAATATTACACTGTTGAATTGATGCAACAGTTCTTAAAGTTAAATTTTTTATTGGAAACAGAGGTAAAGCTACTTAAAGATTTTACAGATAATTTTGTCAACAATACCAAAGTGCTGGATACCTGTGTAGATCAGATAAAAATCCTGGAAGGCATTAAATATCATTTCACCTATTTAGCAGACCTGCCATCAACTTTGAATCAACTTCAAAACAGAATTGCCTTACATCAATACCTTTACTCCTTAGAAGATTTGATTTCAGTAAAAATGCGATTTATTGAAAAACATGAAAGGAAGAAAGAATCAAGCACAAAGCAACCTGCAAAATGAGGTGCAGACTGCATGCTACTTCTCCTTGACGATCTATCTGAAATGCGGTATATTTTTCGTGCTTATTCAGCATGCCCCGGTAGCTCAATTGGACAGAGTACCTGCTTGCGGAGCAGATGGTTGCAGATTCGAGTTCTGCCCGGGGCACACAGGTTGATCTTTTCAGATCAACCTTTTTTTACTCCGATTCGCTTTCATTCTGTTATTTTCGAAAACGACGTGCAGTGAGTGCTACGGTTCATAACCCCCAAATACGGCTAATCAGCTGTACTGTGCTGGAGGATAGCTTACATAAAACGATTGACGGACACTAACACAAGGGGCATCGAAAAATCGAGTCAACTAATTGAGCACCTGCCGCCATAGATGCATCTGATCCCCCCAGCCTGACCGACTTCTGGAATTAATACCTGGGGGATAATTGTGCCAGAGAGAATAGAAGCCAACGTGACTCAGATCGAGAAAAGGCGGGTGCCTCAATATGACACCCGCATTTTCAATGATATTCAGTTCCTAAGCAGTTTCTCTGAGTTATTTTTTTCCGACATGGGTCTTACAAGAAAAAACCACAACTCTATTGCTCAGCTACTAGCGGATGTTTCCATGTTCGCAAGATGTAGATGCCATAAATCATTATCAGCGTAACCTGGACTACATCAAGCGGTATGGCTGGGAAGTTGGTGTATTTTAGGGCCAGATCGTGTAAGCCGTGCAAAATGATCACGAACCAGATGGTGTTGGTTCGTAATCGAATAGCTGCTAACCCTATTCCATGAACAAAAGCACCTAACATTTGCGCCAACACAATAAATGGGCTGCGAAACAGGAAATTGGTCACATGCAAGAGCGCAAACAGGATGGCGGAAAAAACAACACTGCGGTTGATCCCCAGCGGTTTAAGCACTCGCAAAACAATACCACGCATCAATCCTTCTTCCATAAAACCAGTCAGAGCATAGCCAACAATGAGATAAGCAAGAGAACTCGGATTATCCGTATTAATTCCTCTAAGGAAAGGTAATCCAAGCACTATTAAGAAGGGAATGACCACGAGACCAACCTCGCGCCATTGGGCAGGGGCATTAAAACCAGCAACTTTCCACCAACCCAACGCAGTTAATGCTAATGCCACCAGAAAACACAATGCAACCAGTGTAACAAATTCGGGCTGGAATTGTGGAAATAGGCTTTTGGCCGCTAATCCAAGTGCTACTGAAATCACAATTTCTGCAACAGTAATAATAATTGCAGTTGCGAGAGGATGTTGTTTGATAAATGAATGCCAGGTTTTTGGCGAAAAATCAGCCGTTTGTGCAGAAGGTACCGGAATTGGGTTATTCATAATAATCTCCTTCGTATAGAATTTTTTAATTCCTTGTAAAAATAGTAGCAGTCTGAACATTACCTGTCCTCGGTCTTTTGACGGAGATTCGACTCTACCCTTCGTAGGAATTAAAAAACACTCGCATCTTGGGAGCGCATATTTGTTCTTTTAATCTGCGTTTTTAGAGGGCTAATTCTACTCTAACCACTGTCCCCTGGTTGGGTTGGCTTATAATCTGAAACGTGCCATTGATGTTAACCACTCTTTCACGCATTGATTGTAATCCCAGATGACCTGGGAAAAAACCTTGCGGGTCAAACCCTTTGCCATTATCCTTAACTTCCAGGATTAATTTTCCTGATTCAACCTTCAAAGTTAGATCAATGCGCGAGGCACTGGCATGCCTGATAACATTATAAATGGACTCCTGGGTGATACGGTAAAGCGTCTCCTTGGTGTCCAGGGAAATATCCGGTTCTAGGCAGAACGAGGTAACAACGTCCAGTTTATGGCGTGTGCGCACGGCATCAGTCTGCTTCGTCAATGCGGCAACCAGTCCCTCATTCTGGAGCGATTCGGGACGCAGTTCAAAAATGAGAGCACGCATCTCAGCAAGGCCTGCCTCAGCCAGGGAAAGGACATAGTCGAGAGGTTCAATTGCTTTGGCTGGATCGCGCTCGAGCAGAGTCCGCGCTGTACGCGCGCCTAATGCGATCCCATACAAGGCTTGTGAAACGGAATCGTGTAGTTCGCGCGCCAGTCGTTGGCGCTCCTCCAATGCCACCACTTTGAGTTGAGTTTCCTTGATTTCAAGTTCATTACTGGTTTGAGAAAGTTGTTGGGTGCGAGAATTGAGTTCGCCAGTCATCTGGTTGAATGATTCAGCCAGCTCGCCGAGTTCATCTTGTGAGATTACCGGAACTGTAACATTCAAATCCCCAGCAGTTACCGCCCGTACCCCCTGCAAAAGTTGCCGTAAGGGACGGTTAAGATAACGATAACTAAGCCATATGCTGATGAAGATCACCATCATGTATAGACCAGCCATTGCCAACAACGTATTCCGGACGGTGGTACGACCATCATTATAAATAGACCTGGAAACCGCATCTGATTCCGAGCTGAGTTCGCTGAGAGGTATAGCAATTGATAGTGTCCAACCAGTTTCTTGAAGAGGGGCATGGGTAACCAGCATGGCTTGGTCCCCCAGATGGATTTGGACTGCGCCTGCCTGGTCATTCTTTATGATTGCCAGCAATGGTTCCAAATCGGGGTTCTCACCAAGCGAAAGTCCCAAAAGACCGGTTGGCGAGGATTCCCCGGCAGTGAGGCTGCGGCTTGCCAACCGGGTAGCCCCCTCAATAGGTGCAGCGATCAGGTGCCCGTTTGAGTCAGTGAGAAAGGCAAAGCTACCCTTTACAGGCTGAAGGGTTTTCAAATGTTCAATTAATTGTGAAAGCGAAACGTCCACGCCAATGTAACCCTGGAACATATCTCCGAAGTATATTGGTGTGTTGGCACTAACCAGAAGCCCCTGATTAGCATCATCCACGTAAGGGGGTAGCCAGACTGTCTTGCGATTCGGATTGTTTTGAGGAGCAACAGCGAAGGTTTCAATATGCATGGTCTGGGCAGCTTCTGCAGCACCATTTTCGATCTCGATTTGTGGCAGGTTCCTCGCAGGGTAGTAACGGAATGTCAGTTGCGGCCCCTGGAAATAGATGCCGGTAACCTTTTCAGTCTGGTCAAGGAGCGCCGGGAAGAGTTCATCAAGGATTGCAGTATCACGCAAGCTACGATTGGTAAGTTCATCTGGAGGAAAGTTACCAGGATGCAAGATTTCAGTTCGCCGGTTTGGGTCAGCATCATAGTAAAGCAACCCATCGGGGCTTCGCATTAATTGAGATCCGGAAGTTACCACATGCGCTTCATTATTTACCATTTTCCACTGTCCGCCATTTTCATGCGCACTGACCACTACATTCGCAGCGGTTCTGGTCAGATCAGCATATTGTTGCAGTTCAGATTCATAAAGTTGTGCTTCAAGGGAAGTCAGTTGGATCAGAGAATTTTGGCTCTTTTTCTGCAAACTTCCAGATATGTGCTGAATGGCTGATTGTTCAGCTGTTTTAAAACCGTTTGCAACCAATATACTTGTTGCAAGAGCAAGAATAATAAGGAAAGCCAGCAACCCAGAAGTGATCTTGAATCCGATCGGGAGACGCCTGAGAGGAAACATACTCACTCCGTTTCTTTAATCGAAACCAACCCGATCCGCACAGCGTGCAAAGCTGCCTGTGTTCTGCTGGGCACACCCAACTTGCCCAGGATGCTACTGACATGTGTTTTTACCGTCTTTTCACCAATAAAGAGATCAAGCGCAATTTCCTTGTTTGATTTTCCAAGTGCCAGTAACCTCAACACATCCGTCTCACGCTCAGTCAGTTTCTCGGGGCTTTGGGGTGCTTGTACCTCTCGCATTAACCGAGCTGCAACCTTTGGTGAAAGCTGAACCTGCCCTGCTGCGGCCGCTTTGATTGCCCGGCACAATTCGTCCGCCTGAGTATCCTTCAGCAGGTAACCGGTCGCTCCGGCTCGCATGGCACCCATGACTGAGGCGTCTTCCAATACACTGGTCAGGGCAATGATTTCTATGTCTGGGATCTGGCTACGAATCACCTTGATGGCAGAGATTCCATCCATAACGGGCATAAGCAGGTCCATTAAGACAACATCCGGGCTCAAACTAAATGCGAGTTGAAGGGCTTGTTCGCCATTCTCAGCTTCCCCCACCACCACCAGGTCCGTATCCAGTTCAAGAAACATTTTTAATCCCTGCCGAACTACAGCATGATCGTCAGCAAGTAAAATACGGATGGTCATGGACACCTCTCTTTTCATTTTATTATAATCTTTCCCACCTGGTTTTGTCTCAGTCTTAAGTAGGAGATCTTTCACCTATTTCGCCCGATGTCAAAATAAATGGAAGTGGTTAGATTAATAGCATGATCAAGGTTTTACTAGTTGATGAAAATCCCATCATCCGTCGTGGTGTTCGAATGAGGTTATCCCTCGAACCTGACTTTGCCATAGTTGGCGAAGCCAACAACGGCTGGGAAGGTCTTGAACAAGTGCGTGAACTCCGCCCAGATGTCGTTGTGACTGGCTTTCAGCTAAAAGGAATGGATGGCATCTCCCTCACCCAGCGACTAAAACACGACTTCCCGACCTGTGCGGTGATTATTCTGAGCATTCATGATGATCCCTTAACGCAGAGACACGCTCTGGATGCTGGTGCTGCATTTTTCTTAAGCAAGCTGAAACCCAATAGGGATTTGGTTGAAGCAATTCGGAATGCTGCTGCAAAAACAGATCAAACATAACTTATTGGAGGCTATGTTAATGGCTTATTTAATGATTGGACTTGCAATACTTACTCTGGTTCTTACCCAGAAAAGCTTGAAACAAACAGCTCATTTATTGACTGAAGTGATTAAATCGGTTGGTTCAGAACCATTACATGGGATAAGTAGCATGCTAATTATTGCCCCCTTAGTAGTTATAGTAATAGTAGTTTTATTTTATTTTTTGATTTGGCGAACAAACCCCATGTTACGTTTCACCCACATGATTTGGGTTCTGAGTTTTTGGACATCAGGTACATTTGACTTGTTCATCTTTATGGTTCTCGTGCGTTCGAAACTCGCGATCCCTTTTCTTGCTTTAATAGCTTCTATTCTTTCCATCTCCATGGCAATCTACTTCACTCCTTTACCTAATTTCCTGACCATGTTTATGGATTCAAAGAAATTATTATTTTCATTAATAATTGGTGTTGTTGGTATAAGCCTGAGTTGGATGAATGCTTATAGAATTCGTGCAATTCATAATTTTAATGTTCTTGAATAAAACTGGAGGTAACAAATGGATAAAAATCAAACAAAAACTGGAATTTCTGGTGGTATATTTCTGATCGGTCTTGGTATCTTAATGATTACTAACTGGTGGTGGCCAGGCATCATGCTCGTAATTGGGTTGTCCATCAGCGCAGGATTAATTATGCGAGGCCAAAATTTTTCCGCCCTGCTAACTCTTGCGATTTTCACTGGTATTCCTTTATTGGTAACTGCGAATATTCCCTGGGGCGTATTTGGACCCTTTATTATAATTGCGATGGGTGCTTCTTTCATTATTAAGAGTTTTAGCAAACAGCAGAGTGAAGACACGCAATCCAAGGAATGAACCATATGTCATCCGCTTCCAATATTCATAAAAAGAGGAATCGTAACAAGCAATTTGCGGATGAATTCGGTCTGGAAAGGCTAGTCTTCTTCAGTGATGCTGTCTTTGCAATTGCAATCACATTGCTCGCACTTGAAATCCGTCTGCCAGAAGATGCAGGTCACCTGTCCAATCAGCAACTTTTCAAAAGTCTGGTTGTTATATGGCCAAAATATTTGAGTTTCTTCATCAGCTTCCTGGTAATTGGAAATTTCTGGATCGCCCACCATCACCGATATCGCTACATCCAGCGCTATGATACCCGCCTGATGCTGCTCAACCTGTTTGTGTTAATGTCGATTGCCTTTATCCCTTTTTCCACAGCGGTAATAAGTGAGAACGGCAACCGCACGGCTACCATTTTCTATTCGTTGAGCATTTCCACAACGGGTTTATTATCAGCATTACTCTGGCTATATGCCTCCTGGAAAAACCGGCTGCTTAAAGATACTATTAATGGAGAGCTTGCTCGTCGAACTTTACTTTCTATTTTAAGCGTACCGGCTGTTTTCCTTTTATCAATTGGATTGGCTTTCATCAATCCCGATCTGGCAAAATTCTCCTGGATCTTGATAATTCCTGCCATAAGGATTGTAAGATAATCATCATTAACAGTTTGTAGAGGAAAAATGAATGACGATAAATTAATAAATATAGGCTTACACCCATCCGTAAAAATTATAAAGGCTTTCCTGGCAATGGCTCTGATGGTCGTTTTATCGACTGCTTGCATACAATCGACTGGGACTCCGGTCCGGGGAATTATCATACCATCCACACCTCCAATTGATTCAGATGCAGCCGTCAAAGAAGCGAAAAATACACTTGCCAATCAATTGGGAACCAGCGTCGATTCAGTTCAGCTTCTGTTCGCTCAATCCATTCAGTGGTCAGATAGTTGTTTGGGGGTGACTCAAACCGGGGTAATGTGTGCCATGCATATGGTAGACGGGTATAAGATTCAACTGTCATCCAATAATCATACGTATGAAATGCACACCAATTTGGACGGGAGTCAGATCGTACGCGTTCCTGGTTTGGTCCCAATCCCAGCGGGTATTAGCTACACCATTGGCACTGGTGAGCAATGCAAGACATTCCTCATCAAAGAAAATCAAAATGTGCTACATGGTTCTTGTGACAAACCAATGGAGGCAATCCCGTTCATTGAGACTTATCGCGCTAGCGAACTGGCCCATTTCATTGCAAATTACCACTCATTCATGATGAATACACACAATGGTTTCGTGAATTTTATTGGTAAAGGCGATACTGAAGCGTCATCCAATCAGCAACGCAGCATGGCTGCCTGGGCCGACTTGGTAGCAAATGAAATAACAGCTGGACGGTCGAGTGCTGGCAACGGAGTAGTAATCGGCTGGCATCGTGAAGGAGGGCTGGCTGGCTTTTGCGACGATGTGACGATCTATGTTTCCGGAGCTGCGGCAGCAACCACTTGTAAAAGTGGAAATGCGGAAGAGGTGGGGAAAATCTGGTTGAATGGTGAACAATTAGACCAACTTTACCAGTGGATTGATAATTTTGCGAGATTTGAATACAATCCAGCGACGAACGCAACAGCTGATGCGATGACCATATATCTCATTTTTGAGGGTCAGGGGAAAAATCCTGCATCTGAGGATGATCAAGAGGTGATAGCCTCCTTCGCTCAGGAAATTTACTCTCTGGCAAAGTAAAAAGAGGAGCTTAAATGGAAGTAATAAAAATTACAAATATGGGTATTCGTTTTTTGCTTGAACTGAGTATTCTGGCAATCCTTGGCTATTGGGGCTTTAGAACAGGAGGGCAAACGCTATCAAAGGTCTTGCTGGGTGTTGGCAGCCCTCTACTATTTGCCCTTATTTGGGGAACCTTCCTGGCTCCCAAATCAAGCATGCGTTTACAGGAACCCTGGTTATTCCTGATAGAACTTGCTCTCTTTAGTTTGGCAGCCTGGGCATTATACAGCACGGGCAAGGGCAGCCTGTCAATTACATTTGGCACAATCTACATTCTCAACAAAATTCTTATGGTTTTTTGGAGGCAGTAATGGAAATCAATACCAACGCACCCGTCTTTGCCCGCAAGGAAATCATCATCCATGCACCGTTGGAGAAAGTCTGGCAAATCCAATCTGATATCGAAAATTGGCCAAGCTGGCAGCCCGACATCGTCACCGCAAAATTGGACGGTGAATTGAAGGCAGGCGCAACTTTCCGATGGAAAGCACAAGGACTGATCATCACATCCCGACTTCACACCGTTGAGCCCAACCACCGCATGGGCTGGACGGGTACGGCACTCGGGATGTATGCCATCCATAACTGGAGCTTCGACGCAAATGGAGCTACCACACTTGTGATTACAGAAGAGTCTCTTTCGGGCTTGCTGACGCGCCTGATGAAATTGTTTGATCCGCACTTTTTGGAAAAATCTTTGGAAGCCACCTTGCAACGATTGAAAAATATATCGGAAGTTCAACAATAGATGAAAAACATGATTGACATTAATGATTTATTGGAACAGCTTCGCTCTGAATCCCAAGTTCCTGCCATTGCAGCTATCGTTGTAGATCCACAGTCAATTCTTGCTGGTGCGGCTTTGGGTGTCCGCCGTGTGGATCAACCAAACCCTATTCTGTTGGATGATTTGTTTCAAATTGGCTCTAATGCTAAAGCTATGACAGCAACAGTCTGCGCCATACTTGTTGATCAGGGGGTTCTGAGTTGGGATCTGACGCCAGCAGCGATCTTCCCTGAACTGGCGAAAAACCTGTTGCCCGAGTACCGTGAGATTACCCTGGAAATGTTGCTGAGCCATACTTCGGGTCTCCTTCCATACACGGACACCGATGATTCAGACTTCATCCTGCCTAAATTTGGCAACCTGCCGATAGAGCAGCATATCCAGTTTTTTGCTGATTTTCTCATGACTTCCCACCCTGTTTTACATCCACCAGGTGACCAGGTGACGTATTCCAATGCAGGATACACTCTCGCGGCGGCAATTGCAGAGCGTTCCAGTCGGCAAACATGGAGAGAGCTAATTCAGGAAAAGTTGTTTCATCCGCTAAACCTCCGAGCCTATGTGGGTTACGAGCATCCTGCCCGTATCGCTCCCAATCAACCCTGGGGTCACATCCTTGATTCCGATGGCAACTTCGTTCCGCATCCGCCCACTGAGCCACTTATTCCATCCTGCCTCGCCCCAGCTGGTGATTTGTGCATTTCCCTGCCAAATTACGCCCGTTTTTTACAGATGCAATTAACCTTACTGAGAAAGCCGTCACCAGCATTTGCCCCACTTCACCACCGCGGCACTCCAGGGATTGGAGCAGGTTGGGGAGTTAACACCCTGCGCGGGATGGAATCCCTTGGCTTGTTCAGCCTGCATGCAGGCTCTACCGGCACGTTTTTTGCCATCACCGGTCTCTCGCATGACCATTCGCTTGGTTTTTCTCTAGCTACCAACGGCGGATTGTCTGATATGACATCCGCTTTGAAAAAACTGATTTCCAACTGGTTTTTCTCTTGATTGTTGCGAGTTTCAGTACATATGAGCTGAACCAAATTGGCATTGAAAGAGATTTGTATCTGTCAAAAGAAGAATAAGAACACGTCTGCTAATCTCAAACCGAATACCCCATTTCCCGAATCGCATCTCGAATGGCTGTTTCATCCAACAACCTGTCATCATATTCCACCAACATGCTTTGTTTATGATAACTGGCTTGTACCATTTTGACACCTGGTAGAACATCTTCCAGACTCTCCAGTTTCATCACGCAGGCAGAACAATGCATATCGGGTATGTGGAAGGATTTCTTTACGATGCTCATTGGAATTTGATCACTCCGGTATACATCCCCATCGAACAGGCATAATTCAAGGTCGTGCCTGATTTCTGTGGGGGGATTTCGATAATCTTTTCTCCTGTCGCATCCAGTAAAGCCTTTATATTCAAGGAAGGGATCACAAAAGAACGTGAGCAGGAGATGGTATTGTTGGTTTTCAATCGCAACGAGACCGGCACATCAGCGATTGCTAAACTCTCATATGGATAATAACCATCATTATTGGCGTACACGATCACATCACTGCTGGCCTCAGGTGGTGCACCTGCTGAGACTGAAGGGAAGTTTGCCTGATCATCGATGCGTGGGATCGTATTCGCGTTCACCCGGCTGGCATTCGAAAGGCGACTTAAGGTGTAAGGGAAACCCATGATATTTAATCCGGAGTCCAGTGAAATAAACGCGAAGATCACCAACACCAATGCAACAATGCGCACAAAATATTTTTCCATCAAACTTCCTAATTTGGTTGCCAGGTACGTGAGCAAGAAGAATACCGGGCTGGCACCCAGGGTGAATGCAAATAGTATCATGCCCCCCTGCACCGGATTGGCTGTGGTGATTGCCAGTGCCATCATGGATTGCGTAATGCCACAAGGGATTATGACTGTTAGTGCACCCAGAAAAATGGGAGAGAACCAGTTTTCCTGGTTTTTGGTCTTCTTGCGGATCCAGCGCCGCAATGCTGGAGGTGGTTCAATATTGAAATAACGAAAAATGGGATGCACATTCAGCAATCGCATGGCATTCCCCAGCATAAAGACCGCAATCGCAATCTGCAGCCAGCCACGCGTTTGCGCAGTCAAGTCGAAGACATTCCCCAAAGCACCTAATAACATGCCCAATAGCGTATAAACAATCAGTTTCGCAATTAAAAACAAAATGATCGGTTTTGCCAATGGCAGGCTGAGCCTGGTTTTCTTTTTCTTTTTTTGGGTGGTCTTAATGTGCGCAACTTCAACCTGGCTTGCCAATGAACTGGTTAATAATCCACCCTGAATAGCCATACAACTTAACCCACCTGCCGTGATGCCAGTTAAAAATACTATCCAGAGGGAAGTTTCCATCTATTTACTCCTACTATAAAATTACTTTGTAGATAAATTATGTCGTATTATAACAATAAAAATTTAATTTGCCTAAAAATCCAGACCATCGAAATATCAGCCTGTTCAATACGGAAGCCCCAGGATAAATGTCATACCGGGAATTTTTTCAAGAGCAATGGTTTGTCCAACAACCACACAAATACCCGCCGGGATGGGCAACTCAGGCCGGATTAATTGCAGCACTGCTTTCATTTCTCAGTGATAGGCATGCAGACACTCCTGGAATAATTGGTGAATTTAAACATGATATCGACAAAGAGTGCAAATTTCTGATATGGTGGTTGACCAGCATTAACCTAACGCGCTATAATCTTGCTAATCCTATCCGTTAACAAGCGTTGATTTGATCAACGCTTGTTACAAACTTTTATGGAGTGATGATGCGCACATTGGTGATGAAATTCGGTGGTAGTTCGGTTGGCAGCCCGGCTGCCATTCAACAAACAGCAAATATTGTTCAGAATCACAAGCCCGCCTGGGAGCGTCTGGTGGTGGTCGTTTCTGCTATGAGTGGCATCACCGATCAACTGATCCTGAGTGCTCGTTTGGCTGCCAATAATGATGGCAGCGGAGCACGGGCAATCATTGAGCAAATTCACAAGCGGCACCTCGCGGTGATCAATACATTGATCAGTGACCCAACTGAAAAACAAACTCTTCTGCTGGGTGTGCAACAGCGTCTGGATGAATTAAGCAGTTATTGCCAGAGCATTCAGGTGCTGGGGGAGGTCACCCCGCGTGGAATGGACGTGATCTCCTCACTGGGGGAACGCATTAACGCCCAGATTGTGGCAGCCGTCATTCGTAGCATCGGGACGCCCTCCCAGGCAGTCGATGCATCCGATTGCATCATCACCGACCGCACCTTTCAGAATGCGGTGCCTGACATGCTGCTCAGCCGCCAAAAGATTCAATCCACTTTGAGCCCTCTGTTTCAACACAATCTGGTTCCGGTGGTAACCGGTTTCCTGGCAGCCACCCCGGAAGGTGTCATCACCACCCTCGGTCGCGGTGGCAGCGATTTCACAGCAGCCATCCTGGCGGATTGTCTGGATGCGGATGAGGTCTGGATCTGGACAGATGTGGATGGGGTACTCTCGGCTGACCCACGTGTTGTTCCGGATGCCCGCCCCATTCCAGAGATCTCTTTTGCGGAGGTGGGTGAGCTGGCTTATTTTGGTGCCAAAGTGCTGCACCCCAGGACCATCCGCCCCATCGTCAGCCGCAACATGCCTTTATGGGTCAGGAACACGTTCAATCCGGATTTTCCGGGTACACGCATCACCCAGCACCCGGCACGCACACGCGGAGAAATCACCGCCATCACCACCATCAAAGATCTCAGCATTTTAACTGTGGAAGGTCGCGGCATGCTGGGTGTACCGGGTATTGCCGCCCGCACCTTTGGGGCAGTTGCCAGAACCGGTGCCAGTGTGCTGATGATCTCGCAATCCTCTTCGGAACAGTCGATCTGCTTCACCATCCCCTCCCTGCACAATGGTGAGGTCACCAAATCCATCGAATCCGAAATGGCGCTGGAATTGATGCGTGGGGATATTGATCGTGTCTGGGCTCGTGATGGGGTGGTCATCGTCAGCATCATTGGCTCCGGGATGCGTGAAACCCCGGGGGTATCAGCGCGTATCTTTGGCGCGCTGGGTAAAAATCTGATCAATGTGATTGCCATCGCGCAGGGATCATCGGAATACAGTATATCCCTGGTGTTGGATCAGGAAGATGCAGTGCGGGCTGTTCAAGCAATTCATGCTGAAACAGCGCCGGCTGCCAATGGAGGTTAATTATGGACTATAACTGCTGGTATGAATGTATTCACGGATGTAAAAAACGCTATTCGATCTTTGATGTTGTCTATCGCTGTGATGAATGTGGCGGTCTGTTGGAGGTCAAACACGATCTCGAGGCTCTCAGGCAGCGTTCTGCTATAGAATGGAAAGCCATCTTTGAACAACGCCTCTTTTCCACAGCCTGGCCTTTTGGCAGTGGGGTGTGGGGCAAGAAGGAATGGGTTTGCCCGCTGGTGGATGATGAGAAAATCGTTTCTACTTATGAAGGCAACAGCAACCTGTTCTGGGCGCAACGTTTCGGGAAACAAGTGGGGTTGGAGGATTTGTGGGTCAAACTGTGTGGCAACAGCCATACCGGTTCCTTTAAAGATTTGGGCATGACGGTGCTGGTCTCGGTCGTTAAACAGATGCTCGCCAATGGCACTCCCATCCGGGCCATTGCCTGTGCTTCCACCGGCGACACCTCTGCTTCTCTGGCTGCTTATGGAGCCGCAGCGGGCATCCCGACTGTGATTCTGCTTCCGCGTGACAAAGTATCCACCGCGCAGTTAATTCAACCGATTGCCAATGGCGCTACTGTGCTCTCCCTGGACACAGACTTCGATGGCTGTATGGCAATCGTCAAACAACTCACAGAAGACCCAACGATCTATCTGGCGAATTCGCTCAATTCATTGCGGATCGAAGGGCAAAAAACAGTTGCAATTGAAATCGTACAGCAGTTTGATTGGCATGTGCCGGACTGGATCATCCTGCCGGCCGGTAACCTGGGCAATGTGCGCGCAATCGGCAACGGGTTCTTGATGATGCGTGATCTGGGATTGATCGATCATCTGCCCCGCATTGCCTGTGCGCAGGCAGAGAACGCCAACCCCTTATATCGCGCCTATCTGACCGATTTTCAGGTTTTTGAACCCATTACAGCCAAAAAAACCGTCGCTTCTGCCATCCAGATTGGGAACCCGGTCAGTTATGAGCGTGCCCACCAGACCCTGATGGAGTTTGATGGGGTGGTGGAACAAGCCAGCGAGGAGGAAATTGCCAATACCTGTGCGCTGGCGGATCTGAGCGGCTTATATTGCTGCCCACATACCGGGGTAGCACTTGCCTCTCTGAAGAAATTATTACAAAAAGGCATCATTGACCCCCGCGCTCGCGTAGTGGTCATCTCTACGGCTCATGGTCTCAAGTTCTCGCAGTTCAAAATTGACTACCATCGTCAGCAATTGGAAGGAGTTTCAGCACAGTACGCCAACCTCCCGCTGGAGATTCCAGCCACGATTGACGCAGTACAGGCAGCGATAAAGTCACATCAACCCTGACATGGTTTGATTGCTGCAGGATTTTATTCCACTGGTGAGAAGACCTTCAAACCAACAATCCCGGCTACGATCAGGAGGATGGACAAAACCCGGGCTATGTCCCTGGGTTCTCCCAGGAAGAAAATTCCAATCAGTGCCGTGCCAACTGCACCAATACCCGTCCAAACCGCATAAGCAGTGCCGATTGGCAATTGCTTCAATGCCACTGACAGCAGGTATAGACTGACTACCATGCCAGCAGCGGTGATGACACTTGGCCATAAACGTGTAAATCCCTCGGTGTACTTCAAACCTACTGCCCACACAACTTCAAACAAACCTGCAATCAACAAAATTAACCATGCCATAATTCTTCCTTTACCAATTCCCGGTTAATATGCGTCCCATACAGACCCCGTTCATACTGGCTTGCATCAGACCTCTGGTTAATCCAGCGCCATCCCCCAAAACATGCAAATTTTTTACATTGGTTTCAAATTGTGGATTGATCACAATTTTGTTGGAATAAAATTTAACTTCCACCCCATATAAAAGAGTGCTGTCACTGGCGATGCCGGGCATAATCGTTTCCAATGCTTCCAACGTTTCAATCACATCGATCATGATGCGATACGGTAAGACCAGGCTCAGGTCCCCGGCAACCGCATCCTTCAACGTGGGCTGGATGATATTCTTGGAAACCCGTGAGGTGGTCGAACGCCGGCCGCGTTTCAGATCCCCGTAACGTTGCACCAGGACTTTCCCACCGGAAAGCATATTGCCCAGTTCAGCGATATAGCGCCCATACTCAATCGGGGTTTTGAACGGTTCGGTAAAGGACTTTGAGACCAGCAGCGCGAAGTTGGTGTTACTGGTTTTCAGTGCCTGATCTTTGTAACTATGACCATTCACCACCGCCAGGTCACCATAGCGTTCTTCCGATACTTCCCCCCGTGGGTTCCAGCAGAAGGTGCGCACCCGATCTTCAAAGGTTTTGGTGTAATAGACCAGCTTGGCTTCATACAGGGTCGAGTCAATATCGTAGGTCACACCGGCATCGGTTTCCACCCGCACGCCAATATCCACCTGCCCATTGCGCGAGACAACCCCATATTTCTTGCACATGGTGTTCAACCACTGGCTGCCTTCCCGTCCAATCGCCACAATCACTTTGTCACCATACACGCGCTGTCCATCCTCTGTGATCACCCCCACGATCGTCTTCTGCCCTTCCTCCGCGCTTTCGATCAGAAAATCCGTCACCTGGGTGCAAAAACACATCTCAATCTGCAATGCTTCCAGTGCCTTCTGGATGCGGGCATAAATATCATAAGCTTTCTCCGTTCCCATATGGCGTACGCCGGATTCAATCAGTTTTAAATGTGCCTGGGCAGCTCTGCGACGAATGATCTCCACCCGCCCGTTGATATCAATGCCGTGCACTTCCGGATCAGCTCCAAACTTCAAATAAAGGTTGTCGGTATATTCCAATAATTTTCGAAATGGTTCTGCACCAATATACCTGATCAAATCTCCGCCTACCTCGCCATCATAACTGATCGAAAGTTTGCCATCACTGAAGCTGCCACTTCCCGAAAAACCAGTGGTGATGGCACACGGATCACATTTGGCGCACACACCGGTCTTCCGCTTCGGACATTTGCGTTTTTCGATCGAATTCCCCTTTTCAATTATCAAAATCCGGGCATCCGGTTGATATTGCTTGGCTTCATAGGCAGTGAAGATCCCAGCAGGGCCGGCACCGACAATCAGAATATCATACGAGTCAAAGGTTGGCTTCATTGATATAACTCCTTTTGGATAAAAAAATTCTATCATACCGGAGACTTTGCGGTTGTCATATCAACCCACCAAAATTCCTGAAAGGATTTCTGCAAGGTCAACTTCAGGGTAAAACCTCCTTTTTTGCTATCCGTGAAAAAGTCCTTTCAATATAATTAATCGGGAATTCGATACTATCATGACCGTGTGTGACCAGGTTGCTGAAGTTTGCCCGATCTTCCCTGGTCCTGCCCGGCGTATCCACTGGAGCTTTCCCGACCCTGCTGCTGTGGAAGGCGATCACTTGCAACGGCTGGCTACCTTTGCCTGGGTCCGTGATGACATGAAAGCCAGGTTTGAGCAGTGGCTGAATGATTAACTAAAGATGGTATGCTTTTTTAACCAACCCATCGGTAAGTTCATGGATCATCGTTTCAGCATCCTCGCGATCAATGACACCACGCACCAAAAGACCAGCCAGCCAATTGGCGGACGCCCTTCTCCACACATCATGTCGAGCCGGGATAGATAGTAACCCGCGCGTATCATCGTTGAAACCAACGGTATTATAAATCCCGGTTGTTTCCATGACCTGATCAAAATAGCGACGCATACCATTCCAGGAATCAAGGAACCACCAGGGTGGGCCTAATTTTATGGCAGGATATGCCCCGGCGAGGGGTGCCAGTTCGCGGGGCAGGGCTGATTCATCCAGGTTGAATAAGATCAGGGTCAGATTGGGGTGATTTCCAAAACGATCTAATAATGGTTTCAATTGGCGGGTAAATTCCGTGCGCACCGGGATATCAAAACCTGTATCCGGGCCAAACTCCTTCATTACCTGAGGGTTATGATTGCGGTAAATAGCAGGGTGGATTTGCATCACCAGTCCATCTTCAACGCACATGCGCGCCAACTCAATTAACATATGCGCTGAAAAATTAACAGCGTCTGGGGGTGCGGGTTTCCCCTGCAAAGCTCGCTGAAAAATGACCTCCATTTCATTCGGAGACAACCATGCGGTGATTGGCTGGGCAGGAGAAACATCCGATGCCGTAGCACCCATGGATTTGAAATACGACCGCCGTTGTTCCAGCGCTTGAATGAATTCTTTATAACTGCCGATCTGAATACCACTGACTTTCTCAAGCAAGTGTATGTTTTGAATCCAATCAGAAGCATTTAGATTTATCAGGTTATCCGGTCTGAAAGTCGGGATGATGCGCCCATCCCAACCGGAATTAAGAATCGCCTGGTGGTGTTCCAATGTATCTGTTGCTGAATCGGTGGTGGCAAGGACCGCAATGGAAAATTTTTTATACAGATTACGGGGTGTAAACTCTTCTCCAGCCAACATATGCACGATCTGATCATAAATTCTATCGGCTGAGTCACCCGTCAACTTTTCCTTCACACCGAACACTTCCCACATCTCATGATCCAACCAGATGCCCGATGGTGTGCCACGATATAGGAAATAATTGCTGGCAAACAACTGCCAGACCGCGCGCGGATTTTCAGAAGTGAGAATACGGTCATACGTAATCCCCTGCGAGTAAAGCATGCGGATCACATAATGATCTGGTTGGATAAACAACTCCACCGGATTCTTAAAGTGATAGTTCGGTTTGCTGAAAAAAGCTGGGTTGACGTGCCCGTGTGGGGAATAAATTGGTTTTTTTGCCACCAATTCGTAAAGATACATGGCTGCAGATTTTTGGGTTGGGTCAGGGTCAAAAAGACGGGCGGGGTCAAGAGGCATCATCTCGCTCCAGGGAAATCATAATATTATGGGTTTGTTTGACTTTCAAAAACAGGCAAGCTATAATTCGTTAGCGCTAACTTAATTTTATCAGAAAATCTCCCCATTAATATAGATACCGGTAATTACAATGAAAAAACGTACAACACTCGCAGACATAGCCAAAGCTGCCAATGTATCGATGATGACAGTATCACGGGTCATTAATAACAAACCCGGTGTGACCAATCAGACCCGGAAGCATATATTAGATCTGATAAAAGAGATGGAATACCAACCGAATGCCATTGCCCGTAGTTTGGTTACAAATAAAACGAAAACGATTGGTTTAGTCGTACCCGATATTACCAACCCCTTTTTTGCTCAGATCGCCCGTGGTGTGGAGGATGCTGCCTATGAACATGAATACACCATATTATTAATTAACACCAATGAAGAGCTAGAGCGTGAAATGAATGCGCTTGATTCCCTCTGGCAAAAGGATATTGACGGCATCATCCTGTGTAGTTCACGTTTGCCTGAACTCAAGCTGAGTGCACAAATTCAGAGGTTTCCCGCCACTGTTTTGTTGAACAGGGAGGTGCTGGAGCCACTGCCAAACCTGGTATCCATCAATGTCAACGACCAGCGTGGTGTGCAACGGGCCATCCAACATTTTGTGGAAATTGGACGGAAAAATATCGCCTTCCTCGGTGGTCCCAATACATCTTTCTCAAGTCAGCGCAGGTTTGTTGGCTATCAGACAGCACTCAAAACAGCCCAAATAGCTTATGATGAAAATTTAGTTGTTTTTAATCAGCCCAATACAGAAGGTGGTTATAAAGCAACCTCAGCGCTTTTATCGAAAAAATCAACAATAGACGCCATATTTGCCTTTAACGACTTAATGGCAATCGGGGCCATACAGGCGTGCCAACAAGCTGGCCATCGAGTGCCTGAAGAAATAGCCATCATAGGCGTGGATGATATTCCCCTCTCGTCTATTTTCCATCCCAGATTAACCACGTTACATGTCAATCTTCAACAAACAGGAAGATTAGCTACGCGTACTTTGTTGGATATCATTGGAAATGAGGCTTTACCAGCAACCTACCAGATTGAATTTGAGCTGATAACCCGTGAGAGTGCCTGAAAAGTCAGGGATTACAGCCGCCCTGGGTTATTAAAATGATATCAACCAGCAGATTATTCAAGAGGAAATATCAAACTCCCTCTTGTCTTAATAGGGGCATTATGATACCATGTACAGGTATTGTTAGCGCTAACATAATCCCACCAACACTTATTATTCAAACCATTTTTCATGCAAACACTTCATTCAATTTTTGGAAAATCATCCATTTTTCTGGCATGCAATCATTTGCAAGCAGGTTATTTGTATGATCAGAATGAGTTTTCAATTCAAAGTTTCTTGAAAGGATAGAAAAATGCGCAAAGTACTGGATTTTAACAAAGGTTGGAAATTCATCAAAAGCGATGGAGATTTTCAGGATCCAGCCATCGATGATTCAACCTGGGAAGCTGTCACCTTGCCCCACACCTGGAATGCTGAGGACGGACAATCGGACCCTAATTTTTATCGTGGTCGTTGTTGGTATCGCAAAGAATTTGATCTTCCTGAATTCTCAGAAAATGGCCGCGTTGTTTTAAAATTTGAAGCTGTTCAACACATCGCAGAGGTCTATTGTAACGGCAATCACCTTGTTACGCATAAGGGAGGCTTTTCAACTTTTTTCGCCGATGTCACTGATAGTCTTCTGCCAGGAAAAAATACGCTTGCAGTTTGTGCAGACAATTTTGCACCCCATATTTACCCGCAAAGTGCAGATTTCACGTTTTTTGGTGGGATTTACCGGCCGGTTACGCTATTGATCCTCAATGAAAAACATTTTTCACTTGAAAAAAGCGGTAGTGATGGTGTTTTTGTCACCCCGACAACAGATGGTAACGTCAAAGTAGAAGCATTTATCTCTGATGGAGATTCTGTGTCCGTTACAATTCTGGATAAACTAGGCCAGCAAGTAGCCTCCAATTCTTCAAAAACAGAATCCGGTAAAGCAGTTATGCAATTAAAGGTTGATCAACCACATCTCTGGCAGGGAGTGTCTTCGCCGAACTTATACACAGCTCTTGTTCAACTGGATCAGAGCGACCTTTTATCGATCCGGTTTGGTTTTCGCGATTTTTCCGTGGATCCGGAACAAGGTTTTTTCCTGAATAAGATTTCGACGCCATTGCGTGGAGCCAGCCGCCATCAATGCCGTCAGGATATGGGCACAGCGATTAGCCTGAAAGAACATGCAGAGGACATCGGACTGCTGCTTGAAATGGGAGCGAATACCGTCCGTTTAGCCCATTACCAGCATGCCCAACCTTTCTATAACCTGTGTGATGAAACTGGTCTGGTAGTTTGGGCAGAAATCCCCTTTATCAGTGTATTTGACCCCAGCAAGGAAAGTTATGACAATACGATCAGCCAGATGACGGAATTAATCCTGCAAAATTATAATCATCCTTCCATCTGTTTTTGGGGCATTGCCAACGAAGTTGGTATTGGAGGGGAAACCGAAGAGTTGATCGCCAACTTGCACGCGCTTAATGATCTCACGCACCAACTTGATCCAACCAGACTGACCACCATAGCCAATGTGATGATGACCAAATTTGACAGTGAAATGAATCAGATGACTGACGTATTGGCTTATAACCAGTATCTGGGTTGGTATGGTGGCAAAATTGAGGAATGGCCAGGCTGGCTGGATGTGACTCATGCTCAACTCCCGGGGCGTTGCTTCGGGCTCTCTGAATACGGTGCTGAATGTGTCATGGGCTGGCATTCCGATCACCCAAAAATACAGGATTATACGGAAGAATATCAATCTCTGGTGCATGAAGCAGTTATGAAAGCCATCAGCGAACGACCTTACATCTGGTCTTCCTATATCTGGAATATGTTTGATTTTGCATCCGCTTCCCGCAATGAAGGTGGCAGTGTTGGACGAAACAATAAAGGTATGGTCACATTTGATCGAAAAATAAAGAAAGATTCATTTTTCCTGTATAAAGCTTATCTCACGCAATCACCTTTTGTTCACATAACCGGTCGAAGGTATGTGCAACGGGCCGTCGAGACGATTAATGTTAAAGTGTATTCTAATTGCCCACAGGTAACTCTGTCGGTCAATAATGATACACCTTTGACCATAACCGGCGACAGGGTGTTTATCTTTGAAAATATACCTCTGCAAATGGGACCAAATGTATTTATAGCGACTGCTGATGGTGCAGCCTTCGATTGTATGGTGCTCGAAAGAGTAAGTGAACCCAACCCTGATTATGTCCTCCCCGAAAAGGAAGTGGTGGTCAGCGAAAGTGTTCAGCAGTGGTTTAAAAATCTCGCTCCGCAAAGCAATGAATTGAGTTTCCCGATAGGGTATTGTAGTGTCAATGACCCGATCGGCTATTTGATGGAAATTCCAGAAGCAAAAGATGCTTTGGAAGATCTATTATTCAAGCCATTGTCCATAAGCGAGCTTCCAGTTGGAAATATGGTGGATATGGCTACAGTACTCAAACAAATAGAATCAATACCGATAACAGCGGTGTGGAACTTTGTATCCAATTATTTACCCAAAACAGCATTGTTGCTTTTAAATGAACGCTTAACTCAGATCAAGAAAAAATAAAATACTACCCGAATTAAGTTATCCGCAATATTCTTTTTGATTTTCTGGAGGTTTAAAACATGAGTACTGCCGCTGTAGCTTCAAAGATCACAAAAAAAGTTCGCCCATTTGGATGGCGAGATAATCTCGGTTATTTCTTTGGTGATTTTGGTTGCAATATGAGCTTTAGCCTGATTTCGGGCTATATGTTTATCTTTTTTACTCAATTCATCGGGATCAAACTTGAACATTACGCTCTGGTCATCCTGGCTACCAAAATTTGGGATGGCATTAACGATCCAATGATTGGTGCATTGGTTGATCGTTTTACACCCAAGCAAGGAGATAAATTTCGCCCATGGATTTTATGGGGATCTCTTCCTTTAGCTTTTGGTTCAGCTTTGTTATTTTTAGATACCTCAGCCTGGACTTATGCGGCAAAATTAACCTTGCTCATCGTAGGTTATTTGATCTGGGATATTGCCTATACAGTTGTAAATGTCCCTTACGGTTCGCTAAATTCCGTAATCACAGCTGACCAGGTTGAACGCAGCCAGTTATCGACATTTCGCAGCTTTGGCGCAATCATCGCTGGTATTCCGCTGGGAATTTTAATTCCGTTGATTGTGTATAAAAGTGAGCTGGTTGATGGAATTGAAAAGAGCATATTTCAAGGTCAGAAAATGTTCGTGATCGCGCTTTTGTTAGGGGCGGTAGCGTTTCTAAGTTTCATCATTCTTCATCGCTTGAGTGTGGAACGCATTCAACCCACCCTACATGATGGAGAAAAATTCAATTACTTTAAAACGATGAAAGCTTTTTTCACCAGTCGTCCAATATTAGGATTGGTGGTTGCCACGTCAGGTCAAATTATCTTTATTTTGTCAGCCATGCAATTGAATCAGATGACATTCCAGATGTATTTTGGCGAAGGTAAGTTAAATTCATTGTCTGTTCTGGTGTATCTGGTACCTATGGTTCTCGGTGCGCCATTCATTAAACCACTGGTAAAAAAATTTGGCAAACAATCTATTGTTTCATGGCCATTACTGGGTTCGATCGTCATCTATTTGATTATGTGGCTCATTCCCATCTCAAATCCCTATATCTGGATCGTGCTTTTGATTCTCGCAAGCACATTCTCATTTGGTAGTTTTTTGGTTGGGTGGGCAATGGTTTCGGACGTCATTGATTATGTGGAGTATCAAACGAGCCGAAGAGAAGAAGGTTCCATTTATGCGACTTATTCCATGATTCGAAAGATTGGTCAAGGAGTAGGACAGGCCTTGGTACCAGCATTGATTGCTTTCTTTTTGCCAGGTTTGATCATGAATGACGCCGCGACCTGGAGTGTTCAATATTCCACTTCTATCAAAAACATGTCTGTATTGTTCCCACTGATTGGGACTGTGCTCATGTTTATTGGTTTTAAATTCATTTACAACCTGGACAAACAGAAACTTGCAGAAATTGAAGCAAAACTTGGCAGAAATTCTCACACTGTAAAAACCAGTTTGGAAACGATTACTCGTAGCGATGATTAATTTGTGTTTTTATGTGGAGTATTTAATCAGTCCTTAAATACAGCGTAGATTGTCTTCATGAGATGGAAAACCTTATATTAGCATGGATGGATTATTCATCCATGCTAATTTTATGCGCTCAGCATGGGTGATGATTAGCAGGTGAAAGACCTGCACAGTGATAGGAACCAGTTTCTTTCCTGGTAGAGCGTAAATATAAAAGCAGGGTTTCAAGCCGACCTGGCCAGCAGTCACAAAAAAATTTGTATGATAACGACCCTATTGATCATGTATAATTGAGAGATACTATTATCAAAGTTCTATTGACATGATCGTAGAATAAATTTAATTTTTTCGTGTCGAAAAATCCTTCTCAGGGTTAATAGTCTTAACTTACGCAAGACATATTCTCTTAAGGCACTCAATTCATGAACTTACAGTACGCCATTGCATTAATCGTGTCATCCGTCATTTCAGCCACTGTGGCTGTAATTGTCTGGCGAAGACGCACAGAAGCTGGCGCAAAAAGTCTCGTGATTATTATGTTAGCGGCCATGGTCTGGTCGATTACCTATGCCATTCGCTGGATGGTAAAAGACCATGCCGCTCAGTTGTTCTGGTTGGATGTTACATATTTTGGTGTGGTGGTTGCACCAACCGCATTTCTGGTTCTGGCGATGGATTTCACTGATCGGTTTCACTTACTGACCGATCGAATTCGGGTGGGACTTGCCATCATCCCAATATTAACCATCCTAATTCTATGGACTGACCCCTGGCATGGTTTATTTTATAATGGCTTACGGACTGGCGATGCTATTTTAAATGGCGGCATCTGGTTTTGGGTTTTCCTGATCTATACCTATCTGATCCTGCTGCTGGCCAGTATTCTCATTATCCAGAAAATCATCAATGAGCGCCTGTTTTTCCAGGTTCAGGCTGCTTTGTTGTTAATCGGTATGGTGTTACCCTGGGCAGGAAATATCATCAGCATGTTGGGTTTCACGCCATTCCCCGGGTTGGATCTCACTCCCTTCCTGTTCACGTTGAGTGGTTCATTTTTTATGGTGGCTCTCTTCCGCTTTGGTTTATTGGACATAAAACCGATGGCCCAATCCCAATTAATGGAAAATCTCCTGGATGGGGTGATTATTCTGGATAAGGCAAACCGCATTATCGACTATAATCCAGCGGCTGAAAAGATTTTTGACCTTACACTGGGTGTAATCGGAAAAACTTTTCCGGAGGCAACCACTCAATTCAGTCAATTGGCTGCGTTGGGATCGTTACCTCTTGAGAAATCCAGAATTCAACTCAATACCCATAGTAAACTTGAATTTGAAGTCAGAACACTCCCATTACTGGATTATAAAAAACAACTGACTGGTAAATTAATCACGGTGCACGATATCACCGAATACGAACAAGCCCAAAAACAAATTCGCCAATCTGAAGAACAATATCGTTTGCTGTTTGATAATGCGGTTGAGAGTATTCTTGTGGTTCAGGATCGCAATATCGTTTTTTGTAACCCGGTGACCTGTGAGATAACCGGATATCCCATGGATGAAATTATCAATGATTCATTTGTAAAATTAATCTATCCTGATGATATTGAGATCGTCCTGGCTAATTATCAAAAACGAGTTAGTGGTGTCGAATTACAGGGGCGCTATCAATTTCGTTTGGTGCGCAAGGACGCATCCTTACGCTGGGTGGAAACCAGTGGTATTCGCATTGAATGGCAAGGAGAAAAGGCAACTTTGCACTTCCTGATGGATGTTACCGATCGAAAAAAGGCTGAAGTTGCTCTGGAATTTCGCAGCACGCATGACATTTTGACTGGCCTGTATAATCGCCAGTATTTTGAACAGGAAATGGACAAATTGCAAAACAGCCGCCGGCAGCCGATCAGTATTCTGGTGCTGGATATGAATGGACTGAAAGAAATCAATGATACGCAAGGGCACGCCGCCGGCGATGAGCTATTAATCGTTGCCGCCGAGGTGATTCGCAAAGCATTTCGACCGGATGATATTGTTGCCAGAATTGGTGGTGACGAGTTTGTTGTGATTTTGCCTTCCACCAATAAAGAAACAGCGCTGAAAATCGTTGATAGGGTAAAACAGGTTATCCATGAATTTAACAAATTGAACCCGGACCGCAATCAGGTCAGTTTTTCAGTGGGGTTTTCCTGCAATGAAGCCACAGAAAATCTTCGGGATGTCCTGCGGCAAGCGGATCAGGATATGTACAAGCAGAAAGCTAAGCATTATGCCAGCCTCTAACAGTTTAATCTTGTATAAGCCAAACAAACCCTTTACAATCATTTATCATCGCATTCACATGAACAAATAAGAACGTGGAGAATTCCTATGAAAAAAGATCGTTTCTTGAATGGATTATTAGCAGGGATTGGTGTATTGATACTCATCGCAATGGTCCTGTTTTATGTGCGCCAACAAAAGGCCGAATATCGCCCGGATGATACCCCGAACAATATCGTCCACAATTACATCCTGGGAATCATACAGAGAGATTATGAAAAGGCCTATGCGTACCTCGCAGACGAGCCCAATAAACCGGAATTTTCTCTGTTTAAACAGGAGTTGTCACGCACACGCAATGAATTTAATCAGATGAATGTCACCATTGGCGAAATTTTTATTGATGGAGAAATTGCCAGCGTGCAACTAAGTATACGCCAGCCCTATGAAGGGCCTTTTGTCAATCTTGGTCGCTATACGGAGGCAGCCCAGTTGAAAAATGAAAACGGGGATTGGAAGATTGTCAGTATGCCGTATCCCTTCTGGTCATGGAATTGGTTTACCGAAGAAATTAAACCGTGATATTTACGCAGGAGAAATCACATGAAAACCATTCGTAGGTTTTATTTTTACCTGCTCAGTCTGATCAGCACACAGGTTGTGATCTGGGCTGTCGTTTCTCTGTTACGCACCATGTTCGACCAGGACGTGCTGGCATCTGCCGTGGATTGGTTGGCGGGGGGGATAGCCTTTGTTGCTGTGGGGTTGCCGATCTTTTGGCTGCACTGGACGACCGTCCAACGCGATGCACAAAAAGACCCGGAGGAAGCCACCAGCCGTATTCGGGGGCTCTTTCTGTATGCCACACCGCTCGCAACCGGGATTCCTATCACCTATGCCCTTCTGGCGATCCTTAACCGTCTGATTGTAACGGCCATGGGTCTGCCGGTCACATCTGCCAGCCTGGGTGGTGGACAAACCAATCTGGACAACCTGTTAGCGATTGCCGTCAATCTGATCGTGCTGGTGTATTTCTGGCGGGTGCTGCAACAGGACTGGAACAGCTCAACCAACCACGAAAATCTGGTGGATTTCCGCCGGCTGCATCGTTATTTCTGGATGGTCATTGGATTAGGTTTGCTGATTTTTGGTGCGCAACAGATTCTCCGATACATCTTTTACCTGCCGCAGGATTTTGGCCGCGGCGCAGAAGCTGGCCTGGCTGCGGGTTTAGCGCTGATTCCTGTAGGTTTGGCAATTTTCTGGAAAGCCTTGCGAACCATCCAAAAGAGCCTGGACAAAATGATTGAACGCACCTCCTCTTTGCGGCTGGTAGTGCTATTCGTGTTAAGCTTGCTGGGGGTTGGCTTTAGCTTATCAGCTCTGGGGATGCTACTGGCAAATGGATTCCGCTGGATATTTCAGGTGGAAAGCTGGAGTTTCCTACCTTTCATTGATAGAAATGCTTCCCCGCTATCTGTAATCCTCACCATGGGTGTTGTTTGGGCTTATTTTTGGCGCGAACTGAAATTCGCCATTGCCGATCATGAAAATGACCTCCAACAGGCAAGTTTCCAGCGGATCTACAACTCGATCCTGTCGTTTGCCGGGCTGGTGGTCAGTTTTCTGGGAGTATTATCACTCCTGGGGACCATTATCGAAAGCGTTTCCAATCTTTCCATCGGAACCAACGCGCCCATGCTCAGTGACACGCTGGCACTACTGGTGATCGGCGTACCGCTGTGGTTGAAATACTGGCAAAAGATTCAGTTGGAAACCTTGCGTAGCGATCAGATTGGCGCAGCAGCACGTAAATCTGTGTTGCGGAAAATTTATCTGTATCTGGCGTTGTTCGCCACCGTGGTCGGCAGCATGCTGAGTGCCGGTTGGTGGATTTACGGGATCCTGAATGCGCTGCTCGATCAGATGCCCACCAATTTCTGGATGAATTTCTTTCTTCAGTTGCGGGTTGCCTTTCTGTTCAGTGTGTTTCTTGTTTATCACCTGCGCGTTTTACGTGCTGATAGTCGGGAAGCCACCCGGGAAAGCGCAGTTGAACCATCTGATTTCACAGTCCTGGTGTTGCACGAAGCAGATTCCCGTTTCGGGAATGAGCTTATGCAGGCTATACAACAAAAATCTCCGTCTCTGAGCGTGTCCATCTATCCCATCGATCCCTCCCCGTCCCAGGAACCAATTCCTCAATCCAGTCTGATGGTGTTGCCTTCAAACCTGGCAGTCAATCCATCGCCAGCCTTGCAAGCTCACCTGCAGCATTACACCGGGCAGGTTGTGGTGGTCCCACAGGATCAGAAAAACTGGTATTGGCTGAGTGAACCTGACCAAAATCACGCCAGCATACTGCAGGAAGCAGCTTTAGCCGTGCAGCAATTTTCCGAGAACCACACACCCCGCAGCACAGCATCCAGAAACCCATGGATGATTGTTGTCTACATTCTGGCCGGGTTATTTACGCTGCAAATCGTTTTTCTCATCATCCTGGGATTGGTGAACCTCTTTTTATAAAATAAACACCCCGCAAGGCGCTGGCTCCTGCAGGGTGTTTTCCAGAATTCAAATTGAGATTAGCGGTTAATCACCGGCATGTAGATGATGGATGGTGTGCCTTCGTCATACCAGACGGTGTATTTCACGTCATTTCCCGCCAGGCGTGGGTCGATGGGGGTAATTTTCAGGAAGTATGTGTCATTGCTTGCTGCTTCGAAGGTAACCACCTGGGATTGTCCAAAAACTGTGGCCGGGTAGGTTTGTACCAGGGTGGTGCCATTATTCTTGTAGACTTCCACATTCATACTGGCGCCACCACCACGCGAACTGACAAACACCATGTAAGGATTGCCGCCCTCGACCGGGAATTTGATCCAATCAATATCACCTGTTCCACAGAAGTTGTGCTGTTTTGATGTATTAATGGGTAGGTTGGTTGCCTGATCTTTTACATTATTGGGTTCATTACCATCGGCTGAACAGGTGCTGATCAAAACCACCGATTTTGTACCATCCGTGTAGGGTTCCACATTGCCACTCAAATCCACGGCGCGTACCCGAAAGGCATAGCTTTTGCCCATTTCACCCAGGAAGTTGTAGGTTGTCTGTGCTCCCGGAATCTTCAGTTTCAGATCCTGCCAGTTGCTGCCATTTACCTGATATTGCAAATCATAGTAATTGATCGAACTGGTCGGGACGTTGGTTGTCCAACGCAGTGGAATGTATGTGGTAGCCAGTGGAGAACTGATAGGCGCTAATGTTGTGGAAGGTACTGTCATATCATAGCCTTTCACAACCCGCAGTGCGCCATGTTGGTTACCCGCGCCATCGAATGCCTGCGCGTACAACCAACCATTCAGTACCGGCTCATAGCTGGCAACATCGAAATATGCTGACCAGCCATCGCTGCCATTGTTATCCGATCCCAACAGCACCCAGCTACTGGTCTCAATATTAGCGTTGCGCCAGTAGAAATCCACCTTCTGCACACCGGTTTGGGTGCCCACACCATAATCAGTGGCTTCCACCTTCAGGGTGAAAGGTTTTTGCGGAATTAAGTCGCTGGTGGGCCAGGAGAAATTTGCCTGGGGTGGTGTGAAATCTCCTGTGCGTTTGACGCGCAAGGTATAGAAGTGGTTATCACTCCCCGCTCTCGGATAGTCCCAGGCTTTTACCAACACAAAGTATTCACCGGTTGCGGGCAACGTATATTTGATGTAGGAATCGCGTTCGTTAAAATGAACGACATCATCATTTTCAGCCAGCATGTTTCCTTTAGCGTCGAAGAACATCAGATAAGGATCTAATTGAGATCCAAATGCAATGGCATCAATATCCAGCTCCACTTCCTCTCCGGCGTAACCAGTAAAGCGGTAGTAATCCAGATCACCCTGTGGGCAAATCTTGGAGAAGACTTCACCACCCACGGGGAAGCTCATCGCCTGCGCCATGCTGTCATTTGGTTCGTTATTGTTGGCGCAGCTGATGGGTGCTTCGCTGGTGACCCGGACATTATCCACCATCCAGCCAAAACCATCATTGTAGAAAGGATCAACAATATCTATATGGAAACGAATTCGGATGGTCTTGCCGGCATACGCGGACAAATTGTACGCCGCACTGTTAAGCCAGGCAAAAACGTCATCGTATGAGTTCGCATCATAATACAATTGTGGAAGATTTTCAAAGGGTGCACCATTGACCGAGATTTGAAGCCAGCGTTGATCATAGAAGCTAAAGAAATTCTCAGTCTGGTAGTTGTAATCAAAGCGCAGGTAATAGGTACCATTGGAGGGAATGACAATCGGAGGGGAAGTCAGATCGCCACCACCAATGTTGGGATCGCCCAAATTCCCAGCGCCTGATCCGGCATAATTATCATTGAATAACCAGACCTTGGAGCGATTGGTTCCTTTGGTTGAGGTGGTGTGATACCACATCCTGATACCGTCCCAATTTTGACCGCCGGATTCAAAATCAAAGCTGACCGGAGCTGTCACAGACGGAGCAGCTGCCAAACTAGCTGCGTTCACCCTGAAGGTCTTGGTGGTTGGAACGCTTTCACCGGCTGAGTTACGCCCGTATACTTTGAGCGTATAATCGCCAGCTGGTAATGATCCCACTGACCAACCAACTTGTTTCGACCAGTTCATCGTTTTATTAACCGGCCCGGTGAGAACAGCTTTGAATTCTGTTGCGCCGCGCACGTTGAAATCAATCACATAGGATTCATTGGACGCCAAGGCGTTGCTGTCATTGTTGCGACTGTAATCATTAAAAATAGTGGCAATTGTTGGTGCATAAGGTTTGTTTGACTTTGTTTGCACCTGCATGGAAGACGCCATGTTCAGGTTAATGCGGTTATCTAACAAATTAGGATCATTTTCTTCAAATGTTTCCGAACGGATGGGATTTGTGGATGTCCAACTTTTATGATCGCGATCGTACAAAATAGCGCGCACATTGCTGCCCACGAGTAAGGAGTCCACATTGTTATCTCCGACGATGCCCAGGCTGGAAGCATCAGCGTAATCACCAACCGCAAATAATTTACAGGTGCCCTGATAATCCTTCCCGGTAAACAACGCTACCTGATTATCATTGGGGTTACAATTGGGGGGCGGTAATTGCGAACAGGGAGCATTGTTGATAATGGTACGCAAGCCAGAGATGGTGCGGGTCTGGTTACCTTCGATATCAAATATTCTCACAGCCAGGTCAATCGGTCCATTCGGTAATTTGGCATCGCATAAACTGAGCTCGGTCATGTAGGTCGTCCCTGTCATGGCTGGTCCGACTTCTACCCAATCTTTCCCGCTTGGTCGCGCGATGATCTGAACCTTGGCAATGCCCAGGTCATCCTTTGCCCAGCCTCCAACCATCACGGTGGTGTCATCGATGACATCCCCGTGCGAGGGCATAATCAAATCGCCGGTCGGGGGGTAAGCGCCATAATTACCTGAAGTATACTGGTTGACTTCCCGCACACCAGAAATCGCGCGATGACATTGTGTGCCATACGCTGGGAAGCTATCAACTTCCGCACATGTTCGCGGGGTGCCATCATTGGTGTCGACTTCATCAAAACGAATATCAACTGAATTGCCCCAATAAGAGGTTGCATTCGTATGTACGTGGAAATGCAAATGGTGCCCGGAGCTGTAGCCGGTGTCATCCACATTCCCAATAAATTGACCCTGCAACACCTGAGCCCCCACCACTCTCAGATTTTCCGGCATCGTGTATTGAGCCATATGCAAATACAACTGATAGGTCGTCGGTGTGGTAGATTCATCCTTAATCACAACATAATTTGAGCCTGTTTCTACGTTATTGGGCACATCAACCCGCCATTTGTATATCGTGCCTCCTTTCGAGGCTAATAATGGGAACATCGTTGCGGGTGTTGTAGAGGTGCGGCTGGAGAAATCATACGCATAGCGGCAGGAAGCTTCGGAGCATGAATTGTAGACCAAAAAATGCCCGATACTGCCGGTAATGCGATGAGTAACCCCGCCTGCCCAGGGTAGTTTATAACCACGGTAGACCGTTCCACCTTTGGTATCTGCCTCCGGTTGCGAATAAAAACGTTCGCGTAAATCATCCGTAACCAGATCCGCGGGCAGGGCATCAAACTGTGACTGCCAATCCATATCAGCCTGCAGAGATAAATCCCATTGATCGCTGCCACCCAATGCCTTCTGGCTACTATCCACTTTGGCAATTGCCAACCCCGGTTCGGTTTCGATCTCTTCTCCGGTTTCAGGATCGCGTAATCCCAACCAGATCAAAGCGGTGACACCATCTTCAGAGTAAATAACATGGTCAATATAAGGTTCGTATAATACAAATGCCAATACTTCATTCTTTGACATTGCAATCTGTTGCACCCGCTCCTGCAGGGCTTGAATCAAGGTTTCATCAAACACTTTGGGTTCGGGTGAGCTTTCCTCGGGAACATTTTCTTCCGGGGGAGGTGGTGCTGCCACCGTTCCAGGCGGTTGAATGCCAACCAGAAAGCTAATGAGAAGTAGAGTCGTTAATAACCAGCGCCATTTTTGCATAACATCCATCCTTTTTTACTTCTAAAACAAAGTACCAGCGGGTGGTTCTTTCCGAAGAACCGTGACCTTGTTTCAGAAACTAAGGGTATTGATCTTATTTACGTTGCAAGATTAGTGCCTGATCAAACAGTCGACATTTCGCTCACAAACATTTCAATGGCAAGTTTGGGCTCCATCAATCCGGTTTTCAACGCTTCATCAGTGGTCAATAATCGATGATAGATATCATTCAGTTGCTTCAGATCGAACAAAGTGGCTTGTTTTTCAACTTTTTCCGCCACAAAGGGATGTAACTTTAACGATTTTTCAATTTGCTGTTTGCGCCCACCCTGATCTAGCACCTCACGCGCCAGTATCAGCAGCCGAAACTGGCGGATGATCATCCCAAACAGTGGAATAGGCATTTCCGACTCCAATAAGCGATGCAATAATTGGGCCGCTTTAGGGATATTGCGTTCACCGATTGCATCCACCATATCAAAAACACTGATGGGTGCTACATCCGGCGTGAGCAGGCGCACGTCCTCAGCGGTCACCGGGCGTTGGAAATCGACATAGGTTAATAATTTGTCAATTTCCTGGCTGGCTAAGAGGGTGTCATTTCCAACCGCTTTGGCCAACTCCTGCGCGGCGGATGCTGAGAAAGCACCTTTTTTCTCGGCTGCTTCTCTCATGATCAATCCCGGCATCTGCCCGATACCGGGCAGGCTGCACTCTTTCTGGTAAATACTGCCAGCAGGTTGATCTTTCGCCCATTTTCGCAACCAATGAGTGGGAGCGAAGTCCTTCCAGGCGCCACGCTCAATCTCCAGATTGAGTTGCAATACCAGCGCAGTGCTGGCAGGCAGACCTTCCATCAATTTAAGAATGCTCTCTTTATTTTTACTGCCTTTGACCCAATCGGCGGCATTTGTCACCAGCACCAGGCGGCGGTCACTGAATAACGGCATCACATAAGCAGCATCGCGTACTTCCTCTACGCGCGGGTTTTCCTGAAAGCGCGAGATGTTCATATCCCCCATGGCAACATCCAGCGCCTTGTCTAACAATCCCTGCACCAATTTTTGCATGGCAAGTTCATCATTGCCAAAGAACAGGTAAACTTTTGGTTTTTTCTCTGTGGAAGCCGGTGCGCCAAACATCATTTCATCACTAACTGATGGTCAGAACCCGGTGGGTTGGTTTTCCCTGATCATTCATACGTCTTACTTCGACCACCTTGAGATCGCCCAGGTTAGCTTCAGTGGTCACGGTTTTTTGCAGTTTTGGTCCCAGGGGTTGGGCAATAATCATTCCTACCGTCACCAGTGTGATCACATTTGCCAGACGGTCAAAGCGGTCATTCCAATTTTTCTTGACCCCCAGCATTGCCAACCACGCAAAAAATCCACCCACAATCCCGGCAGCAGCAAAATTAGTACCGCAATGCGGATGAATAGCCAGGTGGTGCTCGCCATTATTGAGGCGTATACGCGCCTCTTCGGCTGCCTGAAAGAGCGTTTCAGGGTCTATTTCACCGAACACCCAGAAACCGCGGGTATCAGAGAGACCTGCCAGTGAGTCCGGGTGTTTTTTCTCAGCCAGAATTTGTAAAGTAGCGTGTTCCAGGGCATGATTACGGCGCACACGCAGCGCGGGATTCCATGTTTTAAATTGTTCGATCATTTGCATAAACGTTTTCCTTTTTGAAGATATATCCTGTTTATACCATAGAAGCACCATCCTGAAATTAACAGATTCGACAATAAATATTTTCTGACATCGGTTATGCAATCAATGTCATTGGCTGCCAAAAAAGATTTATTACAGAAAAAGCTGATTTTTTGGGCGATTTATTTATTTTTTTATTGACAACCTGAATATTTCAATATAGACTTCATATACAAATTTTATTGATTAAGTGAATTCTTCAATGGCACCTTTAGGGTCCAGCCGAATATTTTGGCTGACTACGGGGTGTTATTTAATTCAAAGGAGTATCTATGAGCATAATTGAGGTTTCCCATCTGACCAAGTTCTACGGCAAGTCGCGCGGTATTTTGGATGTCTCGTTCGATGTAGAGGAAGGCGAAATTTTTGGCTTCATCGGGCCGAACGGAGCCGGAAAATCCACCACCATTCGTTTGCTACTATCCCTGATCCATCCCAGCAGCGGCGAGGCTAAAGTGTTTGGACGGGATGTGACCAAACATGGACCGGAAATCCGCCGCGATATCGGCTACCTGCCTTCGGAAGTATTCTATTATGAAGGTATGAAGGTGATTGACCTGCTCAAATACTCCGCCAGTTTTTATGAAGGCGATTTTACACAACGCATGAAGGAATTATCCGAACTGATGGAATTGGAAATGAATCGCCGCATCAGTGATCTCTCCTATGGCAACAAAAAGAAGGTCGGCATTGTGCAGGGATTGCTGCACAGCCCCAAATTGCTGTTCCTGGATGAGCCCACCAGTGGACTCGACCCACTCATGCAGCGCAAGTTCTTTGATCTAATCAAAGCTGAGAATGAACGGGGTGTAACCGTCTTCTTCTCCTCCCATATTCTGGGAGAGGTGCAGCGCATGTGCACGCGGGTGGGTATTATCCGCGAAGGCAGCCTGGTAGAAATTTCTGACATTCGCACTTTACAACAGAATAATTACAAGAAAATCAGCGTGACCGCCAACGGCCTCACTCCTGAATTCTTTGATACCCCAGGCGTGACCAATGTGCAAATGGAAAATGGATCGGTTTCATTCTTCTTCAAAGGCGATATCAATGCGATGGTACACAAGGTTAGCAGTTTGGAACTGGAAGATGTCATTATTGAGGAACCAACCCTGGAAGAAATTTTCATGCACTATTACGAATAGGCTGCCAACATGAACAAAATGATCTTTAAACATGAATTTAGTATCCGCATCAGATCAATTCTGACCTGGGGACTTTCCGTATCCGCCCTTGTTTTTGTTTTCTTCTCTTTTTTCAGCGTGTTTGCAGAACAATCCGAAATGATGAATGAGTTGCTCTCGAAAATGCCCGAAGAGTTATTAATCGCCTTTGGTATGAATAATATGGTTTATCATACCGTTCTCGGTTATATCAGCTTTTTCTTCCTGTTTATTCAACTCTGTCTGGCCATCCAGGCCGGTAATTTTGGATTTGGGTTGGTCTCAGTTGAAGAAAACGAGATGACCGCTGACTTTTTGTTAACCAGACCTGTCAGCCGCACCAATATTTTAACAGCGAAACTATTGGCTGCCATTTCCGCGATGTTAATAACCGATCTGGTTTTTTGGATAAGTACCTTTGCAGCTATTTCCATCTTCGGAGAAGGCAAGTCGTATGATCTAGCCACGCTGTTGTTGTTGCTATTGAGCGTGTTCATATTCCAGCTCTTTTTCTTCAGTTTGGGTTTGGTGATATCCCTGTTGGTCAAACGGGTTCGGAATGTCATCCCTTATTCGTTAGGTTTGGCGTTTGGAGCCTATGTCTTAAATGCCTTCAGCGGTGTGTTTGGAGATGTAAAACTGGAATATATCACGCCTTTCAAACACCTCGATTCAGCTTACATCATTGAAAATGCGACCTATAATACACCTTTGTTGCTGATCAACCTCACCGTGACTCTGGTTTCTCTAGCAGGCGCATACTGGTTATACAACCGCCGCGATATTCATGCGGTTTCGTAAGGAGACAAACCATGAACATCTTTTTCCGGGAAGTTAAAGCCAACCTTAAATCATTACTGATCTGGTGTATTGTCATCATTCTCCTGGTCGTGATTGCTGTTTCTAAATTCTCCGCTTTTGCCGGTGATCCGGAAATGTTGAAAATTCTGGATTCCATGCCACCCGCTGTGATAAATGCATTGAGCATGAACGCCTTTAATTTAACCACCTTGACCGGATTTTTTGGGGTCATGTTCCTATATTTTGGACTGATGGGGGCCATTGCTGCCGCCATGTGGGGTAGTGATATTATCTCCAAAGAAGAGCGTGATAAGACAGTCGAATTTTCACTGGTACTGCCGGTTTCGCGCAGCCGGGTGGTGACCGCCAAAGCGCTGGCTGCCCTGGTAAACTGTATCCTGTTTGTACTGATCACCTGGGGTGTCTCGATAGTGGCTGTGCAATCCTATCAACCAGATCAAGCCTTCTACGATTTTCTGGCACTTGAAATGCAGGCCATGTTCATGATCGAATTGATCTTCCTGGCTGTCGGTTTGCTACTGGGCTGTGCCTTGAAACGGTATAAAAGCGCTGGTTCCACTGCAGTTGGAATCATTCTGGCTACCTATTTCATATCCATCATCGCTGGCATGAACGAGAACTTCGCGTTCCTCAAATATTTCACCCCCTTCCATTATTATGACGCCGGGGAGATTTTCCGCTCCGGGCATTTGGACCCAACCTATGTAGGCGTATCAGTTGCCATTGTGGTGGTGTGTATGATCGCCGCCTACTGGGCTTACAACAAACGCGATCTGTATATATAGATGGTGGGGGGGACCGTTCCTGATGGTTAAATTAATCGCTCGTAGTTGGACAGAGGGAATTCACCAACCGTGGCGAAAAATTTATCCTCGCAAAAGCCGTATGAAAAAGTTAGTATTTAAAACGCAAATCTATATCTGGAATATAAAACCAAATTGAAAAGGTAGCTAGGTGCGGTTAAACCAAGGGAGTTTGATCGACCCGTGTTGATTTTGGTCAGGATCGTTATAAAATTATTGAATTCTGGCTTGAAAATATCATTGACAGACGTACGTCATTGGCGTACAATTAACAAAGAGTTAATTTTATGGTCATCATTGAAACCTCAATTTTCACGCGGCAAGTACAACAATTTCTTTCAGACGATGATTATCGTCATTTACAACTGGAGTTGATTCGTCGTCCCGAACAAGGCAAAATCATACCTGGAAGTGGTGGATTAAGAAAAATCCGCTGGGCTCCAACAGGTCGTGGAAAAAGTGGTGCGCTAAGAACTATTTATTTCTGGGCTGTCAGTGATGAAATAATTTTTATGCTTTACATTTACACAAAAAACGAATTGGAAAACCTGAGCGGTGATCAACTTAAACTTTTACGAAAAATTATCAAGGAGGAATTTAAATGAATGACGATTCTTTTGCAGAATTTTTACGAAGTGTGAAAGAGGCAGCAGCAATTTATCGTGGTGAACAAACACCATCACGAAGTTTTCATTTTCAGCCACTTGATATTAAGAAAATTCGTGATGGGTATAATCTCACTCAAAGAGAATTTGCTTCTCTGCTTGGAATCAGTGTTTCAACGTTACGAAACTGGGAACAAGGTCGCCGAACACCTGAAGGGCCAGCCATGGCGCTCTTGAAAGTCGCTCAAAAGCACCCGCAAGCAGTGCTCGATTCATTGTTGAATCGATAACATACATCAATGATTAAATACGCGATCCCTCGTACGCCTTCAATATCCGTTCAATCTCGGCGTGATCCTCTGGAACGACACGGCTGCGTACCGGATCCGCTTCGAACTGGGCGATTGTACGTTTAATTCCCCGGTGGAAGGGGATTACAGCCTGATACTCCGGCACGGTTGTTTTGATCTTGCTGTTGTCAAAAATGACACTCCAGCTCTTGTCGCCGATTAATGTGCCCAGATAATCCGGGGCGACCTTGACGATAAAGTCCGACGCCATGTGCACGATGTTTGGTTCCACTCCAACCGCTGCCCCGACCGCACGATAGATGTCATTCCAGGTCAGGCGTTCATCGGAAGTGATATGGAAGGCTTGTCCCAGTGCACCAGGATGCCCGAGTAACCCCAGAAATCCAACTGCAAAATCATCGGCATGCGTGACCGTCCAGAGCGAGGTGCCATCCCCATACACAATCACCGGCAAGCCTTTGCGCATTCTGTCGACAATGGTGTATTTATCCCAATCACCCACCGCAATCGGGATGAATTTATCATACGTGTGCGAAGGGCGTACGATCGTCATCGGGAAAGCCTGCTCGCGATAAGCTCGCATGAGCCGCTCCTCGCAGGCGATCTTATCGCGCGAGTATTGCCAGTAGGGATTATGCAGCGGGGTCGATTCGCGGATGATGACACTGCTGGGTGGTTTCTGGTAAGCGGATGCCGAGCTGATGAAGACGAACTGCCCGCACTTTCCCATGAATAACTCCAGATCGCGCTCGATATCCTGCCGGGTATAGGCAATCCAATCCACCACCACATCGAAGGTCTCATCCCCCAACACGTTTTGGGTCTGCGCCAGATCATGAAAATTTGTCGTCAGCCAGCGCGCGCCGGGGATATCCGCTGTTGTCTTGCCGCGATTGAGCAGGGTTAATTCCATCCCGCGTGCAATTGCTATCCGCGAGACACTGGTGCTGATATTGCCACTACCGCCAATAAAAAGTACCTTCATGAGTTGCCATCCTTTATCGTTCTATTCCAGTATTTCGAGCAGTTGACCCAGATCACTGATTTCATACGTGATGGGGTATCCATTCACATTCTCCTGCCCGTTTGGGTTATACCAGCAGGTGTCCAGACCATACCCAACACCCCCGGCCATATCCGAGCTGAGACTGTCACCAATCACCAACACATGCTCTTTGGGGGGTTGCCCGATCCCCTCAAACACCGCATCGAAAAACCCGCTGGCTGGTTTGAACACACCGATCGCTTCCGAGATGAAGACCTGCGGGAAGAAACGAACCAGCCCGGAGAGTTTGATACGCGAAAGCTGCACATCGGTGATGCCATTGGTGATAATCGCCAGGTTGTATTTCCCGTGTAACTGCTCCAATACTTCCTGCGTGCCCGGGATCAGGTGCGCCGACTGCCCCAGATAGTTTAGATAGGTGCGGCTGAACTCCTGCGCATCCAACCCAATGCCCAACTCCGCGAACAGATCAGCAAAGCGCTGCCAGCGTAATTGCAGCAGCGTAATCGTCTGCTCCTCCAGGCGTGCCCACAGCGCCTGGTTGATACGCTTATAGGCAGCAGCCATTTCCTCATTTAAAGGCAACTGGTAATGCGCAAACACCTTCTGCAGCGCTTCTTCTTCCGCGCCATCATAAGCGAATAAAGTGCCGTCAGCATCGAATAGTAACCAGGTGTAGGGCATTCTTTTCTCCAGAGGTCAATAGATAGGTTTATTTTACAGGATATTGGGTCGAAATGAAAAGGCGAAAGGCGAAGGGCGAAAGGCGGTAAAAAATATCTCAGGTATGATTTTTTCTCTTGTAAAATAAAAAAGGAAGCAATGATCTATCTTTTCAACAAACTGAAAGGTAAAACAAATTATGACTTACAATACCAATGTAAAAACTCCTTCCGTTGTACCGACTGCTCGCTTAACGTATAAAGATCTTATTGTTTGGCAAAAAAGCATCAAATTTGCAAGCGATGTGATTGATCAGGCCGAGAATCTCTCTTCAACCAGGAAGCATTATCGCTTGGTGGAACAACTGGAAGCAGCAGCAACCTCAGTTCCGATGAACATCGCTGAAGGAAAGGGACGATATTCTACAAAAGAGTATAAACACTTTCTAATGATTGCTCGTGGTTCTCTTTACGAAACCATGACGCTCTTAGAAATATTTGAATTAAAGAATTGGATAAAGGCAGAAGATTTCCAGAATCTTCAAAATCAATCTCTAGAAATTGCAAGAATGTTAACCATCCTGCATCGAAATCTGAAAGATAATTAGCCACAAGCATTATATTTTATAAAGAGATTTTTTCTCTTTTGTCTTTTCACTTTCACCTTTAGCCTTTAGCCTTTAGGCTATTACCTCCCACCCTCTCTCCTTCGCCATCTCCAGCAAGCGCTTATCTGAATAGACTGCCACCGGGTGATCGGCGTTCTCCAGCATGGGGATATCCATGAAGGTGTCCCCATAAGCATAGTCAACGCGTTCGATCTCCAGCCGCCGCAGCACTTC